>WNGJ01007408.1_pt1 | contig 12107 bp, 16 predicted proteins | sample 5400611 | NCBI WGS metagenome assembly WNGJ01 (sample SAMN13153375, study PRJNA577476) | soil metagenome | isolation source: 40 cm soil or saprolite under Garry oak tree replicate 1 | place: USA:California | collected 2016-06-15 | reverse complement strand
CATTCGCAGACCCGGGCGAAGGTGTCCGGCGGGACACCGCAGGCCTGTTCCACCATCTCCGGCGTGTACCGGGCGAAGTGCCGCTTGAGCACCTGGAACACGCAGCGCGGGTGGGTCAGCGTCTCGTCCCGCTCTGGCGCGCCCGGCGCCAGGGCCGCGCCGCCGGATCCGTGGGCTTCGCCGCGGCCGGCCTGGCGGACCGCCGCGGACCCTTCCCGGACCCCGTGCGGTTCCCCGTACTCCCGGTCCCGCTCCCCCGACGCCGCCTGCACCTCCAGGCCCTCGTACTGCCAGGTGTGGAAGTCGTAGTACCGCTCCTCGCGGTTCAGGCCGGAGAACACCCCGTCGAGATCCTCGGGACCGGCGTAGTCATCGGTCAGGACCGCCGCCGCGTTGGTGTAGGCGAGCACGTAGTCGCGGAAGTACTTCTGCTGCCGCAGGACATGGTTGATGATCCCGCCGAGAAACACGATGTCGCTGCCGGCCCGCAGCGGCACGTGCAGGTCGGCCAGTGCGCTGGTGCGGGTGAACCGCGGGTCGACGTGGATGAGCTTCGCGCCGCGCGCCTTCGCCTCCATCACCCACTGGAACCCGACCGGATGGCATTCGGCCATGTTCGAGCCTTGGATCAGGACGCAATCAGCGTTCTGCAGGTCCTGCTGGAAGGTGGTCGCGCCGCCCCGGCCAAAGCTCGTTCCCAGACCGGGAACGGTGGCGGAGTGTCATATCCGGGCCTGGTTCTCGATCTGGATCGCGCCCAGTGCGGTGAACAGCTTCTTGATCAGGTAGTTCTCTTCGTTGTCCAGCGTCGCCCCGCCGAGGCTGGCGAACCCCAGGGTGCGCCGGGTGCGGATGCCGTCCTGCTCCCACTGCCAGCCCTGGTTCCTGGCCCTGATCACCCGGTCGGCGATCATATCCATCGCCGTGTCCAGGTCCAGGCGCTCAAATTCGGTGCCGAACGGCCTGCGATACAGCACGTGGTGCTGGCGCGCGGGCCCGGTGGTCAACTGCAGGCTCGCGGCGCCCTTTGGGCAGAGCCTGCCCCGGCTGACCGGGGAGTCCGGGTCGCCCTCGATCTGGGTGACCTTGCCGCCGGAGACGTAGACGTTCTGGCCGCAGCCGACCGCGCAGTAGGGGCACACCGACTTGACCACCTTGTCGGCGGCCACGGTCCGGGCCACCAGCCGGCCGGAGGCCGGGCTCTTCGCCGCGGCCCCGCGGCCCAGTACGTCACCGCCGGTGAACTGCCGGTATACCGGCCAGCCCTCGATCCAGGTACGAACGCCCATGTGCCCCTCCGGGCGGTTTACACCTTGCGCCAGCGGGATTCCGCCCACGAGTAGCAGCCGAACAGCACCAGGCCGATGGCCACCAGGACCAGCAGCCATGGGCCGGCCGGGGTCTTGGTGAACGCCCGCAGCGTGGCGTCGATGCCCTTGGCCTTGTGGGCGTTGGCGGTGGCCGCGGCGATCAGCAGGAACAGGCCGGCGGCGCCAAACACGATGCCGCGGGCGATTCCGCCGAAGCGGCCGAGGAAGGTGACCACCTTGCGGGCCTGCGGGCTCATCTCACCGGTCCGCAGCTCGGCCAGGAACTTGCGCTCGAACGCCCGCCAGGCCAGCCACGCACCGACCCCGATGAGCACCAGGCCTGCGATCCCGACCAGGACCCGGCCGCCGGGCTGGCGCATCGCGGTGGCCGTGAGGTCGACCGACTGCTTGTTCGACGATTTGGGCGCGGCCAAGCCGAGCGCGTACTTCACGATGACGAAGGCGAGGAAGGCATAGAGCACCGTCTTGAACCCGGCGATCAGCCGGTTGCTGGCCTTTCTGCCGTCCGGCCCGGGGCCGCCGTACAGCGCCTCGGACAGCCGCCACAGCGCCATCCCGATGAAGCCGACGACCAGCAGCCACAGCAGGGCCGCGCCGAACGGCGTGTTCCCCACCACCCGGACGGCGCCGCTCTGGTCGGCCTTGTGGCCGCCGTTCCCGAATGCGACCTCAATGGCGAGGATGCCGATGATGACGTACATGACGCCCCGGGCAACGAACCCGGCCCGCGCCAGCCAGTCCAGGTACCGGCTGTGGCCGGCCCTGCGGGCGGCGTATCTGGCATCCCGGGTCCCGCGCCGGGCAGTTCGTGTCACCACTGTGGCCTCCTTGAAGACCCACCCCCACTGCCCGGGCCGGATCGAACTAAACGGCACGGCCCTGGGCCACCGGGGCTCCGGGGCCGCTCCCCGGGCAGCAGGTTTGCCGCACGGGACGGGGGTAGCGACAAGGCCGACCTGCGAGCGGCGGAGGCGGATACCCATGGAATCCCAGACAGTGGTGGTCACCGGGGCGAGCGCCGGAATCGGGCGGGCCACGGCCCGGCTGTTCGGGGCTCGCGGCGCCCGTGTCGGCCTTATCGCGCGGGGGCAGGCGGGCCTGGAGAGCGCGGCCCGCGAGGTCAGGGAGGCCGGCGGCAAGGCACTTGCGGTCAGCGCCGACGTCGCGGACTACGAGCAGGTCACCGCGGCCGCCCGGCAGATCGAGCAGCGCCTCGGGCCGATCGGCGTGTGGGTCAACGTCGCCTTCACCTCGGTCTTCGCACCGTTCGCCGAGATCACCGCGGAGGAGTTCCGGCGGGTGACCGAGGTCAGCTACCTGGGCTTCGTGTACGGGACCATGGCCGCGCTGAGCCGGATGCGGCCCCGGGACCAGGGCACGATCGTGCAGGTCGGGTCCGCGCTCGGGGACCGCAGCATCCCGCTGCAGTCGGCCTATTGCGGGGCCAAGCACGCGATCAACGGGTTCACCTCCTCGCTGCGCTGCGAACTGCTGCACGAGGGCTCCGGCGTGCACGTGACCGTGGTGCAGATGCCGGCGGTCAACACCCCGCAGTTCTCCTGGGTACGGTCCCGGCTGCCCAACCACCCGCAGCCGGTGCCGCCGATCTACCAGCCGGAGGTGGCCGCGCGCGCCGTCGTCTACGCCGCCGACCATCCCCGCCGCAAGCAGTACTGGGTGGGGGCGAGCACGGCGGCCACCATCCTGGCCAACCGGGCGGCACCTGCCCTGCTGGACAGGTACCTGGCCCGGACTGGCTACGACTCGCAGCAAACCGCCGAACCCGCCGACCCGGACCAGCCGGACAACCTGCTCCAGCCGGTCGACGGGGTCAACGGCCACGACTTCGGCGCGCACGGCATCTTCGACGGGCGCTCCCATGACCGCAGCGCGCAGGCCTGGCTGTCCCGGCACACCGGCCTGTCGGCGGCGTTCGCGGGCGGCGCGGCGGCGCTCGGCGGGTTCCTCGCCGGGAGGCGGGGGAACCGCCGGTGACCACCACGGGCATGCCGCGGGCCACTCCCGTGCCGGAGGCGGTTCCGGCCCCGTTGCTGAGCCCGGCGCTGCTGCCGCGCGTGCTGTTCCCCGCGGCCCGTGCCTGCTACGGGGCCGCGCTGCTGTGCGCCCCCGGCCTGGCGCTGGGGCTGGCCACCGGCCGCGCGCCAGGGCCGCGGGCCTGCACGGTGGCCCGGGTTCTCGGCGCGCGCCACCTGGCCCAGGCGGTACTGACGCTGTGCCGTCCCCGCCCGGCCGTGTTCCTGGCCGGGGCGGGCGTCGACGCGTGCCACGCCGCGTCGATGCTGGCCCTTGCCGCGGCCGACCCGCGGCTGCGGCGGGCCGGGATCGCCGACGCCCTCGCCGCCGCGGCCTTCACGGCCTCCGGCGCGTTCGCCGGGACCCTGCCGGGCGCAGGCGGGGACGCCGCCAGCGGCACGGCCGCCGGCGGTGCAGAGCTGCCGGGTAGCCGCAGACAGCCACCCAGGTAGGCGCGCGGCCGCCGAGGTAAACGCCAACCCCGGCGGCCGCGTCTTCAGGCCGGGCCCGGCCCGGGTCAGCTCCGGTCCAGCCGGCGGAACGTCACCTCGTGCAGCAGCAACCGGAGCGCAGCCGCCGCCGGGATCGCTATCAGCGCGCCGACGATGCCCATGAGCGTGCCGCCAACCAGCACGGCCACCGGCGACACCACCGCGGGCACCTGGACCGTGCTGCCCATGATCCGCGGCACCAGCAGGTAATCCTCGGCGAGCCGGTAGGCGATATAGAAGGCAAGCGTGGCGATCGCGACCGGCAGCGACACGGTCAGCGCCACCAGCGACACCACGGCGCCGCCGATCGTGGAGCCGATCACCGGGATCAGGTCCATGATGGCCACGAACAGCCCCAGCAGAATCGGGTAGGGGATGCCGAACGCGAGCATCCACAGGTAGGTGCCCAGCCCGGCGATCACCGAGGTGACCACGTTGCCGAGCACGAACCCGCCCACCTTGGTGAAGATCTCGTCCCCGATCAGGATCACCCGGGCCCGGCGGGAGTGCGGCGCCAGCCGGTAGGCGAACAGCTTGATGCGGGGCATTCCGGCCAGGAAGTAGACCACCAGGACGATCACCGCGACCGTCGAGGCGAGCGCGCCGAGTACCAGCGCCCCGGCGCCCAGCACTCCCCCGACCAGCGAACTCCCCCGGGTGGCGAGCAGGTGGGACAGCCGCTGCTCGATGTGGTACCTCATGTTCAGCCGGCCAAGTTGCGAGTTGTGGTCCTGCAGCGTGTGCGCATAGCGCGGCAGCTCGGCGATCAGGTTGGCGGTCTGCGCGGCGAGCGGGGGGATCGCCGCCGCCAGGAACCCGCCGATCACCGCGAGCACGCCAAGCAGTACGGCGATGACCGCCGCCCATCGGGGCACCCGGTGCCTGGTCAGCCAGCCAACCACGGGGTCCAGGCCGGCCGCGATGAACAGTGCGAGCCCGATGAGCACCAGCACCGAGCGCGCCTTGATGACCAGTTCCACCAGGGCGATGGTGACCGCCACGCCGGCCGCGCCGGTCATCCCGATGAAGAACGGCGAGCGCCGGTCGATCGGCCGTCCCAGCCGCCCCAGGCTGCCGGTCTCCTCGGCCTGCTTCGCGGCCACCCGGGCCGCCTCCCGCATCGAGCCCGGGCCCGGCTCGGATTCCGCTCCGTCGCCTTCCCCGGCCGCTGCCAGCAGTTCGCTGATCACTTCGCTCCCCCCTGTTGATTCCGCACCGGGGGCCAATCGGCTGGCGGGGGCCTGGCCGGTGCCGCGCGCCGCCTCGCTCACCCGGCCGGGCCTATCCCCGCTCACGCCGGCCTGCCCGCCGGGACGGGGCCCGCGGCGATGGCCGGGCCTGCCCGCCGTCGCGCGCGTGCTCCTCGTTGCGTACGACCGCCTCCTGGCGGAGGTCGTCATGATGACTGGCTGGCATCGGCTCGTGCCGGCGCTGGTTGACGCCCGGCCGGTACCCGGTCTGGCCCGCGTGATCGCTGGCCTCGCGCTCGGCCGTGCGCTGGCGCTCGTCCTGCCCGCCCCCCTCGCCCTGCCCCGCGCCGTGGCGCTTGCCGTCTTCCCGTCCCCGCGTCCGGTTCATCTTCCGACACCGTCTCATTGCGCTGGCGGCATGCCCCGCGGTGCGCCGCCGGCGCGATCGCTGGCAATGGGTGTTACCACTACCCCCGGCTTCGCCGCACTCACATCCCGCCGGCGGCATCGCCCGCCATTTGCCCGGCTGCCATGACCGGGGCCCGTGACGCTGGCCCCCCCAGCATCACGGGCCCCGGCGGGCGCGCCGGCCTGGTGAGTGCTTGCCAGGCCGGCGCTGTCCGGGCGGCTCAGCCGGCCAGCCTGGACCGCAGCATCTGCTTGCCGAGCTCGGCGCCCTTGCGGCTGTCCGACTGGGCCTTGCGGAAGAACTCCGCCAGTTCGCGGTCCCCCTCCCGCTCGGCGTCGGCGATGTAGTTCTCCAGCCGGAGCGCGTTGCTCAGGCATGCCTCGGTGAACCAGATCAGGTTGTAGTCCTTGTCCACGGTGCCGGTGATGTGGCCGGTTTCGGTGCTGGTCATCACGAGAGTCTCCCTTCGATCGTCGGTGGGGGCCGCCCTCGCCGGGTGCGCGCTCAGGCGCGGCCCCGGCCGGTCGCGGCGTCCCTGGCCCGGTCGGCCGCGGCGGCGGCCGGGCCTGCCGTTTTCAGCACGCCCGGCGAGGGCGGAGTGTGCGGGTGCGGCCGGGTCGGCGCGGTCTTCTTCCCCTGTGCGAGCTTGTCCCCGAGGTCGAGGGACTCCGTCTCGGTCATGACCTCCCGCAGGGCCGGCCAGACCCGGGATTCCTCGAACGCGATGTGCTCCCGGCCGGCCTTGATGAACTCGCCGAGCAGCCTGTCGAACTCGGGGTTGTCCGCGTCGAGCTTGTCCAGCCTGGCGAGCACGTCCTTGCCTTCCTGCTCCTGGCTGATGGCCTGGTCGGCGAGCTCGTCGCCGTCCGGGAGAAGCTTGCGCACGGCTGGCCAGAAGTACATCTCCTCGATGGCCTCGTGCTTGGACACCTCGATGACGAGTGTCTCGGCCATCTTCTTGCGCGACGCAAGGAGGCTGTCATTGGCGCCCGCGGCCGCGGGCGCCGTCTCGAATTTGGCGAGCAGTTGTTCGACCTGCTCGTGATCGCTGGCTAGCACGTCGAAGGCGGTTGGCATGCCTTCCTCCCCGTCTGTTGGCTGTCAGGTGTCTTCGTGCGGCTTCCCCAGCCAGGAGAGATAAACCTCGATCGGCGATATGCCGCCGGACAGGTCAGCCGTGGCGGGTGAGCATGCGCACGACGGCGCGCTCCGCCGCCCCCCGGGTGGCGAGGTCCCCGAACGCGGAGTTCCGGCCGAGATCACGCAGCGCTGGTGCGATCGTTATGCCTGATTCGTACAGTTCGATCACCCGCGGGTCGATGTAGGAGGCGCGCGCCACCGCCGGCGTGTTGCCCAGGTAGCCCGCGACCTCGGCGACGGCGCGGGCGATGGCCCGCCTGCGTGCGGCCGCGGTTCCCGCGGCCTGCTCGGACACCGCCAGGCCAACGGCCGCCAGGACCGTGGCATGCCAGGTACGGAAGTCTTTGGCGGTGAACTCGCCGCCGGCGATATCCCCCAGGTAGGCGTTGATGCCGGCCGCGGTCACGTCGTGCCAGCCCCGGCCGGAGCGGTAGGCGAACAGGCCGTCGCCGCCACTCCTGCGCCGCTTGAGGCTGACCACCACCGCCTGGACCTCGGCGTCCACCACGGCCTGCTCCCGGTGCTTGGCGCCCTTGGCGAGGTAGTCGAAGACCAGTTCACCGGTACTGGCGCCGCCCCGCGGCGTCGATGCCGACGGCCTGGATGTGGCCGCCCGGTTCGGCACAGATCCAGACGTCCTCCCAGGCCGGCGGGATCACCAGGGCCTTGATGCGGGCCAGCGTCTCCGGGTCGCGGACCGGCTGCGCGCCGGGGCCCAGATAGCGGAACCCGCGCCCGCAGCGCCGGCGCCGGATCCCCGGCCCGGCCGGATCGCTGCGCAGCAGCCGTCTCCCCGGGTCAGCGGAGCCCACGCCGCGCCGCCTTCATCTGGGCACCTCGCCATCTCCACCTGGCCTGCCGCCGGACAGCGTTTGTTTTCCGCAGGAGGGGCAGAGGAAACATGCCAATCGAAAGGAGCTTGCCGTGCTGCTCATCATCGCGGTCCTGCTGCTCGCCCTGATCCTCTTCGGTGCCGGGTTCGCGGTTCACGTGCTGTGGTGGATCGCGCTCATCGTGCTGGCCCTGTGGCTGCTCGGGTTCCTGTTCCGGGCCGCCGAGGGAGCCGGGCCACGACGCCGCTGGTACAGGTGGTAGCGGGCTCACATAGGCCTTGACGGGCTGCCGGCGCCTCGGGCGCCGGCAGCCCGCGCCCTTGCCCGGGCCCGCCCGGCAGTGGCGGCTGCCGGGCCGCCGCCGGCTGAGTGCCTCAGGGATGCAGCAGGACCTTGGTGTACCCATCGGCCCGCTTGTCGAACTTGTCGTAGGCGTCCGGCGCCTGGGCCAGGGGCAGCTCATGCGAGACGAGCAGCGACGGCGTTGCCTGCCCAGCGATGATCAGGTCGCGCAGCGCGGCGTTGTACCGCTTGAGCCGGGCACTGGCCGGTGCCGACCCGCTGCCCCTTCTGGAACAGGGTGCCGAAGTCGAAGCCGATCCTGCCCTCCTTGGCGCCGTCGGTCGCCGCCTTCGCGTCCTGCGGCACGTACACGCCCACCACACCGATCCCGCCGGTGGTGCGGACCGCGCTGACAAGCCCGTCCAGCACCATCTCCGGGTGCTCCTGCCCGGCCGGGTCGTGTGCCTGGTAGCCGACGGCCTCGATGCCGCAGTCGGCACCCAGGCCGCCGGTGGCGTCCCGGATCTGCCCCGCCGGATCCCCGTCGGCGATGTTGACCGGAGTGGCGCCGAACCGTTCCGCCAGTACCAGCCGGTCCGGCTGGTAATCGGCGACGAACACGCGGGCGGCACCGCGCAGGTAGCTACTGTGCGCGGCGAGCAGGCCGACCGGGCCAGCCCCGAACACCGCGACCTTGTCGCCCGGTCCCACGCCGGCCAGTTCCGCACCGTGGTAGCCGGTGGGGAAGATGTCCGACAGCATCGCGAAGTCCCGCTCCCACTCCGCGCCGGACGGCAGTGCCAGCAGGTTGAAGTCGGCGAACGGAACCCGCAGGAACTCGGCCTGGCCGCCGTCGTAGGGACCCATCTGGGCGTACCCGTACGCGGCGCCGTCGACCCCTTCGGTGGGGTTGGTGCGCAGGCAGAACGAAGTCCAGCCCGCCACGCAGTTCCGGCAGGTGCCGCAGGCGATGTTGAACGGCACCGACACCCGGTCCCCGGCCTTATCCGGGTCACCGCGGGCCCGGTGTCCTCGACGATCCCCATGTTCTCGTGACCGAGGATCTTGCCTTCCTCCACACCGGTACGGCCCTCATACATGTGCAGGTCGGACCCGCAGATGTTGGTGGTCGTGATCCGCACGATGGCATCGCCGGGTGCCTCGATCTTCGGCACGGGCACGTCTTCCACGGCCACGCGGTACGGTCCGGCGTACTTGACAGCCTTCATGGCACCTCCTCGGTCCGTAACTGTTGTGTGCACGGACCGCCGCCCGGCGAGCCTGCCGCTAACCACCCGCCGCGGCGGGGCGGGCTGGCTCCGGGCCGCGCTGTGGCTGGTGTCGGCGAAACATTCCGGCCTGGGCACATTTGGCCGCTGGCCCAGCGGCCCTTTTCGCCCTGGTGGATGCGGGCCATTAGGGTGGTTGGCTGATGGTCGGCGCCGAGGCGAGGAGCGATGCGGATGGGCGCCCTGGAGGACTGGGCGGAGGCACTGTGTGCCGAACTCGGGCTCGACGCGGCGGAGGGCAGCCAGAAGGTGGTGCTCGACCTGGCCAGGGTGGTGGCTCACACGGTGGACCGCCCGGCCGCACCGGTTACCGCTTATTTGCTGGGCATGGCGGTCGGCCGCGGTGAGCCGCTGGCCGAAACCGCGCAGCGGATCCAGCAACTGGCCCGCGGCTGGCCTGCGGCGTGATGAGGTCCAAGGCCGCGGGCATCTTGCCCGTCAGCGCCCGACCGCGCGTGCTAGCTGCGCCTTGCTCATCGACGAGCGGCCCTTCACGCCGCGGCGGCGTGCCTCCGCGTAGAGCTGGGCCTTGGTGGGCCCGCCGGCACCGCGATGTGAGCGCTGGCCGCCGCGGCGCGACGACGACATGTCCTGCGTGGACGACCGGCTGGCGGTCCTGGCCTCCCCGGAGCGGGCCCGTTCCTTGTTGACGGTGCGCGCCGCGATCTCTTCGGCACGGCCGGTGCTCTCGCCCCGCTTCTTGGCGCTCGCCTTGATGTGCTCGTACTGCCGCTCGCGCTTCGGACTCGATCCCCGTGGCATGGTGATCCACCTCCTGGGTTGACGGACGGGCGCTCCGCGTCCTGTGCGCAGGGCCACTACCCAGGGGGCCGCTCTCCAATCCGGCGGTGTCCGGCGGCATGGACGGGAGCGGGCGGGCCGTCCTCGCCAGGCGGCCGGACCGCTCGCCGGGAAGCGCCGGCAGGCCGCCGGGCGTCCTGGGAAGCATCGGAGGTGGCGGCCCGGCCGCTGGTCGCCAGCCAGGCGCCGAGCGCGATCAAGACCAGCCCCGCGGCGGCACCAGCGGTCAGGCTCTCGCCGAGCACGGCCACGCCCAGGGCAAGGGCGACCACGGGCATCACGTAGGTGATGACCGCCGCGGAGGCCGCGCCAGCTTCGTCGATGAGCAGGTAGAACAGCCAGTAGGCCAGGCCGGTGTTAACGATGCCCAACACCACGAGGGCCAGCACGCTGGCCAGCGACGGCACCTGCCTGGGCAGGGCGGCGGCCGCGGGACCGGCGAAAACAGCACCGGACAGCACGGTCATGGCCGCGGTGACGCCCAGTGCCGGCACGCCGGCGAGCCAGCGCCGGTAGACCAGCGCCGCGCCGGCGAACCCGGCCGCGGCCAGCAGCACCGCCCCCGCGCCGGCCAGTTCCCCCGGACGGCCATGAAAGTCCAGGCCAAGCAGGGCGACCACACCGGCGAAGCCGACGATGAGCCCGGTGAACCGCCTGCGGCCCACCGCCTCGGCGCGGATCAGCCACAGCGCGAGCACGGCGGTGAACAGCGGGTCGGTCGCGGTGAGTATCCCGGCCACCGAGGAACTGACCCGTTCCTCAACCCAGGCGGTCAAGAACGTGGGCAGGGCCATGTCCAGGCACGCTACGGCGGCCACGGGCAGAACGGCGCGGCGCAGGCCAGCCAGCGCGTGCTTCCTGACGGCCAGCGGCACCAGGAACGCCGCGCCAAGCACGCACCGGCCGAATACCACCACCGAGGGCGGCAGGTGCGTGACGGCGACCCGGATGAACAGGAACGAACTGCCCCAGATGACCGACGTAGCGGCGAACAGCACCCACGCTTTCCGGTTCACGGTTCTAGCTTGCGGCGCCGGACTGTCTCTTGGGAGATTCCGCCAGTGTGGCCGTGCGTGCGGTGCGGCGGCGCGGTCGCGGTGCGCGGGGCCGGGCCGCGCCTCCCGTCAGGCACTCGCGCAGCCGGGTGAGCGCGGCGTCGAGCAGCCGGGAGACGTGCATCTGCGAGATGCCGAGGCGCTGGCCTATCTCGGCCTGGGTCATGTTGCCGTAGAAGCGCATGGCCAGGATGTGCCGCTGCCGTTCCGGCAGGTCAGGCCAGTGCGCCCAGAGGGCGTCGCTGTCGAGGGAGTGCTCGATGCCCGGGTCGTCGCCGCCGAGCAGTTCGCCGAAGGTCGCCGCCTCGTCGTCGGCGGACACCGGGGCGTCCAGGTAGTAGGGACGGAAGGCCATTTCGGCGTGCTCGGCCTCGCGAAGCTCCTCGAAGCTCAGGCCGGCCGCCTCGGCGAGCTCATGGTTGTCGGGCGAGCGGCCAAGTTCCTGCGCGAGCGCCGTCCGGGCGTCGCGGACCATGAGCATGTGTTCCTGGCTCGTGCGCTGGACCCGCACCTGCCAGCGCTTGTCCCGGAAGTGGCGCTTGAGTTCACCGCTGACGCACGGCTGGGCGTAGGCGACCAGGCCATGCCCTAGTTCTGGGTTGTAGTTGTTGATCGCCTTCAGCAGGCCCAGGTAACCCACCTGCATCAGGTCTTCCAGGGACTCGGGGCTGTCGCGATAGCGGCGCACGCAAGCGGCGCACGCACGCCTTCACCACGAATTCATACCGGCGGACCAGCGCCTCGTACGCCTCCGCCCGCCGGGCAGAGGTCACCGGCAGCGACTGGACCAGTTCGATCAGCGCCTCGTCGGTGGCAGTGTCCGGCAGCCCTGGCCGGCCGCGCCGGCGCGGCGAATCATGCATGAGCGGCTCACCCCCAGGCGATCGCGCCGCAATCGCGAGCCGGCTCAGAAACGGCACGAGCCAGCGTGACGATGCGGCTGGCTCGACAACCGTTGACTACCCATGTTGCCCGTCAGGCGCGGTTCAATCCTCAGCCGCCGTAGCAGATCCCCCGGGTCGCGCGGAACCGGAGACGACGGCGGCCAGCCCCTCTCCTCTCTCGCTCGCCACCGCATGCCACTACCCGCGCGGTGCCCGGGGAACCCGGCCGTTTAGCGGGTGATGCGCGGGCGGTGAAGGCAGCGCCGCAGGGCACGTGACCTGCCGGGACGCGGCGCCGTCACGCGTCGGGGACGCCCGGCGGCAGCCGCCGCAACGTGAGCAGCGCGATATCGTCGTGCGCTGGCACG
>WNGJ01006853.1_pt1 | contig 12108 bp, 10 predicted proteins | sample 5400611 | NCBI WGS metagenome assembly WNGJ01 (sample SAMN13153375, study PRJNA577476) | soil metagenome | isolation source: 40 cm soil or saprolite under Garry oak tree replicate 1 | place: USA:California | collected 2016-06-15 | reverse complement strand
GCTCAACATCGATCTGGAAAAGCGAGTGGCTGAACGCACCGCGCAACTTGAGGCCGCAAATAAAGATCTGGAAGCTTTCTCTTATTCTGTGTCGCACGACTTGCGGGCGCCGTTGCGAGCAATCGGCGCCTTCTCGAGCGATCTCCTTAAAGAGCATGCGCCCCAAATGTCGACGGAAGCCAAGGAGCTTCTCGATCGTGTGGCCTTGAGTGGCCGGCGCATGACCCAAATAATTGATTCCTTACTGTGCCTGTCGCAGCTTGGGCGTCAGCGGCTATCCAAACAGCCCCTGAGCGTGTCAAATCTTGTTCAAGAGGTGCTGACTGAACTGCGTCCGGAGCAGGCGAACCGGGAGATCCAGGTTCAAGTCAGTGCTCTGCCCGATTGCGTCGCCGATCGATCGCTGCTCAAACAAGTGCTCGTGAACCTGGTGTCCAATGCTTTCAAGTTCACGCGTCAGAAGGCCAGCGCGGTCGTCGAAGTAGGCTGCCGCCAGCAAAACGGGGATACGGTCTATTTCGTCCGGGACAACGGAGCGGGATTTGATATGCGCTATGCGGACAAGTTATTCGGCGTCTTTCAAAGACTGCATGGCGAGCAAGAATTCGAAGGAACTGGCGTTGGCCTATCCATCGTTCAGCGCATTATCCAACGTCACGGCGGGCGGATCTGGGCGGAAGCGGAAGTGGATAAGGGGGCGACGCTTTTTTTTACGCTGCCCGAATAAAAAGCTGCTGCTGGATTCCGTTGGTGAACCGCCAACCAGCCAAGCAGGCAGGGAGGGAAAAATAAACTCCCAAACGAAAGCGTTCTTGTCATATTGGCGTCGCGGGCGACCGAGAGGCTGTGGGTTCTCCAATGCGATTGATTGGAATAAATGGCCGCCATGAGGCCAGCCGGCACGGAAAGTTCGAGGTGGCCCCGGCCGGGTTCAGTTACTTATGACAGGTCACTCCTGACTCGGTAGGCGCAACGGCGGGCACCCGAAATGAAATGCTCCTCGCGCTTGATTGTGACGCCCAGCTCTAACACCTTGCGGACAGATAAACAATCGGCGCAAGTCGTGTTTGACAAGCTTTGCTGATTCGTCATAAATGGCCCTGGTTTTTGGTTTAATTTCAACCTCCATCAACAAAGTCTATGCCGCCCAAAACTGCCGAAAAACCGGTGACCGTTGAGGCCAAAGCTGCCGACGCGCCGAAAGTGTCCGCCAATCGCCAACGTGATCTGGACGCCGCCATCTCGATGATCACCAAGACCTACGGTGACGGCAGCATCATGCGGCTTGGCGATTCGCGCGCTCTCAAGCACATCGAAGTCATTCCCACCGGCTCGCTCGCTATGGACCTGGCACTGGGTGTGGGCGGAATTCCGCGTGGCCGGGTGGTGGAAATTTTTGGGCCTGAATCCTCAGGCAAAACCACCCTCATGCTGCACGTCATCGCCAATGCGCAACGAACCGGCGGGCTGGCGGCGTTTATTGACGCGGAACACGCCTTGGATCCCGCTTATGCCAAACGGCTGGGAGTGAACCTGGACGATCTGCTGGTCTCGCAGCCCGACAGCGGCGAAGAAGCGCTGACGATTTGCGAGACGTTGGCCCGCTCAAACGCTCTCGATGTGATTGTCATAGACTCGGTCGCCGCGCTGGTGCCCAAGGCCGAACTCGAAGGTGAGATGGGCATGGCCACCATGGGCATGCAGGCGCGGCTCATGAGCCAGGCCTTGCGGAAGCTGACCGCGGTTCTGGCCAAGGCCAAAACCACCTGCGTCTTCACCAACCAAATGCGCGAGAAGGTCGGCGTCATGTTCGGCAACCCCGAAACCACGCCGGGCGGCAAGGCCTTAAAATTCTACGCCAGCGTCCGCATTGATATCCGCCGCAAAGAAACCCTCAAGGATGCCGCCGGCAATGCGGTAGGCAACCACGTGAAGGTCAAAATTGTGAAGAACAAAGTCGCCCCGCCCTTCGGCGAGGCCGAGTTCGATATTATCTATAACCATGGCATCAACAAGGAGGGCAGCATCCTGGATGTGGGCCTGGAGACCGGCGTGGTGGATAAGAAAGGCGCCTGGCTTCAGTTCGACGGGGAACTGATCGGCCAGGGCAAAGAGGCGGCGCAAAAGGCGCTGGCGGAAAAGCCGGAATTGGCGCAGAAGATGGTCAGTGCGATTATGGCCAAACGGAATTCCTTGGCGCCGGCTTAGTTGCGTCATTTGCCGCTGACGCCATCGGAAAAGGTCATGGGTGATTCCATGCAGCCCACCGGAGAAGCTCCTGGGGAAAAGCCCGAGGCCCAGGGCGTCAGCTTCAGCGCGTCGCGCGTCGGAACTTTTTGCTTGCCAAACCCGGATTTTTGGGTTTTAATGACGGGCGCATGGTTGGTTCTGAGGTGAAAGTGCCGATATGGTCCAGATGATACCGCATGAATAAGTTTCAACTGACGAGGGTGTCTTGAGTCGCCCTTTTCCTTCACGTAACTCCTCTCCTTCCGGTTCGTTTTTCAGGGTCAATGGGAAAATTCGTGCCCGTGAAGTCCGGGTTATTGGGCAGGATGGCAAGAAACAGCTCGGGGTTTTGGCGCTGGGCGACGCGTTGAATCTTGCCCGCTCCAATGGGGTGGACCTGGTGGAAATCGCTCCCAACGCCACGCCGCCGGTTTGCCGGATTGTGGACTTCGGCAAGTTCCGCTACGAACAAGCCAAGCGCGACAAGGAATCCAAGAAGCATCAGCACGCCACCAAGGTGAAGGAAGTCCAATTGAGCCCCAAAATCGATCCGCATGATTTGGGCGTCAAGATTGGGCATGCCATTGATTTCCTGTGCGAAGATATGAAGGTCAAAGTCACCTTGAAATTCCGCGGTCGTGAGATGGCGCACACCCAGATCGGCTTCCAGGTGGTTCAAAAGTTCGTCACCGAAATTGCCCCTTTTGGACATCCTGATTCTCAACCCAAACTAATTGGACGTGGCATCAACGTGATGGTCAGCCCGCTGCCGCGGAACAAAAGGGCCAAACAGCCGCGCCAGGCCGAACCAGGCCAGGGCCCCAGCTTGCCACCGCCCGTGGAGAATAACCACGATGGCAGCCCTGTGCCGATCGAACGGACGCACCAGCCCGAGCCTGCCCAGCCGGACTCCGGCGGCTTTGTCAACAACCCCTTCGTCCAGCTCGAGGTCAACAGATAACCTCTGGCAGGGAGCAATTCTCATTATGTGCGCCCCGCCGATTACCAATCGGCGATATCCCGATTCCGAATCGGGACCAGTCGGCGCTACGGGCGGGTTTCCAAGGTAAAATGAGAATCGCTGTCGGGCAGGGAGCGAAGCGGCTCTGCGCGTTGCGACCTATCGCATCCGCAGCTTGCCGCAGAAATCGTAAGGGAACAGGCGCCCTCTGCGGCTTTGGAATCGGACGCTGGCAATTGATTTGGCAAGAATCCATCGCCCTTAATCTTCCGGCTGTTCTCGACCCCCCTGAACCTTGGCCATCCCAGTTCAATAGGCAGTGCAAGCCGAGTCGAGGTCAGCGACTTTCCGAACGGCGAGGGCAATGTCGTCGGCGAAGGCTGGGGCGATGAACTTTCGCATGCCGCCGGGATGGCTGAAACTTTCGCGCCGCGCCGCGGAACCGTGGCTGGTGTCAAACCATTCGGTCTTGAATCGGCCAACCGGCAAGGTCAGAGTCAGGGCAAGTTCCTGGTTGGTGAAGGTCTGGTGCCGACATTGGCCACCCGGTTCATTCGGCGCGGGCGTTCGGACATAGAGTAGGTAGTCCTGGCCGGGCTTCACCAAAACCCGAGCGGTTGTGCCAAGCGGCAGAGTCCCCTGGAGCAGGTCATTTCCAGGCCGCATTTGCGGCAGATCAAACTGTCTCAGGAATTCGCGGAGAAATCTAATTTGCCGCCGCAAGGCGGGGCTGCCGCCGCCGGGCTGCGAGGTGGGGTAAACGAAGCTGCCATTCTCGTGGCTGACGGTGAAGGAGAAATCCAGGTGGTTAAACAGCCCGCCGCCGGCCACGATAAAGTCCCACGCTTCCATCCGATAAGGCGCGTCGTTGGTGCCGCGAAAGCCGGTTTCATTGTCGCCGATGACTTTATTCAGCGCCCAATTCAGTGCCACGGCATCGGGCGGACTTGCGTAATGGAAATTGAAGATGGAAACGGCGGGGTGTGGGTTGACCACGCTGGCTTTTGCATTGGCGATGTTCTGAGAGATGAGATGCCGGACGCCCAGCGCCTGTTCTGTCTCGACAATCACGTCGGCGACGTGGCGCTGCCACTCCGGGGTGACGCCGCCAAAATATGGTTCGTTGCAGATTTCGTAGTAGAGATTGTCGAAGTCTTTCAGCTCGCCGACGATTTTGCGCACCATGGCTTCCTGGAACGGAAGCAGGCCGCCATGTTTGTCGAGGGTATAAACATTGGTGCGCGACACCGTGGCCAGTCTATTGACGTTGTTGATGGGGTTCATCGGGCTGAGCTGCCACATGCTCTCGTCGTAAAAGGGGCAAAACAGGTTTAGCTCGACGATGATTGCGCGTTTGCCGGCCTGGGCCATGAAATCTCTGAGCCGTTTGAAATAGGCCTCATCCCACCGAGTGAGATCGAATTTATTGCCGCCATTGGCGTAGCCGTCCAGATCGCTGCGCGCCCAAGGGCAGATAAAGCGTCCCGGCAGAGGGGCGAGGGTGTTGCTCGCGATGTGGAAGGCCGTGGTTGGTTCGCAATAGGGTCCGGCCCAGACGCGCGTGCCGTTCAGCCCATTGCGGGCCAGGGTGCCGAGATACTTGCGGTAATCGAAATCGAGGTTCAGCACGGCGCCGTAATGTTCTCCGCAGGTGATGATTATCGCAGGTTTGCCGCGGAATAGAAAGTAGTGCGGGTTTTCCGGGTGCAGGTTCAGCGGTCGAACGGCGGCAAAGGGTTGCGAGGCGAAAACCGACAGGATGAGGCCCGCCACGCAGCACCGGACCCTTGTGAAGTTCTGAGATACGAAAGGCAACGTTAAGCGCCTCACATGTGTTCAATGATATTGTCCCCGAACTGCGAGCATTTGATTTCGGTTGTGCCTTCCGTCAAGCGGGCGAAATCGTAGGTGACGCGCTTGGAGCGGATTGCGCTGTTCAGGCCCTTAACGATCAAGTCCGCCGCTTCAGGCCAGCCCAGGTACCGGAACATCATTTCGCCGCTCAACACCAGGCTGCCCGGGTTGACTTTGTCCTGGTTGGCGTATTTGGGGGCAGTGCCGTGCGTGGCTTCGAAGATGGCGTGGCCGGAAACGTAATTGATGTTGCCGCCCGGGGCGATGCCGATGCCGCCGACCTGTGCGGCCAGAGCGTCACTCAGGTAATCGCCGTTGAGGTTGAGCGTGGCGATCACGTCAAAATCTTCCGGCCGGGTGAGCACCTGCTGGAGGGTGATGTCGGCGATGGCGTCCTTGATGAGGATGCCTTCGGGGGTCTTGCACCAGGGCCCGCCGTCGAGCTCCCTGGCGCCAAATTCGCGTTTGGCCAGTTCGTAACTCCAATCGCGGAAGGCGCCTTCGGTGTATTTCATGATATTGCCCTTGTGAACGAAAGTGACGCTCTTGCGCTTTTGTCGGACGGCGTATTCGATGGCGGCGCGGGCCAGGCGTTCGGTTCCTGGCCGGCTGACCGTTTTGATGCCGATGCCGATTTGGTCGCCGGCTTCAGCGGCGAACCGGATCTTTTTGACGGCGTCGGGAAGTTCGCGCCGCATGAAGTCCAGGATCTTTTTCGCTTCAGGACTGCCGGCTTGATAATCAATGCCGGCGTATATGTCTTCGGTGTTCTCGCGAAAAATGATCATGTCCACCTTTTCCGGGTGTTTCACCGGCGAGGGGACGCCTTTGAAGTACTGGACCGGACGCAAGCACACGTAAAGGTCGAGCAATTGGCGCAACGCGACGTTGAGGGAGCGGATACCGCCGCCGACGGGCGTCGTGAGCGGGCCTTTAATACCGACGAGGAATTCCTTGAAGGCCGCGACCGTGTCGTCAGGCAGCCAGTTATCGAATTTGTTTTTGGCGGTTTCCCCGGCATAGACCTCGAACCAGGCGATTTTGCGTTGGCCGCCGTAGGCCTTTTGCGCCGCGGCATCGAACACGCGCTGGCTGGCCGCCCAAATGTCCGGCCCGGTGCCGTCACCGCGAATGAACGGCAGGACCGGGTTATTGGGGACGGTCAGTCTGCCGTTTTGGATGGAGATTTTCCCACCGGCGGGTTGAGTCAGGTCTTGGTAAGGCATGTAAGTTAGTGAAACCTTTAGGTTGGATTGTCATGAGCGTTGTAAAGCGCAACTTTCTCCAAGCGCAGGCTTGCTCTCCACGAATGAATTCTGCGCTTAGGCCACAGCGAAGTCCCGTCGTTGTTCCGCTGGCGCCGCCATCAACTCAGCTTTGATTCTGGCCAGGATGTTCTCCGCCGTCAGCCCGTATTTCTTGCGAAGATCGTCCGCGTTGGTGCCGTGTTCAACAAAATGATCCGGCCAGCCGATGCGGATGACCGGCGTCGCGATCCGTTTCTCGTCGAACCACTCAAGCACAGCGCTGCCATAACCGCCCATGCGGACATGGTCTTCCAAAGTGACCACCACCTCCGCTGCGCGGCCGAAGAATTCGGTCACACCACCATCCAACGGTTTGACAAACCGCGGATTGATGATGGCCACGTCATAACCCTCCGCCGCCAATTGCGCCGCCACGTTGCGCCCAAGCTTGAGCAGGTTGCCCAGAGGGAACAACGCGACTTTGTGTCCGCCGTTGTTTGAAAAATTCTGGATGACTTCCGCCTTGCCGATCTCAAGCAGCCTGGGCTGGTCTTTGACAGTCACCCCCTCGGCCGGTCCACGCGGATAGCGAATGAACACCGGATGCGGCTCATGGGTGGCAGTGAACATCATATCCACCAGTTCGTCTTCGTCTTTGGGGGCCATGAGAACGCAGTTGGGCACACAACGGGTATAAGAAATATCGAACAAGCCGTGATGGGTCGGTCCGTCTTGGGGCGACAGCCCGGCGCGGTCCATGCAAAAGATCACCGGCAAATCCTGCAGCGCGGCGTCGTGGATGAGGCAATCGTAGGCGCGTTGGAGGAATGTCGAATAAATGGCGCACACCGGGTGGAAGCCCATCGTGGCCATGCCGCAGGCGAATAAGACGGCATGTTCTTCAGCGATGCCCACGTCGTAGTAACGGTTGGGCATGGCCTTCTCCAGAATCTTCAAACTGGTTCCGCTGGGCATCGCTGCGGTAATGCCGACGATGGAGTTGTCCTTTTGACAAAGCTTGACCATGGCCTGGCCGAAGACGTCCTGCCAATTGGGCGGCGTGCCGGGTTTGGCGGGAAGAGTTGCCCCAGTGGCAACGTCATACGGGCCCAGCCCATGGAACTTTTCGGGATTCTTGAGCGCAGCATCGAACCCTTTGCCCTTTTGGGTCAACAGGTGAATGACAATGGGCCGGTCGCAAGTCTTGGCAAACACCAGCGTGCTGATCAGCAGCGGAAGATCATGCCCGTCGATCGGGCCAAGATAGCGCAAGCCCATTTCTTCAAAGATCAAGCTGCTGCCATAGCCGCCGCGGCCATCGGACTCGAGGGCGCTTGGGCTGGGCTGCAGGCCAACTTCGGTGAGGGCGCCTTTGAAACCTTCCTCGGCTTTATGGGCGAGTTTCAACGCCAGCTCGCCTTTAGGCAAACGCCGCACGAACCGCTCAAAATCCTTGGCCAGCTTGTTGTAGGACGGGTGCGTGATGAGCTTGTTCAAGTAACTGGAGATAGCGCCGACGTTTTTGGCAATGCTCCATTCGTTGTCGTTGAGAATGCCGATGAAACGCCGCGTCGTCTGGGCGATGTTGTTGAGCGCTTCGAATGAAATCCCATTAGTCAAAGCCGCATCGCCAAAAATCGCGACCACATTTTCGCCGCTGCCACGCTGGTCGCGCGCGGCGCAGATGCCCAGCGCGGCCGATAACGCAGTTCCCGCATGGGCCGCCCCGTAGCAGTCATGCTCGCTCTCGGAGCGCATAGCGAAGCCGCTGATTCCGCCGGTGCTGCGAATGGTGCTAAAACGCCCTTTGCGCCCGGTCAGCAGCTTGTGGACGTAGGTTTGGTGGCTGACATCCCAAACGAATTTGTCCCTGGGCGTGGAGAACACGTAGTGCAGCGCCAACGTCAGCTCCACCACGCCGAGGTTCGGCCCCAGGTGGCCGCCGTTTTTGGCCAGCACCGTGATCAGTTCATGCCTGATTTCTTGGGCCAATTGTTGGAGTTGTTCCAGCGTCAGTTTTTTGACGTGGACCGGGTAGTCAACCATGTCGAGATATCGGTTCATAATCTGTAGGAGATAAGGTTGCCACGTTTATTTCCGAAGAGGGAAGAGCGTAGAGGGAAGAGGGAAGGTTGCGCGAGCTCGCCTGGCTTCTTTCCTCGCTCTTCTCTCTTCTCTCTTCTCTCTTCTTTCATACATTACGCTTCCTCGGCAGGCGCGAATGGTCTAAGCTTCAGTTCGCCCGCCGCGTTCTTTTCCAACTCTTGAATCTTCAACTCGGCTTCGGCCAGCTTGTCCTGGCAGATCTTGGCCAGCCGTGTGCCTTCTTCGTACTTGGCCAGCAAGGATTCCAATGGCAACTCTTCTGACTCCATCGCCTCGACGGTCGCTTCGAGTTTCTTCAGAGCTTCTTCAAAAGGCACATTGCCGGGCTTAACGGCAGTATTCTGGCCTGCGTTTTTTGAAGGATTCGACACAAGTGGAGACTAAAGCAAATCCTTGGGGCCGTCCAGCATCAAAGACAGGAGTCGCAGAATAAGAAACTACAGGACTACGGGACCACAGGACTTTCGGACTTTTCTTCTTAAGTCTTGTAGTCTTGTGGTCACGTGGTCTGGTAGTCCCTTTTCTCATCTTCAGGGCCACCATGTTCGGCAACGCTGCGGATTTCCCCGGATTGGAGCCGCGTTCGCAGGCGCTGTTGGGCTTTGACTTGCCTGGCTTCACGCAAGACTTTTCCGGTCGCGGCGTCCATGGTGATGGAATAGCCCCGCGCAAGCACCTGCTCCGGCCCAAGCAAGCGCAACCGAGCTTCCAGAGCGCCCACCCGATTGTTCCACTGTTCGAGGTGATGATGCGCCCGCTGGCGCAGCCGCTGCGCTTTCTGGCAAAGCGCTTCGCGCCTCTGATTCAAGCGCAGGGCAGGGCGCACCCGCGACAGGCGGTCCGACAGATTTCGCCAGGCCAGACGCTGGCGCCGGGTCCCTTGCCTGGCGCAGCGCGACAGGCTGGCGTTGAGGTCGTCCAAAAGTTGCAGCCAGTCGTTGAACCGGCGGCGCGGATGAACCCGCCCAAGGCGCTGCGCGGCTTGAGTTAGAACGTAGTTCTTTTGCGCCAGTTGCTGTCCAGCCAACTGCCGCAGCCGGCCGGCCGCCTCCGACAAGAATTGGCCGACGGAGAAAACGCCTTCGGTGATGATTTCCGCTGCGGCGCTCGGCGTGGCTGCGCGCACATCGGCGACAAAATCGCTGATGGTGAAATCAATTTCGTGTCCGATGGCTGAGACAACCGGCAGGGGCGATTCGAAGATTGCGCGGGCGACGACTTCTTCGTTGAAGGCCCACAAGTCCTCCAAACTCCCGCCGCCGCGCGTCAGAAGGATTAAATGCAAGTACGTTGCTGGAGCCGGCGTAAGGCGGCTCTGATCTGCCCCCGACCTCTGAGCCAGGACCTTCGACCTCTGGAGCTGAGCTTCCTCCTGCCGGCTGCTGCTGGCGTTGAATTCGTTGAGCAGGCGGATGGCGGCGGCGATTTCCTCGGCGGCGCCGGTTCCTTGTACCCTGCATGGGGCGAGGATGATTTCCAAGGCGGGATTGCGCCGCTTGACCACGTGAAGCACGTCGCGAATGGCTGCGCCAGTCGGAGAGGTGACCAGCCCGAGGCGCTGCGGATAACGCGGCAACTGACGCTTTCGTTCCGGCGCGAAGAGTCCTTGGGCTTTAAGTTTCTGCTTGAGTTTTTCAAAAGCAACCTGCAGCGCGCCGATGCCTTGCAACTCGAGGGCTGTGACGCGCAGTTGATATTGGCCGCGCGCCTCATAAACGGTCACTTCTCCTTGAACGATGGCATTGCGTCCGTCCTGCAGGAGCGCGCGGTCCACCTGAGCCTCGCTGCGAAAGAGAACGCAACTCAACTGCGCGCTGGCATCTTTAAGCGTGAAATAAATGTGGCCCGAACTTTGGACGCGCAGATTGGTGATTTCGCCCGTCACCCAGACCTGGCGCACCTGTTCTTCCAGCAGCCGCCGGATTTGCCACGTCAGTTCCGTCACCGACAAGACTTTGCGCGTCCGTTCGGTCGGGAACAGCTCGCCGAAGTCCCACTGGGATTTGGCTGGTTTGCTCATCGCACTTAGTTAAGTAGCCGCAGCCAAGGGTTCTGAGATCCGCACAATTTTTGATGGGCAGCCGGTTGGCTCATCAATCTCCACTAGCGCCCCCTGCAGCAGCACGTTGTTCTTGGCCACCTCAAACTTCTGCGGCTGATTGGTCATAAAACGTTTGATGATCGGCTCGATCTCGCGGCCAATCACGCTTTCATGCGGGCCCGTGAAGCCGGCGTCGCAGAGAAAGGCGGTGCCTCCGGGAAAAATCTGTTCATCAGCCGTCTGCACGTGGGTATGGGTGCCGATGACGGCGCTGACGCGCCCATCGAGCATCCGGGCAAGGGCGACCTTTTCCGACGTGGCCTCGGCATGGAAGTCAACGAGGATTATGTTTGTCTGCTGTCGCAGGCGCTCGACTTCGGCGAGTGCACAGTGAAAGGGATTGTCCAACGGCGGCATGAACGTGCGCCCCTGGAGGTTAATAATGCCGACCGGAGGCAGACGGTCACTCTGAAAGATGACGCTGCCTTTCCCTGGAGTTCCAGGTGGATAATTGAGCGGTCGAACAAAGCGGCGCTCATGGGCCAGCAATTCCATGACTTCCTTTTGGTCCCAGAGATGATCGCCGCTGGTGATGATATCGACGCCGGCGGAAAAGATTTCTTCGGCGGTCTTGACGGTGATGCCGGAACCGCCGGCGGCATTTTCGCCGTTAGCCACGACCAGGTTCACGGTATGTTGCTGTCGCAACTTGGGAAGCAGTTCCTTGACGGCGCGTCGGCCCGGTTGCCCTACGATGTCCGCGATGAACAGAACTTTCACCCTTCAACAGTAATGTGCGACTGCCCGCCCGCAAGCCGTTTCGGCTCCAGGCCTGCCGAACCCGTGACTTCGGTCTGGCTTCGGTTTAGATGGCTTGCCAAGTTGAGTGTAGCCTATTACGGTTCCAGGCATGCTTTTTCGGTTCATGTTGGCCGTCGGTCCGGTGGCTGTGCTGATTGGCTGCGGCCAGCACGGCAAACCGGCCACGACCGAGGTTTCCTCGGGTCCGCCGACTCAGGAGAACGCGCAGACGATTGATGCCGGCCAACCGGCGCGTGCCGCGGCTGCAGGCGCCACTCTGGAGTCTGCCGCCGGCAGCCGACCGACTCCGACGCCGCAAACCTCAGATGCCGTTGAGCCGGTGGTGGTTCCTCCTGACGCTAACCTGGAGACGACGCTGGCCCAACTGACCCAGGCATTGCGCAAATTCAGCATGGAACACCGGCGCGTGCCAAAGTCATTCGGCGAAATCGTCGCCGCCGGTTACGTGAGCGGCCTGCCGCAACCGCCGCGCGGCAAACAATTTGCAGTGGACGTGAAGCACGTTCAGGTTGTCCTGGTGAAGCAATGATATAATACGGAGCCGCGGTGAGCACACGACAAAATTCTTCGCTGCCGCATGAATGCGGCGTTCCCAACCTCGCCGGAACGCCGCAATTATGCTGCAGCAAGGCGCCCCAGAAGAAATCTGTCGTGGGCCCGCCCAACGTGAACACAAAACCTCAAGCCGACAACCGGTCTTTTTTTCGGGGCGCTTTCACGTTGATTGAGCTTTTGGTGGTGATTGCGATCATTGCGATCCTGGCGTCGCTGTTACTGCCGGTCCTGTCCCGAGCTAAAGCCCGCGCCTGGAGAATACAATGCACTTCTCAGCTCAGACAGCTTGGGTT
>WNGJ01006848.1_pt1 | contig 12110 bp, 16 predicted proteins | sample 5400611 | NCBI WGS metagenome assembly WNGJ01 (sample SAMN13153375, study PRJNA577476) | soil metagenome | isolation source: 40 cm soil or saprolite under Garry oak tree replicate 1 | place: USA:California | collected 2016-06-15 | reverse complement strand
CGGTGGACCGGTACGGCGCACCGGTCGATATGGCGCCGCTGATGGCGGCCGAGCTGAGCGTGTGGGCGCTCGGCGACCCTGACGAGGTGGGCGCTGAGCCGGGCGCGTGGCTGATCTAGCGGCGCCGGCGGGCCGCGCGCATCCGGGCGCCGAGGATGGCACCCGCCCGGACATTACACCGGGCGTGAGAGAACAGGCGCGGGCCGCTGCCGCCGCCGAGGGCACGCGGGACGACGTGGTCGTAGTGGAGCTGCTGGGTCTTCTTCCACATCGGCGCCCCGCACCGCCAGCACGGGGCGCCGTCCGGTAGCCGGGCGAGGTCGCGTTTGCGGTCGCGCTGGTGCGGCCACCCTAGGTGGACTGCGGTGGAGTTTCCCTGCCTCGCCATACCACGATTGTGCCTGCTGGCTGATCTAGGAAGGATGGTGACATGGACAAGCCGAAGGTGATCGCGTGGATGGCGGACGCGCCGGTTGCTGATGACGACCCGGACCGCGAGGTGAAGTTGCGGGCACGGGCTCTTAGCGACGCCGCGGAGGTGCTCGGCGAGGTGGCGCGCAGGGCCGAGGCGGGCGAGCGTGCCCGGTGCGTCGGCGAGGCCGCGGACCTGTTCGCTGATGCCGCGTTCGACCCGGAGCAGACGTGGGATGCCGGGCTGGCCGCCGGGCTGACCGATTACGACCTGGACGCGGCGTCGTACGTGGCCCTGGAGCTGGAGAACGTCGAACGCGGCTATCCTGAGTAGCGAGGTCAGGCAGCCGCCGCTCATCCCGCGAGTCCCGGGCAGGCATCCGCCGCCGGGTGAGGATTCCCCCGCGGGGCGGTTCCTGTTGCCTACCTGAGAGGGGCGCCCCTCATGGATACCTGCGAGCATGGTTTCACTGACGCCTGCGCCGAGTGCCGCGACCTGGACGCGCTGCGGGCCGAGCTCGACGGCCTGGACCTGCCGGCCCTGCGCCAGCGGAGGACCGAGACGACCGACCGGCTGGCGACGCTGTCCGGCTACGCCGGGCGCGGGTCGCACATGACCCAGTCCCAGCGTGACGAGCTGGGCCGGCTGGCGGCCGAGCAGGCGGTGATCGGCGGCGCGATCGACGGCCGGGAGCTGGCGGCCCGCCGGGACGAGCTGGCCGTGATCGCCCGGGCCGCGCAGGACCCGGTCAACCGCGAACGTGGTGACGGCGGCGCCGGGGCGGAGTACGCGCCGGACCCGCGTACGCGGACCCTGCGGCGGGTCCGCGGGAACGGGACGGCGGTGCAGCGCAGCCGCCGGCTGTGGGATGACCTGAACGACGGCGAGTTCCGGTACGGGTCCATGGTGTCCCGCGCCTATGACGCGCTGGACTCCTACGACGACGGCTGGGTGTCGCGGGCGGGCCGGGAGCGTGTCGCGGAGCTGTTCGCCGATGGCGGCGAGGAGCAGGCGGCAGCGTCACGGCTGGCGGTCGCCCTGGCCGACCCGGCCTACGCGAGCGCATACCGGACGGTGATGGGCGACCCGGTGCACGGCTCCCAGTTCTGGTCCCGGGAGGAGCGGGACGCGGCAGCCCGGGTCAACCAGCTGATGCGGTCCGCGTCGCTGGCCACCGGGTCCGTTGGCTGGGCTTTGCCTTTGGATCTGGACCCGGCGGTGCGGCTCGTCAACGGCGGGTCCGCGAACCCGTGGCGGGAGCTGTCCACGCTGCGGACGACCACCAGTAACTTCAAGCGGATACTGACCAGCTCCGGCGCGTCGGCGGCGTGGCTGGGCGAGGCCGCGGTAGCCACCGACGGCACCCCGGTGATCAGCAACGTCGACATCACCCCGGTCAAGGCCGCCGCGTGGCTGTTCGGTTCCTACGAGGCGGTCGGCTGGACGCAGGGCGGTTCTGATGGTGACATCGACTTCGCGTCCAACCTGTCCACGTTCCTGACCGACGCCAAGGACCAGCTGGAAGTCGCGGCCTTCGCGACGGGCGCGACCGGCACCGGCCAGCCGACCGGGCTGCTCACCGCGGTCGGCACCGCCTCCGACCTCACGCTGGGCACCGGGGCCTGGACCATGACCGGGGTAGCCGCGATCAAGGAAGCCGTGGCGCCCCGGTTCCGCCTCGGCCCGGGCGCCAAGACCGCGTGGCTGGCCAGCCTGGCCTACCTGGACAAGACCCTGCAGATCCCGCAGTTCACCGGGGCGCTCACCGCGCTGGTCGACTCCTCCGGGCCTATCCCGCGGATGCTGCAGGCGCCCATGTACGAGTGCTCCGCGATGGCCACGGCCACCGGCGCCGGCACCCGGGTCCTGATGTACGGGGACTTCTCGCAGAACTACGTGGTAGACCGCTGGCCCGGCTTCACCCTGTTCGAGCCGATGCTGAAGGGCACCGGGGCGAACGCGAACCTGCCGACCGGGCAGAGCGGGTGGTTTTACGTATGGCGGACCGGGATGGGGCAGACCACGACCGGGGCGTTCCGGGTCGGCAAGAACTGACCAGCCCCCGGGCCGCTCTGTCAGCGCGGCTAGCGCGCGGCCTCCTGGATGAGGGCGGCCAGCAGCCCGGCCAGCTCCGCGGCCTCGGCCAGCGTCAGGTCCAGGTCGTACCTGTCCCTGTGGACGAGCGCCACATAGGTTCCCGGCGAGCTGTAGCCCTTCTCCAGGCGGCCGAGGAGCTGTTCCCCGGACAGGCTCAGGGGCACCGCGGAGTACTCGCCGACGTGCTGCTGGTCCGGGTCGCGGGTGACGGTGCACCACGGGGGGCACTGGCCGTCGTGCGCGCCGTGGATCACGCCGCCCATCTCACTCGCCGCCCAGGTGCTCGCGGCGCAGCCGGGCGAGTTCGTCCAGGTGCCGCTGCAGCAGGCTCACGCGCTCGGCGGCGGCCTGCGCGATGCTGATGCGGCCCTCGTCCTGCTCGGCGCGGATCGCGGCCAGGCCGTCCTGTATGTCCTCGTCGAGTCGGCGCACCTCGGCATAGTAGTCGCGGTGCGTGGAATCATTCTGCATAGCCGGCCTCCCGGGGTCGGTCAGGGTCCGGGTAGCGGCGTTATCGGCGCCGTCCGGGCCCGCCTGCGCTTTGCGGGCATCTCGCACGCTACGCCCGGTTGTCGATCGACGTCTAGTGTTGTCATGTGACAACTCTTACGGTCGGTAGTCACGGCAGGTCATCTAGCGTTATCGTCATGGCGGATGATCTCGACCACGACTCGCCGGTGCCGCTCTTCGAGCAATTGGCCACGCTGCTGCGGGCCGGGATCGACGCGGGCCGCATCACCGTGCGCGTCCCGTCGGAGCTGACCCTCGTCCAGCAGTACGGCGTCAGCCGCGGCACCGCGCACCGGGCGGTGATGATCCTGGTCGACGCGGGCTATGCGCGGATCTCCCGCGGCAAGGGCACGTTCGTCGTCCCGGAGGATCAGCGGCCCCGGGCGTAGGGACCGGCGTGCGTCACCCGTGCGTCAAGAGCGTGTGTTCCGATGGGGTGCCCTGGGGGGTGCTGGAGGATAGATTCCCAGGTCAGGGACGGGAGAGTGCCGCTGGCCTGGGCGCCGTCCTTCGTTCGGGACGAAGAGGCCGCCGGTTCAAATCCGGCCACCCCGACCAGAAAACCGCAGGTCAAATGGTATCCAGTGACCTGCGGTTCGCATTCCGCCTCTCCCGGTGTCCGATTTTGGGAGCCAAACGGGAGCGGCGCCGTCGCCACCCGCTATGACAAGCTTTCCGTCCGCTACGAGGCCACCGTCCATATCGCAGCGATCAATGAATGGCTCCTACCTGGCTCCTTGAACACCCCCTAGGCGCTGCGTTCAGGGGTACGTTTCGCCCATGGCGGTGTTCGCATTGTGGAGTGCACCACGAGCGCGGTCGACGGCGTTCTTCCGGTCGATGGTTGAGCGCGGCGATATGACCGTTCTGCACGAACCGTTCTGCAACCTGAGGGACCATGGCGAGACTAATGCCGGGGCGCGAACCTTCGATTCGCCTCTGTCGCTCCTTGCCTAGGCGGCCATTCGAGGGCAGTAACCTAGTCTAGCTGCCTAGTTAAGACAGGATCACGTCGGTGACAAATAGGCGATTGCGTAGAAGGAGTGTTAAGCGCGTACGCCTATTCCTACGATCCCGGTCGAATTTCGCTGCCGCCGCAGCTACCCTTGGATCGCTGGCCTGGGCAATCAGTGGTTGGAGCAGTGCACCAACCATGTCACAGGTGGCGGCGGTCGCCGCTGGTAGCGCGATCACCGCTGGCTTGGGTATGGTCAGTCAGGCATCGGACCACAAAAAATCTCTTGAACTAGGCTGAACGATATTTGCTGTCATGCCTAGGAGCTGGCTCCTGTCAAGACTCCGGAACTTGGTCATGCGTCACTACCCGTCCGGCGCCGCTCGGCTCTGGCCCGAAGCGCCAAGTCACGGATGCCTTCAACTAGTGCTTGATCGGTTACTGAATACGCGGAGCGCGTATTCAGTATCGGCGATTCCTATACCTATACGGCCATCACTGTGGCCCATGGCCACTCCGGCGTGGCCCTGGAGGGGCACCAGGCCGCGGCATACCGTCTCAGGACTGATCACGCTGCCGCCCCGGCAGACCAGACTGTAATCGCAAACGTGCTAGATACTGTGCGGTCTGCTGGCGTGAGCTGCGCACCTGCGATTATGCACCTGCGATGCGGGGCGCCCCGGGCGTCACAATTCGATCGGCTGCGCGGCCGGAGGACCGGGCGACCGTTCCGCAGATTATGGCGGAGCGAGAACGATAGTGCTAGTACGGCAGCCGCCAATTGCTCCCCAGATGGCGGCTGCCGTACTAGGCCCCCCTCATACCGGCCAGAGATGGCCGGGCCTTAGGTCCGCTCCAGGCAGAACGGGAATTTCGTCGAAAGCGCGGTGCGACTTGCCGCCCCTCGACGCTCTAGCCGCGCGGCGGACTCTCGCGGGCTGGATCAGGCACAGCCCTGCGGTGAACAGCAACGCTGCCAGCCGAGCCAACGGGATAGCAAGGCATACGCCGCATATGACGATCAGCCATCCCGGCATGACTGCGGTCAGGCTTCGCATGACCTTTCGGACAGTAATCATCGAGTTACACCGGCCTGCCTGCCTCCGCGTAGCCACGACCTTAGCTTCCGGCGCTGTCGCCATTCGGGCCGGGAAGCGGCCCGAGGTGCTTGTCATATGCCACTAGGGCCGCCTCTAGCGTGAGCGGCCCGCGAAGCAACTGAAGCCGCGGCGGGATCTCGGAGTAGTCCACGTATGGATTGTCGCCGCAGCCGGGGCAGATGAGTTCGAAAACGTCCGTGTAGCCGCCTTCGACGCGACCGTCCACGATGCGGACCGGCTGGCGCCGAACGAATGCCGTCCTGCCATGGCCGGGCTGACCGACAAGCGGGAATACCATACCGACTCTAGGCCCCATGCGCAGCCACGGGTCAGCGCGATCGGGCAGACGCGGCGGAGGGACGGCGGCCAGACGGACAGAGGGTCCAGGGTCGCTAGGGCTGCTCACTCAACTCACCGCCAGGGCAGTATTAGTTCCTGCCGCTGCCGGGGTCTGGAGCAGCGATGCCACTATTAGCAGATGGTACTACTCCAGGCATTGCGCCGGATATTGGCCAGACGAGTTCGAAAGCCTGATCACCGGGTGTTAAGGCCTTGTTTCCTGGCCGTTCACCTCGGCGAGTGACGTCATCATCGCCGTCTTCCTCGGCGCATCACTGTGCCGGGATACGGGCGGAAATGTGGGTATCCTCCCCCGAACCCTCCGTAGGAAGGTATGTGACTCCCGGACCCCGTCAAGCCCGTCTGTAACTGACAGTCGGCCAGAGAACGCAGTTGACCTAGACTTTTGAGTGGGTATGTGCTGCACCGAGGGTCTGTCCAGACCGTGCGGACCAGCGTAAACTGCCGTCCTAAGTAGGCGCCGCCGGGCAGTGTCCTCGACGTCGATGTCAGCCAGGGGACAACACTCCAGTGGGCCAGGCGCAGGGGAGCGCGGATCGGCGCAGCCGCACCTAGGGGAGGGGCGAGTCATGCGAGTCATGGCCAAGATCACGATCCCGGTCGAGTCCGGTAGCCGGGCGGTCAAGGACGGGAGCATCGGCAAGCTGATCCAGACCGCCGCGGAACGCTGGAAGCCGGAAGCGATGTACTTCGGTACCTTCGAGGGCCTGCGGACGGCCTTCGTGGTGTTCGACATGCCGGACTCGTCCGACATGGTCCCGTTCGCCGAGCCGTTCTTCATGGCGATAGACGCTGAGGTGGAGGTCGTCCCGGTAATGAACGCCGACGACCTGCAGAAGGGACTCGGCAAGCTCGGCTAACGTCATCCGGGCGTGCTGACGACCGGGTAACCATGCTTGTCCGGGCGTTCCGTGCCGCCACCGCCCGCGCCGTGCGGGCGGTGGCGACGCTGGTTTACGGGCGGTCCTACTACGGGTACCGGGCATCCAGAGTGGTGGTGACGCGCCCGGTGGCGACGTCGTAGACGTGGCCAGACACGCTCACCTTCGGCGAGAGCAAGGGCGAGGCAAGCAGGCGCTCGACGTCGGCCTTGACGGTGGTGTGCGGGTCGGCGACGGCGGAGGCGTCCAGCGCCCCCTCGGAGACTCGGGTCGCCTCGACGGCCCGGCGCCGGAAATCAGGGTCGGCGAGAAAGCCGGTTCCGCACTGCGTGTGGTGAACGACCGCGACCTCGAACAGCGTGTCCGCCGGGCCCTGGCGGCCGAACAACTGCTCCGCGAGGAAGGCCAGGTAGGCGATGTCGTCGATGACGGCCGGGGTAACGCGTCCTCCCGCGTTGCGGATGACGGGGGCGTCTCCGAGCTGGAGTCCGAGGACGATGGCCGGGTCGACCCGGTGGTCGAGGCAGGTGACGAGGAGCACCTGCGCCGTGGGCAGGCCGAGCGCCACCGGGGTGTAGGTACGGGCGAACTGCTCGTTGCGGCCGAGCAGGGGGGTCATCCTGGTCATGCTGGTTCCGTTTCGTGTCGAGGGGTCACGTCAGCGGTGGGCGGGGCCGGGGTGCCCACGCCATGGCGGACCGCAATATCGCGGATCGCGGCGGCGAGCAGGTCCGGGTGCTCGCTGGTGGTCAGGTGGCCGCCGGGGAAGGTCAGGACTTCGGCCTGGGGCACCCGTTCGCGGGTGGCCGGGACCTGCCTGTGCTCGTAGGGGTCCTCGTCGCTGCCCCCGACGTAGAGGGCGACCGTGCCGTCCAGGTCGCGGGCGATCGCGGCTAGGTCCCAGCGTCGCGCGTGGCGGCGGTGCTCGGCGACGAACCCCGCGGCGTTGTGCAGGAACGCCGCTCCGTCCCTCCGGGTGACGGCCGACCACAGCTCGGCGAGTTCCTCCGGGGCGGGACGGTAGCCGCGGGAGTACATTCGCGCCTGCATCATCGCCGTGGCGAACACACGCGGGGAGCCCTGCGCCCGCCGCATCCCGAGTGCGCCCAGCGGGGTGCGCAGCAGCGGCGTGCCCCGCCACGGATGGGTGTGCGCGTCGGCGAACAGGCCACCGTTCACCATGAAGGCGGCCGTGATCACCGGCCCGGCGGTGACGGTGGAGGTGGCCCACTGCGGCGGGCGGCGCTCTACCTGGCGGCGCAGCAGCTCGAGCAGCGCCAGCGACGTGTAGTCGAAGGTGACCACGACCGTGCGGCGCACGCCGTGGTGCCGCCACAGCGCCTCGGTCAGGTCCGCGCGCTCGACGGTGGAGTACGGATAGTCCCTGGGCTTGTCCGAGTCGCCCTGCCCCACCGGCTCGACATATAGCCGCGGGCCGAGATCGTCGCCGAGCATCCGGTCCACCCGCGCCCAGCCGTAGGAGCCGTCCGGGAACCCCGGCAGCAGCGTGAGCCACACGGTGTCCGCGTCCCGCTCCGCGCCGGCCACGCGCTCGAAGACCCGAAGCGCGCCCGGGGTAGAGGCGGCCTCCTCCTCGGTCAGGACCCGCGCAGATTCCGGGTCGTAGGGGATCCGCTGCCCGCCGCCGAACCATTCCGCCGCCGTTACCAGCGCCTGGTCCCGCCGCGGCGGATCCGTCGTGTTGTACCTGCCCATCGGGGCCTCCCTCGGCATTTAGTGGACGCTGTACACATTAATAAAGAAAGTGGACGCTGTCCACTTTGTTATCCTGTCGCCGTGACGGCCAGCCGATCAGCAGAGGTGAAGGACCAGGCTGCCGCGGAGCGGCGGCGCCGTCCGCGCGGCGCCGTCCGCGACGGCCTGGTCGCCGCCGGGCTCGAGCTGGCCCGCAACGGCGGCCCGGACGCCGTGGTGCTGCGTGAAGCGACACGGATGGTGGGCGTGGTGCCCAACGCCGCCTACCGGCATTTCGCCGACCGCGACGAACTCCTCGCCGCGGTCTGCGCCGCGGCCATGGGCGAGCTCGCCGACCGCATGGCCGCCGGCGTGGCCCGCGTGTCCGGCCCGTATGGCGAAGCTGACGCGGCCGGCCGGCGGCTCGGCGCGATCGGCACCGCGTATCTGGAGTTCGCACACGAGGAACCGGGCTTGTTCGCCACCGCGTTCGCCGTGCCGCAGCAGCACGCCTACGGCGCTCCGGACGACGGAACCGGGCGGGACCGAACGCCCCTAGGTCAGCTACGCGCCGCACTCGACGAACTGGTCGATGCCGACGTGCTCCAGCCGCAGCGCCGCGACGGTATCGAGTACCCCATCTGGTCCGCCGTGCACGGACTGGCCGTGCTCACCGGCCAGGGACCCCTGCGCGACATCTCCGACGCCACCCGGCACCGCCTCGCCGAGCTCACCTTCACCTTCGTCGGCGAGGGCCTGGCCTGACGGCCGGGTCCAGGTTCAGTAGCGAAGCTCCGCGACCAGCCCGTAGTGGTCAGATATCTGGTCCTGGTCAGGCGGGCGGACCCCGAGCAGCGAGCAGCGGACCGGGTGTCCGACGCCATGGCGCCGCGGCCAGGCGGAGAAGATGTAATCGAAGCGCCGGTTAGGATACAGGCCGACAGCGGCCAAGGGATTGCTGTTGGACCAGGTGTAGCCGGGCGAGCCGTCTCCGGCCATCTCCCAGCTGTCATAGAACACCAGCCCGGGGCTCGCGGGGGCGGAACGCCCGGTGAGCATCCTGATCTCGTCGGAATCGGGTCCGGCGTTGAAATCACCGCAGACGATGACGAGATCGCGCTTTGGAGCGACGTCATTGACAAAGGACGCCAGCTGTCTCACCTGGGCCTGGCGGATGCCGCTGGCATCGAGCGGATAGCCGAGCACCACCGCGAACAGCTGGATCCTCCCGCGGTCGCCATCCACGACGACGTGAACAGCCTCCCCGAAGCCCGTTCCGTCTTCCGAGCGCAGCGGGCGGCGCTGCGGCTCGCTCATCGGCCACCGGCAGACCAGGCCGATCCCCGACACCCAGTCCTCCTGCTCCCAGTCGCCCGCGAAATGGCAGTACGGCAACCCGAGCCTGCGGGCGACGCGCTCGGGCTGGCTCGATTCGCCCCAGCGCCAGGCTTCAACCAGGCAGATCACGTCGGGCTCGACCGCTGCGAGGGTGTCCTCCAGGGCGGCCTGCCTGGTCTCCCACCGAGGCCCGTAGCGTCCCCAGACATTCCACGTGACCACCCGGACGGCCGAGTCCACGACCGGGCCATAGGGAGCATAAGGATCGAAGGTCACCCGGCAAGTATCGCAGCCGTCCTGTAGGCAACAGTTTCCCGCACTGCAGCGTCGCGGCCTCTCCCGCTGCGCCCGTGGCTTGCGGCGCCTGCATCATCGCCGCATAGTCTGACTAGAGGCAGCGAACCCGTACTTATCTCGGAGTGGATGCATGACCGGTAACCGGGAGGAAGGGAACAGGGTTCTCGGCTTCACCACGGGTCGCGGCCCTCGTCGCGGCCACTATGAAGAGCAGCACGTAATGGGCTTCCCGGCCAGCTGGTTCGATGATGTGAACGTGGACGCGCTACTGTGGCTGGTCCATCCCATCCGGGCTTACCAGCGATGGGCACGTCGCCGTCGCCCGGGTTCTCACGGCACCGGCGAGAATGAGCCCTAGCTGGCAGGCGCTACCGGCCACCGGAGGCGTGACGCCATGAACTGACCCTCGGCCAACTGCGTACGATCCGGCTATGGCCGAAACATGGGACCCCTCGGCGCCAGGTATCTTGCGCCTGCCCTCGGGCAGGCTGGTGCGGGGCCGGGGGCTCAGCCGCCCGCTGCCCGACGGTCCCGTCCCGGCCTTCGGCGTGTACCTGCTCGGGCGGCGACCGCCCGTCGTGCCCTGGGAGTCGCGCTGGCTCAGGTGGCCGGACTTCCGGCTGCCTGCCGTCGAGGCCGAGGTACTCCCCGTGCTGACCGAAGCCTGGCAGCGCGCCGCGGCCGAACGGATCGAGATCGCCTGCGCGGGCGGCCACGGACGCACCGGCACGGCCCTGGCCTGCCTGGCCATCCTCGACGGCGTCCCGAGCACCGAGGCCGTCGCGTTCGTGCGCGAGTACTACGATCCGCACGCGGTCGAGACGCCCGGCCAGCGCCGCTATGTCGCCCGCTGGCCCGCCGAGCGCTGACAGAGTCAGGAGACGGTCATTCGCAACCGGCTATAGGCCATTTCGCATCAAATGGCGAGCCGGTAATATAGGTTGTTTTCTGCCGGGCATTTACCCATCGGGAGCCTTCCATGCCGCGCCGCATTCCGGTGATCGCCGCTTGTGCCGCCACGCTGGCTTTCAGCGCGCTGCCCGCATCGGCGATGACCGGCCAGGTCCACGGTTTCACCATTCCCGGCGTGTACGGCGTCCGCGCCTGGGGCACCTATGCCGGCGCGGCGACGCGAGTCCGGGTGACCGTGTGCGTCGAGGACACCGCGCGAGGTGTCTACGGCGCGGCAGCAGTCGGACTGGCGTTCGATTCCAGGTACCGGCGTCACGGCAACGTGAGCGCCGTTACCGTCGGCTATAACCACACCCAGTGCCGGGTTGTCCTGACGCGCTACACGAGCCATCTCGTCGTCGAGGCGCTGTCCGGGTACAAGAACGGCAAGGTCCGCCAGCGCGCCAAGCTCAAGCGGGTTTACTGACACGCTTTACATTTCCATGAATGTGGCGCTCTACCCAATAGACCGGGTCGAGCGCTACATTCATTTAATAGCCAGCACGAGCACAACAGGCCGTCTGGTCATGATGCGCTGCCGGAGGATCCCTTCGCGAGGCCTATCCGGCGGTGATCTGCTTACGGCTGCTACTGCCGCCGCCGACCAGGCCGGTGCGCAGGCTGGGCGCCGGAATGGCCACAGGGGCGGTGCGCGCCGGGATGGGCGCGGCACTGGTGAGACGCAGGGCCAGCGTCGGGCACATGTGCACTGCCTGCTGGGCGTCCTTCTCCAGCCACGCGGGCACCGGGATGTTGAGGATGACCGGAAAGCCCTGGGAGTCCAGGTGGATGATCTCGGGCACCAGGTGCGCGCAGAGGCCGTGGCCGTGGCAGCGCGTCCAGTCCACCACGAGGCGCTGCTGCTCTTCCTGCTCAGGACCGGCGGGCAGCGGCAGCACGCCGCGGACCGGGCGACCGCAGGAGGAGTGGAAGACGTGCGCCGCGAGGTCCTCGGTGAACACGTCGAGCGCCGAGAGCACGAACCTGGTCACGCCATCGGGGTGAGAGCAGGCGCCGCGCCCGGCCACTCCCGCGGCGGACCTCCTAGCCACGTCGAGCGCCTCGATACCACCCGATCCGTCGATCAGCGCGGCCAGCGCCCGGGCGATCGACGGCAGGCCGAGCTTGCACGGCCCGCACTGACCCGCCGACTCACCGGCCAGGTAGCTGGCGACCCGTGACACCTCGCCCAGCGGGCAGGTCCCGTCGCCCAGCGGAAGCACGATTCCCGAGCCAAGCGTGCCGCCCACGGCGGCCAGGCCCTCGCGGGAGACGGGCACCACGTACGCGGTACCGGCGGGCAGCCACATGCCGTGATAGCCGCCTACCAGGACGCCGTCGCCCGCCGGGGCCTGGCAGATGTCGAGGACGGCCGCCAGCGGAACACCGGTGGGCACTTCGACCACCGCCGGTTGCGCCGCGGAGCCGCCCACGCTGAGCAGGACTGTTCCGGGCTCTTCCGGTGTGCCGACCGCGGCGAAACGCTCCGGCCCGAGCAGGGCGAGCACCGCCAG
>WNGJ01006847.1_pt1 | contig 12111 bp, 11 predicted proteins | sample 5400611 | NCBI WGS metagenome assembly WNGJ01 (sample SAMN13153375, study PRJNA577476) | soil metagenome | isolation source: 40 cm soil or saprolite under Garry oak tree replicate 1 | place: USA:California | collected 2016-06-15 | reverse complement strand
CCGGATCGAGTCCGCCACGGGCAAGGAACGCTCCCACGAACGCATCGGGCGTCGAGCGAATGAAGTGCGACCGCGCGTACTGTCGCAGTCCGTGCGTCTGGGCGTCATCGGCTGCTCGTTGGAGCCGAAGGTAGGGCAGGACCTCGACGAACTCCGCGATCGGCTCGCCACCTGCCTTCAGGCGGGGCAGGAATCGCTTCCCTTCCTCGACGTCGTCCGCGTAGGTGTACGACACGAACACGACCGGGGAGCCGTGGAATGCCACGGGGAGCATCGGCGACGGGCGAGCGGTCACGACCGCCGCACCGGTCTGCAGAGCATCGGGTGAATCGGCCGCCAACGCGAGGAGGGCTCCGATCGCGGCCGGCCCGTCGCCGATCGGATACGCGAGGTCGACGGAGAGAATGTCGGGCCCGAACGAGTGGAGACGGAACTCGAATCCCGTCACGACGCCGAAGTTTCCGCCGCCGCCACGGATGCCCCAGTAAAGGTCCCCGTGCTCATCCGGGCTGGCGATGAGCACATCGCCCGATGCCGTCACCACTTCGGCCGACAGGACGTTGTCGCACGCGAGCCCGAATCGCCTGGCGAGGTAGCCATAGCCGCCGCCCAGGGTCAGACCCCCAACGCCGGTGTGCGAGACGACTCCGCCCGTCGTGGCGAGGCCGTGGAGCTGGGCTTCCCGATCGACGTCGGCGAGCAGGCAGCCGCCCTGAACCCAGGCTCGCCGGGCAGCGCGGTCGACCCGCACGGAGCGCATCAGCCCGAGGTCGATCAGGATGCCTCCGTCGGTCACCGATTGGCCCGAGGTGCCATGACCGCCGCATCGAAGGGCAATCTCCAGGTCGTGCTTCCGGGCAAACTGAACCGCCGCAACGACATCGGCGGTCCCGCGCGGCCGGGCTATGAGCGCGGGACGCTTGTCGACCATCCCGTTCCAGGCTCGACGGGCCATCTCGTACGTGGGGTCCGTCGGGCGGACCAGCTCGCCGTCGAATGCCTTCCGCAGCTCCTCCAGCACGCTGTCGTCGAGAGTCGTGGGCAGCCCCGTCGTCGACGGAGTGTCGGACGCGATCATTGGGGCTCCTTCCGATTGCGCGGCGCCGACTCCTGTCGAGGACGCCGAACGTTGTAGTACCGCCTAGCCTGCGTCGACCACGCAGAAGCGGTTGCCTTCTGGATCCGCGAGGATGACGTAGTCGGCGTCCGGCGGTCGCTTGTCCCAGTGCACCTCGGTAGCGCCCAACGCGATGAGGCGCTCGACTTCAGCGGCCTGATCCTCGGCGTACAGGTCGAGATGAATGCGGGGCGGTACCTGTACCGTTGAGTGAACCCTGTCGAGCGAGAGGTTCGGCCCGACGCCATCCCTCGGCCGCATCAGGACGAAATCACCCTGGCTCGGATCCTCGCGCGGCACGTAGTCGAGAGCACCGGCCCAGAACTCGGCTTGCCGCTGCAGATCGTCGACGCGCAGAACGATCGAGCCGACCCGAATCATCGACCTCACTGTGCAGCGCGCGGCCAAGCGCCGTCAACCGGCCGATCGCCGACACCTTGATGCACCGGCGGGCGATGCGATCGGTATCCGAGGCGGCGAGGAATCGCAGCCAGTACCGTATCTCGCGATATGACGGCCCTCGACGACCTCTGCGTGTCGGCGTGACTCCACGGGTCGGGATCGGGGTTGTCGGGGCCGGGCGGATGGGCTCGATTCACGCCCGGCTCATCGCCCGGAGCGTCCCCGAGGTTCGCCTGGTCGGGATCGCCGACGTGAACCTCGAGTCAGCGCGTCGGCTCGCCGGCGAGCTCGGCGACCCGGCAGTATTCGGCTCGCTGGACGATCTGCTTGCGGCGCCGCAACTGGACGCCGTCCTTATCGCGATCTCCTCGAGCGAGCATCTGGAGGCCGTCCGGAGCGCGGCACGTGCCGGCAAGGACATCCTCTGCGAGAAACCGATTGCGCTGACAATGGCCGACACCGTGGCGGCGATTGCCGCCGCCGAAGCTGCGCACGTTCGGCTCCAGGTCGGGTTCATGCGGCGGTGGGATCCCGACTACGCACGGGCCAGGGCCCGTCTGGTGTCGGGCGCCCTGGGCCGGCCGATCCTGTTCAAATCCCTTCAGTTCGATGCCGAGCCGCCGCCTGTCTCGTTCGCCGATCCGGCGGTAAGCGGCGGGATCATGGTGGACATGGGCATCCACGAGTTCGACCTGGCTCGCTGGCTGATGGACGACGAGGTCGGGGAGGTCCACGCCTACGGCTCAAGTGTTGCCCACCCGGCACTCGCAACGGCCGGGGACGTCGACAGCGCGGTTGTCAATCTGCGCTTTGCGAGCGGGGCCACCGGTACCGTCGAGATGGCTCGCGGGACCACCTACGGCGAGGACGTGCGCACGGAAGTCCTGGCCACGGCGGGCTCGATCTGGGTGGGGCACCTGCCGGTTTCCCAGGGCGCCTGGAGCGGCGCAGACGCCCTTGGCGCGCTGGCGCTCGACACCGTGGACCCGTCACGGCCGCGCTTCGAGGTGGCCTACACAACCCAGACCCGCGGGTTCGCGCAGGCGATCCTCGAGGACCGGCCCGTGGACGTCCCTGGATCGGCCGGCATAGCCGCACTCGCGATCGCCCTGGCCGCGAGTCGGTCGATGCGCGAAGGCCATCCAGTCGCCCTCTGAGCGCCCCGGTGAGAGGCCGTCGGAACGCCCATGGGGACCCCATTCGGACGCCCGTTGACACGGCAATGGAATCGTTTACACTCCCCGCGCAGAACCCCCGTTCTGACCAGACCTCGCGCATTTCATCGCCACCCCGGAGCCCAGGCACCGCGCTGAACGGAGCCCGGCTCCGTCCTGATCGAGGGTGCGTGGCATGCCACCGGACACGTCGCACGAATCCCTGGATAGCTCGCCGACGCGGCTTCGCGTCGGGCTCTTCGGCGCCGGTCTCGTAGGACAGGCGGGTCACGCGCCCAGCTTGTGGGAGGAGCGCGAGCGGTTCGATTTCGTCGCCGTCGCCGATGCCTCCCCTTCAGTTCGCCACTCGGTTGCGGCGCGCTACGGGGTCCCGCACGCGTGCGCCACGCTGGAGGATGCTCTTTCGCTGGGGTTGGACGCGATCGTGATCGCCGTGCCCGACCCGGCCCATCGAGGAGCCGTCCTGACGGCACTGGACGCGGGGGTTCACGTCTTCTGCGAGAAACCGCTGGCGCTAAGCCTCGCCGAGTGTGACGAGATCCTCGCCGCTCGAGGCGACCTTGTCGTCCAGTGCGGTTACATGAAGCTATACGACCCCGCCCTCCAGCGGATGGTCGAGCGGCTGACAGAGGGTCCCGTCGAGCTCGTGTATCTGTCGGTCGAGGTGAACGATCCCGACCAGGCGCCGTTCGTCGATCATCTCGGGTTGGTCGTCGGTCGCGATGTGCCACAAGGCCTCATTGACGAGATGAAGGATCGCGGCCGCCGGGCCGTGAGGGAGGCGCTTGGCGCCGAACCCGATGCGGCGCAGGTCCGTGCATTCGAGGCGTACCTCGGGTCCCTCGTGCACGACGTGAGCCTCGCCCACCACCTGCTGCGAGCACTGGACGTCACGGCGCCCCTCCCGACCGTCGATGCGGCGTACTTCGACGGCGGTCGTGGCGTGAGCCTCTCGTGGACGCTTCCGGGCGACGGACGCGCACACCTGGAGCATCTGAACCTGCCCGGGGTCGCGGATTACCGCGAGCGCGTTACCGCGTACTGCCGTGACCGGATCCTGGAGCTCACGTTCCCTTCCCCGTACCTGCGTCATCACCCAACCCGCCTGGTCGAGCGGCATTCGGACGGGACGGTCGCCGGTCTCGAGACGATCGACCACAGGGTTTCCTACGAGGAGGCCTTCCGGAACGAACTGCGGGCGTTCCATGCCGCGATCACGACAGGAGTCCCGGTGCGCGCCTCGGTCGAGGCGGCACGGGACGACCTCGCTGCGCTGCTCGACGGCTTCCGGCTTGCCGTGAGCCGGCACCGGCGCGTCGCCTGAGGACCAACCGAGGAACCACGGACCAAAGGAGTCGCTCGTGCGGATCGGGCTCTTCACCGACGGACTCAAGCACCTGCCGCGGCGCGATGCCCTTGCGTGGGCGGCTGAACACGACATCACCGACGCCGAGATGAGCGTCGGGACGTGGGGCGCCCGGACGCACCTGGACCTTGCGGCGTTGCTGCGCGACCCCGCGGCACGCGACGAGCTTCAGCGCGACCTCGACGACGCCGGCATCACATTCAGCGCCGTGAATGCGGCCGGCAATCCACTCCACCCGGACCCCAGCGCCCGCGCCGAGGCACAAGGCGCACTGAAGGGCGCGATCGAGCTCGCCGCCCTCCTTGGAATCGACCGCGTCGTGACGATGGCGGGCAGCCCGGGTGGGCGGACAGGCGGCCCCATCGGAGTCTTCGGCCTGTGGTCCATCAGCAACGATGACGAGGCGATCTGGGCGTGGCAGATGGAGGCTGAGGTTGGGCCCTACTGGCATGCGATGTCGGACTGGATGTCGATGGCCGCGCCGGATGTTCGCGTGTGCCTCGAACTGCATCCCGGGGTGTCGGTCTGGACCCTGGAGTCCTATCGCGCCCTGCGCTCGTATTGCGGCGACAACATCGGCGTGAACCTGGACCCAAGTCACTTCTGGTGGCAGGGCGCGGATCCAATCCGGGTCATCGACGCGCTCGGCCCCGTCGTCGGGTGGTGTCATGGCAAAGACACGACCCTCTACCCGGATCGGATCGCGCTCAACGGCGTGATGGATCACCGCTACCCGGTCGACGCGAGCTGGGCGCCCTGGCACTTTTCCGCGATCGGCGACGGCCACGACGCTGATACCTGGTCTCGGCTGATCAAGGCCCTGCAGGCAGTCGGCCACGACTCCGTCGTGTCGATCGAGCACGAGGATCCCTCGCTGGAGCCGGAGGAATGCATCCGCCGGTCGGTAGCGACGCTAAAACTGGCACTGAGCCTGTGAACGTCCGTGGCTGAGGTCCAGCTCTCCGGCGTCGGGAAGGACTTCGATGGAGTCCGGGTGCTCGAATCGCTCGAGCTGACCGTGGACGACGGCGAGTTCGTGGTGCTCCTGGGGCCGTCGGGTTGTGGCAAGACAACCGCCTTGCGTATCATCGCCGGCCTGGAGCGCCCGACGTCGGGCCGGGTCCTCATCGCCGGCCGCGATGTCACAAGCCTGTCGCCCCGCGAGCGCGACGTTGCGATGGTCTTCCAGAGCTACGCGCTGTACCCGCACTTGTCGGTCGCTGACAATATCGGCTATCCCCTGAGGATTCGCGGGATCCCCTCACGAGATCGGGCGGCGGCGGTGGCCGAGGTGGCAGCGTCGCTCGAGGTCGCGCACCTGTTGTCCCGCAAGCCGCGCCAGCTGTCAGGTGGCCAGCGCCAGCGGATCGCCCTCGCCAGGGCCATCATCCGAGATCCCGCGGCGTTTCTGATGGACGAGCCCCTGTCCAACCTCGACGCCAGGCTACGGATCAGCATGCGGGGCGAGATCCGGCGCCTGCAGCAGCGCCTGGGCGCGACGACCATCTATGTGACCCACGATCAGGCTGAGGCCCTGACGATGGCCGACCGCGTATGCCTGATCAGCGAAGGCGTGGTGCAGCAGTACGCGCCACCCCAGGAGATCTTCGACCGGCCGGCCAACCGCTTCGTTGCCAGCTTCGTGGGCAACCCACCGATGAACATCCTGCCGCTCAGCCTCGACCAGGAGGCGCGGGCAATGGTCGTGGCCGGCGGGGCGGTGCCACTCGGCGAGCGCTATGCGGCGTGCGCCGATGCCGCCGTCGAACAATTCGGGGCGCGTGCGCGCGATCTCTCGCTAACCAGGGCCGGTGAAGCTGGAACGCTCCCGGCGACGGTCTATGTCGTGGAACCCATGGGCGACGAAGTCTTTGTGGAGGTGCTTATCGGTGACTCTCGTGTCACGGTCCGAGCCGATCGAGGGTGGACGGCGCCGCTGGGTGCACCGGTCGGAGTCTGCGTCGACCCGGCAAAGGCCTGCTTCTTCGAACCCGGTGGCAAGACCGGGGTCCATCGAGTCGGCGACCCGCCGACGATCCAGACAGGAGGAGTGATGCAATGAGCGAGGACGAAATCCTGGTCCGCCAGATTCTGTCCCGGCAACTGAGCCGCCGGGAGCTGCTTCGCCTCGGCGCAGCCATGGGCGGTGCGGGCGCCGCCGCGGCGTTCCTGGCCGCGTGCGGCGCAGGGGCATCCTCGTCGCCGCCCGCGTCAGCGGCAGCGGCGTCCGCCTCACCTTCGACGGCTGCGTCAGCCGCCAGCCCAAGTCCAGCGCAGGCCGGCGGCAAGCTCGTCATCGGCGCGTTTGAGGACGGGGCCCTGGCCCCATTCAAGCAGACCATCATCCCCATGTTCCAGAACGCCACCGGGACGAAGGTCGAGTTCCTGACCGAGCCGTATGACTCGTTTTTCGCCAAAGCCTTCCAGGACGGACAGTCGAAGGCGGGGCAGTACGACATCTACATCATGGACGACCCGTGGATCCCGCAGTACGCCGCCGCGGGGATCCTCGAGGATCTTGGGCCTCACGGGATCGAGATGGACGCCGACTACCCGGGGCCATTCGCCGACCTGGGCTTCTGGCCGCCGCGCCAGGGCCCGCGCGTGAAGGGCTTCGAGAACCAGACGCCCAAACTCATCGCCCTGCCGACTATCGGTGACCTGCAGACCCTGACCTATCGGAATGACGTGTTCACCTCGGCGCCTGCGACCTGGGACGACATCGTCAATCGGGGCAAGGCAGCGATGCAGAGCGGCAAGATCAAATACGGCTTCGTCTTCCGGGGCGTGAAGGGCAACCCGATCGTCACCTCGTTCTATCCAGTCTTCCGCTCGTGGGGCGCCGACTTCTTCGACGACAAGTGGATCCCGATCTTCAACTCCGCCAAGGGCAAGGCCGCGGCCGACTTCTTCGTCACGACGCTCAAGTCGCTGGCGCCAAAAGGCGTAGCGGAGTTCGACTCGGACCAGGAAGGCGCGGCCATCCTCGGCGGCGACGCGGCCGCGATCATCCAGTACTCGGGGAACGCCATCAAATCGGACGACCCCGCGCAATCCAAGGTGGTCGGCAAGCTCGATTTTGGTGTGGTCCCAAAGCAGGAGGCGGCCATCGCCCAGATCGGCATCTTCATCCACGGCGTGAGCGCCTCGGCGCCCAACAAGGACAACGCGATCGCGTTCATGAAGTGGTTCGCCACAAACGATGTCCAGACCGCCCTCGCGCGTTCGGGCGATCTGCCAGTGAAGACCCCGGCCTTTTCCGATGCGCAGGCCGTGAAGGACCACCGCCTGCTCCCGGTGGCCCTCGCTCAGCTCAACGCCGGTGCTCAGGCGCGGCCGCGGACCCCCGACTGGTCCAAGGTCGAATCGATCATCGGGACCGAGTTGAACATCGCCCTAGCCGCGGGAAGCGGTGGAGGGGCCGCCATGGACACAGCGGCCAAGAAGGTCAAGGACTACCTGACCCAGCAGGGCTACTACTGATCCGTGGCAACCGTGATGACGCCGAGCGCCGTGGGCCGGACCTTCCGGGGCTCCGGCCTGGACAGGGCGCTCCCGTACCTCATGCTCGGGCCGACCCTGTTCCTCGTGCTCGGCGTCATCGTCTACCCACTCATCGACGGACTGCGGTCCAGCACCGGGTTCTTCCGTTTTGGACGCCTGGTGCGATCCGTCGGGCTGGACAACTACTCGCGGGCGTTCGCTGACCCGGCGTTCATCGACGCCCTGCTCACGACGGCCCGGTTCGTCTTCCTCGTCGTGACGATCGAGACGGTCCTGGGCCTCGCGCTGGCGCTCCTGGTTTCCCGGGAGGGCCGTTTCATCCGACGCATCCGGGCGACCTTGATCCTGCCGATGATCATTACTCCGGTGGTCGTCGGGATCGTGTTCCGGCTGATCTACGCCTCCGACGTCGGGCTGCTGGCGTCGATCGCCCATGCCGTGGGCCTGGATCCGCCGCAGATCCTCAGCAGCGGCACGGGAGCCTTCTGGGGACTCGTCGTCCTGGACGTCTGGGAGTGGACGCCACTCCTGTTCCTGATCCTGCTGGCCGGTATCCAGTCGATGCCGGTCGAACCGTTCGAGGCGGCCCGGGTGGATGGGGCCAGCGCATGGCGAAGCTTCGTGGATCACACGTTGCCGCTGCTTCGCCCCACGATCCTGGTGGCCGTCACCCTCCGCGCAATCGAAGCGCTCACGACGTTCGACCAGGTCTACGTACTCACCCGCGGCGGCCCAGGGACGTCGACCCAGCTGATCTCCATCTACGGCTATCAGACCTTCTTCCAGTTCCAGGAGACCGGTTACGCAGCGGCCATGCTGTTCATGGTCGCGCTGGTGGTTCTCTTGGCCGCGGGCTTCGCCGTTGGGCTGATGCGGAGGCGCGGCCGATGACCAGGTATGGGCTCGGCCGCCTGGCGTGGGTGGCCGCCGCCCTCGCCGCAATCCTGTTCGCCCTGACGCCGCTCGCATGGATGGTGCTCACCTCGGTCAAGAGCAATCGGGAGATCACCCAGGAGACGTCGCTGGTGCCCGAGTCGCTGACGTCCGCGAACTACGTCAGCCTGTTCAGCGGCCGGGAATTCGGGGCGTATCTCACGAACTCGATCGTCGTGACCACGCTGAGCGTGGCGATCGCGCTCTTCCTCGGGACCCAGGCCGCCTACGTTCTCGCGAGGTTCCGCCTCTGGGGAGGCATGCAGCGGTACGTCGGCTTCAGCCTGCTGATGGTTCGCCTCCTGCCGCCGGTCGTGATCATCATCCCGATCTTTCTGGTGGCCCAGCAATTCGGCCTGCTCAACACGCAGCTGAGCCTCATCGTCGTGTACGCCACGTTCAACGTCACGATCGTCGTGTGGATGATGGAGAGCTTCTTCCGCGAGATCCCAGTGGATCTGGAGGAGGCAGCAATGGTCGACGGCGACACCCGGTTCACGGCATTTCGGCGGATCGTGCTGCCACTTGCGGCGCCGGGCCTCGTCGCGACCGGGATCTTCGCGGTCATCACCACGTATAACGAGTTCCTGTTCGCTCTCGTCCTCACGTCTACGCCGGCCGCCGAGACAATGCCGGTGGGGGCGGCGACGCTCATCGGCCGCATCAACGTCGACTGGGGCGCGATGAGCGCGGCAGGCGTCATCGGCGCACTGCCCATCGTCGTCTTCTCGATCTTCGTCCAGAAGCACCTGGTGCGCGGCCTGACCATGGGCGCGGTCAAGTGATCGCCGCTTCTCCGCGGCTCACGGACGTCGCGCAGGCGGCCGGCGTCTCGCTGGCCACTGCCTCGCGCGCGCTCTCGGGCCGGGGCAGCGTCGCGAGCGAGACCCGCGACCGCGTCCGACAGGCGGCTACGGATCTCGACTTCCACCCCTCCGTGGCCGGCCAAACGCTTCGAACCCGATCAACCCGCATGATCGGGTTCATCGTCCCGGACATCAGTTCGACCTTCTATGCGAACGCGCTCAAGGGAGCGCAGCACCGGCTCCTGGCCGCGGGCTACCAGATCACCCTCATGGACACGGACGAGCGGCCCGATCGTGAGCGATCAGCTCTGCTGGCGTTGGCGGGGCGGGTCGACGGGTTGATTCTCTGTTCGTCCGCAGGCGATCAGTCCGTCGTCCGCTCGATCGAACGGCGCTTTCACCTGCCGATCGTGCTCTTCGACAACGTCCTCGAGGGAGTGGGCGCCGGGCGTGTGACACTTGCCAACGAGGCGGGGATCCAGCTGCTTGTCGGGCACCTGGCCGAGGTGCACGGCCATCGGCGCATCGGCTACGTCGGAGGCATCGAGAGCGAGACCTCGGGAGCCGAGCGCCTGGCCGGTTACCAGGTCGGCATGCTGGGCAACGGCCTGCCGATCGACGAGCGCTGTGTTCGGCCGGGCGACTGGACGGAGGCCGCCGGCCGGAGCGAGACGGCGGCGCTGCTGCAGCTCGACGATCCGGTCAGTGCGATCGTCTACCCGTGCGCGGATCTGGCGCTCGGTGGCCTGAGCGAGCTGCGTGCGCGCGGCGTGTCGGTGCCAGAGGAGGTCGCGATCGTCTGCTTCGACGATACGGACGCCGCCCCGCTGCTCGACCCGCCACTCACGGTCCTCGCGCGGCGCGACCGGGAGATCGGCGATCTCGCGGCGTCGATGGTCCTGCGCGCCCTCGAGCACACCGCCGCCGCGCCAATGGACGTTCGCATTCCGATGGAGCTGGCAGTTCGTCAGTCGTGCGGCTGTGGCCAGCGGGCCGTCCGCCAGGGGATAGCGGTCCGCACCCAGGCTTCGGGAGGTGCGGGTGCCGGCTGACCGCACGCGGGTTGCCAGCGCCCCGGTCTCCTTCGGGGTGGACGAAATCATCGTCGACGACGCGTGGATGCCGGGGCCCGACGACATGCTCGACTGGATGGTCGAGATCGGCTTCGAGGGCACCGAGCTGGGGCCGCCGGGGTTCCTCGGCGACGCCACCCAGTTGCACGAGAGGCTGTCTTCGCGCGGCCTCCAACTCGTCGGCGCGTTCCTGCCCCAGCATTTCAGTCGCGACGAGAAGGTCCAGGAGGACCGGGCGTGGCTGCGGGACAGCCTCAGGCTCATCCGCGATGGAGCTCCGGATGGCTCGCGAACCTTCGCCATCCTGTGCGACCACTTCGACGAGCCCGAGCGCCTGGCGTTCTCGGGTCGGATCGCGGAACACCCCGAGGCGTGGCTACCGCCCCAGCGGTTCGAAAGCCTGGTGGCCAACCTGCATCGGGCGGCCGAGATCTGTCGCCGGGAGGGCTTCGAGGTCGTCCTGCATCCTCATGCCGGAACGTACGTGGAGACGGCCGACGAGATCGCCCGCGTCATGGATCGCCTGGACCCGTCGCTGCTCGGGTTGTGCCTCGATACGGGCCATTTCCGGTTCGGGGGCGCCGACCCGACCCGCGCCGTGGACGACTATCACGAGCTCATCCGGCACGTCCACATCAAGGACTGCCGGACGAAGGTCATGGACGACGTGAAAGCCGAGGGCAAGGGCCTCGAGGAAGCCTTGAGCCGCGGCGTGTTCTGCCAGCTGGGTCTTGGCGACTCGGGGATCGACTCGGTAATGGAGGCGCTCCGCCGCTACGACTACACGGGCTGGCTCGTCGTCGAGCAGGATCAGTTCCTGCGCGCCTCGGATACGCCTGAGTCCGTCGTCGCCGTGCAGCGTGCGAACCGCGAATACCTGCGCCAGTTCGGGATCTGACGAGGGAGGCGCGCTGGCAGCCATCCCTTTCTCACGCACCAGCCGAGTTGAACAGGCGACCGACAAGAAGGCTCGCCGCGGCCCCCAAGGCCGATGTCCAGGAACCTCAGGGTGATCGGGCGCAAGCCTTAGGGACCCTGCTCGTCCACAACACCGATCAGGAATCGCCAGGCGCCCGCGATCGCCCATACGAGGCCGCCGATCGTCTCCAGCCCGATCCAGTAGAGGCCCCCGCCCTGGCCAACGCCAGCAACGATTGAGACGGCCCCGATGAGGCCGCAGGCGGCTATGGCGTATCCGATTCCCATTCGTCGCCACGCGGCACCTGGAAGCCGCCACGCGACCTGCCTCAGGGCCTTCGTGTTGTTGTAGGTGTTGATCGTGGCGAAGCCCAGGCTGATCAGCCCGAATTCCAACCCGGCCCACTTGGGCGGCTGTGGGACCAGGGCAGCCAAGCCGATGACCATCGTGGCTGTTAGGACCACGAGGGTCGCCCTTGCGTGCGAGCGATGGGTGACGCTGGCGGCGATGTAGCCGGCGTGGATCGACAATCCGACGACGATCAACCCGATAAGGGCAGCGCTGGCAGTAGCGACCGTGAAGAAGAACTCGATCCACGTCGCCGGGTCGAGCGGCTCATACATCGGCGCAGTCTAGGTTTCCGCAGGCTGCTTCGCGGGCGATGGCCAGTGGGGTTAACAGCTTATCAAGACGATTCGCATGCCGGTCGTGGCTGCCGCCGCTCGCGACGCGATCGTCGAGCTCGGTGAGGCAGCACTCCGCTAAAGGCCGAGATGCAAGCGCAGCGCCTCGTCGACGTCGAGCATGATCGAGTTG
>WNGJ01006846.1_pt1 | contig 12111 bp, 9 predicted proteins | sample 5400611 | NCBI WGS metagenome assembly WNGJ01 (sample SAMN13153375, study PRJNA577476) | soil metagenome | isolation source: 40 cm soil or saprolite under Garry oak tree replicate 1 | place: USA:California | collected 2016-06-15 | reverse complement strand
CAGGGGATCGTAATCACCGACCGGATGGACTATCTCAATCCGCTCGGCAACAACCTTGCTTACGTGATGGCGGTTGAGAAGCTTCTGGGCCTCGAGATACCCGAACGCGCGCAAACAATCCGAGTGTTGATGTGCGAACTGCAACGCATCGCGTCGCATCTCGTTTGGCTGGGAACACATGCTTTGGACATCGGCGCGATGACTGTCTTCTTTTATTGCTTTCGCGAACGCGAAAAGATAATGAATTTAATCGAAGCAGCCTCAGGCGGACGACTTACGCCATCGTATTTCCGTATTGGTGGACTGATGATGGATTTGCCTTCGGGCTTTGAGCGCCGCGTGCAACAGTTTCAGGATGGCTTTCTCAAGTCGGTTGACGAATTTCATACGCTGCTGACGGGGAACAGGATTTTTCAGAAGCGCACGCAGGGCGTCGGCGTAATTTCGGCAGAAGACGCGATCGATTGGGGCCTTTCCGGACCGTGCCTGCGCGGCAGCGGCATCAATCTCGATATTCGCCGCGCCAATCCATATTCAGGTTATGAGAAATACGATTTTGAAGTTCCGACTGAGCTTGACTGCGATGTCTGGGCCCGCTATCTGGTGCGCATGCGTGAAATGAAGGAGTCGCACAAGATTGTGGCGCAGGCGTTGGCAAGATTGAAGCCCGGGAGCGTGAAGGCTGACGCGCCAAAAGTTGTCCTGCCGGATCGGGAAGCGATGAAGAAGCATATGGATGCTTTGATTCATCATTTCTTAATTGTGGCCGAGGGATTCGACGTGCCGGCGGGCGAAGTGTATCAACCGATCGAGGCGTCGAAAGGTGAACTGGGCGTCTACGTTAAATCCGATGGTGGTCCCAAGCCGGCGCGGGTGCATTTCCGCGGACCGAGCTTTGTAAATCTTTCGGCGCTGCCGCACATGTCGGAAGGCGCCATGGTGGCAGATATCGTTGCCATCATCGGATCGCTGGATATTGTTTTGGGAGAGATTGATCGTTAGAACGGACTTTGGTCTTAGATCTTTGGTCTTTGATGTGACTTTTGAAGACGTTCTGTAAACGTCATCTACCAGCTTGCCGATCAAAGACCAAAGACCTATTGGAATAATGAGCACCCAGCCTGTAAAAATTCAACCATTATCGCAGCCGGTGGATATCGGTGACGAGGTCGCATCGTTTTCGACTGAGGTTGAGGCGGAGATTGATTGGCATCTGGCGAAGTATCCAGTCAAACGCTCGGCGATTCTACCCCTCATGTTTATTGTGCAGCGCGAGCGCGGCTATTTGGACTCGCCGGGGGTTGCATATCTAGCGAAGCGTTTGAGCTTGCGAATTACCGACATCTGGGAAGTTGCCACCTTCTATTCGATGCTGCACACGGCGCCTGTTGGCAAGTATCACCTTCAGATTTGTAAGACGCTGTCCTGCAGGATTATGGGTGAGCCTGGGATCACCGAGCATGTCTGTAAACGCCTCGGTATCCAACCGGGCGAGACCACCGCGGATGGTCGGTTTACGGTTTCACTGGTCGAATGTCTCGGCTCGTGTGGTACTGCCCCGATGTTTCAGGTCGGTTTTGATTATCATGAAAATCTGACGACGGAGAAGGTTGATCAGATTCTCGATTCTCTAACTTAAGGGATACGCGATGAAGACTATTTACCTTTTGTTGTTGATTCTGGGATGCACACTTACAGCGATTGCTCAGGAAGCCGGTAATCGCCAATACGGTGGGGCGGGCGATCGCAGAGCGAGTCCCAGTAATGGGGTAATCTTTGGAACCGAAAATAAGGATCTAATACCTGCGCAATACATCGAAGCTTATGTACTGCTCAACTCTGCACCCGATGAGTTCGTCGCTGTTTTTGGAGTCGCTCAGGAAGCACCGACGGCGGCCGAAAGCAATCTGAAAGTGAATGCGCAACTCGATCGGTTTCTCAAGGCAATTGCGAAGCTTGGCGTTGCGCAAAGTGATACTTTCGTAGACCTCATCACTCAAAATCGAGTCTATGCTCTCGTTCCGGCGAGCGGCAACATCATTCAGGAAAAACTAACGGGCTTTGAAACGAAGAAAACGATCGCAATACGCTACAAAGACCGCGCCCTGCTGGAAAAACTTCTAACGGAAGCAGCCGGGGTTTCAATCTTCGACCTGATTAAGGTTGATTACGTGATCAACGATATGGTCAAGATACGAAGTCGTCTTTTTGAAGAGGCGAGTCGCATCATCAAGCAAAAAGAGGAAAACTACGGTCGTACGCTGGGGCTTAAACTGCGGCGAGATGCGATTTACCAGGAGAAGTACGATACCCATTACCCGGCGGAGCTTTACGAGACCTACAAGGCTTTTGAATCAGGTTCGGTCGACACGAATTACGAATCCCGGACGCAGGTCGTGCGCGAGCGCAAGAGCAGTACTTCTTATCTGGAACCCTTGGATCGAAGCGCGTTCGATTCGGTCCTGTCACAAATCGGGATTGAGCCGATGGTGCAATCCACACTGTTTTTGAAAGTCAGATATGCCTTGGCGCCTTAACAAGAAATTGGCCCTTCGGCATCTGTATCAAATACAAAGATCGAATTGTTTGGGACGAACAAGCACGATGTTTCAAAGTCGTCTGAAGACAGTATTCTAACTATTCACGATTTACCATTCACTATTTACTAACCAATGTTTATCGGCGCCATCGGATGTGAACCACTTCAGCTCGCGCGAGTTCATCTCGACAACTCGACGTCTCTCGGCGTGTATCGGAAGCATGGCGGATATGAAGCCTTGAAGAAGGTGCTGTCGGGAATGTCGCCTGATGAAGTAATCAATGAAGTGAAGAAGTCCGCCTTGCGCGGCCGCGGTGGGGCCGGATTTCCGACCGGGATGAAGTGGAGTTTCGTTCCCAAGGATTCGCCCAAAGAAAAGTACGTCGTCTGCAACGCGGATGAGTCGGAGCCCGGCACCTTCAAGGATCGCTACCTGATGGAACGCGATCCGCACATGCTGATTGAAGGGATGTTGATCGCCGCCTACGCGCTGGGCGCCAAAGTCAATTACATCTACACGCGCGGTGAGTATCGCTATCTCATCGAGATCATGGACCGCGCTCTGGGAGAAGCGCGGGCTGCGGGTTTACTCGGCAAGAACATTCTCGATTCGCAATTCTCCTGCGAGATCTACACGCACACCGGCGCCGGGGCTTACATCTGCGGCGAAGAAACGGCGCTGCTAAGTTCACTCGAAGGGTTGCGCGGCCATCCGCGTATGAAGCCTCCCTTCCCTGCTGTTTCCGGACTATATGCGAGTCCGACCGTTGTCAATAATGTCGAAACGCTCACCGCGGTCCCTGACATCATTAAGATGGGTGGCGAGGCTTATCAAAAACTTGGTACGGAAAAAAGCGGGGGCACAAAACTCTGGTCAGTCTCCGGCCACGTGAAGCAGCCTGGCGTTTATGAACTTCCCATGGGCTACGACGACATGGAAAAGTTCATCATGGAAGACTGCGGCGGCATGCTCAATGGCAGCAAACTCAAAGCTGTGATTCCCGGCGGCTCGTCGGTCTACATCATGCGCGCCGATCAAATTATCGGGAAAGACGTGCGCATGGACTACGAAGGGCTGGTGGCTGGCGGTTCAAGTGTTGGCTCGGGCGGTTTCATCGTCATGGACGAAAGCGTCGACATCTTCGAGTCAACTAAGAATCTGACGGAGTTTTATAAGCATGAATCGTGCGGCTGGTGTACGCCCTGCCGTGAGGGAACAGATTGGCTGGTCAAAGTTTTCAGACGTGTAGCCAGCGGCGGCGGCAAGCCGGAAGACGTTCAACTCATGCTCGATCTCTGCGACAACATCGAAGGCAAATCGTTCTGCCCGCTCGGCGATGCCGCGGCCTGGCCGATTCAGTCCGCGATCAAGAGGTTCCCGGAAGATTTCAAGAAGCATCTGGTTGCCGGTAAAAACGGAGGTTTTCGTGAGTGAAGAAGAATATCTCCGAATGAAGGGCATCCTGGACAATATCGCTCGGCAGCAAAAGATACTCGCCGAGAATCAGGCGAAAGCGCTTGCACGCCCACACTCTTCCGAGAAAACGATCGCTACGCAACTCCGAAGAATTCAAAGTCGAATGCGCATGAAGCCAGATCACATCGCAGCTCACAAGCACTCGTCGGGTCATCGCGATGAAATAAAGAACAGTGGTGTTTGCGGGTGCTTTTATTGTTTGGAAATCTACAATCCGATTGAGATTCTGGATTGGGTGGACGAAGACGAGCGCGGTGTCGGGCAATGCGCTCTTTGTGCGAGGTGCGGTATTGATGCGGTAATTGGCTCCGCTTCAGGTTACCCGATCACGAAAGAGTTTCTTCAGAAAATGCGCGAGTATTGGTTCTGAGCAGCGGCTATTAAGAACAACATGTCCACCGAAGTAATCAAAGTAACCATCAACGGTAAAGAGTTTGCAGTGCCCAAAGGCGCTCGGCTCATCGATGTCTGCCGCGATAAGCAGTTTGACATCCCATCGTTCTGCTATTACGCCGACCTGGCGCTACAGGCCTCCTGTCGCATGTGTCTGGTGCGCATCGAGAAGATGCCGAAACTGCAAACCTCCTGCACGATTATCTGCACTGACGGGATGGTCGTAACCACGCAGAGCGAGGAAATTGAGAAAGCGCAACGTTCGATGCTCGAATTTCTGCTTGCCAATCACCCGCTCGATTGTCCCGTCTGCGATCGCGGTGGTGAGTGCGAATTACAGGAGATGACGTTTGATTGGGGCGGACTCGAAGAGCGTTTCACCGAAAAGAAAAACTATTATCCCGAAAAGTATCTTTCGCCCATGGTGGCAAACGACTCGCAGCGCTGCATTCTCTGCAAACGATGCACGCGTGTTTGCGATGAGTGGATGGGCGAGGACGCTATTGAAGCCGGCGGGCGCGGAGCAAATACTGTCATCGGTACCTACGGCGGCTGGCTCGACTGTTCGCAGTGTGGCAACTGCATCGAAGTTTGCCCAACCGGTACTTTGCTCGACGCTACCTATCGCCATCAGGCGCGGCCATGGGAGCTAACGCAAACGATTTCCACCTGCACCTATTGTTCTGACGGTTGCCAGATGTCGCTCGGCTCGCGCGGCGGAGAGTTAATGCGTGTGGTCGCACGTGATCGCTATGTCAACGGACTCAACGGTGAGTTTCTTTGTATTAAAGGCCGCTTCGGTCATCCCTTCGTAAATCACGAAGAGCGCCTACGGACGCCGCTGATTCGTTACAAGAAGGGCGGAAGGCTCATCCCCGCGACCTGGGATGAAGCCATCCGCCACGTTGCGCAAAAACTTGATGCGGTTGTTGATGCGCATGGACCAAACGCGCTCGGCGTGATTGGCAGCCCGCGAATTACCAACGAAGCAAACTACTTGCTTCGCAAGTTTGCTACTGAGTTAGTCGGTACCGACAACTACACAAGCTCCGACATTCACAATCTGCAACCATTTTTCGACAACCTCGGCGCTTCTCTGGCGACACATCGCGACATCCGTTATGCCAAAACAATTCTGTTGCTTGGCGGAGAGCCTGAAGAGCTGCAACCACTAACCGGCAAACAGATTCGCCAGGCTGTGCGCAACGGCGGCGCCAGATTGATTGTCATCAACAGCACGCGAATTAGATTGGTCGAGCAGGCGGCGCAATTCATTCACATCCGGCGCGGAACGGAAGACGCAGCCGTATTGCTGCTCGCGAATAATTCGAATGATCCTTTGGCGATCGAGAGACTTGGCATCGAGGCGAATGACGTTCAAGAGTTGCGGCAAACAATCTCAGAGTCGCAAGGCGATCTGGTGATTATGTTCACTGCCGCGTTGAGTCCGGCGGCGCAGGGTGTTGTTGCGCAACTCGCATCTGTCTTTCGCGCCGGGGACAATGGGCGCCGCGTGTTGCTCCATCCGCTTCCGCTTTACAACAACAGCCTGGGCGCGCACGACATGGGATTAATGAACGGGGCCATGAACGCGACGCAGATGCTCGCCGGCGCCGGCGATACTATTCGCGCGATTTATATGGCCGGAAGCTTTCCTGGTGAACAATTGCGCGGTCACGAGGACGTGCTAAATAAACTGGACTTCCTTGTGGTTCAGGAGCTTTTTGAAACCGACACCACCGCCTTCGCCGATGTGGTACTGCCCGCCGCATCATTCGCCGAGATCGACGGCACCTATACAAACAACGATGGATTTGTCCAGCGTGTGCGCCAGTCGATTCCGCCCGTTAATCAGTCGAAGGCTGACTGGATGATTACTGCCCAACTGGCCCTGGAGCTGGGGTTGGATTTTAAGTTTGAACTATCAGCGAGCGCCGTGTTCCGAGAGATTGCCGAGTGCGTTCCCGCGTATGCTGGCCTGCGTTATCCGGTGTTGAAAGATGAATCGAATCCGGTGCAGGCAAGGTACAAGATTGTGGAGCCACGAGATCTCACAACGGAATTGATTACATTGCGTGACGCTACGCAGGCGTTGCCGGCAAGCGGAGATAAGCTCGAAGTGACGCCGTTGGTTGGCCACGAGCTTTTCAAGATAGGAACGCTGACCGACAAGGTGCCACAGTTTCATTTGTTGGCCGCAGGTAACCCGCAGCCGGAAACTGTAAGAGTTTCACCCTTGTATCAGATTACTGTTGATGCGGATCTACGCGAACCAGCGGCTGCGGCGGCGGTAGATTGAAGAGTTTAGAGTACAACCTTTAGGTTGCTGCTTTCGTGACCAGGCAAGCTAAAGCTTGAACTCTGAACTGATTGGAACTCTGAATTGCATAATTCATGGACTCGAATCCATTTATTCATTCACTGCTCGTGATCGTGGCAATTACGATTGCTTTCCTGACGATCATGTTGCTGGTCGCGGCTACTGTACTGGCTGAACGGCGGGTGTTGGCGTTCATTCAGGGACGGCTGGGGCCAAACCGCGTAGGTTATGGCGGTGTGTTGCAGCCGTTTGCTGACTTCATCAAGACCATGATGAAGGAAGATCTGGTTCCCGATCAGTCAACCAAATTTGTTTTTCTGCTCGCGCCAATGATCGCTATAGTCACAGCCATCATGGCCATCGTCGTCTATCCATTTGGGCCCACTGTCACGCTGCCATACCTCGGTACGATTTCTTTACGAATCGCCCAATTCGATGTGGCATTGCTTTATGTGTTGGGTGTCACCTCGGTGGGCGTTTACGGCATCGCCCTCGCCGGCTGGTCGTCAAACAACAAGTACAGTCTGATGGGTGGACTGCGCTCCTCCGCCCAAATGATCTCATATGAGCTGGCGCTGGGCTTGTCACTCATCGGCGTGATTCTGATCTGCGGGACGCTCGATATCTACAATATCGTCGAACAACAGTCCGGCTGGTATGGCATGCAGTGGAACATCATTTATCAGCCGCTCGGTTTCGTACTTTATCTGATAGCCGCAATCGCCGAAACGAATCGCGTTCCTTTTGATCTGCCGGAGGCGGAAACGGAACTAGTCGCCGGATTTCACACGGAGTATAGCTCCATTAAGTTTCTGCTGTTTTTCAACGCCGAATACATCAACATGATCACGGTCTCGATGTTGGCGACAACATTGTTCTGGGGCGGTTGGAACGTACCATTTGCCGAGTATCTATTTGGTCGAGGCACTATCTTGTTTGCAGTGATTAGTGCGCTTGGGTTCTTCGCAAAAATACTCGTGTTTTTATTTCTCTACATATGGCTGCGCGGGACGCTGCCACGATTTCGTTTTGATCAGCTAATGGATTTCGGCTGGAAGTTTTTGTTGCCGGCCGCAATTCTTAACATCATCCTGACGGCGACGTTTGTTTATTTCACGACTGGCTGACGCCGTCAGTTTCGCGTTCCGAGTTCCGGGTTAAAGACAAGAGGCCTGAAACGTAGAACGCGAAACCCTGACCGGACTCGATATGTGAACTCGGAACTCGAAACTCAAAACTAAAGTTCAGATGACAACTGTCCTGTTTATTATTTTCGCCGGGCTAGCGATTGGTTCTGCTGTCGCGATGGTATCGCAGAGCAACCCTCTCTATAGCGCGATCTCGCTCATCGGCGTGTTTATCGCGCTGGCGTCGCTCTATGTCACTTTGGCCGCGCCGTTCATCGCCGCCGTGCAGGTTATTGTCTACGCGGGCGCCATCATGGTGTTGGTCATTTTTGTGATCATGCTGCTCAATGTCGAACATTCAGAGCGGCGCCGTAAGCGGTTACGGTTTCTCGTGCCCGTGGCCATCGGGATGGCGGCAATCCTAATTGCGGAAACGGCTTTCATTCTTTATTCAGTGCAAACGTCAGAAAACAGACTGCCGGGCAACATCTCGGATATAGGTCTAACGCATTCGATCGGTGAAGGCTTATTCACGAGATATCTATTGCCGTTTGAGGTCACTTCGGTTTTGCTGTTGATGGCCATCGTGGGTGCGATGTCGCTGGCGCGGCGGACGACACTCTTGTCCGCTACGGCGCGCGTAATTCCGGGCACACAGGTGCTGGCGATGGACATTGTAGATCCAAGAGCGGTTGGCAATCAGACTGCAGTGGAAACGGAGACAACAGCGGAAGCGGCACGCGTTCTGGGCGTCGATTTCCATTCAGACTCGGAGAAATAAGACGTGAGGTAGGACAGGCATTCCTGCCTGTCCAAGTTCATTGCTGGGGGATCGAGACAGACAAGAATGTCTGTCCTACAGTTTTATGGGCCCGCAACTTTCCTGGTACCTGGCGCTCTCTGCCATTCTTTTCACGATTGGCGCCGTTGGCGTGATAACCAAGCGCAACGTCATTGGGATGTTCATGTGTATTGAGCTGATGCTCAACGCCGTGAATCTGACGTTTGTCGCCTTCTCAAGTTTCTTTCAGGATGTTTCGGGCCAGCTGTTTGTTTTTATTGTAATGACCGTCGCGGCCGCCGAAGCCGCTGTCGGCCTTGGAATTATCATTACCATCTTCCGCAATCGTGAATCGCTCGACGTGGACGATGCAAGCATATTGAAACTGTAGTTATTGGGACCGCGGGCGGCCTCGCCCGCACATGAGCGCGATAGCGCGAACGGCGATCTTCGTTAGGGTTCTACATTCTGACCGCGGGTTGGAATCCAGGCCAAGCATTGCGGGCGAGGGGCGCCGGCGGTCCCCAGTAAAGAGTTGAATGGATAACAAACTTCTGAGCCTGATCATCTTCGCGCCGCTTGCCGGAGCGGCCATCAACTGGTTCCTCGGTCGCCGTTTCCGAAGCGAAAAGTTTATCGGCTTCGTTGCCTGTGGGTCCATAGGTGTCTCCACGATTATCGCTTTCTATCTCGCCTTTAAGTCGGGCGGCGCACTCTCCTCGACAGAGCCTGTCTTCGCTCATCTTTGGACGTGGATTCAGGTCGGCAAGTTTCATGCGGACTTCGGTCTTGCCATGGACCGCCTGAGTGGAACCTACGCGCTCTTCGTTACGTTCGTCGGGTTTCTAATACACGTTTTCGCGGTTGGCTACATGCATGAAGACAGCGGGTTCTATCGTTTCTTTGCGTTTCTGAACCTCTTCATGTTTGCCATGCTGACTCTGGTGCTGGCCGACAATTTCCTGCTGATGTTCGTTGGCTGGGAAGGCGTTGGCCTCTGCTCTTACCTGCTGATTGGCTACTACTTCGAGCGCCAGGACGCGGGCGACGCAGCGAAGAAAGCATTCATTACGAATCGCGTCGGCGATTGGGGATTCGTGATGGGCATTATGCTCACGTTCTTCCTGACCGGCTCGATAAGTTTCTTCAATAAGCCTGCTCACGGTGTCGCCAGCGCGCTGCAAATAATTGCCGCGATGCCCATTGATCCTTTTACCCGGCACGCAATATTTGCCGGCGGGATCACGTCAATTGCCGTTCTCTTGTTTATTGGGGCCGCTGGTAAGAGCGCGCAGATTCCACTTTACGTCTGGCTGCCTGATGCGATGGCCGGTCCGACGCCAGTGTCCGCCCTGATCCATGCGGCGACGATGGTTACCGCCGGCGTTTACATGATCGTTCGTTGTTCAGCAATTTATGTACACGCGCCGACTGCGATGTTCATCGTCGCGATCATCGGCGCCGCGACCGCGTTGTTTGCCGCCACTATCGGACTCGCCCAGAATGACATAAAGAAAGTGCTCGCCTATTCCACGATTTCGCAGCTCGGTTACATGTTCCTCGCCTGCGGTGTCGGCGCCTTCGTCGCAGCAATCTTTCACGTCATCACGCACGCTTTCTTCAAAGCGTTGCTATTCCTCGGCTCCGGTTCAGTAATCAACGGCATGCATCATGAACAGGACATGCGCCGCATGGGCGGGCTGAAAAAATATCTGCCCATCACGTTTGCGACCATGCTCACCGGCTGGTTGGCCATCTCGGGGATTCCAATCTTCGCCGGTTTTTTTTCAAAGGATGAGATCCTCTGGAAAACCTGGAGCGCCGGCACGTTTAGTTTACCGGGCCCGGTTTGGAGCAAAGCGCTTTGGGTCATTGCCGCGCTGACCGCGTTACTCACCGCTGTTTATATGACACGCATGATGGTGATGACATTCTGGGGCCCGGAGCGCTTCCGCGACCGGCCTGTTCACCACGCTGATCAACCGAGCGAAGCTCCTGAATCGATGTCCGGCAACGCCCACGATTCTGATCACAGTGTGCATGAGCCTCACGAATCTCCGTGGATAATGACAGTACCACTCATTGTGTTGGCGATTCTCTTGACTGTGGGTGGTCTAATCGGCGTGCCATACGCAATCAGCTCGCTTTTTGGTGGCCACCCCGAAAATTACATCGAGCGAACACTCGATCCGGTGATTGTTCAGGCGCCAACAAGCTCCACGACAAACGAACCTCGAGCCGAGTTTACCTGGCTTTCCCCGCCGCCTCAGCCCGTTGATGGTGCGCCGGCCTTTGCCCCACTTGACGAACATGGTCAGGGTGGAGAGTTTCATTCGCCGGATGAGATTCGCCAGGAACGCCTGCTGGCGGTGCTCTCAGTTTTAATTGCTTTATTGGGTATCGCGATTGGCTGGTTAATTTTCAAGACGCGTCCACTGCTTCAGCTGCCCCGGATACTCGAAAACAAATATTACGTTGATGAAATTTACGACGCCGCGATCATCAACCCGATCAAGGTTGGCTCACGAGAAGGACTCTGGAAACTGTTCGACGTCGGCGTCATTGACGGCTTCCTGCACGCAATTGGCGACGTTGTGAAGGAAGCGGGCCGGCTCGTGCGCCATCTTCAGGCAGGGTTTGTACGCGGCTACGCGGCGATCATCCTCCTGGGCGCCCTGGCCATCATCGGTTTTTTTACTTACTCGGCGCTGATGCATATGGGACTCGTTCACTAGTTTATGCAGTTACACCTTCTAACCGTGATCATTCTGCTGCCACTGGCCGGCGTATTGGCGACAGTGGCCTATAGCCTGCTTCCGAGCAAGCGGGATTCGAATTACAAGTGGATTGCGCTCGCGTTCAGCATTGTTGACTTTGCGCTTTCGCTATTGTTGGTGCGGGGTATTGGTGGCGGAACAAAAGACTTTCGCTTTGTGGAAAACGTACTTTGGATCGGCTCCATCGGCGCTCACTATCATATTGGGGTCGACGGTATCAGTCTGTGGCTGGTGCTGCTGACGACACTCTTAATGCCGATCGCAATTCTCTCCAGTTGGACGGCAATACAGAAGCGGCAACTTTCCTACTACACGTTTCTGCTGCTGTTGTTGAGCGCGATGATTGGCGTCTTTGTTTCGCTGGATCTGTTGTTGTTTTACCTGTTCTTTGAAGCTTCGCTGGTGCCTATGTTTTTCTTGATCGGCGTCTGGGGCGGCAAGCGCAAAATCTACGCAGCAATAAAATTCTTTATTTATACATCGGTCGGCAGTTTGTTGATGCTGGTGGGAATAGTCGCGCTTTACTACATCTTCGGCACGTTTGACTATACAACTATTCTCGCCGCACTGAAGGGTGGAAAACTGCTGGGCGAACGCTCCGAATTCTGGCTGTTTCTCGCTTTTGCTTTCGCGTTCTGCATCAAGGTCCCGGTATTCCCCTTGCATACCTGGCTTCCCGACGCCCATACAGAAGCGC
>WNGJ01006843.1_pt1 | contig 12113 bp, 13 predicted proteins | sample 5400611 | NCBI WGS metagenome assembly WNGJ01 (sample SAMN13153375, study PRJNA577476) | soil metagenome | isolation source: 40 cm soil or saprolite under Garry oak tree replicate 1 | place: USA:California | collected 2016-06-15 | reverse complement strand
CGGCCGGCCGGCTGCGCGTCACCGCGGCGGGATTTCCGCTGCTCGATGCGGTGGTGGCGGACTTGGCGGCGTAACGATAGCCGCGCCGGCCAAGTCAGGCGGGATCCGCGTCCGCCATTCGTGCGGAAAGCGACGTGTAGATCCAGCGCAGCTCTGCGAGGGCTTCCTCGGTTTCCGCGAGCTTGCGTTCGAACAGGGCGATCTGCTCCAGGCACTTTTTCCGGCTGAGCCTTAGCGCGTGACGCGACGCCTCGCCGCCGTCGGCCGCGATCATTTCGCGGACCTCGGTGAGGGTGAAGCCGAGCTTTTTGGCCTTGAGAATGACCGTGAGGCGCTCGGCGTCCTGGCGCCCGTAGCGCCGATGGTGGCCCTGGCGGCTGGGGCTGAGCAATCCGCGGCTCTCGTAGAAGCGTAGCGTGCGCAGGCTTACGTCGAACTTCCTGGCAAGGTCCCCGATCGAATAGGTGGGTTCGTCCCCTTTCGTATCGGCCGCTTCAGCGGTGCTTTCGACCCAAAAAACGTCGTCCGCCCCGGCGAACATCTCCGGCGAATTGCCGTTGCTCATTCCCATTCCTCATGCGGGGCCCTCCCGCGTGCTTTGCGTGACATATCTGTGACGTTTTCTCGAAAAGAGAAGAAATGCGCGCGAGGTGAGCAGTAATTTACAGTTAAACGGGAGTAATATCCGGCACTTAGTCTTGAATTATTCTGCGCCCGACGCGGCCGTCGCGAGATCGGCCGCCAGCCGGTCGACGATAGAGGCGGCGGGGAAGAACTTCTCGAGTTGGCTGCGGGGGGTGTCGCGCCATTCCGGGTTGAGCGCGAACAGGCGAGCGAGCGCCGCACGAGCGGCCTCGCGCTCGCCCGTAAGTGCCCGCGCCAGAAGCCCGAGCTGAAACGTGTCGCGGGTGAGCTGCCCGGCGTGGAACGCCGCGGCGGCCTTATCGCCGCGCAGGTAGCTGCCAAGGAACAGGAAGAACTGATCGACCGCGGGGCGCACGCCGGCTTCGTTACCTGCGCGCATCAGCATGTCCATGCCTCTGTCGACTTCGCCAATCGCGATCAGGCGCTGCCCGTAGCTGCCGAAGGCGCGCATGTCGTATTTGTTGCGCTCGAGCGCCTTGTCGCCGGCCGCAAACGCCGCGGGCAGGCCGCACCGCACGAACAAGGTCAGGAACAACATTTCGTACGCGCGGGTGCTTTCGGGATCGAGCTCGACCCCGCGTCGCGCCGCGCGCAACGCGCGTTCGAGCGGCGGCAGGTCGGCGGCATGGCGATCGAGGCCGTAGAGATATTCCCTCACGTAGAGGGCCGCGAGAAATGAAAAGCCGAGGCCGAAGCTCGGGTCGCGCACGGTAAGCCGCTCGAGGCACGTGCGAGCGCGCAAATGCTGCGCCGAGTCGAACGAGCGGAACGACTCCGCTGCTTCCAGCAAACAGCGATAACGCGGGTCGCCGACGCCGGCCCCGAGGCTCTTCGCCCGGCCGTGGGTGAAGATGACGCCGAATGGCTGCACGAGGGCCGCGACCAGTTCGCGCACGATCCGCTCCTGCGCATCGGTCGGCTCGTCGGAAGCAGCAACCTCCAACTCACGCGTCCAAACCACATTGCCGTCGGCGACGTCTATCAGCCGGAAGCGCAGGTGCACCGCGCCGTCCTCGTGATAGTCCGCCGATCCCGCCATCCGATAGTCGATGCGCGCGTCGATCGCCGCGCGCGCAGGCAGGCCGGCCGCCACGTCCCAGACGACGTTGACGAGATCGAAGCGCGCGAATGCATCGCTGAGCATCGCGTGCAGGGATACGGCCGAGAGGCTGCGCGGTCCCGGAGCTCCGGTCACTTCAAACGGCTCGACCAGCAGGATCGGCATGCCGTTGCCCGGCGGCAACGCTTCGACCGCGGGCGCCGCCTCCGGCTCCGGGGTGAGATCTTCCCCACGTTTCGCGGTGCGCCGCGTGAACGTCGGCACGTAAGTCCCGCGCGGCAGCGCGATGACGATCGCATCCTCGGCGCCCTCGCCGGCGTAATATCGCTCAAGCGTCCGGCGCAGGCGCGTCGCCTCCACGCGCACGATCGGGTCAATCTGGGGATTGAATTGCGCGCCGCGTTTGAGCAGCTCGACCGCGATGACATAGCCTTTGATGCGGTCGCTGCTGCCTTCGAGCACCGCCTCGACGACGAAGCGCAGGAAGGCCGTGAGCTGCGGCGAGGAACGCATCACCTCGCTGGCGACCACGCGTTCGAGCGCAGCGCGAATCTCTTGCGCGCTCGGTCGGCCCCGCCGGTAAATTCCTGGTTCATGTAAGCGCTACGCGGCGCCGCGCCGCGCAGCGGCCTCGTACTTCTACGCGACCACTCTAGCTCATCCGGCCGCCATGCAACGGCGGAATCGGTCGCCGCTTCGACTCGCCGCATCGCTATCGGCGCTGTGCGCCGCGGCGGCTTGAAACAAAACTACGTTCCGATTGCGTTAAATTAACGACGCGTTTTAGCCGTGATGCGGCAAGCGCGCGAAACCCTGTGCTTGGAGCATGATCCTATCCGACCTGCCTTCGCCCGCCGAAGCATCAAGCCAAACGACGAACCATGCAAGGCTTCGCGCAGGCGGGAAACCGGTGCCCACTTTTCGGAATCATGCTCCATGCGTACTCACGTTCCCGAACCGGTGAACGACTTGGGCGCCGGACTGACGACCTGGCCGCCCGATGAGGTGACGCGCAGCACCGCGAGCCCGCGCTGGTTGGTCCCGTCGGGGCGGAAACGGAAGATGCCGTCGACGCCGGCAAAGCCGGACGGATTGGTGAGAACGTCGTCGGTGAAATGGTGCGGACCGTTCGCCTTGACGAGCCCGACCACCAGCGAGACCGCGTCATAGGCGAGCGTCGCGGTGCGCACCGGATCCTGCCCGAAGCGTGCGCGGTAGCGGTTGGAGAAATTGCGGAAGCCTGCGCTTTCGGGCGCCGGAAACCAGCCGCCCTGCATCGCTGCGTCCGCAAAAATACGGGGGTCGTCCCACAGGCCAGTGCCGATCAGTTGGACGCGTTTTGCTCCCGCGCCGGCCGCGGCGAGCGCCTGCGCCACCCCCGGCACCGCATCGGACCCGCCGGGCAGGAACACGGTGTCGGCCTGGCGCACCGCCTCGCCGACGCGACGCACCGCCTCCTGCATCTGCGCCTTGTCGGAGGGATAGCGCTCGAGCGCGACCACCCGGCCGCCCTTGCGGGCGACCATCTGCTGAAACTCCGCCTCGACCACGCTGCCGTAAGGGTTGTCCTGCACCAGTCCGGCGAACGAGCGCTTGCCGTTGGCAACGGCGTAATCCACCACGTGGTCGACATCGGACTCGGGCAGGAAGCTGAGCAGATAAACCCCGCGCGCCGCGACATTCGCGTCGGTCGAGAACGCGATCATGGGAATACCGCGCGCCCGCGCGCTGGCGCCGGCCGCGCTCACCGTGTGGGCGAACAGCGGCCCGAGGATCACTTCGACGCCATCGGCAAGCGCGTCCTGGGTCGCCTGCTGGGCGCCCTGGGCGGTGCCGGCGTCGTCCTTTATCAGCAACTGGATGTTCGGATTGCTGAACTCGGCGAGCGCCATTTCGGCGGCGTTCTTCATCGATTGCGCCGCAAGCCCGGCGTTGCCGGCGGCCGACAGAGGCAAGATCAGCGCGACCTTGGTCCCGCCGGCGCCGACGGTCGTGCTCGCCTGCGGCGGACCGGGGGGCGGTTCCGGGTTGCGGTTACCAAAACTGAACAGATCGCCGCCGGGAAACCCGGAGCATGCCGCAACCAGAATAGCGAACGCGGCGGCGCCTGCAATGCGCAGGACTCTCACCGCCGAACGCACACGGCCGGCGCCTGGGAACACGTCCTCCCTCCCCGACGACGCAACACTCCGTCGTCAATGACCGGTCCACCCCGCCATAATGTGGGGGAAGCCCAGCGGAGTCAAAAACTTATGTCCGGCCAAGCGCATGACGACCAGCGCCGACCCCGGTAAGGTAGCTCGATGGAGGCGACGCCATGACCGCGCGCGACCGAACGGCCCCGGCGCCGCGGGGCGCGGCGCGCGCCTATACCCTCGCCGGCCAAACGATCGCGGCGCCGCCGCTCCCGCCCGGGCTTTATCTGGTGGCGACGCCGATCGGCAACTTGCGCGACGTGTCGCTGCGCGCGCTCGAAATCCTCGCCGCCGCGGACGTGATCGCCTGCGAGGACACCCGCGTCACCCGCAAGCTGCTGTCCCATTACGGCATCGCAACGCCGCTCACGCCCTATCACGACCACAACGCCGCGACCGCCCGGCCGAAGCTTATCGCCCGGCTCGCCGAAGGGGCGCGCGTCGCGCTGGTGTCCGACGCCGGAACCCCGCTCGTCTCCGACCCCGGCTACCGGCTGGTGCGCGCGGCGCAGGCGGCCGGGCATCCGGCCACGGCGGCGCCCGGTGCCTCGGCGGTGCTCGCCGCGCTTTCGCTCGCCGGGCTGCCCACCGACCGGTTCTTCTTCGAAGGATTCCTGCCCGCCAAGGAGACCGCCCGGCGCGCGCGCATCGCGCCGCTGGCGCGCATTCCGGCGACCCTGGTGCTGTTCGAGACCGGCGCGCGCCTTGCCGCGGCACTTGCCGACTTGGCGGCGGGACTCGGGGACCGCGAGGCCGCCATCTGCCGCGAGCTGACCAAGCTGCACGAGGAGGTGCGGCGCGGAAGCCTGAGCGAACTGGCGCACGCCTATCGCGAGCTGCCCGAGCCGCGCGGCGAGATCGTCATCGTGACGGCGCCGCCGCCGGAGCAGCAACCGGCCGGCGCCGAAGAGGTCGACGCGCTGTTGCGCAACGCGCTTGAACGGCTCTCGGTGAAGGACGCGGTCGACGAAGTCGCCGGGGTTTCCGGGCAGCCGCGGCGCGACGTCTACCGGCGCGCCCTCGCGCTCAAGGCGCACAGCGATGGCCCGGCGGGTTGAACCCTCGCGCGCCGGCACGCCGGAGCGGCGCGCCGCCTTCGCGCGCGGCCTCTCGGCCGAGAGCCGGGCCGCGCTTCTCTTGATGGCGAAGGGGTATCGCATCGCGGCGCGGCGCTGGAAGAGCCCGGTCGGCGAGATCGATATCGTGGCGCGCCGGCGCAATCTTCTGGTGTTCGTCGAGGTCAAGGCGCGCGCCGGGTTCGACGACGCGGCCTTCGCGGTCACGCCCTACCAGCGCCGCCGCATCCTCTCGGCCGCGCGCGCGTGGCTGGCACGGCATCCCGACGACGCCACCTGCGCGATGCGCTTCGATGCCGTGCTGGTGGTGCCGTGGCGGCTGCCGCGGCACATGCCGAACGCATTCGATGAGGACGGATGAAGGAGTCTAAGCGCGCAGCTTCTGGAAGAAGCCCGCGACTTGCGTCCGCACCCGCCCGGCCACCATGCCGAGATCGTCGGCGACCGCCTTGACGGTCTTCGCGTTGCCGCGGGTGTCGGCGGTGGCCTCGCTCACGCGCCCCACTTCCGCGACCGTCTCGATGGTGCGCTTCGAGGCGATGTCGGCGCTGCGCGCGATCTCGCGGGTGGCGGCGCCCTGTTCGGTGACCGCCGCCGCGATGGTGGCGGTGATGTCGCCCACTTCACGGATGGTGCGCTGGATCGCCCCGATGGCGTCGACCGAGCGCACCGTCGCCTTCTGCATGCCGGCGATCTGGGAGGAAATCTCCTCGGTGGCCCTGGCGGTCTGGCCGGCGAGCGCCTTGACCTCGTTGGCGACGACCGCAAACCCGCGCCCCGCTTCGCCCGCGCGCGCGGCCTCGATGGTGGCGTTGAGCGCAAGCAGATTGGTCTGCTCGGCGATCGCGGTGATCAGCTTGACCACGTCGCCGATGCGTTTCGCCGCGTCGTCGAGCGCCTTGATCTCGGCATTGGTGCGCCCCGCTTCGTCGACCGCCTTCGCGGCGATGGCGTTGGAATGGGACACTTGACGGTCGATCTCCATGACGGACGCCGACAATTCCTCGGCCGCGGACGCGATGTCGTGGACGTTGCTCGAGGCTTCGCCCGACGCGGTCGTGGCGCTGTCGGTGCGGCTCGAGGCCTGGTCCGCCGCGCCCGCGAGCTGCGCCGAGGCGTCTACCATCCGCTCGGCGATGCGGCCGAGTTCCGTCACCGTCGCCTCGACCTCGCCGCCGAAGCGATCGATCTCCGCCCCCAGCTCGTCCTGGCGCTTCGCCCGCGCCTGCGCTTCGTCGATGATGGTGCGGGTGAGCTCGTCGTTGCGGCGCATGGCGGCCTGGAACACGCCGATCGAGCGCGCGAGCGCGCCGACCTCGTCGTGACGGTCGCCGAACGGGATCGTCACGGCGGTGCCGGCGGCGACCGCCTCGGTGACGCGGGTGATCTGGGCGAGCGGCCGCGCCACCGCGCGCCAGATGATGGCGATGCCGACCCCAACCAGCGCGATGGCCGCGACAGCAAGCAGCGTCAGGGTCCAGGACGTCCAGCGTATTCCGGCGTCGAGTTCGCCATACAGCCTTTTCAAGCGCGTATCGTACAGCCTCGCGAGCGTTTCGAGGTCCTTGTTGAGTGCGGAACGGACGGTGCGGTTAGCGTCGTTGTCACCCCACTCGCGGCCGGCGGCCGGGCTGATCTCGGTGCCCAGCCGTACCAACTCGCGGCGAAACTCCTGAAACTGCGCGATGCGCTTGGCGAACGCTGAGAATTCCGCGGCATCGTCGTCGCGCACCACACTCTGCCAGCCCTTCACCACGTCGCTCATGCGGTCATTGAACTTTACCAAGCCTACGGCGAATCTCTTGGCTGTTGCGATATCGGATGACATGTAGATGCCACGTGATTCCATCACCACCGCATAGATCAGTCCATCCACGCGTTCCACGTTTAGCGCGCCAAGGGAGGCCGCCTCAATCTCGCTGGTAAGCACCCCGTGGCGCGTTGAGTTGACGAGGGCAACGGCTGCGAGCGCTAAGGTAGCGGCCGCCAGGAGCGTGAAGATGGTGTAGAGCTTGGCGGCGATGGAAAGCTTTAGCAGATTGATCATTCCGACCCCGGGTGTCGAGGTCTGGACTCGCCCGGACCTCTAGCTTGGAGAATGGCCATAATTTGTTAACCATTAGTTTTCATATTTTACTTCCAGCGACTAGGATTCGGAGAAGTTCAAGGAAATTGGCCCAGCTTCAGCCGCCGAAAGTGAAAGATCGAAGCCTTGCGTGACAGGCAGACTGGGGAGGAGCCGATGACAACCGGCACGGCGGACGCGACGACCGTGAGGACAATCCCAAGCCGAGACGAAACGCGTCCAATCCACAATCCTGTGGTCGTCTGCCTATTTTCGCTGGCCGGCGTAGCTCTGATGGCTCTGGCTCTTGCGGTCATCGGAGTCGACGCCCTGGTGCAGGCCTTGGCAACAGGATAGCGGTAGCGGCTCACGTCCTTCCGTTATTAGCCGGCTTGGTCGATGGCCTGAGTACGGCCGCGGCCCGAACCGTCGACTGTCGGGATGTGCACTTCCTGACCTATTGCTGACTATTGCAATGCATAGGCCCTCTGTTTCCCGGGGGGCTGATCTTAGGCTTTCCCGATCAGCACGGGACGCGATGTCGCCTATTGGCACGACTCGGACCTCCAGGGATGTCCGCGCAATGTCTGCTATCGAGGCCAACCCGGACATTCAGCGGACCGCGCCTAAGGGCTGAGCTTGATCCCGAGCGGACAGTCGCACAGCCTCTTCCCTGGAGCGTCCATGGGAGGCCTTTAGGACCTATTCCCATCATCGGTACGACCGTTCCGGCTCCCTGTTTGCGGTCATCGGCGCAGTGGCCAAGCGAAGCTGAGTTCGTGGCCGTCGGGATCGGTCAGGTGGAAGAACCGCTCGCCCCATTCGGCATCGCGCGGCGCAGTATCGGGGTGAAGGCCGGCCGCGATTACTCTTGCGTGCAGGCTGTCGACATCGGTGTGGTAGAAGATCACACGCCCCCACCACGACCCGGTTCGCTCGACTGGTTGGGCGATGAGATTGAGATAGCTGGTTCCCGCACGAAAGCTCGTGAACGCTGCATCGTCGCCGCCATAAATCAGATCGAAGCCAAGCACGCGATAGAAGCGGATGGCGCGTGCCATGTCGTGCGTAGCCAGCGTGATGGCGCTGATGCTGTCGATCATAGGACAGGTCCTGATTGTGCGTTTCTCCGAAGGTAAATCACGATGGGCGAGATGAGGGCTCGACGGGATCGTCAAGCTCGGAAAACAGAACCTGCATCAGTTCACTGGTCGTTATCCGCCCGTTGGCGTCCTTGTCAGCCACGAGGAGCCGCTGGGCGTGCGGCAGACCGACTGGCAGCACCATGCGGCCGCCGGGCTTGAGCTGATAGATCAACGGCGGTGGAATTAGGTCCGGTGCGGCCGTGACGATAATTCTGTCGAACGGCGCATGCTCGGGCCAGCCATGAAAGCCATTGCCGATGCGCAGCTGGATGTTGGTATGGCCTTGCCGCTTGAGCCGTTGCTTTGCTGACCTTGCCAAATCTTCGTTCAGTTCAACGCTGTAAACCGTGCCCGCTAACTCGGCGAGAATGGCGGCCTGATAACCAAGACCGGTGCCGATTTCGAGCACCGAATCATCAGGACGAATCTTCAGAAGGTCCGTCATCACCGCTACCATGAATGGCTGCGAGATGGTCTTTCCGTGGCCGATGGACAGCGGAACGTTCGCGTAGGCCAGACCTTGCGCTTCGACCGGCACAAACTCGTGCCGCGGGACCTTGGCCATTGCGGCCACAACTCGCTCGTCAAAACCGGATTTGCCAATCGCATCCGAAGCGTGGCTCGCCAACGTCCGGATTGCAGCCATCAAGACTTTTCGGTCAAGGTCAAAGGGATCTTCAGCCATTTGGGTCTTCATAGCATCGTAACTAGCCGTCGCTGAACCTCAGTATCGCCGTCTGCCGGGAACTTTCCTAGGCTGCCGCATTCATCCGGCGTAAGGGCTTTGCAAAGCCCGTTCTGTGATTTCGTAGCCCAGGCGAGCACTGACCTGTGGCCGGGGCTACTTTTTTTTAGCGGCCCCTGCCTGAGCGGCGGCCCATCTCGCGCACCAAATTTGAGAGAAAGTTTAGTTGCCCCGAAATGGCCTTTTTTCTCGCCGGTCCGCCAAAATAAAAACAGTATGTTTGGGTATTGGACAGACACTCGTTGCGTCGGGTGGGGACTATGGTCGGCTTGGGAGGAAGATCATGGAGAAGCCAGACGACGAGGTGCGGGCGTTCGATCGCCGGCAACTAAAGCGGTTACTCGAATACGCTGGAGGATGCCACGACGCTAAGGCGGTCGAGGTTCTGTTGAAGGCGGCCAAGCATTATTCAGACAAGCTGCAACCACCGGCTTCAGGGCAGGATAAGAGCGCCATCGCGGCGTAACTGCGCGGGCCCACGGGCCGACACCATGAATTTGTGCCAGTGAGGGTAAAATCGGGCCAGCTCTAGGAGCGTTTTAGCAAGCTTGCGATTAATGATTGTATTGAGGCGATTTGATCTTCGTGCGATTTCTCGTTTTCTCTCGCCGGAGGCGCGGTGTCTTTTTCCGCGAAAGGTGCGCTGTCCGCCTGTGTGGGATGCGGTTCCTGGGATGCCTCTACTGCCTCGGGTGTGACCGGTGCGCTGTCCAGCTCCGTTGGCTGTGGCTCCGGCGGAGCCTTAAGTGTCTCCGGTGTCTTCGACGGTGCCTCCGCTGGCTCTAAGGGTGCCTTAAGTGCCTCCGGTGGAAAGAGGGCGTATGCGTCCTTAGTTCCCTCGAACCAAGCGCACCAAACCATCGGTTCTCCCCCAGCGGTCCCGATCCTTGTGACGGTCATGTCAGGGCCGCCCGATTTTAGCTGAACCGTATCTCCGACATTGAACGACATCGTACGCCTCCGCCCGGGAGGGTTATAGCAAAAATCTGGCCGACATTTTTCCGTGGGAAGGTACGCAATGAGGGTAGAGCGAAAGAGGCCGCCAAGTGAGGCGGCCTCTTCAACGAACCGGGAGCAAACGGTTCAGCGCAGTTGGGTATTGATGCTGGTGAACTTGTCGTTCAACGTGCTGCCGATCCCGTTGACGACGGCGATGATGACGACGGAGATGCCGGCGGCGATCAGGCCATATTCGATGGCCGTCGCGGCCGACTCGTCCTTCACAAAACGCGCAACTAGCTTCTGCATGGTGCACCTTTGGCCACGGTGGAGAGACGATCACGCATAACAACTGTCCATTGAAGCCAGTTTAAAGAAAACGGTTAAGAATTTAGGCAAGGGCCAAAAGGGACCACTTCTAAATTCAAAAGGGGCCAGTGGGGGGTTAAATGGGGCCAGTACCCAAAAGAACACCCCGCCGGCACAGGGAGTGGAAACCGGCGGGGCCCCAGAGGTCGCAAGCCGACTCCGGGCAGGGGCGCCCTACTGCCCCTCGGCTCGGAGCGCGCGTAGCCCAGCCGTAGGCTGGGCGCGCAGCCCTTCCCGCGGGCCGGCCGGGTCGCTAGCTGGCGGCCGAGAGGACGCGCGGCTGCAGGCAGCTGAGCGCGCTAGCCCGGACCCGGACTGTTTTCCGATGGCGAGATTGAAGTTCCGCTCGTCTGCCAGCGTTACGCCGGTCGTGCAAGCTCTTCTCGATAATCGCCTATACGGTCAGGAGAGCTCGAGTGGCCCTTGAGAGCGTCGCCCGCCAGCGCGTGGCTGCTCCGGACCAAGGGCATCCTCGCAAGTCGGAATTTGCGCGCCGATTTTGCAAGGCCGATCAGACTCAACTACCATCGAGCGTAACCGTGATCGAATCGGCGATGCATGCTCAAACTGGTCGGATGAACCGTGGATCCTGGCGGCTCGGCAGCGGCGGCTGGCAATGAACGAGACTGTCTTGGACGAGATGGGGGAACGGCTTCGGCTGCACGCAAAACGGCGTTTAGAAATTGAGACGGAGCACGAAGCCCAGATTTTTGGCCAGGGGATCAACTTCTTTCATATTGAGAACTGGTATTCTATTCATTCTGTCATTCGAACGACACTCAAGTTGATGGGATTATATTGGCGCGGTCGCAAGAACGCGGAGCAGATCCAGGTCCGGCACAATCATATCGGCAACAAGAAGCTGCCGCGCCGATTCGCGGGTTTCACGCTACTTCATATCAGCGATCTGCACGCAGACATGAACCAAGGTGCCATGCAGCGCCTCGCGGAGCTTCTTCCAGACATGATCTATGACGCGTGCGTCCTCACCGGCGACTATCGCGGTGCGACATTTGGGCCATTCGACGCCGCGCTCGAAGGCGTCGCCCGGATACGTTCGCGCCTTAAAGGCCCGATCTACGGAGTGTTAGGAAATCACGACACCATTCGCATGGTCCCAGGACTCGAAGACATGGGGATCAGGATTTTGCTCAACGAATGCGAGTCCATTTCGCGCGGCGACGAGGCGATCTATCTGGCCGGCATCGATGACGCGCACTATTATAGGGTCGACAACATCGAAACGGCGACACCCGGAATTCCCGACAGAGGCTTCTCGATCCTCCTGTCGCACACGCCGGAAATCTATCGCCAGGCGGCGCATGTCGGCTTCGATCTGCTGCTCTGCGGCCATACCCACGGGGGTCAAATCTGCCTGCCCGGCTCGATCCCCATCACACTCTCCTCGGTTCTGCCGCGGCGTATGGGCGCGGGCCCCTGGCAATACCGCGAGATGGCGGGCTACACCTCGGTCGGCGTCGGGTCCGCCATCGTTCCTGTGCGGATTAATTGTTTTCCGGAGATTACGCTGCATCACCTCCAATGCGTGTGATCGCGTGGCATTGCCTCTAGCGCGGTCATGCTTTCCCGCACCGCCGCCGCCTTGGATTGAGGCTCCGACCGGGTGACGGTTTTCGACGTCCCAGGCCATGAGCCGTGGTGCCCGCTCAATTTTTGCGGGTACCCCTGATTTTGCCGCCACCGGTCGGGGCGAACGTGCCCGTCGAGGTGCCAATCGGCGGCGAGCAATCGGTTCAATCGCGACCGTGCGGAGCGGTGGCTGTTTGAAAATCGTCGTAAGCACAGGCAAGCGCATCAGTTAGGTCACTGTGCAGCAGCACGCAAAACTCTTCTCCACCAAGCCGGCCGACAAT
>WNGJ01006842.1_pt1 | contig 12113 bp, 11 predicted proteins | sample 5400611 | NCBI WGS metagenome assembly WNGJ01 (sample SAMN13153375, study PRJNA577476) | soil metagenome | isolation source: 40 cm soil or saprolite under Garry oak tree replicate 1 | place: USA:California | collected 2016-06-15 | reverse complement strand
GAGAAGCCAGTCACCGCCGGGCCGCTCCGCCAGGCCGCGCGCCTCGCGCAGGTGGCGCAGGGCATCGTCGTAGCGGCCCAGCGCCATCTCCAGGGAACCGACGGCGAACTCGGCCATGGCCGTGAACACGGGCTCATCCACGACTTCGTCATGCTCAACGCCCTGCGCGGCACACACGCCGCCAGCGCCGCCATCGCCCAGGCAATCACCACCCTGACCAGCGCCCTGCACCCCACCGCTGACAACCACGCCCGGAAGCCGGCGGCAACCACAGCAACAGCACCGACGCGGACCGAGACAAAAGAGGCAGGAGCCACGTATTCAACCAGCAAGAAAGCCGTCACCAAGACCGTGGAGGTCGAAGGGACCCCGTTCGCCTACCGCCAGGTGGGCCCAACCACAGGTATCCCGGTGGTGTTCCTGCACCACTTCACCGCGGTACTCGACGACTGGGACCCCGCCGTGGTCGACGGCATCGCCGCCGAGCGGCGCGTCATCCTGGTCGACCTCCGGGGCGTCGGCGGCTCCGGCGGCACCACCCCCGACAGCATCGAGGCCATGGCCGGCGACGCGATCGCGTTTCTGCAGGCGCTCGGGCTGAGCACGGTCGACCTGCTGGGCTACTCCCTGGGCGGCATGGTCGCCCAGGTCATCGTCCAGCAGCGGCCCGACCTGGTCCGCCGCGTCATCCTGGCCGGCACCGCACCCGCCGGCGACCCGGGGCCCGCCGCCACGGGGGCCATACTCCAGGCCGCCATCGAGAAGGCGGGCGCCCAGGGCAAGCACCCCAAGCACTTCCTGTTCTTCTCCCCGACCGCGACCAGCCAGGCTGCCGCGGACGCCTTCCTCGCCCGGCTGGACGAACGCACCGAGGACCGCGACGCACCGGTATCCAACGAGACGACCGGCGCCCAGATCACCGCCCTCGCCAAGTGGGAGCAGGGCACCTCGCCCGCCGCCCTGGCAAACGTGGACAAGCCCGTCCTGGTCGTCAACGGCGACGACGACACGATGCTGCCGACGAGCAGCTCGCTCCACCTCGCCCGGATGCTGCCCGACGCCCAGCTCAGCATCTACCCGGACTCCGGCCACGGCGGCATCTTCCAGCACCACGACCTGTTCGTGGCACAGGCGCTGGGATTCCTCCGCGACTGACACGGAACACCTGCGCCCCGTCGCGGAGCAACCCGCCCCCCAACAACAAATTGAGGAGGGAACACGTCATGCGAGCAGCTGTGTATAGGTCAGTCGGGCCCCTGGCAGGAGTTCCGCAGCGCGGTCCTCGGCCATCCCAGTGACCTGCGGAATCGCTGATGACGACCGCCAGCGGTCAGCGGACGGATGGGGATGCCCTGGCGGCGTGGGCGGAGGGCCTGGCCAGCCGCAGAGGTGAGACACGCGGCCGAGGCTGCCTGCGATTCGCGTTCTACGGGCGGGTCTCGACCGAGGACTGGCAGGACCCGGTGACGTCGCGGGCGCGGCAGCTGCAGCAGGCGATGATGCTCATAGCCGGGCGCGGGGTTATCACGGCGGAGTTCTTCGACGCGGGTCAGAGCCGGGTCCTGCCGTGGGCGCGGCGGCCGCAGGCCGCCGCGCTAGTGGCGCAGCTGGCGGACCCGGACCGCGGGTGGGACGCGATCGTGATCGGGGAGTACGAGCGGGCGTTCTACGGCAGCCAGTACGCGTCGATGGCGCCGCTGTTCGAGCACTACGGCATCGGGCTGTGGATGCCGGAAGTCGGCGGGCGGGTGGACTGGCACGCCGAGGATCACGAGCAGACCATGCTCGCGCTCGGCCTGTCGTCCAAGCGGGAGATCACCCGGAGCAGGATCCGGGTCCGCACCGCGATGGCCGCCCAGACCCGGGAGCAAGGCCGGTATCTGGGCGGGCGCCCGCCGTACGGGTACCGGCTCGGTGATGCGGGACCGCACCCGAACAAGGCGCACGCCGCGTGGGGCCGCCGCGCGCACCGCCTCGAACCCGACCCGGCCACGGCGCCGGTCGTGGCGTGGATGTTCGCGCAGCGGCTGGCCGGGCACAGCGCCGCCCGGATCACCCGCGCCCTGAACGACGCCGGGGTGCCGTGCCCATCTGCGGCGGACCCGGGCCGGAACCCGCACCGGACGGGTGCGGCGTGGACGCTGCGGACGGTGGCGGCGATCCTGGCGAACCCCCGGTATACCGGCCGGCAGGTCTGGAACCGGCAGCGCACCGACTTCGACCTGGCTGACCCGGCCGACACCGCCCTCGGGCATCGGCAGGTGCAGCGGTGGAACCTGCCCGAAGGCTGGGTGATCTCGAAGCGTCCCGCGCATGCGGCGCTGGTCAGCGAGGCCGACTTCATCGCCGCCCAGGACACGGCCGCGCCGCGCGGCCCCGCCGGCCCGGCGGCACGCCGGTACCTGCTGGCCGGGCTGCTGGCCTGCGGGCGGTGCGGGCGGCGGCTGGAATCAGCCTGGTCCAACGGCAAGCCCGCCTACCGGTGCCGCCACGGCTACACCAGCGCCACCCGACCGCGACCAGGACGGCCCGGGAACACCTACGTGCGCGAGGACCAGATCGTGCCGCACCTGGCCGCGATCGCCATCCTGCTCGCCGGCTCTGCCGGGGAATCCGGCTGCGGGAACCGCGGCCTAGCTCAGCTGACCGGCCCGGACGGTACGGCAGCCCTGATCGACCAGCTCCGCGCCGGCGGCGTCGTCCTGACCTACGATCCGGCCGGCCGGACCCTGCGGGCCGGCGGTCACGACGCGCTGTCCGTCACCATCGGCAAGGACCACTGACAGCCGAACCACGGAAAGGGGGCCCGCCTAGCGAGAAGAAGGAAGGAGAGCACCCGCCGCGGCCGCAGGCTGAGCGCGGGTGACGATCGAGCATGCCCGCGAACGGCCGCTCATGGGGATGTAACGTGTCCGAGGGACTTGAACACGGAAACCGGTACGATTTCCCCGGGTCGGGGAAATCATGCAATAAGAGTAACAGGAACGGGGCGGACGCACCCGGGTATTCTGCGGCGTGTTCGCTATCTTGTCCGCTACCTGGGCTGTACGTGGCTGTGCGGCAGATGCGGGCATCTGCTCCCGCGCCGCTGGCCGCAGCGCCCTCGGGTACCCGGCAGCCGGGCTGCGCGGGCAGGCCGGGCTGCCTTCCGTGATGAGCTTGGGGACGTACGCGCAGGGCGCCGTTCTGCAGGAGAGCACCTTCGCCGGTGCAGGCAGATCCCGAAATGGCAAGCGCGCATAGACAAGATGCCGTCGTGGCATGCCGTCGCCATCGCCGCGCTCGTCCAGCCATGGCCCCTTGTCGCTGCTGCCGCCGCCATCGTCGTGGAAACGAAGCTCTCCTCTGCGGAGACTTACATCACGCTCTTCCTGTTCTGCCTCATCGCAACATCGTCCGTCCTCGCTATCGAGATCCACGCGGTCTTCCGGCCCGAGCGATCCCACGCTCTCCTGGCCCGCATAAAGACCTGGATCGACACCCACATGGACCGGGTCATCATCATCGTGTCTGTCCTGCTCGGCATCTGGCTCATCGGGAAAAACAGCTACCTACTCGCGACTTGAGCGCACAAATCACTGGCCAGAACCCCATATCGAATCGATGGATCCGGAAGCCCGTGAAGCCCGGGCTGTTTCATCCCGCCCCGCAAGAGCTACGCGCTAACCCCGTCCACGACGACGGAAGCGACTCGTCCGACTTCGCCTGGAAAGAGACGCACCATGCCCGACGGCGTCCTCGCCGCTCGCGGGTCCGGGTAGGACGTTCACCGGGTCACGACCTACCTGCGTCAGCTCTGCGGAGTCGGCACGGTCCGCACGGTCAGCAGTTCACGAGAGGGGACGTCGTCATAACGCTCAACGCACGACAGGTTAGGGCAGCGGCGCGGCGCCAGCGCCCAGCCCGTCCTCATGTCGATCGGTGTGCTCAACGTCCGCATCAATTGACCACCCTCCTACACGCGCCGGACGTACTCCAACGAAGGAGAAAGAGATGACAGAACCAGACCACTGGATCGGTACCTGGAGCACCACACCGGCACCGGCCGACCGCACCGCCTTCAATAACCAGACACTTCGGATGAACGCCCGCGTCAGCATCGAAGGACAAGTCCATACCAGTACGCCTGACCAACGCCACGGCACAGGCGATCTGCATATCGGCGCGGCGCGCATCGCGCTCCTCGCGGGCATCATGCCCGGCACCGGCCGCACTCTCACCTTCAATGGAGCCAAATCAGCCACGATCGCGGCGTTGGATCCGCCGAACGGGATGACAAACGGCCGCTCGCCCCTATTCCGCAGATCCTCGGCGAGGTTCGAAGCAGCGGCCTCAAGTTCCACCTGGCATCTGCGCAAAGCATTCGCGCCGCTGACCTTCACCGACGAGAACATCCCGGACCCCGGCCGACCCAGTCGCCCCAGCCGCCCGCTCACACCAGGCGACGATAAAGGACGCGGTAAAGCAAACCGCTGACGGGCTGCCGCTTTACAGGTACCGCGACCTGTTGGCGCATCTGGCGACACTGGACCGGCAGATCATCAATTTCAGCGGCCAGAAGATCGACAAACTTACCGCGCCGACACCGGTCCAGGCGCGCGTTCGACCTGCTCGGATTACCGGTGCCAGTCCGGATCACGTAGCCAGAAGCCACCACCCAACATCACGTGGTGCCTGGTGAGTGGCACCGCGACCACCGAACTCTCGACTTCGCGCGAAATCGCCGCGCCCATAGTATCTAGCTCCCAGCTCCCTGGTCAGGCACCGCACCCCTTGAGTCTGGCGGCATCTGAGCCGCCTCCAGGGCCGAAGCCTTGAACGTGCCTGATCTCCTATGCGTGTTAGTAGTTGATGGCCACATCACCGGTGTGCCGTGGCAGCCCTGGTCGTGGGGACTGTCTCACAACAGTGAGGACACGAATGCGTGCGCATCTCGGCCCGGCACCGCCAGCGCTAGGCATGGACCCCGATCGCGCGGGCCTTGACTGCCTGGGCCCCGACCACCTCGGGCGATCACGTCGGCGACACCCGGCCACGAGCCGTTCATGCAAGCAACAGAAGGAGGACCGCCGAGATGAGCGACGGACACCAGCGTCAACAGCGGCCGCAGCCAGCAGCAGCGGGGAGCCAGGAGCGGCGGGTCGTGCCGGCCGGTGCGCTCTGGCGTACCAGCCGGCTGGCTATGCTGCCGCTGCGACATGCTGCCCGCACGGCCGCGGCCGCCAGCCGGCTGTCCCGGGCCGCTACTGACCAGGTCGCCGCCCGCACCGCCGAGCAGGTGTTCGCCACCCTTGGCGAGCTCAAGGGCGGGGCGGCGAAGCTGGGGCAGGCGATGTCGGTGTTCGAGGCGGCGCTGCCGGAGGAGGTCGCGGCGCCGTATCGGTCCGCGCTGCGGCGGCTCACGGACGCGGCGCCGGCCATGCCCGCCGAGGTCGCCCGCCGGGTGGTCGCCGCCGACCTCGCCGCTGCCTACGGATCCAGCTGGCAGGAGCGGCTCGTGGCCTTCCACGACATCCCGGCCGCGGCGGCATCAATCGGCCAGGTGCACCGCGGACAATGGCGGACCGACGGCGGCCAGGTCGTCGAGGTGGCCGTGAAAGTGCAGTACCCGGGGGTTGGCCAGGCGCTCCGCTCAGACCTTCGCCAGGCCCGGCTGCTAGCGCGGGTGTTGGCGCGGCTCACCAGGCTCAACGTGTCCGGACTGGCGGACGAGCTCGCCGGGCGCATCGTCGAGGAACTGGATTACGTACGCGAGGGCGGGTCCAGACCGAGGTCGCGACCGCGTTCACGCACCGCCTGCCGAGCGAACTCGCCGCCGCCCACGCCGCCGGGGCGCACGAACCACCGGGCCGGACCAGCGTCACGGTCCCGGCCGTGTACGCCGCGACACCCCGGGTGCTGATCACCCGCTGGCTGGAAGGGGCGAGCCTGTCCGCACTGCTCGACGGGCGCCGGGATCTGCTGCCCGAGGGCTGGCGCGAGCTCGACAGCAGCGACGCAGCGGACCGGGCCGCCCGGCTGCTCGGGCACGCCATCTACGCGCCCGCGGCGTGCACCGGCTGGATGCACGCCGACCTGCACCCCGGCAACTTCCTGCTGCTCCCGGGCGGCCGCCTCGGCATGCTGGACTTCGGCGCGGTCGCCGCCACACCCGGCGGCATCCCCGCGCCGTTCGGGCAGCTCGCCGCCGCAGTGCTCGCCGGGGACGGGCCAGCGGCAATACGGCTGGCCCGGCAGGCCGGGGCGCTCGCCCCGGACGTCGAAGTCGATCCGCAGCTGATCCTCGAGCTGCTTCACCCGCTCGCGGCCACGGGGGCCGACACCAGCTTCACGTACTCGCGCGCGTGGCTGCGCGGGCTCATGGCCCACCTCACCGAGCCGCGCTTCGCACCAGCGTTGCGCAACCTGACGCCGCCGCCGGAGTACGCCCTGGTCTGGCGGGCGACACTCTCGGCAGCTGGGCTCTTCGCGCAACTGGGCGCGACCGTGCCCACCCGCGGGTTCCACCTGGCCTACTCGCCAGGGTTCCGCGACAGCATTCCCCCGGCCCGGGGAACGGGCGGGACGCTCCGCCAGGCCAGCTGATAACAGACATTCCGACGAAATGATGTGATCGCTGTCAGATTCCGCGGCACCTTGGCCCTGGCGGCCTTGCCCGCGACCGGGTGCTCAGATCGAGCTGATGGCACCGCCGTCCACCGGGATCATCGCGCCGGTGATGTAGGACGCGGCGGGGAAGAGCACGAACGCGGCCGCCCGGCCGAACTCCTCGGGCTCACCGTACCTGCGCAACGGGATGTGCTCAGACAGGCGGGCACGCACCTCATCGGGATCGCCGCGGAAGGCATCAAGTTCACGGACCCGGTCGGCGGCGATCCTGACGGGCAGCAGCCCGTTGATCGGGATCCTGGCCGGGCCGAGTTCGCCGGCGAGCGTCTTGACCACCCCGGCCAGGCCCGGGAACAGCCCATTGGAAATGGCCAGCTCCGCGAGCGGCACGCGCACCGAGGAGGCCAGCACGAAGACGATCGAGGCGCCGCCCCGGCGAGGGAGCCGGGCGCCTGCCGGGGTGGCAGCGGGTGCGCATCCGAGCGTCCGCCGCTGCGGGTCCTGTTACCGATCGTTACGATGACCGGCCGCGCACTATGACGGGGTGGAGCCATGTCGAGCCGTCGGGTGGGACCCAAGGCCTGAGTGGCCGCCGTCCTCGCCGGCGTGCCTGGGAACGGCGGATTGGGAGCGGCGGATGAGGGGAGGCATCCGCCGCTCCCGCGGGCGTGCGCCGACCTCAGCGCGCGTCGGCTGGCGCCGACCCGAGGTGGTGGAGCACGAAGTCGGCGACGTGGTGGCCGAGTTGCTGGCCGGCCACGAGGTCGATCATGGTGTGCTGCCCGGCGAAGATCCGGCTGAGTGTGGCCTCGTTGGCGGCGGCCTGGAAGCTGCCGAAGGTCCGGGTTACGCCGGGATCTGCGTCCGAGCTCACAGTCAGCCGCTGGTGGTCACCATAGAAGGCGCTGAGCACGGTGGCCGCTGCCTGGCTGATCGCGGCGTGGGCGCCGGGGTAGGAGGGGTCGGGCGCGGTAACCGCGAGCGGGTTCCAGTTGGGGTCGCCGATGATGCGCGGGTTACCGGCGGTGTTGCCCTCCCGGATCGCGGCGATCGGGCGCCACACCAGGTAGTGGTACTTCGCGTCGTACAAGCCGATGGTGGCGTCGGCCAGGGTGAGATCAAGGTTCGCGAACACGGTGACCGTCTGCTCCAGGGTGGCGTGCCGGGTCACGGCGAGCTTCTGGGCGATCTGGTTCCATACGTTCCAGATCGGTGCCGCGCCCCAGAACTTCGCCAGCGTTGTTTCGTCGGCGGTGCGGGTGGTGCTGGAGTCCTGGCCCAGGCTCTTGACCTGGTTGAGCGCGCGGGCGTAGGTGGCGCTGGTGATCGGCGGCGGCGGGGCGGGACGGAACTGCCGCCCGCCGCCGAGCACGAACGGCGTGACCGAGCCCCAGTTGGTGAACACCGGTGCCGGGAAGTTCGGCGGAGTCGGCCGGTAGTCGCCCGGCTGGGTTCCGGCGATGAACGGCGGCGGGGTGGCCGCTGAACCGTCGGACGAGCGGAGGCCGATGAGCCGTTTGGCGGCAATCTCTCCGACTCTGATGCCCTGCTGCTTGCCTCGGGTACCGGGGATGGCCGCGAGCTCACCGGCGAGCAGCTGGTCCGGCCCGGTCTTCAGCGCCGGGTACAGGGCGGTCAGCACGTCGTGCGCAGCCTGGTCGGCAGCGGCGTCCGGCCGGGCACCGCGCGGTGCCGGCACCGAGAAACGGTACGAGGGGGCCGCGTGCGTGATCGAGGTCACCGCGTCGTACTCGGCCGCCTGCAGGATCGCGAGGCTGCGGGTGGGATGCACGGTCGCGGGTTGAGCCCCCGGAGTGCCGAGGATGGTGATCAGCTCACGGTTCCAGTCGACAACCGACCGTCCCGACCCGGACGTGAAAGCGACCGCTGACCGGGAAACGGGCTCGTGCCGGGCCGTGGCAGCCAGCGCCGGGGAGGTCATTCCGGCGGCAACGGCAGCCATGGCCACCAGGACAAGGGTCTTTCCTGTCTTGCGCATGCTTTACGGTTCCTCTCGCTTGGGTTGGGCCGGCCGCACCGGCCGCCTCGAGACCCAGGCCGCGCTGGCCCAGGCCACCTACTATCACGTTTAGTACCTGGCGAATGTTCAGTGAGCAGACGAGCTGATCGCCACCGAACGGTCTTCGTTGCTGGTCATCGCTTCTTTGCCAGGAGGATTTCCGGTGTCGTGTCCCGGCGGTCCATCCGGCCCGCGGTCGCGAGGATGGTGATGGCCAGCAGTATCCCCAGGGCGGCGGTGGCTGTGTCGGGAATGACGTAAGGGCTGTGGAAGCCGGACGCGGCCGCTTGCGGGTCCGACGCGACGCCGATGAGCAATGCTGCCCAGCCTGCCCAGCGCTGCCCGGCCTGGCATCCGCGCGCGATCCGCGCGGTCAGTGCGGCCGCGGCCAGCCCGGCGGTGACCAGCCCGGCCGTCGACACCGGGTCCCGGTCCGGTTACACCGCGGCGCTGATGAGCGACGCGCTGGCCACCAGCCCGGACCGGAGCACGGCGCTGAAGCATTTCGCGCTCCAGATGAGCCCGCACGATGCGGCGCTGCTGCGCGAGGCGCTCGACCAGGCGCTCGACCAGGAGCCCGGCAGGCGTGAGGCTGGCGAGTCCCGGTGACTGTCGCCGCGGTGCTGGTGGCGTACGCGGCCTGTCTCGGCATCCTGGGATCCAGGCTGCTCGGCCGGGCCAGGTGGGCGGATCGACTGCCAGCGGCGCCCGGGCCCGGGTGTGAGCAGAAAGATCGTCGCGCCGGTGCCCGGTGAGCGGCACGCCTGCCGTGCCTTAGACAGTGCTCACTGGGGCGAAGGTATGGGACGGGAGCATCCGGCTCAGGGGATGCGGCCTTGCGGAGTCTGGTGGATCGTACCCGCGTGCGTCCGGCACCGGCATCCGGTAGTGCGCCGGCGGCCGGTCCGCGGGCGGCGGCCGGGAAACCTCAGGGGGCCAGCTGGGCGTTGGCACAGTGGTTCTTGCTCGCAGGAGGAGGCGGACCGTGTCGGCGCTGATTCCGGCCCTGAAGAACGAGCACACCAAGCGGATCCTGCGCATCACCCGGATCAGGCCGCCGGCCGCGCGGCCCGGCACGACGGCGCACTACCGGATGCCGGTGCTGGAGGCCGCGGGCGGGTACCTGGTGCTGGGGGTGTACCGCGGGCCGCAGATTCCCCGGCGGGAATGGGAAGACCTGACCTACACCACCTATGCCAGCGATCCGGCCACGTTCTTCGCGCCGGTCACCTCGGCGACCGGGACGATGGAGCTGAAGGGCTTCTGGGAGCACGGCAAGGCCGACCTGGAGGGGATCTGGACCGAGAACGCGACCAAGTGCCCGGCGCTGGCCGGGTGGGTCGAGTCGATCGGGGCCCCGTTCGGCCGGGTGCAGCTGCTGCGCATGTCGCCCAACACGTTGCGCGAGTGCCGCTGGGGGCTGCACCTGGATGACAACAACCGGGGCAACCCGGAGTCCAGCGGCTGGATCGTGCGGGTGTGGCTGGAGCTGACCGACGACCCCGCCAGCGTGCTGGTCGTCCGCCCGGCCGAGTTTGACCGCAAGGCAGAGGCCCGGATCCCGCTGCCCCGCTGCCAGCAGGTAGTCCTCGATTCCGAGGCGCTGCACCACGGCGGTTTCCACGCCGGGCCGCAGACGCGGTATGCGGCCATCGTCAGCGTCGAGAGCGGCCCCGCCCTGGAGCGCTGGATCGGCAGCCAGCTCCCGGAATAGACGCCCCCGGCCAGTCCGCGACCACCAGGCCGGCGGCCAGGCCAAGTAAGCCTGAAAGGGGCAACGGGGCCCGTTACTGCGGACCATCGTCGGCCGGAGGAGAGCCATCGGCGGCCGGCGGGGAACCGCGGGTCACCAGGCGGAGTTCAACACGGGCGGCGGGGATGCGTTCTTGCTCGCGGGCCAGCAGAGCCAGCGCGCGGGCATCGGCGGCCGTGGGGCGGCTCAGGTCCAGGGCGCGTGGCCACAGCCGGGCGTAGCGGACGGCCGCTACCTCGGCCGCGTAGACAAGGGCCTGGTTGACCAGGTAGAGCAGGGCGAACATGCCGGCCACGGTGGCGAAGCTGCCGTAGACGGGCCCGGCCTTGGTAACGAGCCTGGCCAGCAGCGGCGCCCCCACGTTGAGCGCCACCGTTACCGCCGCCGCGCCCAAGAGGGCACCTGGCCACAGGGCCCGGACCGGCGCGGGCCGTGCCAGCAGCAACCTGGCGGCGAGCAGCAAGACGGCGAAGACGACCAGGGCCGACCCGAGCACTGCCGTTGCCCGTTGCACGCCGGGTACCCCGGGCAGCGCGGCGGCCACCACCGTGAGCGCACCGACCGCCACCGCTCCCAGCAGCAGCGCCGCCAGCATCACGAACACCCGGACATACCGTGAGACAAAGCCGGGCCGCAGGCGGTACGGGACCGCCGCCACATGGTTCAGCGTCTGGTAGACCGAGAACACCACCCCGGTGCCGGAGAACAGCAAGCCGATCAGGCCGGCGACGAACGGGATCGTCGACGTCGGCAACGTGGTCACCGAGTGCTCCACCGTGGAGCGCAGCGCCTGCGGCACGATCGCGGTGATCAGCCGCTGACGCAGGTCCGGGTGATCGGCCAGCACCCGCGACAGCACCGCAACCCCCAGCAGCAGCAGCGGGAAGATGCTCAGGAACCCGTAGTAGGTGATCAGCGCGGCTTCCCGCCCGCCCTCATCATCCCCGTACTTCTTCACCACCGCGTACGGGAACCCCAGCACCCCGTGCCTGCGCTGCAGGCGATCCGCCCGGGCGATGATCCGGTTCACCCAGGCGCTCAAGCCCTCCAGGCTCATGGGTCCAGCCTCCCCGGCACCGTCCTGGCAGACCATCATGCCCGGTGACTTGCCGCAACGCGAGGTAACGACCGACAGGCGACCGGTGAGCCTATCCGCACGCAAATTCCGCTGCCGAAGGCCGTGTACGTGCGCTCTCTGCGCGGCAAGCTCAGCGAGCCCCGTGATCGGACGGTTCACGGGCCGGATACTGTCTCCGGATCGACGCCCAGGATCGTTCCCCAGGCAGGCCTGATCAAGCACGAGCCGACAAGACCTGGTGGCCTCAGTTGTGACGCTGGCTGCCGAACTGCCAATGTCCGTGAGCCTCGGGTTACGAGCCTCCGGGCACGCCGAGAAACCTGAAACCTGCCAGCCGCTGCCCACCTTGTGACACCAGTGCAGAACTCGTTCATCTGTGTGCATCGCCGCGTCCGCGAACTGCTCAGATCCAATCGCGCGTAATCGGCGTTATACGGTCGCAGTATTGGCCTGCGGTTCGATCCGTCACTGAGCGCGCATCCGTCTGTGTGCTCTCCTGCCTGGCGCTGCCGGAGACAGGAGGAGAAGACGGGGCAGGTCAGGACCTGCACGGGGGGCCTGGACGGGGACAGCGGCGCGGTCAGGCGGATGCGCCGGTGACCCGGTATGCTCGGCCGCAAGCGGCGTGAGGTGATGACGATGAGTGCGGAGGA
>WNGJ01019957.1_pt1 | contig 12114 bp, 11 predicted proteins | sample 5400611 | NCBI WGS metagenome assembly WNGJ01 (sample SAMN13153375, study PRJNA577476) | soil metagenome | isolation source: 40 cm soil or saprolite under Garry oak tree replicate 1 | place: USA:California | collected 2016-06-15 | reverse complement strand
GTCGTCGCGGTGGTGGCCGGATGAGCGCGGGAGCGCGCGGCGGAACGGGGCTCGCCCGGGGGCTGGCGGTCACCCTGCGGACGATGACCCGGCGCTCGGCGACGCGGCAGTACCCGGACGTCCCGCCCGACCTGCCGCCGCGCAGCCGCGGGGTGATCGCGCTGTTCGAGGAGAACTGCACGGTCTGCATGCTGTGCGCCCGGGAGTGCCCGGACTGGTGCATCTACATCGACTCGCACAAGGAGACGGTGCCGGCCCGGGAGGAGGGCGCTCGGGCGCGGCAGCGCAACGTGCTGGACCGGTTCGCCATCGACTTCGCCCTGTGCATGTATTGCGGCATCTGCATCGAGGCCTGCCCGTTCGACGCGCTGTTCTGGTCCCCGGAGTTCGAGTACGCCGAGTACGACATCCACGAGCTGACCCACGAGCGGGACCGGCTGCGGGAGTGGATGTGGACGGTGCCGGCGCCCCCGGCACTCGACCCCTCCGGCCAGACGCCGAAGGAGGTCGCCGCCGCGGAGAAGCAGGCGGCGTCCCGGGAGCCCGGCACGTGACGGCGTACGAGGTGGTGTTCGCGCTGCTCGGGGTCATGACCCTGAGCAGCGCTGTGCTGGTGGTGACCACCCGGCACGTCGTGCACGCCGCACTGTGGCTGGTGGTCGCGCTCGGCGGGCTGGCCGGCTGCTACCTCGTGCTCGCCGCCGAGCTGGTCGCGGTGGTGCAGTTGCTGATCTACCTCGGTGCGGTCGTGGTGCTGCTGCTGTTCGCGGTGATGGTCACCCGGGCGCCCATCGGGCCGGCCGACGACCTGGACACCGGAAACCGGCCGGCCGCCGTGCTGGTCGCGCTCGCGACCGCCGCGCTGCTCGTCGTGCTGCTGGTCGACGCCTTCCGCACGGCCACCGTCGATCTGTCCACTGTGGAGCCAGGCAGCGCGGACGCGCTCGGCAAGGCGATCTTCCGCACCTGGGTGCTGCCGTTCGAGGTGGTCTCGGTGCTGCTGCTGGCCGCGCTCGTCGGCGCGATCGTGCTGTCCCGGCGGGAGCTCGGCGCCCCGGGGAGGCGCTGAATGCACCTGCTGTTCCCGCTGGTGCTGGCGGCGCTGCTGTTCTCGGTCGGGGTCTACGGCCTGCTGGTACGCCGCAACGCGGTGCTGGTGCTGATGTCGGTCGAGCTGATGCTCAACGCGGTGAACCTGATGCTCGTCGCGTTCGACGTGTGGCTGCGCGATGCCCTTCATTCCGGACAGACGCTGGCCCTGTTCGTCATCGTGATCGCGGCCGCCGAGGTCGGCCTCGGCCTGGCGATCATCCTGCAGGTGTTCCGGCTCAGGGCGACCGTCTCCGTCGACGAGCTCGCCGTCCTGCACGAGCCGGACGCCGGGCCTCGGGTCCGACTCCTGGCGAGCGAAAGGGCCGCTGCCCGGCGCCCGACTACCGACGAAGCCGCTGCCCGGCGCCCGGCGACCGATGAGGCCGCCGCCCGGCGCCCGGCGGCCGACGCGGAGCGCCCGCGCCAGACCCCGGATGAGGCCGAGCGTCGGCGCCTGGGGACCGACGGGGCCGCTGCCCGTCGCCCGGCGGCCGACGAGGCGGAGCGCCCGCGCCCGACCGCGGACGAGGGCCGGCGCTCGGCGACGGGCGACATGCCGGGGGAGGCGACGCCCTCAGCGGACTCCGACCGGCACCCGAGCGGCGGTGCCGGTGAGCGGCCTGGCGCGGTCGTGCCCGCCGCGGGCCCCGATAGCCCACAACCGGGGGCGGCGCCGTGATCCGGTTCGCCTGGCTGCTGCCGGCGCTGCCGGCGCTCGCCGCCGCGGTGGGCTGGTGGCTGCCACGGCGCCCGGCGGCGGTCGTGGCGGTCGCCGGGGCCGCGGCGGCGACCCTGCTCGCGCTGCCGCTGGTGGTCCAGACCGCCGGCCGCGGGGAGACCGCCGAGACCTCGGTCCTGCTGGCGCCGACGGGAAGCGTCCCGGTCACCGCCGGCACCCTGGCGAACGGCCTGGCCGGCGTCGTGGCGCTGGCCGTCTGCCTGGTCGCGCTGCTGGTGCAGGTCTACTCGGTCGAGTACATGCGCGACGACACCCGCTACCCCGCGTACGCCGCCGAGGTCTCCCTGTTCACCGCGGCGATGCTCGCCGTCGTCCTGTCCGCCGACCTGCTCGCGTTGCTGATCGGATGGGAGGTGATGGGGCTGTGCTCCTACCTGCTGATCGGCCACTACCGCGACCTGCGGGAGGCGCCGGCGGCGGCGCTCAAGGCCTTCCTGGTGACCCGGGTCGGCGACGTCGGCTTCCTGGTCGGCATCCTGCTGCTCGGCCTCTCCGTCGGCACCTTCCGTATCACCGGCGTGCTGCATGCCGTACCGACCCTGTCCGCGACCACGGTGACGACCGCGACCCTGCTGCTGCTGCTCGGGGTCGCCGGCAAGAGCGCGCAGTTCCCGCTGCACACCTGGCTGCCGGACGCGATGGCCGGGCCCACGCCGATCAGCGCGCTGATCCACGCGGCCACCATGGTCGCGGCCGGCGTGTACGTCGTGCTCCGGCTGTTCCCGGCGTTCGCGGCGGCGCCCGCGACGCTGGCGGTGCTCGGCCTGGTCGCCGCGATCACCATGCCGCTCGGCGCGCTCGCCGCGCTCGGCCAGGACGACCTGAAGCGGGTGCTCGCCTGGTCCACGGTCAGCCAACTGGCGTACATGCTCGCCGCGCTCGCGGTCGGCGGGGTCGCGGCTGGCGCCTTCCACCTGGTCACGCATGCCGCGTTCAAGGCGGGGCTGTTCCTGTGCGCCGGCGCGGTGCTGCACGCGACCGGCCTGGTGTTGATGAGTGCCCTGGGCGGCCTGCGCCGCACCATGCCCGTCACGTACGCGGCGTTCGTGCTCGGTGGGCTCGCGCTCGTCGGCGTGCCGCCGCTGTCCGGCGGACTGTCCAAGGACGCGGTGCTGGAGGCGGTCTGGACGGCGACGTCCGGGCACGGCCCGTCGCTGGTGGCGCGCTGGGTGGCCGTCGTGCTGCTGGTCAGCGCGCTGGCCACGGTGGTGCTGACCGCGGCGTACCTCACCCGGGCCGTGCTGCGCGTCTTCCACGGCGAGCCGCGCTCCGACTTCGCCCCACACGAGCCCGGGCCGCTGATGCGGTGGCCGGTCGTCGCGCTGGCTCTCGCGACGGTGGCCGTCGGGGTCGTCGGGATGAGCCGGGACTGGTTGCCGCGGTGGGTCGGGCATCCCGAGGAGTCGGTGTCGCCGGTCCCCGGCACCATGCTCGTGTCGCTGGCGCTGGCCGCCCTCGGTGCCGGCCTGGTCGCCACCGCGTGGCGCCGCGCTCCCGCCGCCGACCCGGCGGCCGCGCTCGGCCCGCGGGTCCTGGCCGCGCTGCGGCACGGCTTCTACCTCGACGCCGTGCAGGACCGGCTCGTGGTGCGGCCGGTGCTCCGGGTGGCCGCGCTGGTGGCGGCCGCCGACGCCCGGCTGGTGGACGGCGCCGTCGAGAGCGCCGGCACCGGATCGCAGCGCGCCGGGCGCCTGCTGGCCCGGCTGGCGAATGGGAACGTTCAGGGTTACCTGACCGGCATCACCGTCGGCGTGCTGCTGATCGCGGTCGCCGTCAGCCTGGCGGTGGCGGCGTGACGGCGGCCCCTGCGGCGGCACCGACGGCCGCGCAGTCGGCACCGCGGGTCGCGGCGCCGTGCGGGGGGGCCGGACCGTGATCGTCGCGCTGCTGCTCCTCCCGCTGGCCGGCGCCTGCCTCCTCGGCGGGATGGCGCTGCGACCGTCCACGAGCGACAGCGCCGCCGCGCGCTGGATCCCGGTCGGCGTGACCGCCGCGACGCTCGGCCTGGCGCTCGCGTTGCTCCCCGGCACCAGCGCTCCCGGCGGCGGCAGGGTGATCGCCGCGCGCCACGAGACGGACCTGTCCTGGATCCCCGCGATCGGCGCGCGCTTCCACGTCGGCGTCGACGGGGTCAGCCTGCCGCTGGTCGTGCTGACCGCCCTGCTCACCCTGCTCTGCACGGTGCTGACCACCCGCTCGCTGCCGGCGCCGGGGCGGCCGGCGGCGTTCAACGGCCTGGTCCTGCTGCTCGAGGTGGGCCTGCTCGGCACGTTCGTGGCGCTGGACCTGGTGCTGTTCTTCGTCGCCTTCGAGGTCGTGCTCGCCCCGATGTACTTCCTCATCGCGGTCTGGGGCGGCGGCCAGCGCGCCCGGCACGCGGCGGTCAAGTTCATCCTCTACACGCTGCTCGGCTCGGTCTTCGTCGCCGTCGGCATCCTGAGCGTGTACGCGGCGACCGGGACCTTCGACGTGATGGCCCTGTCCGAGCGCGGCGGCGCCGGCATCGCCCACGGCACCCAGGTCCTCGCGTTCGCCGCGCTGTTCGTCGGCTTCGCCGTGAAGAGTCCACTGTGGCCACTGCACACGTGGCTGCCGGACGCGCACACCGAGGCCCCCACGGTCGGCTCGGTGCTGCTGGCCGGCGTGCTGCTGAAGATGGGCACGTACGGGCTGATCCGGGTGGCGCTGCCGGTGCTGCCCGAGGGCGCCCGCGCGCTGGCTCCCGCGCTCGGCGGGCTCGCCGTCGCCGGCATCGTGGTCGGCTCGCTGTGCTGCCTGGTGCAGACCGACGCCAAGCGGCTGATCGCGTACTCCTCGGTCGGCCACATGGGCTTCGTGCTGCTCGGCATCGCCACCCTCACCCCGACCGGCGTGAACGCGGCGCTGCTCGGCAACGTCGCGCACGGACTCATCACCGGGCTGCTGTTCTTCCTGATCGGCGGAGTGAAGGAGCGCTACGGCACGGCGGACCTCCGGGTGCTGGGCAGCGGGCTGGCCGAGCGGTTGCCCCGCCTCGGCGCCCTGTTCGTGCTCGCCTCGGTGGCCAGCCTCGGCCTGCCCGGCCTCCCCGCGCTGTCGCGGGAACTGTTCGCGGTCCTGCTGGCGGTCGCGGCAGTCGGGACGGCGATCACCACCGCGTACTTCCTGAGACTGCTCAAGGCGCTGGTCCTCGGGCCGGACGTGCGCACCGGCGACCGGCGCGTCGGCGCCGCGCCGGACGTGCGGGCCGTCGAACTGGCGGCTTGGGTGCCGCTGGTGGTCCTGACGGTCGTGGTGGGCCTGTACCCGCGGCTGGTCCTGGGGCTCACCGACGCGCCGGTCCGCGCGTTGCTGGAGGTCTTCTCCCGATGAGCGTCGGCCAGTTCCCCCCGCGTCCCCGCCGGTCGCTCGACGTTCCTCGCCGGCTCGGGGGTCTGTCCCGGTGAGCGTCGACTACGCCGCCCTCGCCCCGGTGCTGGCCGCCGCCCTGGGCGCGGTCGCCGTCCTGGTCGTCGACCTCGCCGCCCCGCTCAGGGCCCGCACGACCGCCACCTTCGCGGTCGCGGTGGCCGGGGCCGGCGCCGCCCTCGCGGCCTCGCTCGCCCTGGTCGGCGAGCGGCGCGCCACCTTCTGCACGCCGCCGGCGACGCTGCCCGGCCCGGTGGCGGTCGGCCGGTCGTGTTCGTACACAGTGGACTCGCTGACCGTGCACCTGCTGGTGCTGCTCTCGGCCGCGACCGCCGGCGCCCTGCTGCTGTCCGTCGCCTATGCCCGAGCGGCGCAGTTGCCGGCGGGGGAGTATGGCTTCCTGATGCTGGCCTCGCTGACCGGAGCGCTCACGCTGGCCGGCGCCCGGGACATGGTCACCCTGCTGGTCGGTCTGGAGACGCTGACGCTGCCGACGTACGCGCTGGTCGGGCTGCGGCGCCGGGACCGCGCGAGCGCCGAGGCCGCGGTGAAGTACCTGCTCGTCTCGGTCACCGCCACCGCCGTGACGCTGCTCGGCATCGCCCTCGTCTACGGCCTGGTCGGCACGCTGCACTTCGACCGGATCGCGACCGCGCTCGGCCAGCGCGACGAGATCCGGTCGCTGCCTCTCGGCGCGGCGGCGGTCGTGCTGGTCCTCGGCGGCTTCGCCTTCAAGATCGCCGCGGTGCCGTTCCACTGGTGGGCGCCGGACGTCTACCAGGGCGCACCCACGCCAGTCGCCGCCTACCTCGCCACCGTCTCCAAGGCAGGCGGCGTGATCGGGCTGCTGCTGGTCACGACCGTCGCGTTCGGACCGTACCGACAGGTCTGGGGGTGGACGCTCGCCGTGCTCGCGGTGGCGTCGATGACCTGGGGCAACCTGGTCGCGCTGCGGCAGCGGGAGGCTGTCCGGCTGCTGGCCTGGTCCTCGGTCGCGCACTCCGGCTACCTGCTGGTCCCGCTGGGGGCGGCGGCGACGGACCCGGACCTGGTGCCGGTCGCGGTGGCGGCCACCGTCGGCTACCTGGTGCTGTACGTGGTGCTGAACTTCGGCGCCTTCGCCTGCGTCACCGCCGCCGGCGTCATCGCGATCGACGACTTCCGCGGGCTGGTCCGCCGCTCGCCGCTGCTGGCCGTCGCGCTCGCCGTGTTCCTGCTCGGCCTCGCCGGGCTGCCGCCCACCGTTGCCGGCCTGGTCGCCAAGGTGGTGGTGCTGCGGGCATCGCTGCTCGGCGGCGCGGGCTGGCTCGCGGTCGCGGTCGCGGTCAACACGGTGATCGGCCTCGCGTACTACCTCCGGCTCGCGGCACTCGCGCTGAGCGGCCAGCCCGCGGACTCCACCCGCGCCCGCATCGCCCCCTCGCTCGCGGTCACGGTGAGTGCCGCTCTCGTGCTCACGGTGCTACTGAGCGTGGCGCCACAGGTCGCGCTGAGCCTGACTCGCTGAGGGGAACGGCGGGTAGATCCCTGACGTTGAACGCCACGTAAGGCACCCCCCACAGAGAGGCCACAGTGCACCGACAGTTCAACGGCCTGAAGACCGCCGCCCTGCTCGGGTTGCTCTCCGCCATCATCATCGGCGCCGGCGCCCTTTTCGGGCGTAGCGGTCTGATCATCGGGCTGCTGCTCGCGCTGGGCACCAACGCGTACGCGTACTGGAACTCGGACAAGCTGGCGCTGCGCGCGATGCGCGCCCGGCCGGTCAGCGAGGCCGAGGCGCCGGAGATGTACGCGATGGTCCGCGAGCTCGCCACCCAGGCGCGGCAGCCGATGCCACGGCTGTACGTCAGCCCGACGAACCAGCCCAACGCCTTCGCCACCGGGCGCAACCCGCGCAACGCCGCGGTCTGCTTCACCGACGGGATCCTGCAGATCCTCAGCCGGCGCGAGATCCGGGCCGTGCTCGGCCACGAGCTCTCGCACGTCTACAACCGCGACATCCTGATCTCTTCGGTGGCCGGCGCGCTGGCCAGCGTGATCCTCTTCCTGTCGCACATGGCGATCTTCGCGTCGTTCTTCGGCGGCGGCGGCGGCCGCGACGACGACGAGGGCGGCGGCAACGTGCTCGCCAGCCTGCTGCTGGTGCTGCTCGGCCCGATCGCCGCGTCGATCATCCAGCTCGCGATCAGCCGCAGCCGCGAGTTCCAGGCCGACGCGTCCGGCGCGGAGCTGACCAGAGACCCGCTGGCGCTGGCGTCCGCTCTGAAGAAGCTGGACGAGGGCACCAAGGCGCTGCCGCTGCCGCCGGACGACCGGCTCGTCGCGCAGAGCCACCTCATGATCGCCAACCCGTTCCGCCCGCAGGGCCTGGCGAGGCTGTTCTCGACGCACCCGCCGATGGAGGAGCGCGTCCGCCGGCTGGAGGAGATCGCCGCCCGCCGCGCCTACTGAGCCGCCCGAGCGGCAAGGTCGGTCTGACCCGCTGGTCCCAGCGCCCGTCCCAGTGCCCGAGCGGCAAGGTCGGTCTGACCTGCTGGTCCCAGCGCCGACGACGGCCAGAGCGGACCGGTGCTGTCGGTGCGTGACTATGCGGTGGCCCGCTCGGCCTGGACCGCGCGGGCGACCTCCATCACGTACCGCCCGTAGCCAGACTTCCCGAGCGCCTCGCCGAGCCGGTACGCCTGCGCGGCGTCGATGAAGTGCATCCGCAGCGCGATCTCCTCCAGGCAGGCGATCCGCACCCCCTGCCGGTGCTCGAGCACCTGCACGAACTGGCCCGCCTCGAGCAGGCTGTCGTGCGTGCCGGTGTCCAGCCAGGCCATGCCGCGGCCGAGGTCGACCAGCCGCGCCTTGCCCTTGTCCAGGTAGGCCCTGTTGACGTCGGTGATCTCCAGCTCGCCGCGCGCGGACGGGGTCAGCGAGGCGGCGACGTCGAGCACGTCGTTGTCGTAGAAGTAGAGCCCGGTCACCGCCTTGTTGGACCGCGGCTTCGCCGGCTTCTCCTCGATCGACAGCAGCCGGCCGGATGCCTCCGCCTCGGCGACGCCGTACCGCTCCGGGTCGCTGACCTGGTAGCCGAACAGCGTGCACCCGTCGATCGCGGCGGCCTCCCGCTGCAGCATCTCGGCCAGGTCGTTGCCGTAGAAGATGTTGTCCCCGAGCACCAGCGCCGAGTCGTCCGAACCGACATGCTCCCGCCCGATGATGAATGCCTCGGCCAGGCCGTTCGGCTGCGCTTGCTCCGCATACGAGATGGACAGCCCCAGCTCGGCGCCGTCACCGAGCAGCCGGCGGAACAGCGGCAGGTCGAGCGGCGTGGAGATGACCAGGATCTCCCGTATGCCGGCGAGCATCAGCACGGACAGCGGGTAGTAGACCATCGGCTTGTCGTAGACCGGCAGCAGCTGCTTGGAGACGCACCGGGTGATCGGGTGCAGCCGGGTGCCGCTCCCGCCGGCCAGCACGATGCCCTTCATCCGAAGCTCGCTCCTCAGCGGTAGTCAGGTGTCGCGGGACAGACCCTACCCACTGGCCCTCAGCCGACGACCGACCGCGGTGGGCCGTCCTCGGCGTACGGAGGCGGCAGCAGGATGCCGAGCCGGTCCCGGAGCGCGCCCATGTCCTGCCGGTCCTTGTCGGTCGCTGGGGTAGCCGAGGTGGGCGCGCGCCTGGCTGGCCGCGTCGACGCACCGGACGGGTTGCCCGGCGATGGTGCCCGTCACCGGCGGCGGGTAGTGGAATGAGCTGCCGTCGAGCTGCGCCTGGTCGCCGCCACCGTCCGCCGTCGGCGTGACGAGGTGCGGGTCGACCTCGTGTCCTCGGCGGTCGGCCAAGGCCAGGGCCACGGGCGGGTCGGTCGGCGTCGCCGGGTTCCGGGGGAGCCCGCCGGCTCTCGCACCCGACATCGAGAGCTACTGGCCCACCGCCCCGTCGATCCGCTCGCGCAGCAGGTCGACGTGGCCGTTGTGCCGGGCGTACTCCTCCACCATGTGCATGAGCACCCAGCGCAGCGAGACCGCCCCGCGCCAGCGATCGTTCCCGGTGACGTCGAGATCGGGCGCCTCGGCCACGAACTGATCCGTGAACGCGACCTCCGCCCGCCACACCTTCCACGCCTCCGCGACGACCTCGGGGTCGGGCACGGCGCCGTCGAAGTCTCCGTCGGGGTCGGTGTCGGAGTAGAAGTGCGGCGGCGCGTCCTGCCCGGCCATCACCCGCCGGAACCAGCTGCGCTCGACCTCGGCCAAGTGGCGCACCAGCCCCAGCAGCGACAGCGATGACGGATCCACGTAGCGACGGGCCAGGTCGGCGGCGTCGAGGCCGGAGCACTTCAGTTCCAGCGTGTCGCGCTGCCAGCGCAGGAACCCGACGAGCGTGGCGCGCTCGTCGGCCCGCGGCGGCGGGTCGGTCCGGGGGTCATCGTCGGGGTCGATGAACATGTCGATGGACACGCCCGCAATCATCGCGATCCGCGCGGGATCCACCACAGGTTTTCGGTGCTGCCGCAGCCAGGCACATCCTCACCAGCAGCGGGGGACCGCGTGTCCGGCCGCTGGTCGCGACCGAACGTCAGCCTCAGTCGCTCTTGGGAGAGTCCGCGCGGCGATCCGCCTGTGGGGGGCAAGATCGTGTGGCGTGGCGTTACGGTGAGCACGAAGGGGGTGGGCGATGGCGTACCCGGCAGTGGTAGCAGCCGCTCTGAGCGGTGCGACGCTCCGCCAGCTGCAGTACTGGCGTTCGTCGCGTTCGACCGATGGTCCGCTGTTGGCGCCCACCTTCCACAGCCCGCGTGCACGTGTCTCGTACTCCTTCCAGGACGTAATCGCTTTGCGAACGTTCGTGTACCTGCGCACTCACGACGTACCGCTCCAGCGGGTCCGCAAGGCAGTCCGCAGGCTCCGTGAGATTGGGGAGACGAAGCACCTCTCGGAGTACAAGCTCGTTGCGGTCGGCCGGGACGTGGTGTGGATGGTGTCCGAGGAGTCGGCGCTCGACCTCACCCAACACCCCGGCCACCAGGTGATCGCCAAGATGCTCGACATTATCGCGCCCTTCGGCGATACGCGCGGTAGGGAAGTCGTCTCGTTGTTCCACCCGAAACCGGGCCTAGCTGTCGATCCCGATATTCGGGGTGGCTATCCCGTAATTGAGGGAACGCGTGTCCCTTACGACTTGGTCGCGGCGCTCCTCGATGACGGACTCTCCGCTGACGACGTGTCCGGCTTCTACCCCTCAGTGAAGCCGAACGCCGCTCTCGGTGCGCTCGACTTCGCCCGGTACGTCGACGAGCATCGCGCCGCCGCCTGACCATGCGGCTGCTCTTGGACGAGGACGTACCTGTCCAACTGCTGGATCCGCTCCGTCGCCTGCTGCCTGGACACCAAATTGATCACACGGAGCAGCTGGGATGGAAAGGAAAGAAGGACCGATTCCTGCTGCCCGACGCACGTCGGCGCGGATACGACGCACTGCTAACACATGACAGCGCGCAACTGGACAGTGCTGAGGAGTGTCGGGCAATCCGGGATTCACGGATGCATCACGTCCGCTACCACCAGAACACCAGGAGCGGCTTGGATGGGTTCGCCCTCGCCATGGCCTCCGTGATGGCAGCCAGTGGACCAGAGGGACCTGCATGGGCATCCCTGGGAGGACGCAGAGCCGGAGAGGTTCAACGCGAGCCAACGGCTCACGCCCAGGTCAGGAGGGGTGCGGTTGGTATCCCACCGGTCGGCGCGGAGGCGCTACCGGTAGTTGGTGTATCGCGGGCAGACCCACCAGCGGCCCGTTGACCTGCACGAACGGTCTCATGATCCGCTCGCAGTCCGTAGGGAGTCCGCAGCAGCCCCGAGCGCACGCTCCACCGCCTCTCGCGTCCGGTCGTCGGCGTCGGGCCACAGGTGACCATACGTGTCGAGCGTGATGGCCGCCGAAGCGTGTCCCATCCGAGCCTGCACCGTCTTGATCGACTCGCCGTGCCGGATCAGCAGTGAGGCGTACAGGTGACGCAGCACGTGCAGCCCGGTCCGCTTCGGCAAGCCGACCGACCGCGCCGCCGGCACCCAGACCGCCGGCCCAGTCGTGTCGCGCGATCGGCCGCCCGTTGCGGGTGAAGACCAGCCTCGCCGGGTGAGCGTCGCTTCTGGATCCGCGCGACGCCTCCGCGCCCGGCACCTCCCGCCCGGACCGCGGTCCTGGTCCGCCGCCCCTCCCCCCCATCGGACTGACCGCTGCCCATCCATTCGCCGGAGGGAAGGTGTCAAGGGCGGGCTTCGCGTGTACGTTGACCAGGCACTTTAACCTGTGCTCGTTGCCCTGCGGCCACAGCCGCCCTTGACGTGCCCTTGACGCCGTATCGGAGGCGTATCACAATCCGGCGGCAGTCTGGTGGGGAGCCTTTACAGCTTCCGCGGTCATCCGCGGCCAGGTGGTCCCTGTCAACTCTGGGAGCCCGAACGCCGCGGAGCGTGGCCAGTCGCGCCGGGCAGGCTAGACGGAGCTAGCTCAACCTGAGACAGTGCCTGGTGTCACATGATGTGCCCCTGCGGCCTGACATGTGGGCCGGGACAGGGTTTAGGGGAGGGAGCACCAATGATGTTGCTACGCAAAACCCTGCTGGTGACGGCCCTAACACTCGCAGCAAGCGGCGCAGGTGTCGGCGTTGCCGGGGCGACCCCGGGACCGACACCTGATCAGGGCCTCACCGGCGCGTGCAACATGACCAACACCAACGCCGCGTTCGGAATGTTCACGATCGCCGGCTCCGTAGCCAACCCTAACGGGTTCGACGTCGGCATGATCATCGCCATCCTCAACACCAACGGCGGCACCGTTCCCGAGAACTGCCAAGGCTGAGGCTGGCCTGAAGACCTCAGCTAGTTACACCTTGGCCAAGG
>WNGJ01012863.1_pt1 | contig 12114 bp, 10 predicted proteins | sample 5400611 | NCBI WGS metagenome assembly WNGJ01 (sample SAMN13153375, study PRJNA577476) | soil metagenome | isolation source: 40 cm soil or saprolite under Garry oak tree replicate 1 | place: USA:California | collected 2016-06-15 | reverse complement strand
TGATGGCGGCATCGCCCAGCCGCTGGTAGTCCTTGAAATGGCCACCGACAAAGATCAGTTGCGGACAGAGTTCGCGTGCCCGCCGTCCCGGCATGCCGCCGCGGATTCCGAAGGCCCTCGCTTCATAGGAAGCGGCGAGCACAACGCCGCCCCCGACCGCAATGGGTTTGCCGTGCAAGGACGGGTCGAGAAGCTGCTCGACCGAGGCATAGAAGGCATCCAGGTCGGCATGGAGGATCGTGGCTGTCGTTTCCATCCCGGTTGTTCGGCTGCGAAATCTAGAAAATGATCGGCCGCGGTCCGCCGTCGAGAAGGCTCCCGCTCGCGGGAACATAAAGAGAACGAACATTGACGTCTGTCAAGCAGCGGCTACCCCGTATGGCGGTTCGCCGAGCAAGGAGCGTGAGATTTGGTATTCGCCAGAGCGGAGGCACCGGGCGAAGGGCTTGCGCTAAGCTGTTGAACTTCCTCGCTCGGATCTGGCCGCCGCCACATCCCCAACACGCACAAAAGAAAAAGGCCCGCACTACGCGGGCCAAGTCCATTGGGGTGTTGCCTTCCCCGGGGAGGAATGAGGGTGGAGGGAAGGCACAGGGTTAGTGTCGGCAATGGGCGCGGAGGTTCGATCACAGGGCGCGGAATTATGGCGGCCAGGCCAAAGCAAATGAGCGAAGCCTCGCGAAAAGTTTAACTGGTTGTGCCCCAGATTGGATTACACTTCTTGAGCTTCCGACCGAAGAAGGGAGGCCCGGTCGGCAGGGAGGAAACAAGTGAGTGTAGAGCATTTCCGGCGGCGTGCCGATGAATGCCGCCGCCTTGCCTCTGTCGCTCGCGATGGCGGCGACAAGGCATTTTGGTTGGGGCTGGTAGAACGATGGCAGGCGCTGGAGAGTCAAAAAGCCCAGCAACCTGTGCGAGACAAGTCCCAATCGCCACGCAGGCGACAATCTGAACTGTCAGAGGCCTGAGTTCGATCGGCGAGCGCAGAGCCCCGGCTGTGGGAGGTCATACAGCCGGGGCTAGTCCAGCCCTATAGAACGGTCGTCCTCAGCTATGCCGCAGGCTGAGGTGATTCGGAGGCTCTTTTCAAGCCCACTATCCACATTCTCGCATTCAAAAAACGTTATGCTAAGTCGTTGCTTGCCCTTGCCGGCGAGCAGTTGCTTGGCTTTGCCGGCGAGCAACGGTCCCGACCCTTGCGGACCACCCGAGAGCAGAACCCCAAGCGCGATTTCCTATAGCGCTCATAGATACTCTCGCTCCACAAGGAATGGTAGCATTTAGCCGCTCGTGGCACGCGAGCGTGGCACCGACAATCGTGCCCCCGACCTCGGGAGTCGGGGCCACACCATCCACGAAGGCGCGCCCAAAGAAAGAAGGCCCTGTGGGGCAGGGCCAAGTGAGTGGATTGGAACGCCTACCCCCGCCGGCACAATCGATAGGTAAACAACACTAACTCCGGCGGGGGAGGACACTGTTAGTGCCAACTCGTGCTCAGAAGGTTCGATCGCAACCAAAAGAAAAAGACCCAGACCCTGCGCCCTTGTCGGTGAGATGAAGTCGTAGGCCGAAAGCCAGTTCTGGCGGACGATGGCCGGGTCCCGCCGGAAGCGAACGGCCGTTCTCAATGAAGCGCGCGAGATGCCAGGCGATCTGCGGATCGGTCGGCCGGTAATACATTCTCAGGCGCTGTGGCATCAGACGTTCTTCTCGCTCGCCCAAGCCAATCGCGCAATCGTACTCGTTCTCGAACGTATGAACGCTCACCTCATGCGGCGGCTCGGGCTGAGCCGAAACGATCTGTTTTGCAAGCGTCGAGCGACCGGCACTGCGGGCGTTGCCAGCAAGCGACTACGAGTTCGCCGAATGGCGCCTGGCCCGTGTGCGGCTCGATCATCACGTCGAGATCGAGGGCTTCTACTGCAGCCAGTCGCGTGATCAGCCCGCAAATGCTGGACATTTGCTGGCTGTCAAGATTGCGCGTGTCAATCAGTGAATGGTACCATCCACGATAAATCCGAACGGAGGAGGCGCCGAAATGGGAGACAAGCCGAACTACAGGGTCAACAGGCGCGACATTGAAATAACTGAGCGTGTCGCCATGGCGGCAGTTGGCCAGTCAATCCTGCGATCGCAGAAGGTTCATGGAACCGATACCAGCCTCATGTTCGCTGAACGCGCGGCGGGCTATCACACAAGTCCGCACAAGCACGACTGCGAGCAGATGAATTATATCGTGTCCGGAGAGATCTATTTCTTCGTCGACGGATGCGGCTACCGTTGCAAAGCCGGCGACGTCATGCGCATCCCGCGCAATAAGGTTCACTGGGCATGGAACCGCGGAACCGAGACCGCCGTGGTTTTCGAATCGCACTCGCCACCGCTGCGTGACCGCCACGGCGCCGCCGTGGCGCTGCTCGGCCCTGACGATGATGCGGACAAAATCCAGCATATGCCCAACGTGCTGGTCAAAATGGATCAGGCTGACATTGACCGCATCGAGGCGCGCGGCATCGCCGAAGAGGAAGGTCGCGAGGCGGCCGAGTAGGTCTGCGGCGCGTTGTGATGCACGTCTGCCTCATCACGGACACGACCGATGAAAAAAGTCGAAGCCTTTGAAGAAACCATCTACCTGGAAGTCGAAGGGCGGTCGATGGACGTGCATATCGCGGCCCCTCATGGTCAAGGGCCGCATCCTGGCGTGCTGTTGATGTTCCACCGCGGCGGGATGGATGCCTGCACCGCCCACTACATGAAGGAGCTCCCGGCGGCTGGCTACCTTGCAGTGACGCCAAATTTCTACCATCACTGCCCAAAGGATGTGCCACTGCACGATTGCAAGAAATTCCTCAAGGACACCGAGGTCATCAGCGAAATTGCCGCGGCTGCCGATTATTCACTTGGGCGCCCGGACCTCGATCGCAGCCGTTTCTTCATCGTGGGTCATTGCATGGGCGGCCGACTTGCGTTTCTGGGGGCCAGCACGAAACCGGTCTTCACGGCCGCTATTGCCTATTACGGTGGCGGAATGACAAGCCACTGGGGCGAGGGAGCGCCCACGCCATTTGAGCTGATCGGTCGGATTCGATCCCCGGTCTATGGATTTTTCGGCAATCTGGATACCAATCCCTCGCCGGCGGACGTCAACCGATTCGAAGCTGAGCTTGAACGCCACAACATTCCCCATCTCTTCCATCGCTATGCGAATGTCGGCCATGGTTTCCAGAATGCCGCACGCGCCCGCAATCCCGAAGAGATCGCCGCCGGGGAGGTGGCATGGACCAAGATGCTGGCTTTGATGAGTGCGGCAGGTGCGACGTCTGACTATGAGCGCGTGAAGGCGCGGGTCGCGCCCTAGCCTACTGAAGGCTCACCCCCACATGCTTCGCCACGCCTGCGGCTATGCGCTGGCCACCAGGGGGCATGATACCCGGGCGATTCAGGGGTGGTTGGGGCACCGATGGATCACGAGCGCGGCGGTGTGCACGACCTTGGCGCCGAATCGGTTCAAGGATTTCTGGAGAGACTGAACCTCGGATGGATCGTTTCCCGGGGGCGCACGGAACGGGCTGCCTAAAGAGTTGGTGTGGAGGAGGACGAAAGTCGCTGGCGCCGCTGTTGTTTACGCCCTGGGCGACGAACCAACCCCCGATCAGTCCCAAAATGAGCCATGCAATGAGACACATACAGCCTCTCACGACGGAAACTCTGCTTGATGTACATCGTTCCCTAAGACGGAGTCGCAGTCTCCGAACTGAGGGGTTTGGTCAAGGCAGCCATTGCCAAGGGCGCTTGGGCATCGACCGGGCGAGCGTTTATCGGGTACTGTAGGCCATCGGACGGTCAACCATGATGGCCCAGCCAGAAGCAATGAGAGCGATTGTTGGGGCAGTCATTGGGGTTGCGTACGGATCGATGCTTGCGCGTCTGTCGTTCTTCGCGGCGGGCGCCGGCCATGGCAGCTCCGTTCCCTTCTTCCTGTCATCTGCGCCGGTTGGCGTCTTGGGCTTCTTCGGCAACTCCGGCTTCTACGCGGCGCTTTTTGGCGGTGCGCCGGTTGTTTGGGCAACATTTGGGGCGTTGGTTGCGCCATCCGGCCGCGCAAGGTGGTTCAGACTCACCCAAGTTGTGGTTCTGTTGCACTACGCTTCGGGGCTCGCACTCATTGCAGCGACGACAGGGCTCGACGAGCTTGCCCGCCTGGAGCGCTTGCTGAGAACAACGCCGGAATTCATCGCCCTTTGGGCGGCAGTCTACATAGTTGGGCAGGTGGCGTTGTGGTGGCGAATAGCCAGGCCCAACCAACTTCGACCGACCGCTTAAATGCCTGTGCCGGGGGCGGAGCGTCTGGCAAGATCGAGGAAGGCTTCGGAAAGCCACTGTGAGAAATAACAGTCGTCAAGCCGCTGTAACTGCTTTGTAAGATGCGGTTTGCGCGCGGTCTGCGTGATCCGCGCGTGGCCCCAGCTCTCGGCTTTCCTCTCGTTGCCCCGAGGGCTGGGTGCCTCTGCCGCCTGCACTGCCGTCGATCGCCAAAGCGCTCGGCATCGGCCCCGCCGGGCGAGCGTCTATCGGGGGCTGGAAGCCGCTCGGTGAATCGTTTGGAAAGATGATAAAACAGACGAAGCCGGGATTCGGCTTGTAGGCGCCAAAAGTCGGATTTGCGGTACCGAAAATCCTCCACGCGGACGAAGGACAATCCTCAAAATCAGTTCAATTTCTTACCGTTTCGGAAACACGCCGGGCGCGCTCGATCAACCACTCGGGGAAGTTGCCCATGCCGGCGACCGTGGCCTGTAGCTGTTCGCCGGACAATGGACTGAGCTCGAGCCTTGCTTTCTTGAGATCGCTGAGGAAGGTCGGGTCTTGCGTCATTGCCATGAAGGCGCTCCGAAGCTCAGCCACGCGTACGATCGACACTCCGGGAGGCGCGAGGACGGAGCGACCGATCAATGAGGGCGAAGCAAACAGCTCGAGAAGTTTTCGCTCATCGTCGTTTCGCGCGAGATCGATCATGCGGGGTACGTTAGCAAGATCGGCACCTTTTTCGGCACCTGTTTGGAGCAAAAGATTGATCTTCTTGTCACGGATCAATTCCTCGCCCGTGATCTTCAAGATCGACCAAGGCATGCTCAAGGCGTCGGCCTCGCCACGCATCAGGGCCAATAGGCTCTCATTGCTTCCCTGGTAGCCGGAAACGATCTTCAGCTTCATTCCGAACGCGTTTTTCAAGACGGTCCAATTCAGTTTGGATGCCGTCCCCGACGCGGAAACAATCAGCTCCTTGTCAAAGGCATCCTCGATCTTCTGCACCCCGGCCTCACGCCGCACAAAAAGAATGGCGCTATTCGCCAGAATGCGCCCGATCCAGTTGAATTTGACGGCGTCGGTCTTGGTCTCCTGCGTTCCCGCGATTCGACGCAGAATGTCGCCAAACCAACTGTGCTTGGGCACATCGGTAGTCGGCTCCTGCGCTCCGAGTATTTGGTTCAAGAAAATCGCTTCATCCACCATGCCGATCGCGGTGCCGTCCTTCGGCGCAACGTTATAGAGATAGTTCGCCGCACGGATGCTGCCTGCCCCGGGCACGTTCTGCGGGACAATCGTCGGCTGACCCAAGATGTGTCGCCCGAGATGACTGGCGATCAAACGGCTATAGGTGTCGTAACCACCGCCGGGAGCTGAACCGATGATGAAGGTGATCGTCCTGTCCTTGTAAAAATCAGCGCCGTCCGCGACCGATCCGAACACAGCAAGCGACCACGACACGCAAATGCATCGCATCAATCCCGCGGTGAAGTGTGTCATGGTCTCTCTCGATCGTGACCGGTGTTCTGCTCAAAAGCTTTCACGATGGCGTCGCGCTTGTAAACATCTCCGTATCGATTTCCCGATCTACAGCGGATTCCAGTTCTGTGAGGTTCTACCGATCGCGGCGACGCGATCGCAATGGCAATAGGCGGCGGCCGCCCCCACTACCCTGCCCAGCAAGCGAGGGGACGGCAGGGTGGGGGTGCGCGCTGCCCGGAAAGACGTCGACGAGGGGCGCTCAAAACGTCGCGATGGGATTTGCCGGCGAACCGGTGCCGCCGCGAATCGGCAGCGGCGCCGCTGTCAGCAGGAAATCCCAGCGCTTGCGATCCGCCGCCGCATCTGCCAGCGCCTCGAGATCGCAGTTATCGAAGAGATGCACGCCGAGATACAGCAGCACGAAATCATGAACTGCGCCGCGGGGACTTGATGGGGAGGCACCTTGCGGATGATCGCTGCCGAGGATGGCGATGTCGCGCTGCTTGAGCCACGGAATAACCGAAGGATCAAGCCCTGCCGACTGCCCGGCTCGCCCGCGGAGCCATGGCCCAACTTCCTTGCGCCGCGCCCATACGCCGGTGCGCACGAATAACGCGTCACCGGCCGATACTTTGATGCCCGCCTGCTTTTCCCATGCTTCCAGATCCTCGACATAGATGGGCGTGCCGGGTTCCAGGTAGCGAACGCCTTTCAGCCGCGGAATGTCGATTAGAATGCCGCGCGTGAAACTTCCATTCTTGACGTTGTGGATGGAATTCTTCGCGTGGCCGCCCTTCAAGACGCTGTCCGCATCGGGCTTGTAGCCATTGTAGAACACGCCGTTATCGTTGATGTGCGCGAGCGAATCCAGGTGCGTGTGGGCAATCCCGTGATAGGCGACCCCGATCCGGTCGTTGCCGATTGCCAGCATCTTGACGTCATAAGGGTTGGGATTGTCGACCGCCTGGACGGTGTCGGCGTCGCCTGCGAGCGATACCGAGAACCCTTCCTTAACGAGGCCTGCCGCCTGCCTTCTCTTCTCCGACGTAATCAGGTTCAGGGCTCCGATCTCATCGTCCTTTCCCCAGCGGCCCCAATTGGAGAGGTCTCTCTTCCACCGTTCGTATTCTGCGTCGGTGACGACACGAGTTGTCGCTGTCTGGGATGACAACTTCCCTCCTGCGAATCCAACCATCATCAGCACCAGCAGGCTTAGCGCAAAGGCTCTCATGTCTTCCTCCTCGTGGTCCAGTTATGGCTCAGGGACCTTCCACGTGGCCGGAACAGTAGCCCGGGTTGAGGAACGCGCCAAGCAAGCTGTCGGCGCTGGCCATCACATGGTGCCTCAGCCGCGTTAACCGTGATTTCAGCTGATCGGGAACGCGCCAAATTGGCCGGCGTTAGACATCGCGCGGGATCCCCGCACCGCCCGCGCCAGCCCCGGCCCTCCAGTCTGCTGGCCTCTCCCGTGGGCCGGGGTTCTTGGCGGCCCTTGCGCGCGGCACCGTCATGAGCGCTTCGCTACGCCGCGCAGTTCGGTCTCGCAACTGCCACGAGACGCGCCAAGCAGAGGGGGAGTGAGAATGATGCGCCCGGAGCCATCATGCCTCAAGCGCATGTTCATCGACTATATGTGGGAATGGCTTACCCCAACGCTTGTTTTCACCCTGACTTACGTTCCGGCTTCAATCACCGTCATTCTATTTGCACGGTTCTATGTCGGGAGTGAATTTGTGACGGGATACTGCTTCGGCGGTGCCGTCGTATTCGGTTGCATGATTATCAGCGACCTGCACCGTGGTTACCGAGAATTCAAACGGCAATCAGACGAGATTGACCCCTCAATCGACAGATGGACAAGCAGAATCGTTTCATCGGGGTTTGCACTACCTAAGAGCTTGTCCAAAAATAACTGAATCACAACCGTCATGCCCCGCGAAAGCAGGGCATCCAGTAACCACCGGGTCATGGGCTGTGCCTCAATCCAAAACAGGTGGTTGGGCGATGACACGCAATTGAAGTAATTATTTCTGGACGGGCCCTAAAGTCAGAATTCGTACAGCCGCGCCGGATTGTCGACGAGGATTTTCTTGCGCACCGCAGGATCCGGCGCCCAGGTAGGCAGGAGATTGAGCACAAGGCCATCGTCGACCTGCCACAGCGGCGTCATCTTGGAGGTGCTGCCGTTCACTCCATTCGGATGCGGCCAGTTGGTGCCCCACAGAATGCGGTCGACATTGGCGCTGATCAGCGTCTGCGCAAGCGGCGTGAAATGGCCGTAGTTCTCGCGCGGGCCTGCGCTGATCGAGATCTTGACATATGCCTTCCCGGATTTCACCAGGCTCACCAGGTCGGAGAAGCCATGCTGCTCCACCCCGAGTTCCTCCCTCGCATTGCCGTAATGGTCGAACACCAGCGTCACCGGCGAGGCGGCGAGCGCGTCTTTCATCGCGGCGATCACCGGCAGGGTCGTGTTGAGCTGGACATGCCAACCGCGGCTCCTTACGCGGGCCGCGGCTGCGAGGAAGCGCTCGGTCGCAACCTTGGGATCGCTGATGCCGGCGGTCGAGAGATTGAGGCGTATGCCCTTGAAGCCGTGCGACCCGAGCCGGTCCAATTCGGCATCGGTGGTCTTGTCGTCGATTACGGCCACGCCGCGCGCGTCGTTTCCGCGCGCCGCCATGCCATAGATCGTCGCGGAATTATCTGTGCCGTACACGCTTGGCGTCACGATCACCACGCGCTGGATTTTGACCGCCTTGTGCAGCGCGGTCATTTCTTCCGGCAGCGCCATCTCGGGCGTATAGGTGCGCCCCGCAAACCACGGAAACTTCGCCGGATCGCCATGGATATGCGTGTGGCAATCGCACGCGCCCACCGGAACATCGAAATTGATGTTAGTCCCCGGCTGCGATGCCTTGGCGTAGCCGAGACGCGGCTGCATCAGCACGCCGGCAGCAGCTGCGCCGAACACGAATTCGCGACGCGCAATCATAGTGACATCCCCTGGTTGAAGGATTGGCATTGGTGGCTGGGTCGCCGCCCGCTAAACGAGATTCGCCATGCTCCAGTGTTGCAGTCCGATAATGAGGCTATCTCAAACTCGCATCCATGCAAATGGGGGCCCTACGCCGGGAGCGTTTCGAGCAGGCGGCCATAGCCCTTGATCGGCTCGTGCACATGGAGGCGCTTCTGGATTTCCCAGATGCGCGCGGCGATCGCTTGCACAACCGGCACGCCCAGCTCGCGTTCCAGCGGCGCAATCAAATGAAGCGCTTCGAGCGATGAGCCCAGGATGTAGACGGCATCCGCGCCCGCGTGCTCGGCAAAGGCCTTCTTGATGAAGGAGGCGATCGTCGCGGGTGGCACGTCCGGCACGGACTTGAATTCAACGCCCATCCCCTCCATGGCGACGACGCCGATCCCGTTGTCCTCGAAATATCTCGCGTAGACCTTGTTCATGTCCGGCCCGCCCGAGCCCGAGGTGATGCCGAGAATTCTCTTCGCCTTGAGTGCCCTGAAGGCGTTCACTTGGTTCTGGGAGGAGGTGAACATGTCGGTATTGTATTGCCGCTTCCATCCGTCGACCATTTCGGCCTCGCGCGCGGGACCCAAAAGCATGAACGGCGGCGCGCCTTCGATCGCGATGACGTTGCACTTTTGTGAGGCGAGATACGCAATGTGCCTTTCGTAGGTGGCATAGCTGCTGCCGTATTCCTCGCGCGAGCCTTGGGTCAGATTGAGGTACACCGGAATGACGCCGATGCCCTCGGGCAAGAGCTTGATCATGTCGACGAGCGAGGAGTCGGTCGCCCTCGGCTTGATCATGCCGACGATGCCGCGGTAGGTCGCGGCCTTCGCGGGGCCTGCGAGCAACGCGAGGCGTACGGCGGCGGCGAGGCCAGCGCCTGCCGCGCTCCGCAGGACGGAGCGGCGCGTGAAAGCAGTGTGCGAAAGCGTGTCCATGCGATCCTCCCGGTGTCGGAATGAGAAGCCTGCAGCAAGGATGGCCCACGGGGCGCCGCCTGACAATGGCGGCAGTTCGCTCAGGCGGAAAGTCGGCCGACGATTTGGGGACCATCCGTGGTAACATGGTTTTATCCAACCTGGGGAGGACTCGATGTACGGCCGTCGTCGTCACCAACATAGAGCAGTCGTTTCCATCGCGCTTGCAGCGGCGCTCGCAGTGATCGCTGCGCCTGGCTTCGCCCAGAGTGTCTTTCAGGCTACCCTCGCCGAGACGAACCAGAAGACGCCCGAAGCCAACACCGCCGACGTGCAGCGCGCGCTCGCTGATGGCAGCGCGATCGTTGTCGACTCAAGGAAGCGCGCCGAATACGTCGCGGGCCATATCGCCGGCGCCAAAAACGCGAGCTCCGTCGACGAGATGTTGAAAGTCGTGAGCGGCGACAAGGGCAAGGCCATCATCCTCTATTGCAACGGCCAGCACTGCCAGGCGAGCCGCAATCTCAGTGGCGAGCTCGTCGCCGCGGGCTTCACCAACGTGCGACGCTATCAGCTCGGCATCCCGATGTGGCGCGCGCTCAACGGCCCGATCGAGATCGAAATCGAAGGGATCGTGCGGATCTTTGGAGCGGACCGTACCGCGGTTTATTTCGACGCGCGAAGCAGCGAGGAATTTGCCAGGGGGACCCTGCCGGGCGCGCATAACATTCCAATCGACAATACCAGCCGGGTGGCTGTTGGGGAGAAAGCTGCGACGCTGCAGAACGACTTCAATATCCGCATCATCCTGTTCGGCCGCGACGGCGCCCAGGCGCGCAAGCTCGCCGACGCGGTCGGCAAGACGCCCTACCAGAACGTCTCGTATTTCCCCGGCACGTTCGAGGCGCTGGCGGCGGCGGTGAAGACCCAGTAGAACGGATTGCGAATGCAACGACGTGACTTCGTTACCCTCCTCGGCGGCATGGCGGCGGCATGGCCGCTGCCGACGGGGGCGCAGCAAGCCGAGCGGATACGGCGGATTGGCGTCCTATGGCCATACACAGAAGTTGACCCCGATAGCCAATCCCGGATTGCCTCGCTCCGCCAAGCCTTGCTGAATTTGGGCTGGTCCGAAGGCCGCAATCTGCGGTTCGACTACCTTTGGGAGGCGAGCGCGGACAACCCTGACCGCATTCGCAGATATGCGATGGAATTGGTGGCGCTCGCGCCAGACGTGATTGTCGCCGGTTCTGGTGGGATCGCGATTGAATTGAAACGGACGAGCCGCACTGTGCCGATTGTCTTTCCAACGGCCAACGACCCGGTTGGCGCCGGTCTTGTCGAAAGTCTGGAGCGGCCGGGCGGTAATGCGACGGGCTTTTCAGGGTTTGAATCCGGGCAAACCGAGAAATTTCTGGAGCTGCTCAAGCAGATTGAGCCCGGCGTGATGCGAGTGGCTGTTATTCGCAATCCTACCAGACGCGGAGGCAATGCAAATTTTGGCGCAATCGAGGCCGCGGCATTACGGCTCGGGGTGGAGGTGAGCCCAATCGATTTGCGCGATGTCGATGCGATCGAGCGTGGAGTCGCTGTGTTCGCCGCAGCGCCGAATGGCGGGTTGGTCGTGCCGCCGGCCGCATTGGCGACGACTCATCGTGATGTGATCATCAAGCTTGCGGCTCGGTACCGGCTGCCCGCAGTGTATCCCCTGCGCGTATTCGTCACCGACGGCGGTTTGATGTCCTACGGGCCTGTCACGACTGACCTATACCCGCGGGTCGCCAGCTACATCGATCGCATCCTCAAAGGTGAGAAGCCCGGCGACCTGCCGGTGCAGTTTCCGACCAGGTTCGAATTGTTCGTCAACCTCAAGACCGCAAGAGCCCTCGGCCTCGACGTGCCTCCGCCGCTGCTCGCGATCGCCGACGAGGTGATCGATTAAGGCTACCTTTGGGTCAACGGGTGCCCCACCGATTACGTTTGCCAGCGCGACCGGTGTACCCGGATAGGCGACGCCTTGCTGCACCGCCCAAGTCGGCAGAGTCGGGCCAGGACCGGTCATAGAAATATCAGATCCAGCAGAGCCGGTGGGCTAGACTGGAATAGGAATTCCCCGGAACCGGCATGGAACGCCGGCTCGACAAGAGCGCAACCGATTTCCTGGTTGCCACCGTGCGCAGGCTTGAGCCTCTGCTATATGCGCGTCGCTGCCATTTGACAGATCGCAGCGGAATCGGCATTTGCATCGCAACTGCGCCTTCGGTAGGAAGGATCGCGGATCGATGTTCCATTTCTGCTGCTGATGTGCGCGATGGTTTTGGCGCAAGCGAGCCCAATGCAACTTCCTTGCCCAGCGTGCAGCCAGGCCACGGAGCAGCG
>WNGJ01026229.1_pt1 | contig 12115 bp, 13 predicted proteins | sample 5400611 | NCBI WGS metagenome assembly WNGJ01 (sample SAMN13153375, study PRJNA577476) | soil metagenome | isolation source: 40 cm soil or saprolite under Garry oak tree replicate 1 | place: USA:California | collected 2016-06-15 | reverse complement strand
GGCGCCGATCCAGCCATCGACCTGTGATGCGGATCTCGCGCCGACGATCGCACCCGTCACTCCTGACCACGCCAGCGTCCAGGCGACGGCGACGGCCGAGACGGTGGTATTGCGGCGGAGTGCAATTGGCTTCAGCGCATCGCGGAGCGAGATGTTCTTCTCGAGCCACGGTGTCTGGAAGTTTGTCGCGGTTTTTCGCCAATCGTCGTCCGCCATCCTCTTCACGCGCTCCGCCGAGAACGAGTCGGTGAGGATTCCCGTCTGCATAGGGCTGTAGACGATCACGCCGGTCCTGTTGGCGTTGCACCACGGAATCTCCGCCGCGGCGGCATCGCGGCGGATCAGCGAGAACGGCGGCTGCAGCGAATCGACATGCCGTATCGCATCACATTTCCTGAGGAGTGACACGTCGAAGTTCGAGACGCCGATCGCGCGCACCTTTCCCTGTTCGACCAGCTGCTCCATCGCGCGCCACGATTCTTCCACGGGAGTGCCAACATTGTCTGGCCGGTGAAACTGATACAGATCGATGCGCTCGACGCCGAGGCGCCGGAGCGATGCCTCACACTCACGCCGGATCGAATTCGGGGCGAGTGTGCGCACCGGGTCCTGCATCGGGTCCTTCTCGTCCCAAACGAGTCCACACTTCGTGAAAACGTACGGCCGCTCGGACTCGCTGCGTCCGCTCAGCAATCGGCCCACCACTTGTTCCGAGTGACCGAGTCCGTAAACAGCCGCGGTGTCTATCCAGTTGACACCGCGCTCGAGGGCGTGGTTCATCGCCGCGATCGATTCGTCGTCGTCTTGCGGTCCCCACCCATACGCCCAGCCACCCCCACCAGCGGCCCACGCGCCAAATCCAACGCGTGTGATGTCCATGTCGGTGGTTCCGAGCTTTCGAACTGGAAGAGTGGTGAACATGCGGCAGCTCCCGGTGGCCTTTGGCTGCAATTTAGCTTGACAAAGCGAGTACGTTGCAGAGAGGGGGAGATCATGCTCAATACTGAAGCGACGTGGCCCCGGCTGGCTCTGGATGAGGCGGGCCTCACACTTGATACTCTGCACCGCTGGACGCAGATCGTCGGCAAGACACGACTCGCTCTGGCACCGATGCAGAACCATTGGTGGCAGGTGGTGCTCTACCTCACCGAGCGTGGTTTGACCACGTCGCCCATACCATATGAAGGCAGCACGTTCGACGTCAGCTTCGATTTGACCAACCACAAGCTGATTGTGCGGACGAGCGACGGTGATCGTCGTGCTCTGCCGCTGGTGGCCCGATCGGTCGCTGACTTTTACGACGAATACATGTCGATGCTGCGGTCGCTCGGGATCGAGGTGAAGATCTATCCGGTGCCGATGGAGATGCCGGACACCCTGCGGTTCACGGAGGACAGGACGCACTCGACATATGATGGGGATGCGGCGCATCGCTGCTGGCAGATCCTGGTGCATGCGGATCGCGTGCTGAAGGGATTTCGTGGCAGGTTCCTGGGAAAATCAAGTCCGTCGCACTTCTGGTGGGGAGGATTCGATATCTCCTGCACGCGATTCTCCGGGCGGCCCGCACCGGTCTTTCCCGGAGGAGTTCCGAACTGTCCCGATTGGGTCATGACCGAAGCGTACTCGCACGAGTGCATAAGTGCGGGATGGTGGCCAGGCAATGTCGGTGGTCCGGTGGCTGAGCCGGCGTTTTACGCGTACTCGTATCCTGTACCGCCCGGCTGCGACATCACTCCGATTCGGCCCGAGGGCGCTTACTACCACCAGCAGTTGCGCGAGTGGATTCTGCCCTACGAGCGTGTCCGCTCAGCCGCTGACCCCGAAGGCGCGCTGCTCGATTTTCTTCAGAGCACATACGAAGCGGCGGCCGAGCTGGCAGGGTGGGATCGGACTGCACTCGAGAGACCGATTGGCTGGACGCCGCCGCCCAGCGCGGCACACTCCCTGAACAGCAAAACAACTGCAAACTGAACACGACCAGCCCGGAGTCTTGAGCGGAGCGGCTAGGCGCTACGGGCCGTTCAAAGTCAAATCGAGTTAGCCCGCAGCCCCCAAGCTGCTCCGCCCGAAGCCCCCGGTCGGTAGTGTTCAGTAAAAATCAGCGGAGCACACCGATGGAAATAAAATTCAATCACGATGTGGATCGCGTCCTCGAAGACGCGAAGAAGCAAACCAAGCCGGTCCTCCTCGATTTCAGCGCCGCCCCGATGTGAGCTGGCTGTGCTCGGCTGGATGCCGAGGTGTGGCCGGATGAGCGAGTGGTGAAGTTTGTGAACGACAACTTCATTCCGGCGCGGGTGCACGTGAAAGACGACGCCGCGGCGTTCCAGAAATACGGCGAGAAGTACAACGCCCACTGGACTCCGACCATTCTCGAGCTGGATTCAGAGGGCGACGAGCAATGGCGAATCGAAGGATTCCTGCCCAACGACGATTTCCTGGCGCAGCTGATGCTCGGGCGCGCTCACATGGACTTCAAGCAGGGCAAGTGGAGCGACGCCGAGAAGCGTTTCCGCGAGGTCTACGAGAAGCTGCCGAAAGCGGACGCTGCGCCCGAGGCGCTCTACTGGGCAGGCGTTTCGCGATACAAGGCCAGCAACGATAGCACCGCCCTGAAGGAAACGGCGCAGGCGTTCCAGACCAGGTACGCCGATTCGAGCTGGGCGAAGAAGGCCTCCATCTGGGCGTAAAAAAAACCTGCAACTGAACACTACCGGCCCCCGGCCGGTGGTGTTCAGTAAAAGAAATCTCGAATGCGCGGCGTTGTCAGCCGTCGCGGAACGAACTTCGCGTAATGTGAAAGCATGCAGTCGACCCACACCGATGCGATCGAAAGAGGCGTCATAATCGACGCCGGAGGAGTCGCCCTCGAAGGCGACCTCGCGATTCCTCCCGCTGCGCGTGGTATCGTCATGTTCGCTCACGGAAGCGGCAGCAGCCGGCACTCCTCCAGGAATCGATACGTGGCCGCGGAGCTCCGCCACGGAAATCTCGGGACGCTGCTCCTCGACTTGCTCACCCCGGCCGAGGAGCGTGTCGACGAGTTTACGCGGCAGCTTCGCTTCGATATCAGTCTTCTCGCGGAGCGCCTGATCGGTGCGATGCGCTGGCTCGATTCGCAGGATGATACGCGCGGACTACCGGTCGGCCTGTTTGGGGCGAGTACCGGCGGCGGGGCAGCGCTCGTCGCCGCGGCGCGCCGCCCCGACCGCGTGGGCGCTGTAGTCTCCCGTGGCGGTCGTCCCGACCTGGCCGCGGAAGAATTGCCCAACGTTCGCGCCCCGAGTTTGCTCATCGTCGGAGGTCGCGACAACGTCGTCATCGAGCTGAACAAGCAGGCAATGCGACAGATGAAAGCGCCGGTTCGCCTCGAGATCGTTCCCGGAGCGACCCACCTCTTCGAGGAGCCGGGCGCGCTCGAGCAGGTTGCCCGACTTGCCCGCGAGTGGTTCGTGCGCTACCTCACACCAGATGCGGAGACTCGGCCCGAATGATCGGCCGGTGTTACCGATATCCCACGGAACCCGTTCGCCAAGGACGTCGGCATCGTGACGGACCGCGATCTCACCGTGAGGGGAATTGCGTCGGGCAAGGATTCGAGCACTAAGCTCAATGACCTGATGACGCCTATGGCGAGCTGCTCCGGACAGGACGACGACCTGCGTGACGTCGAGCAGAAGATGGCCGAGCTCCAGGTGCGTCGAATTCCAATCGTGGACGCCGGCGGACGGTGTCTTGGAATTATCTCGCAGGCCGACATCGCTCGCGCCGCCAGCTTGGACGACGGTATGGTGACGGAGCAGGAGATTGCTCTCGTCGTCGAGCAGATATCTCAGCCAGCCGGGCGGGGCCGCGCTCGGAGCGAGCCCGCCGTCGAGGAGACCGAGGCGACGCCGCAGTTTTAAGAAAGGTGTTAGTTCGAAGTTGTGGTTGCCGCTCTCTCCGCCCTCGCGAGTAAGTCGCGCACCTCGTCGTCCGTCGTCTCGCTGAAATCGGCGTACCATATCCCAACCGCGCGAAATGGCTCGGGCATGACCGCGCAGACTATCTCGTCCACTTCGTCCTTCATCGCTTCGCAGGTGTCGGGCGGCGCGACGGGGACGGCGACGACGATTTTTCGGGCACCCTCTTCGCGCAGCGCCTCGACTGCTGCCCGCATCGTAGAGCCGGTCGCCAGCCCGTCGTCGATCAGAATCACCGTGCGCCCGCGTACGTCGGGCGGTGGCCGATCGTCGCGGTAGAGGTGCTCCCGTCTCGCCAGCTCCTGTTGCTCTTGCGTCGTGACCCGCTCGATCGCATCGGAAGGAACGCCGTACATCTGAATGAGCTGCCGGTCGAGGATGCGCACTCCCCCCGTGGCGATCGCGCCCATCGCCAGCTCGGGGTGCCCGGGAAAGCCGAGCTTGCGCACGAGAAAAACGTCGAGCGGAGCGTGAAGCGCGCGGGCGACCTCGTAGGCCACCGGAACACCGCCGCGGGGGAGCCCGAGAATGAGAACGTCGGGCTGGTTTGCGTAGTGGCTCAGCGCTGCGGCGAGGCGGTGGCCCGCGTCGTAGCGGTCGAGGAAGTATGGGCGCATTCGTGTGCTCCGTCTTTCGGGGAACAACGCGAATAATCCGCAGAGACCTTGCCAGCGGACGAAAGCTTATCGAGCCCCAGCATGTAAACTTCGAGACCCAGGTCCGGGAGCGTCTGCGAATAGCCGGCGACTAGCTGGTCCTTGTAGCGATCCAGCGAAAAGTTGAAGAACCCCGATGGATGGAGATCTACGATCTGCATTTCGGCGTCGAGCATCAACAGCTTGCCGAAGTGCAAAGTACCTCCCTTGTAAAACATGTACGGCCCCGCACCAGTGTCTGGCGGAGGGAGCGGGGTCGAAGCGTCGATGGTTCCAAACGTCTGCACGAGTTCGTCACCCTCGACTCTGATTGCTGTAGCGTGTCCCTCGATCGCGGGTGGGGGGAGAATCAACACCGGGTCGAGGAAGAGATCGTTGCCTTTCACGGTCACACCCTTCGCCTTGCTCAGATCGAGAATCTTTTCGAGGCTGAGGTGAAACGCGCGCATGAGATCGTTGCCGTTGACGCCCAGTATGCGCGTCCTTACCGGGCGGAGCCGGATCAAACCTGCTGGAGTGACGGATACGTCGGCGGTAATCTCGAACGGGATATCGAGGATCTTGTGCATCACCCCTGTCTGGACGATCTGTGCGCCCGATGTGCGAACCCGCAGATGCTTCAGCGGCGCGCCGGGATACGCGAAGATGTACTTGTTCATCAGCGTCGTGATGTCGTTGCCGTTCAGCCCGATCTCCGCGTAGTCGAGATGGATGACGAAACCATTCTTGTCGTCGAACGGAACCGGTCCGCCGTGCACAGCACGCACGTAGCCACGGAGGGCGCGGATCCGAAGAGCTGCGTTGGGGATGATGAAGAAGTTGACCTTGCGCATCGACACCTGGGTAACGGTGTCGGCAGCAGTGTCCGCACTGACGTCGGACGTGACAGGAGGTCTGTCGGACGACTTCTGCGTGAAGCCCACCACCACCGCGGTACTTACCGCCAGTCCAATTCGCGCCCCGATCCGGATCATACCCTGTAATGATGACGGACCACGCTAATGTCGCGGTGGACGCGTCCGCCGGAGTATGCAGAGAGGCTGCAGGCGGCAGGAATCGTACGGCGAGTTTGCCCGCCCGAACCTGACTCGTCCTCCTATAATAGAAGCTCCATAACCACGGAATGGTGGCACGCCTGACTACGTGCCCGAGGAACGAGTGTGAAGAAGTATTGCAATTTCTGCGGCGAGCCGATGCAGGCCGACGCGAAAGAGTGCAAGCAGTGTGGCTGGGATGTGTCGCACAACGGACCGCCAAGCACGGATCCCGGCGACAGGAAGGCGCGAATCGGCGTCGCCGCCGGACTCCTTGTTGCCTATGGCGTGATGTCGTTTCTGATTCAGGGAACTCCTGCTCCAGCTCGCGCTGAAGTAGCGCGAGCCCCACAGTACGTCCCCGCGCCCGAATTCACGCCCGAGCCGGTGACTGCGCCTCCAACGGCGATCGGCACGCTGCCGCCCGCGATAGCCTCTGTCCCTGACCGGACAACCAAGCCAGCTGCGCTCGTGACCATCAGGGTCGCCGATAGCAAGGGATCGAGCATTCAGCCACGCGACGCGCTTCAGTACGCGTTCGAGGTTCCCGAGACAGATCAAAAGTGCAAGCTCGTTGGCTCGACGAAAGGTGTCGGGGGATTTGGCGGCAATATCGAGGTGTTCTTACTCACGGATGACGAGTACGTGTTCTGGCACGCCAACCCCGCCGCGATCGCTAATTCGTCGTGGGAGACATTCAGAGGATCCGAGAACACACTCAACTACGATTTGCCCGGTGCTGGCACGTACCACTTCGTCGTATCGAACGTGATGTCGCCAACAGCGCAGACAGTCGCGGTGAGGGCGCAGGTGAAGTGCACTAGATAAGGCATCGGCCTTTCCGACACGAATGAGTAATTGATCGCGTAATCGTCAGATCGACTAACTGCCATTTCGTCAGCCGCGCGAATCTCATTGCTCGCTTTCACTGGCATCCCTAGCTTGGACGCGTGATCAGCCACTACACGCTCACCAAGAAAACATTCCTCGCCGGCGCGCAGTGCCTCAAGCGCATGTGGTGGGATATGTACGAGCCGTCGGCGACCGAGACCCGTCCTTCTCTCGTCTCGAAGTTCAGGATGGAGGAGGGCGCGAGAGTCGGAGTGATTGCTCGCACCTACGTCGCCGGCGGACGTCTCATCAGTCGCGGCGGCCGCAGCCTCAACGCCATTCTGAGCGAGAGCAGAGAAGCGATCGACGATCCGTCGGTGCCTGCCATCTACGAATGCGCGGTGATCGCCGACGACACTCTCGTTTTTCCGGACATCCTCGAGCGCGTCGAGGACGGATTCGTTCTGATCGAAGTGAAATCGAAGACATCGGTGAGCGAGCAGAAGCACGTTCCCGACGTGGCGATCCAGGCGCACGTTCTGCGCGCCGCCGGGATTCCGATCGTACGCTGCGAGGTCATGCACTTGAATCGTGAGTGTGTGGCTCCGGATCTCTCCAATCTCTTTTCGCGTGAAGATGTCACCGAGCTGGTCGAGGCTCGCCTGGAGACAATCCGCGAAGAGATGAGACTCGAGCTCCTCACGGCACGTCTCCCGATCGCGCCCAACGTCGCGATCGGATCGCATTGCCGGCGACCCGACCCGTGCCCGTTCATGGCTCGCTGCTGGCCCGAAACCCCGACCAATCACATCAGCACGCTCTACAAGATCACCGAGAAGATGCAGGCGGAGTTCGAGGCGGCCGGTTGGGAGCGCATCCGGGATCTGCCCGATGATGTGCAGCTCAGCGCGATCGCGGCGAGGCAGCGGCGAGCAGTGCGCGAGGGCCGCCGTGTCGTCGAGCGTGAAGCACTACTCGAGGCGATGAAGACCCTCGCCTACCCGGTCGCCCACATCGACTTCGAGACCATTCAGCCCGCGATACCGGTTTGGAATGGTTGTCGGCCCTACGACCAGATTCCGGTGCAGCTTAGCTGTCATGTCGTCTACGCCGATCATACCGAGAAGCACACTCAGTGGCTGTTCGACGGTGTGGGGGATCCGCGCCCGGAGGTGGCGAACGCGATTCTCGAGGCGTGCAAGCCGGCGACAACCATCACTGCCTACAACGCGCAGTTCGAGCGCAGCTGCATCGAGCTCGTTGCCGCAGCGTGTCCCGACAAGGCGGCGCTCCTCAAGGGCATCGCCGACAACCTGGTCGATCTCCAGCCGATCGTGCGCGAGAACATCTACGACGAGAAGTTCGGCGGAAGCTTCAGCATCAAGAAAGTGCTACCCGCGCTGGTGCCGGGTCTGGGTTACGATGATTTGCCAATCGCGGAAGCGGAGACCGCCTCCGTGCAGCTCGCGCGCATGATACTCGGCGGATCGGCGATCCATCCCGAGGACAGGGCCGAGTTGCGACAGGCATTGCTCGAGTACTGCAAGCGGGACACGGCAGGGATGGTTGCGCTGGCGAACCGGTTGAGCGAGCTGGCCTCCTAACCGGAGTCCAATCCTCGGAGAGCGAGTTTTGTTTTTCAATCTTGCCCGCCCCGCCGATCCCCACATATTGGGGCAGCGCTACAACTCTCACCGCGAGACGATGAAGACTCAATCAGCGGTACTGCTAAGTCTTCTCCTCTCCATCGGCGGAGCGCTGCCGTATCGGGCGGGTCATCCTGCAGGGGAGTCTCGCACACCGCCGCGGATCGCAGCCAACGATAATAGGCGTCCCGCGGGCGCTCTTCGCGACGGCAAGCTCGAGCTGCGGCTCGACATCGTCACGGCAGAATGGTTCCCCGAAGCGGAGAGCGGGCCGAGTGTGATGATGCAGGCTTTCGCGGCAGAGGGACGCGCCCCGGAGATTCCGGGCCCGATGATTCGCGTTCCCGAGGGAACGGAGATTCACCTCACCCTGCACAACTCGTTGCCGGATTCGGAGGTTGTCGTGCACGGCTTGCACACCCGACCCGCAACGACGGACGATGTAGTGACGATTCCCGCGAGGGCGACGCGCGAGGTGACGTTCCGATCTGGCCCGCCCGGCACCTACTTCTACTGGGGGACGAGCACCCACGAGCCGATGGTCGGCAGGAACCGGAAGGACTCGCAACTCTCGGGCGCGATCATCGTCGATCCGCGCGCTGGCCCCGCAACGACTGATCGCACCTTCCTCATCGGAGTTTATCGGGAAGCGATGGACTCGACCGGCCATCTGACCGGTCACCCACGAGAGATCGTCGTCATCAACGGGAAATCCTGGCCCTACACGGAGCGCTTCACCTTTACGGAGGGTGACACGGCCTACTGGCGCGTGATCGACGCCAGCTCCGCGCCACATCCGATGCACCTGCACGGGTTCTACTTCAACCTTGAGCGCAGTGGTAGGGAGGGTGTGGACAGCGTAATTCAAGCGCCTGCGATCACCCAGGCCAATACCAGGGTCGTCGATCCCGGCGGGACGATGGCGATTCGCTTCGTCCCGAATCGCGCGGGCAATTGGCTTTTTCACTGCCATCTCGCCCTGCACGTCGATGGAACGAGCACCCTCGCCAACATCCTCAGCGTGCGGCCGATATCTGCGATGCAGCTGGACCACGCGCACATGAATCACGGACTCAACGAGATGTCTGGACTCATAATCGGTATTCACGTGCTCCCTCGCGGCGAGCGAATCACCACTTCCGCGCAGGCGCCGCAGCGACTGCGGCTCTTCGTTCAGACCTCCCGGTATGGGTACAACAACACACCGGCGATCGGATTCGTCCTGCAACAAGGCGCTGAGCCGAAGAAGGATTCGGTGACGTTGCCAGGCCCGACACTATTCCTTGAGAGGGGCCGGCCCGCGCGCATCACCGTCATCAACAGGCTCAACGTCGAGACGGCCATCCACTGGCACGGGATGGAGATCGAGAGCTACCCGGACGGAGTTCCAGGCTGGAGCGGGATGCCAGGCAGGATTGCCCCGGCTATTCAGCCCGCTGATTCATTCGTCGCGGAATTCACACCGCCACGGGCGGGGACGTTCATCTACCACTCGCACATGGACGAGCTGACGCAGACGAACTCCGGCATGTACGGCGCGCTGATCGTGACCGACTCCGCGCATCCGTTCGACTCGCGTATCGACAAGATCATTCTGGTCGGTGGCGGCGGCCCGGGTAGCGCGGAGACAAGGTCGCAGGGAATGGCTGGAGGTGGGGACCGCTTACCGATTGCACATCGTTCAGATCTATCCACAAGGTATCGTCCTCTTCCGACTCGGCACCGACACCACAGTCGCGCGGTGGACGCCAGTTGCGAAGGATGGTGCGGACCTTCCACCGGAGCAATCGACGCCGAGAGCAGCGTTCGTCTCAATGGGAGCCGGAGAGACGGGAGAATTCCTCTACACTCCTGAGCGTCCCGGCGTCCAGAGGCTGCAGACTCAAACGCGCCTCGCGGGTTGGCAGGTTCCGGTCGTGCTTCTGGTAAGGCCCGCAAGAAGAGTCGCCACCAAATAGGCGCCACGTCGGGCGACCTGCGGCCACTTTGTTTTATCCGTCAGGGAAACGGAACCCTCCTTGCAGTCTGGCTGGAACCTGGCGCCAGCATCCTCGAGAGGATAGTGAACCGCATATTGATCAAGTGTCCGAACACCGGGAAGATGATTTATACCGGTTACTCCATGGATCCGCAGACCTTCGATGCTTCTCCGATCGAGGAGATGGACCCGATCGAGTGTCCGGCCTGCCACCAGACGCATCGCTGGTCGAAGAGGGACGCGCGCTTCGAGCGTGATCCGAACGAGTGATCGGTGGAAGTACCGACGCAATCTCTAAAAGCAAAACGGATGTAGCACGAAATTGGGTCGGACTCGGCTCAGCGGCGCGGGACGGGATAATTCTTGCAACGCGGCGACTGATTTAACAAGTTCCGACCGACGCTAATGGATGATCGCCGAAAAATAGAAGCAATCGCGGCCGCACGTCGCGAAATCGCGCGCAGAATCGCGCGCTTCTGCACGTCTCTCACACCCGAAGAATTCGAGCGGCTTCTGGACCGAATGGCGCGCGTCCAGTGGAAGTACGATGTCATGCCGGTCGTCGCCGAATCCCATCCGCCGCGCGAGCAGATACAGAATCGGGATCAGGAATCTCCAAAGCCTCTTCAAAACTGAAGCGTGCGATGGCGACGACCCTATCGTCGCGTACCGAGCAGCTGACGAATTTGCGCGACCGCGTCGTCGATCTTGTACTGAAGGAAGATGTTGCCGAGCGCGGCCGAGGCCTTGGTCGGATCACCATCGACGCCCGTTCGCGCCGTTTGTGCTCCCTCGCTCGGCGCCAATTTGTCAGCGCGGATCCAGCGGTGCTGCGCGTCGAGGGCCATCAGCTCCGATGTGTCGTCGGTGCCGGCGTGAACATCGTGCGTCGGCAGCCCGTGTGATGCCTCGTATGCGTGCGCCTGCTGCTTCTCCCTGAAATAGAGATCCGGCACGTAAAACACGCGCACCCCGCTACCACGCTGATGCGCGTCGAGCTCTTTTGCAACGGCGCCGAGGACATCCTGTCCGTCGCCGTGATCGCCCATGATGAACACGTTCCGAAATCCGGCGTCGATCGCGCTGAGGGCGACATCGTGCACGACTGATCGATACGTCTGCGCGGTCAGCGACACCGAGCCGGGGAAGCGCATGTGCGCCGTGCGCTTCACCGCATCGCCAGTCGGCGCGAACGGGAGCGTCGGATAGACGAGCGCATCGCCGAGCTTGATGGCGATCGCGCCCGCGACCCAGCGCGCAATGAAGTTGTGCTTGCCTATCGCCATGTGCGGCCCGTTCTGCTCGGTGCTGCCAGTATAGATGATCGCGCTCGTCTTCCCCGACTGAATCGCCTGCTGCACCTCGGGCCAGGTGAGATCCTCTATGTAAACCGAGCGCTGAGCGAATAAGGGAGCCGCGGAGAAAATGACCGCGATAGAGGGAATGAATAGACACGGGAAGATCGCTGATACCCGACGGCGGGGAAGCGGGAAGCGGGAAGCGTACGTGGATGTCGATAGCTCACAGCGTGCAGCGCACATTGCCGTTATCTCATGTTGCCGGTATGCCCAAGAGAGTACCGCCCCGGCTGCGGCCAAACCGCGAGTCCGTGCGGCTCCCGTCCGACCGGAATCCGGTGCGTCAACTTTCCGGTCGAAGTGTCGAACACGTACACCTCGTCATCGTACCGTCCTGATACCCACAGCTCCTTTCCGTCGGCGGTGACATCACCCATGTCAGGACTTCCACCGCCGGGCACCGGCCACGTCGCGATCACTTTGTCCGTCAACGGATCGAGAACGCTAACCGAGCCGGGTCCATGACGGCCGCCAGCAATGGTATTCCAGCCGCGATTCGTCACGTAAAGATTCTCCCCATTCCTGCTCGGATAGATTCCGTGCGCGCCCTTGCCCGTCGGAATGAAACCGATCCGCTCGAATTTCTGCGGGTCGATCACGAAGACTCCGTCCTCCTTCATGTCGGCGACGTAGAATTTGCTGCCGTC
>WNGJ01012424.1_pt1 | contig 12115 bp, 10 predicted proteins | sample 5400611 | NCBI WGS metagenome assembly WNGJ01 (sample SAMN13153375, study PRJNA577476) | soil metagenome | isolation source: 40 cm soil or saprolite under Garry oak tree replicate 1 | place: USA:California | collected 2016-06-15 | reverse complement strand
TGCGGTGCAACGAAAATTTCGTGACTCAGGCGCGCCGCTGCTCGCATCCGAAACCGCCAATGAATCCGAGGCGATCCTGGAGCTGTGGATCGAAATGAACCGCGCTATTATGAAGGTGGCTGGCGGCGTGCATTCATGCCCTGCTTTCCTCGGCTGTTACAACGACGATTTGGGCACATTATGCTACCTGAACTCGGGGCATACTCCTGGCTTGCTGCGCGACAACCACGAAATTAGCGAACTTAAAGCCACTGCGCTTCCCCTCGGGCTGTTTTCCCATTCGGTGCCTGAGTGTTCGGTCGTGGCGTTGAGGCCTGGCGACGCTTTTCTCCTGGTTTCAAAGGGAATTGTGGAAGCGCGACACCGCAGCGAAGAGTATGGACTTGAGCGCGTCAGAGAGTATCTCCAAGGAACCCGCTTTGAATCGGCTCACGAAACTTGTGTGGGGGTCCTCGCCCGCGTGCAGCAATTTATGCGCACTGCCCCCACTCATAATGATGTCACCGCGTTGTCCCTGATTCGCTCAACCTAGCCGCGCCGCGTGGCTGCTCTCGTTCAGAATGATTAGTGACACTCTCAAGTAGAGTGTCAGCATGCAAATTCGGGGAGGAAAGCCACCTCACTCGGGGCGGTTGGCCGGAGTGGGAGTGGAGTTAAGCCGGGCGGACCGCGCCGTCGAGCGTGCCTACCGCACCCACACCCAGGAGTTCTATCCGCTCACCCCCGGTTCCCGGGAGATGAAAAGCGCAACCGCCAGCTCCGCCCATGGGAGAACCCCTACAACACCCTGCGCCCTCATCCAGCCCTGGGCGATCTCCCGCCGCAACAATTTCTGCGCCAGCTCTCATCTCAACGAAAGGAATGAAAAGTGTTACCCATCTACTGGACGAGTACAGTGGCTGGTGCGGGCCCGAGCCCGCGAGTTACAATCAACCCAGCGGGTTTACCCAGATTGCTTGCATCCTAAGTAGTTGAATATGCTGAAACTTATATCTCGTCTTTCTCTCCTCCTGGTTTTTGCCTTGCCCACCCTGGTCCTTGCAGACACTGTGGTCGAGGAAATCATCGCGCGCGTGAACAACCAGATCATCACCCGCTCCGAGTATCAACACGAGCAGCAGCAGTTGAAAGACGAGGCCCAGCAACAGGATCCGGCCCATGCGCAGGCGATCGCCAATCAGGGTGAGAAAGACGTACTGCGCGGCTTGATCGACCGGCAGTTGCTCCTGGAAAAGGGCAAAGACCTTGGCATCACCGCCGATACCGAACTGATCAAGCGGCTTGATGAAATGCGCAAGCAAATGAAGCTGGATAGCATCGACGACCTGGAAAAGGCCGCCACCGCGCAGGGCGTTTCATTTGAGGATTTCAAGCAAAACATGCGCACGGAGATCATCACTCAGCAAGTGATTCAGCGCGAGGTCGGCGGGCATATCAATGTCACCAAAGATGAAGAGCAAAAGTTTTACAACGAACACAAGCCTGATCTCGAGCGCCCCGAGCAAGTAAAGCTCAGCGAGATTCTGATTTCTACCGAGCAAGCCGGGGATGATCAGCAGAAGGTTGCAGCTGCCCACGCCAAAGCCGACGACCTGCTGAAGCAAATCAAGGCTGGCGGGAATTTCGACGATATCGCCAAGAAAGAGTCGCAAGGGCCTTCGGCATCACAGGGGGGCGACCTGGGTTATTTCAAGCGCGGTACCCTAGCGAAGCAACTTGAGGACCTGACGTTCGGGATGCAGAAGGGACAGGTATCGGACGCGATTCGCACCAAACAGGGATTTGTGATTCTTAAAGTCACAGACCATCAGACTGCCGGAATTCCTCCTATGAACGAGATTGAATCCAGAGTGCAGGAAGCGGTTTACATGCAGAAGCTGCAGCCTGCGCTGCGCGAATATCTCAAAAAGCTTCGTGAAGAAGCTTTCATCGACATCAAGACCGGCTACGTTGATACAGGCGCCAGCCCGAACCAGAGCAAACCGGTGGTGACCACGGCAGCCAAAGAGGCCAGTGCAAAGGAACTCAAAAAGAGGAAGAAAATCGGGCTCTTTTAGTTTAAGCTGGGCGGAACCGTGGGATCGCGCCCAAGGGGCTGCTTTTCCGGGCAAGGCCAGATTAAAGTCATGAAAGATTTTTTCCTCTCGGATTGTCCCCGCTTCGAAAACAAAGTCGTCACTTCCAGTTTTGTCGTCACCACCAAGCAGGTCAAGCCCAAGAAAACCGGAGAGCCTTACCTGGCGCTGGTCCTCGCCGACCGCTGCGGGCAAATCGAAGCCAAGATGTGGGACAACGTCGATGACGCAATCGACGCCTTCGACCAGGACGATTTCCTCAAGATCAAAGGTCTGCTCAACAAGTACAAGAATCGTTTCCAGATTACGATTCACAAAGTTCGCAGACTCGCCGATTCGGAAGTTGATTTCGCCGATTATCTTCCTAAAACCACCAAGGACGTAGATGAGCTGTGGCGAACGCTGACGGAATTTGTGCAGTCATTTCATGACCCACATCTCAGGACGCTGCTTCAAACGTTCATGGCGGATTCTGAAATCGCTGCCGCATATCGCAATGCCCCGGCGGCCAAGACGCTTCATCACGCCTACATTGGCGGGCTGCTCGATCACGTGGTGTCATTGTTCCGCTCCTGCGATCTGGTTTGCCGTAACTATCCGCAAATCAATCGCGACCTGTTGCTCACGGGCGCGTTCTTGCACGATATTGGCAAGATCCATGAACTCAGTTACACCCGCTCATTTTCATACACCAGCCGCGGCCAGCTTCTGGGGCACATGATCATCGAACTGGAAATGCTGCAGGGCAAAATCGTGCAGGTCCCAGGCTTTCCCGATGAACTAAAAATCTTGCTTGAGCACTTAATCATTAGCCACCACGGCCACTATGAATTCGGTTCTCCGAAGCTTCCCATGTTCCCCGAGGCGCTGATGCTGCACTATCTCGACGACCTCGATTCCAAAATGGAGAGCATGCGCGCGCATTTCCCCTCGCTCGGCCGCACACTTTTGAATACGGCGAAGTTCCTCAAGGGAGAAGAAATGACCGCTGCTGCTGCCGCAGCCGGCTCTGGCGAGGAGAGCACCTCAGCAGCATCAACGCCGAGTACCGCAGAAACTGCCACTGTAGCCGACCCCGTGCTGACCACCGGAAACACCGTATAGCCATCCCGTTCACGCGGAGATACCTGTACTGTTGTGAGTTGCTTGGTTTACCAGAGTTCTGACATCATTCGCTATCCAACAAACTGGAGGTTCTATGAAATCGCGTATCGGGGTGTTTGCGTTGAGCTTGTTCTTGGCATTTGGTATGGCGTGCAGCAAGCCCAGCCAGCAGGGCGACAACAACGGACAGCCGCAGGACAACTCCCAACAGAATGGCGCTCCCGCGGGATCGCAAGCGGCAAATTCTCAACCCGCTCCGCCAGCACCAGTCACTGTCACGGTGCCTTCGGGGAGGGTACTGACGGTACGGCTAGCCGATGAAGTCGGTTCGAAAGTTAGCCAGCCCGGGCAAAGCTTTGGCGGCAGTCTCGCAAAAGCAGTGGACGTAAACGGAGAGGTCGCGATCCCTGCGGGCTCAAAAGTTGAAGGCGCAGTTGTTGACGCGAAACCGCTCGGACGATTTGCGGGAGGCGCGCTGCTGCAACTGAAGTTGAATTCGATCACGGTTGCGGGACACCAATTGCCAGTGGAAACCGCAACCTTCACGCAAACTCTGAAAGGCAAGGGGAAGCGCACTGGGGCAATGGTCGGCGGCGGCGCCGGTCTGGGTGCCCTGATTGGCGGCCTGGCAGGTGGCGGTAAGGGGGCTGCGATTGGCGCGGCGGCTGGAGCCGGAGCGGGGGGCGCGGGAACTGCCTTCACCGGCAACAAGGAGATCGTATTGCCGGCCGAGTCCGCTGTTGCGTTCACCTTGAGTGCACCGCTGAGGGTTAAGAGATAATGTTTCGCGAGGGCCTCGATCCGAGTTTCTTGAGAGGCACGGTCTTCGGGCCGCGTCATATGCTTTCCATTGTTCTCGCGGCTATTCAATTTTGCGTCTGATTCTATATTACTCATGGGAATCCCAAATGAAATCCGCGCTCGACTTCTCGCGCTTTCGAATAATTACGTTCGACTGTTACGGCACACTCATCGACTGGGAATCTGGCATATTTTCCGCAATTCGCCCGATCCTTTCCTTCCACAAAGCGGAGCTGAGCGATGTCGAACTTCTTCAGCTTTATGGTGAGCTGGAGGCTGAATCCGAGTCAGCGGGGTTTCGTCCGTACCGGGAGGTTCTCAGCGGCGTCATCCGCGGCTTCGGTACGCGCTTCGGTTTTCGTGCTACGCAGGAAGAACAACAATCGTTGCCGAATTCCCTAGCTCACTGGAAGCCCTTTCCGGATACAGTTGCCGCCCTGCATCGCCTCAATACTCAATTCAAGCTGGGCATCATTTCGAACGTAGACGACGACTTGTTCTCGGCAACCGCGCGCCGTCTCGAAACAGATTTCGACTGCGTCATTACCGCCGGACAGGCTCGGGCCTACAAGCCAGCGCTCGAAATTTTTCAGTTGGCGCAAACGCGAATGGGCGCTAGCGTGGAGAACTGGCTGCACGCCGGCCAAAGCATTTATCACGATGTGGTTCCGGCAAAGGCGCTCGGTATCTCCTCAGCTTGGGTAAACCGCCCGTCAATCCGGCCCGGAGCAGGGGCGGCAAAACAAGCCTCCGCGGAGCCGGATCTCGAAGTTAAAAGTCTGCAGGAATTGGCCGACCTCCTGGCGTAGTGCTCGCTCATTCTCGTTACGATCTGCAGAGTATTAGACTGATACGTTTCCTTCCTGGAGAAAAACGATGGCTACTGCTGTGCGCACGAATCCGCTTTCCTACCTTTCGGACCAGTTGAACGAGCTGAAGACGAAGGGCACATACTTCAACTTGCGCGTGCTTGACGACGAACAGGCACCGGTATGCACGTTCGATGGCAAGAAGGTCATCAATCTTGCGTCGAATAATTATCTGGGATTGACCACTCATTCCAAGCTCCGCGAAGCTGCTCTTGAGGCCACGCACAAGTACGGAGTTGGCTCAGGCGCGGTGCGCACGATTGCCGGCACCATGAAAATCCATATGGAGCTGGAAGAGAAAATTGCTCGCTTCAAGAATGTTGAAGCTTGTGTTGTTTTTCAGTCCGGCTTCACCGCGAATGCTGGGACTGTGTCGGCAGTTCTCGGCAAAGAAGATTTCATCATCTCTGACCAGCTGAACCACGCTTCCATCATCGACGGCGCGCGGCTTTCTCGAGCCAAAATTCTGGTTTTCGAACACAAGAACATTGCCGACGCTGAGGCCAAACTGGCGAGCGTGAAAGATCTGGCAGGTAAAAAGCTGCTTATTAGTGATGGTGTTTTCTCCATGGATGGCGATATCGGCCCTCTGCCTGGACTCTGCGACCTTGCAGAGAAATATGGCGCGATCATGATGGTCGATGATGCCCACGCCTCGGGAATATTAGGCCGCAACGGCCGCGGCACGATCGACCATTTCAACGTGCACGGCCGCGTGGACATCCAGGTTGGGACATTATCGAAAGCGATTGGGGCGCTGGGAGGCTACGTCTGCGGATCGCGCGATCTCATTGATTTTCTCTACCATCGCGCACGTCCTTTTCTCTTCTCCACTTCACATCCACCTTCGGTAGCGGCAACCTGCATCGCGGCCTTCGATGTTCTGGAGCAAGAGCCGGAGCGGATCGAAAGACTCTGGGAAAATACGCGCTTCTGGAAAAAAGAGTTGGCGCTGCTCGGTTTCGATATCGGGGGCAAGTCGACACCCGCAAGCGAGACTCCGATCACCCCCATCATCATCGGCGACGGCAAGCTCACGATGGACTTCTCGCGGGAGCTGTTCAAGGAGGGGGTGCTCGGTACGGGAATTACTTATCCAACTGTGCCCGAAGGCAAAGCCCGCATCCGCACCATTATGACCGCAACACACACCGGTCAGGAGTTGCAGCAGGCATTGGAAGTGCTGGGCAGCGTGGGGAAGCGTATGGGAATTCTAGATTGAGTTTTAGCGGACGCCAACGCTCCACATCGAATCGTGCTCTTGCGGCCTGAAGCTCAGGTGCAAATCTCTCACGCTTTCATTACATTGTTCACATGCTCGAATTGGCGTTTGTTCGCAACAACCTGCCAAAGATTGAAGAGATGCTGCGCAATCGCGGCATGGATCCGGATGTGGCGCTCAAAGATTTCCGCGTGGTAGATGCTCAAAGAAGACAGGCAATCAATTCAGCAGAGGAGTTAAAAGCCCATCGTAACCGGCTTTCACAGGAGGTAGCGTCACGTAAGAAGTCCGGGCAGGATGCTACTGATCTGATCGCTGAAACTAAGGAGATGCGTGAGCAGATCCAGGAACTGGAAAAAGCCGCAGAAGAATATGACACGCGGCTAACCGAGGTCCTGGTCGGCATTCCCAATCAGCCGCACGAATCTGTTCCATTGGGGACATCTTCTGAGCACAATGTTGAGATTCGCCGTTGGGGCACGCCTCCGCATTTCGATTTCACCCCCAGGCCGCACTGGGAATTGGGCGGACAGCTAGGAATCCTTGACCTGGAGCGCGCAGCCAAGATTGCCGGTGCGAGGTTCGCAGTTTACTGGGATGATGGGGCGCGCCTGGAACGCGCTTTAGCGAATTTCATGCTGGACGTGCACACCCGCGAGCACGGTTATACAGAGGTACTCCCGCCGTATTTGGTCAACTCCGATTCGATGTATGGGACCGGACAACTACCCAAATTCGCGTCTGATTTATTTCGCGTCCCACATGGCGAAAAGGACCTGTGGCTGGTGCCTACGGCGGAAGTTCCGGTAACGAACCTGTATCGTGACGAGGTGCTGGATGGCGCGAAGCTGCCGATTTCGCTGACGGCATACACACCCTGCTTTCGTAGCGAAGCCGGATCTTACGGCAAAGACGTGCGGGGAATCATTCGCCAGCACCAGTTCCAAAAAGTTGAATTGGTAAAATTCAGCAAGCCAGAGGACTCTTACGATCAGTTGGAAAAGCTGACGCGCAATGCAGAGACAATTTTGCAGAAACTCGGCCTGCATTATCGCGTAGTCGTTTTGTGCACAGCTGATGTAAGCTTTTCCTCGGCAAAGACGTACGATCTGGAAGTATGGCTGCCCGGCCAGCAGCTGTTTCGCGAGATTTCGTCCTGCTCGAATTTCGAGGCATTCCAGGCGCGGCGCGCTGGTATTCGCTTTCGACGGGAAGGGAAGAACAAATCTGAATTTGTGCATACGTTGAATGGAAGCGGTCTGGCTATCGGACGCACTTGGCTGGCGCTGTTGGAGAATTATCAGCAGGCAGATGGGAGCGTCCTTGTTCCCGAGATTTTGCGGCCATATATGGGGACCGATCGTATCATTGCGAGAAACTAGGGGGCCAAAAGCAACTCCGGCACTGCAAAAGCGATCTACACTGTGAGAACCAATTGTGACTCTCAGTCAGGTTGCGCTGGTGCTCGGCTTATTTGGCCGGGAAGAGGATCTGAAATCAATTTGCAAAAAGCAGAATTGAGCACGACGGGGGCTGAAGCGCCTACTTTACCTGTGCGTAATGCGTGGCGCACTTTCAAGAGTTTTATTTTCTGGTCGCACGAGCGAGGCACCATCCAATACGACGTGATGGTTACTCTCATATTAATATTTGTCTTCTTCTCGCCCCGCTTGATTAACTTCAATGATCGTCCGGTCGAACGCAACCCGCATTCTTCCGGCGTCGTCGTATATCCAGATGGCAATGGTGAGTTCGTTTACCAGGTAGAAGGCCAAGCAGTCCAGGCGAAAGATGACGCTAACATTCGTGCCGGCTTGCTGAGAATTATCGAGCCCATTTCAGGCAGCGTAAGCATCTCACGGTATGAGCCTGTCACTGACAATAAGGGGCACGTCGTCGCATACAAAGTATGGATTCAGCGGGAATAGTGAAAGAGAATAGCGAAGTCTGAGGCGCGCACGATGAGCATATCGGCGGCAAAAGATACGTTCGCGAGCTGGATTTGTCTTTCTGTACTGACAATTTCCGGCGTCACTTTTGCTGCACCAGATAGCAAGCTGGAGAGTGTACTCAATCGTATGGACGAGTCCGCAACTAGATTTCGCACGGCCGAAGCCAGCTTCGCATGGACGCAATACAACAAAGTTATCGACGAAACCACCGAAACCCAGAAAGGGAAGATTTACTTTCGGCGCGCCGGCAAAGACATTCAGATGTCCGCCGAGATAACCCAGCCGGACACGAAGCTGCTCATTTTTTCGGGCGGCAAAATCCAGATTTACCAGCCACGCATTGATCAGGTTGATGTCTACGACGCCGGCTCGCACCGCGAGGAATTCGAGAGCTTCCTGGTGCTCGGCTTTGGCGGCGGCGGGCACGACATGCTGAAGTCATTCGACGTGAAATATGTTGGCGAAGAAAAGATCGACGCGGTTGATACAACGAAACTCGACCTCACTCCCAAGTCGGAGAAGGTCAGGCAGCAGTTTGCTCACATTCTGCTCTGGATTGATCTCCAGAAGGGGATCTCGGTCCAGCAGCAGCTGTTTCAGGCCAGCGGGGACTATCGCTTGGCCAAGTACTCGGACATCCAACTAAATCAGAAGATTCCGGATTCTGTCTTTAAGCTCAAAACCTCCGGCAAAACAAAAACTGTAAGTCATTAAGATTCAATTGCTTGTAGAAATTCTGCCCAAACTTTAGGGCTGCAAAACCCGAGGGGCGAGGTTATACTCAAAACGCTACCTAAACATTCACTCGAGGCATCCTTAACTCAGGTCGGAGAGAAATGGCCAAGGTCTTCACTATTCCTGTCCCCCCAGATGTAAGCCGCAAGAAAGCTCGTGAGCGTACCTCCGATCCTCGTTATGTGGATGGTCAGCGCCTGTTGGTCGAAGCAATGAGGTACCTTGCGCAGACGGACCCCATCGCGAATCGTCATGCCATCGAACTGTTGTCCGAGCATGTACGCACACGGTTCCGCATGACCGATTCCCCTTTAGGGTAGGCCTCGTTTTTTTTTGAGGCGGCTGCGGCAAAGACAATCACTGCCGGATACATTTCCAATGTGTAACGAGGCTCCGGGTTTTCCAATGTCGCCAGGAAAGCGGAGCGCAAGACCACGAACAGAATTAGCATGCCCGCCCATTGCAGGCCTCGCGACTGTAGAGCGCCGGCCAGCGCGGACAGCACATAGAAAAGGTTAATTGCTCCGAACGCTACGGCCAGCGCAGACCATTTTAGTTCGTCATTGAATTCCCACCACCGGCTGTCGCTGGGTAACATCTCCGTGCGCGGTCGCAGCCACATATCTGCAATACGAAGAATGGGAAGGCCCACGTAGTACCTGCTGGGATGTGCGTTAGTCCGCGTGGTGGCGAGCGTTTCGAATTTCCTGTCCAGTCGCGGTGTGATGTGCAGGAGCTGGTTGTAGTCTTCAATCAAGGCCAACGTCTGCTTCTGTTGCGCACGATTGTCGAACGCTCGCGAAGGAAGTTTCTCCGCATCGATGGCGTTTCCGGGGACTTGCCAATAAATCTCCTCGACGGATACGTAATCGGCAATCCACGTCTTCACCCAGTGGTTGAAGCCCATGGGAATGAACTCGCCTTCCTCATTGGCATATCGCGGCGCCAGCGGCTGAAAGCGATGGAAAACTTTCCAATTCCGCAGGGTCCAAGGCACAAGCGGAAGAACCGCAATGACCGCCAGCAAGAAAATTGCTTGGAGCTTTAGCCGGACCTGTGTGGGAGGGCGGAACTGCTTTTGAAAAACTAATTTGGCCGCAACGTAAGCCTCAATCGCCACGATCAGCAGGGCTCCGTCTGGACGCAACAGAATCGCGCCTGCGGAAGCACCACCGCAGCCCGCCCAATAGCGGAGGTCTGGGTCCTCCAATCCCCTCACGGCCAGAGCCAAAGCCATGGCGGTGAAAAAAACTTCCAGCGTTTCGGTCAAAGCCGCGGCGGAGTAGTTCGCCAGAAACGGGCAGAGAGCTGCCAGCAGGAACGCGATCTTTGCACCTCGGGCTCCTAGCAGCCGCAAGGCAATATCCGCACAGAGATAACAGGTTCCCAGGTCAACAAAGATCTGGACCACCAGTGCCGCGTGATAGTGATCGCTTCCAAAGATTGCGAACATAAACGCAAGAAATGCCGGATAGCCGGGCAGCCGGATGTACGTCGGCGAAATTTCGGCGCCGCTGAAGCCATAAATTCCGTGCTGCAACCAGTTCTTGGCGATGTCCCCGTACACAAAAGAATCGGTCACGACACCCGGGAAGCGAATCAGGAAGAGAAATCGCGGGACAAGAGCGGCGACTGATCCGATCACGAAAAATCGCCAGTTCCTGCGAACTAGGTCGAGCATCTTGGGAAATATACCCTGTTTAACTTCCCACTGATACGCTCCGGATCATCTAATGCAGCAGGTTTGACCCTCCTCACCCCTCCGGCTAGGATGAATTTGGTCTCAGAGGCATGGCGCAGGCTATCTTTTACGATCCACGACGAGCGCGGTGGAAACGGCTCCGTACGATCTTCGACATCGCGGGCATTGTCGTCAGCACCGTCATCGTCGTGTTCATCTACTCCGCAGTTCGCAGCGAGCCGCTGCCCAAGCTGCTGCTCCCGTTCGAAAAGCACCCGATCCATGCGTTAAAGGCCAGCGAAAAGGCGAAAGCGAAAGAAGCCCGCAAGCAGCTGGCGGCTCGCAAGAGTCATCGCCGTTCTACGACGGCCCCATCGCTGGTTGCACTCAACACGGACGAAGGCATTCGCGGCGCGTTCTACGTGCCCTGGGATGCTGCCAGTTTCTCTTCTCTCCGTGAATACGCCCGCCAGATCGACCTGCTCTATCCCGAGTGGCTGCACGTCCTCACTGCGGACGGCCGTCTGCAAGGCGTGGATGAGCAAACCAATAAACCTTTTGACGTAGTGCAGGACGGCGTCGTCCATTCGCTCGATAACAAGGTGATGCCGTTCTTGAAGTCGGAAGATACGGGCACGGAAGTTTTTCCGCTGGTAAACAACTCTAACGGCGGGGCATGGGTTGATATCTCCGCTTTCCTCAACAGCCCGGATGCGCGTGTCCGCTTTCGGCAGGAAGTTTCGACATTCCTTGCCAGCGACAAATTTCGCGGGCTCATGGTTGATTTTGAGGACATTCCGCCCAAGGCCCTGCCCAGCTTTGCGGTCCTACTGAACGAATTGTCCGACGATCTGCACTCGAGAGGGCAGAAGCTTTACGTCAGCGTTCCTCCAGGCAATCCCGACTTCCCTTATGCCGCTGCGGCTAAGGCCGTCGACGGAGTTGTCCTCATGGACTATGACGAACACTACGCCGGCCGTGGGGGCGTGCCCGGTCCGGTTGCATCACAGGACTGGTTTGCGAATAACTTGACGCAAGCAAAGAAAGTGATCCCACTCGACAAGCTGATCTGCGCCATCGCGAACTACGGGTATGACTGGGGTCAGAGGCCAAAAAATGCCAAGCTTCCCCCGACAGACAAGACCGTCACCGTTCAAGAGGCCTGGTTGGCGGCGCGTGATTCCGAGGAAGATGTGGACTTTGATGGCGACAGCCTGAACCCACACGTCAGCTATCTCGACGAGCACGATCACCAGCACGACATCTGGTTCCTGGATGCCGTAAGCGCACTCAATCAAATGCGCGCAGCGCGCGCTCTCGGAATCCGCACTTTCGCATTGTGGCGGCTCGGTTCGGAAGACCGCTCGTTATGGAAAATTTGGGATTTCCCGATGGACGATGCTGCGCCATCCAAGCTGGCCGACGTGCCTCCGGGTCAGGATGTGGATTTTGAAGGCAGCGGAGAAATCCTGAACCTGGAGGCCACGCCTGGCAACGGCGACCGAAAAATCACGACGGACTCGACCCGCAAGTTGATCCTGGATGAAACGATGGAGTCTCTGCCAGACCCTTATCGCATAGGCCGTTATGGCGCGAGCCCAAATCAAGTTGCGATTACTTTTGACGACGGCCCCGACCCGCGTTGGACTCCGGAAATTCTAGATATTCTCAAGCAG
>WNGJ01011182.1_pt1 | contig 12115 bp, 9 predicted proteins | sample 5400611 | NCBI WGS metagenome assembly WNGJ01 (sample SAMN13153375, study PRJNA577476) | soil metagenome | isolation source: 40 cm soil or saprolite under Garry oak tree replicate 1 | place: USA:California | collected 2016-06-15 | reverse complement strand
CCGAAGAAACGCCGGCTCGCCGCGCGCGTCAGGTCGTCGGTCGCCGAGAGCTTGCGGTTCTCCTCCATGATGAGGCGCAGCACCGACTCGAGCTCGCAGATGCGCCGCGCCGCGCGCACCCGCGCCTCGAGCTCGCGCTCGGTCACCCGCCGCCCGACGCACTCGTCCGCTCCGGCGAGAATGCCCGCCTCGCGCTCGGTCGGGTCATCGACCTCGGACACGTAAATGATGAACGGAGGGCGGACGAGGGGCCGGGAGCGCAATTTGCGAATCAGCTCCGCGCTATCGGTGACCACGACCGGACGGAACTCCGCCTCGAAGCGGCGCAGCGCCTCCTGCTCGTCCGCGAGGCACTCGACCTCGAGCAGATCGGGCGTGATCCGCCTTTCCATGTGCTGGCGCAGCGGCGCGTCCTGAAAGACGAGGAGCGCCTTGGGTGGTGGCATTACGCGCACCATGACCGCGACAGTCGCCGTCGTGCCCTCTTCGCCGGTCGCGGGCTTGGCCGCCCGTCGCTCGAGCACACGCTGGATGACCGTCGTGTGTCCCCCCCTGGATGGCATTTCGACCCCCTGAGGCCTGAGGCTGCACGAACACCCGGAGATTACAGGCTCCGGTGTGGCGTTGTCTTCCAAACGTCGCACGGCCGCCCGTCGCTGCGCGTCCGGCAGGGTTAATCCTCCCGCAGGCCGGCCAGGGCGCCGGGCCCGATTCGCGGGACGAACCCGTCGGTGACGAGGATGGATCCGGCTCCGGCGGCGCTGACGGATGCCCGCCCGCGGGTGTCTCATAGGCCCCGGGGAGACGGCGGCGAGGAAGCATCATGAGAGTGAGACCCTGGGCGGTGGCCGGATCGCTGCTCGCCAATCTCGTGCTCGGACTGCTGGTGGCGGCTGCATTGAGTGTGGCGGGGCCCGCACAGGCCGGGGAACCTGCGCACTGCGCGGGGCAGCGCGCGGTACAGCCCTCACGGGCTCCCGATCGGCCTTCGCCCCCCGCAACCCATCGGCACGGCTACGTGGTCGCGGCGCGGATGGGTTGGGCCGCCGGCTGAGCGCTCGGCGGCCGGCCGCGGACCGCTCGCCTCACCCTCGTTCGACCGCGGCGGCCGGCGCTGCTGCGCGCGCCTCGGTATATGCCGAACGCAGCATGGAGAGCGCCGCGTATGTGACAACCGCTACGACCAGCCACCGCAGCCAGTACAGCGGGAGCTTGCTCACCAGCGGAAATGCGATCAGCACGCCGACTACGCCGCCTGCGAGGAGACCGAGCGAGGGCCCGTGTGCGAAGCGTCCGGAGCGGAAGAAGCCGAGGCTCGCCACCGGCTGCAGGATCCCGTCGCTCGCCATCATGATCGGGAACGCCGCGAGGGGATGCATGCCGAGCAGCGCCAGCAGGATCATGAGCGGCGCGTAGTTGCCGATGCCGATGCACATGAGCGCACCCAGCAGGAAGCTGACCCCCACCGCCACCGCGAAGCGCCACCCTTCGAGCGCGAAGGCCTCAGCCCCACCGGGGAAAGCGCCGAGGTGCTCCATGACGCCGAGGTTCTTCATGACGAAGAACAGCGCCGCAATGAGCAGCGCCACCCCCATGAACCGCTGGATCGCGCGGCGCGGCAGGCCGCTCACCACTCCGGCACCGAGCCAGGCTCCGGCGGCGGCGCTCGCCACCATGCTGCCGAGGAGGAGCGGCTCGACGGCGACGGAGGTGACGAACAGCGTGGTCTCGAGAAAAGCGCTCGCGTTGTGTCCGACGTTGAGCGTGCCCGGGATGAGCTCATCGGCCGGCCGGCCGCGAAACTTGAACAGCGCGGTCGTCGGCGCGAAGGAGCCGATGCCCAGAGTATCGAGGAAGTCGGTCACGACTCCGATGGCGACGTCGCCGAGCGTCGGCCGCTCCCGCAACCCGTGACGCCTCGCCGCCCGGATCCAGCCGAGGACGAATGCGATGTTGACCAGCACCAGCACGGTGAGCACGGCGGTTTTGGTCGCGTTCATCCCGGCCCCCGTCTCTCATGGACTCGGCGCGCGCGTTCCAACGCATCCGCGAGACGCAGATACTGGATGGCAGCGCGCACGGCGATGCCGCTCAGGGCGTGCAGCGGCACGGGCCGCATCGCAGTCACCGGAAAGCCCAGCTCCGCGGCCGGGACTCCGAGCGCGAGTCGCGCCAGCAGCCGCCCCATCATGGTCGCCATGGCGACCCCCCGTCCATTGTAGCCGAGGCCGGCGAGGAGCCCTGGTGCGAGCTCGTGCAGGTGCGGGAGATGGTCGGGCGTCATCGCCACGAGTCCCCCCCAGTGGTATTCGAAGGGCAGACCTGCGAGCTGCGGATAGATCTCGTGCACCGCCCGGTAGTGGCGTTGCACCGAGCGCACGCCCGGGGCCTGCGCGAAGGTGCCGCGCGAGCCGAGCACGAGGCGCCCGCTGCCATCGACACGAAAATATCGCAGCAGGCGCCGCGTGTCGGAGGCCGCCTGGCCTTCCGGAAGGATCTGCGGGCGCAGAGCCGCGGGAATGCCCCGCGGCGTTTCGATGCTCCAGCCGTGCGCGCTGCGCGTGAGCTCGAGCGCCGGACTCTCCGTGAAGATGCGCGCCCCGACCCGCAAAGCCGCAGCGGCAAGGCCACGCACGTACGAGAGCGGCTGCAGCGTGCCGCCGCGGCGATCGAGCAGCCCGCCGCGGTAGTGTTGCGATCCCGTGAGCCGCCGCATGGCCTCGCGCGACAGGAGCTCGACCGCGGCGCCCCGGCGCCGCCACTGCTCCACTCGCGCGGCCAGCTCCGCCAGCGCCTCGTCCGATTCCGCCGGCTGAATCCAGCCCGTGCGCACGGCATCGCACTCGATGCCGTGCTGCCCGATCAGCTCGAACACCAGGTCGGGGCCGGCCGCCGCCGTGGCCACGAGCCGCGAACCGGCATCGTGACCGAATATCCGCTCGAGCGTGTCCGGGTCATGCTTCACCCCGGGGATGACCTGACCGCCGTTGGTACCGGAAGCGCGCGCGCCGATGTCGGCGGCTTCCAGCACCACCACCTCGCGGCCGCGCTCCGCCAGGTGTAGCGCGGCGGAGAGTCCCGTGTAGCCCGCCCCGATGACGGCCACCTGGGCGTGCAACGCCTCCTCGAGCCGCCCGCAGACCGGGCCGGCCGGCGCCGTCACGGACCACAGCGATTGCAGCGGCACGGCAGGCATGTCGGGCTATCGATAATCGATTACTTGTTATCGTGCGTGCGGCGGCCGACTCTACGGCAGGCGCCGCGGCCGGTCAAACCGGGAAGCGCCGTGCGCGCACCTGGCGCGCCGCCTTTTCCGGCCCGCCTCGATGTGCGAGACTCGCGACAAAAGCCGTCGCCCCTGCGGCATGCCTCGAAGCGTGCGCGCGGAGCGATGCCCAACGGTCTTTCAGGGGGTGACCGATGCGATCGGCGTCTCTCGGGTTCGCAGCCGCGCTGTGCCTCGGCTTCGGCGCCCCGGCGCGCGCCGCACCGCCGCCCTTGCCCGCCGAGCATCTCACCGTCGAGCGCCTGCCGCCCAGGAGCGCGCACTGGGTGTATGTATTCGATGAGGCTTTCGACAACGAGATCGACGCCCGGGTGCACCTGTTCGACGGCGACAGCTATCGACGGCTGGGACAGATCGACGCGGGTTTCACCCCGAGCGTCAACCTCTCGCCCGACGGCGCCACGACCGTGGTGGCCACTAGCTACTTCGCCCGCGGCAGCCGCGGCGCGCGCACCGATGTGGTCGAGTTCAACGACAACACCACGCTCGCCAACGCGGGCGAGATAGTGCTGCCGCCGAAGCGTGTCGAGACCGCGCCCAGTCTTTTCAACGTCGCCTACAGCGCCGACGGCCACTTCCTGTACGTCGCTTACGTGACGCCCGCGGCGTCCTTCGGCGTGCTCGATCCGGCGCACGGCAAGGTGCTCGGCGAGATCGACACGGCCGGCTGCGTGCTGGTCATCCCCTCGGGTCCCAACCGCGTCTCCTCGATCTGCGAGAGCGGCCGCCTGCTCACCGTGACGCTCGATGGTGAGGGCAAGGAGACTTCGCGCGGCATGTCGGCGCCGTTCTTCGACGCCGACCGCGATCCGGTGTTCGTGCAGGGGATTCAGACCGCCAGCGGGTTTGCATTCCTTTCCTTTCTCGGCGAGGTGCACCAGGTGGACTTCTCCGGCCCGCAGCCGGCGTTTGCCGCGCCCTGGCCGCTCGTCACCGCCGCCGAGCGGGGCAAGTGGCGTCCCGGTGGGCAGCAGGTGGGCGCCATCCACCGCGGACTCGGTCGGCTCTACGTGCCCATGCACCAGGGGGGCGAAGGCACCCACAAGGCCGGAGGCGCGGAGATCTGGCTGTTCGACCTGGCCAGCCACAAGCGCCTGGCGCGCTGGCCGGTGCGCGCGGCCGGACTCGACCCGGTGATCGCGGTGCAGGTATCCCAGGACGCCGCGCCGATTCTCTTCGCGGCGACCACTCGGGCGGACGTGGCCGTGTTCGACGCCTTGAGCGGCCGGCTCCGCCACCTCGAGAAGCGCCTCGGCCAGACGCCGTGGATGATGTTGAATCCCTGAGGCTTGCCAGCGCGGAAGCTGCGCTATTCACGATGCGCTCAATCGATCGACTGTTCGAACGCTCCTCCCGCTCTCTGGCGAGGCGCACTTCGCGTCGGAGCCTGCTCGGCACGCTCGGCCGGCTGCTGACGGGCGCGGCCCTGCTGCCGCTCCTGCCGCTCGACCGCAGCGGCCGGGCGCGCGCCGGCGAGGCGGCGCCCCGACCCGATAGCCCCGAGAACTGCCAGTACTGGAAGTATTGCGCCATCGACGGGTTTCTCTGCGCATGCTGCGGCGGCACCTCCAGCTCCTGCCCGCCGGGCACCGCGGTCTCGCCGATCACCTGGATCGGCACCTGTCACAACCCCGGCGACGGCCGCGATTACATCCTCTCGTACAACGATTGCTGCGGGAAAACCAGCTGCGGCAACTGCGAGTGCAACCGCAACGAGCGCGAGAAACCGATCTACCGGCCCTCGCGCAACAACGACCTCAACTGGTGCATGGCCAACGCCGACTCCAACTATCACTGCTCGGTGTCGGTGATCCTTGGGGTCGCGGAAAAATGAGCCTCCGGGACGAGCGGGCCCGCGCCATCGGCTGGAGCGCGGCGGCGCACGGAGCTGCCGCTCTCACTGCCCTCGCCGTCTTCGCCGCCCTCGCGTCCGCAGCTCGCGCGGCCGATTCACCGGCACCGCCGGCGTATCCGCGGGGTTTCGCCAGCTTCCAGGGCAACTGCGCCGTGTGTCACGGGCCCGCGGGCGCCGGGGTGCCGGCGCTCGCGCCGCCGCTGCTGAGTTACCCGGCCCGCTACGCCGGGAGCACCGAGGGCAGGCGCCAGCTCGTGCTGACCGTGCTGTACGGCATGATCGGCGACATCACGGTCGACGACAAACACTACAACTTCCAGATGCCCGAATTCTCGCGGCTCGATGATGCCCAGCTTGCCGCGACGCTCAACTTCATCGTGTTCGATCTCGGCCACGCGCCCGCGGACGTGAAGCCCGTGAGCGAGGCGGAGGTCGCCGCCGAGCGCGCCCACGCGATGGACGGCGCGGCGGTCCACGAGCACCGCAAGAGCGTCGCCCCGACCGTCTCTCCTTGATCGCATGCGCCGCGTGCTGCAATCGGCCGCCGTTGCGCTGGCGCTCGCTCTCGCCGGCGCAGCGGACGCGGGCCCGGACCAGGACTACATGCTCTACTGCAAGGGCTGTCACGGCTCCGAGGCTCAGGGCCTGCCCGGCAAGATCCCGCCGCTCGCCGGCTCGCTCACGCGCTTCATGCGCACGTCCGAGGGCCGCGACTACGTGCTGCGCGTTCCGGGCGCGGCGAGCTCGGCGCTGTCCGACGCGCAACTCGCTGCAGTCCTCAACTGGCTCGCAATGCGCTACTCCGCCGCAGAGGAGCGGCCGCCCGCCCCCTTCACGGTGGACGAAGTCGAGCGCGCCCGCCACGCGCCGCTCGCGAACGTCAAGGAGAGGCGGCGCGAGGTCGTGCGCCGGCTCGCCGCCGACGGCCCGGCGCCGCCTGCGGACTATTAGCCGGCCGGAGTGGCGCGCGAGCGCGGCGCCGCGCGGGTCCTCACTGCCTGAAGATCATCGTGAGTCCGTAGGTGCGCGGCCGGAACGTGAAATCACGTCGCAGCCGGCTGTCGCCGAGTCCATCATTGATCGTGAAGTTGAAGTCGCTGATCTTGTGACTGTCGGTGAGATTGTCGATAAACGCCGCCACCGACCACGAGCCGAACGACATGCCCCCGCGCAGGCTGACGAAGGTCGTGGCGTCGAGCACGAAATTGGCCGCATCGTACTGCAGCGTATTGCCTAACCCGGTTACCGGGTTGCGATCCTGGCTTGCGGTCAGCCACTTCGCCCGGCCCTGATATTCCGCGTCGGCGCGCACGAACGCCTGGTGCGCCAAGGCGCTGAAGTGGTATTCGAGCCCCGCCGACACCGAGTACGGCGCGGTCGGCTGGCCTCCGCCGGCCTCGCTGGTGCTGCCGACAATGCCGTTACCGTTCGCCACGACCGGAATCTGTTCCAGACTATTGAACTTCGAGTCCTTCGTGTAGCGGGCGTCGGTATAGCCGGCGGCGAGCTCGAGCGACAGGCTGTCCGTTACCGCGACATCTGCCTGCAGGTCGACACCCTTCGCCGCCGCCTGGCCGAGATTGGCGATGAACGAGATCTGGCAGACCGGCGGAACGACGGTCTGCTGGATGTTGTTCCACTTGATGTAATAGATGCTGCTCGCGAGCTTCACCCGGTTATTGAAGTTGTTCTTGGCGCCGATCTCGTAGCTGTTCACCGTGTCGGAGCTGAAGGTTTCCGGCGCGCCGAGAATATGGAAGGTCATAAAATCCCCAGAGCAGGCCGCAAAGGGAACCGGATTGTTTGCGCCGCCGGGACGGAAGCCCTTGGCGTAGGTTGCGTAGAACAGATCGCTCGGATCCGCCTGGAACTGCAAGCTCACCTTGGGTGTGAACGCATTCTCCTTGTTGTTGCCGGTACCGGTGCGCGGCACATCGAACAGCTGCGGACCGCCGGTCAAGGTGTCGAAAGAGAACTTGGTGCGCGAGAAGCGCGCGCCGAGGGTCGCCTTCAGTCGCTCGGTCAGCCCGTAGGTCAACTCGCCAAATGCCGCATATTGCTCGTCCTTGGCGTCGGTCTTGAGGAAGTAGGAGTCATCCGGAAAGCGCGGATCGAAGGTGACCGGGTTGCCGTTCGCATCCACGAAGAAATCGGTGTATGGCGCACCCGTCAACGCCACGGAAAGCTCATTGAGGAGCGGATCGTGGATCTGCTCGAGATAGCTTTGGCGGTTCTCGCTGAAGAATACCCCAGTGGTCCACAGCAGCCTGGCATTCGGATCGGTGGACTGCAGGCGGATCTCCTGGGTGATGTTCTGCTGCCCGTTGTCGACGCTCGAGGGTGAGCGGTAGTTGGTCGCCCCCGGCGGCAGGTGCACACCGTTGCCGTCAATGAGTGGCGCGGGCGGCAAGAACACGAACGCCTGGTAGAAGCCGAGGTTGTATAGCGTTCCTTCGTAACCGGTTTGATTCTGCCGGTGGTAGTAGGAGGTATTGGAGATCAGCCGCGCCGAGCCGATGTCTCCCTCGATCTTGAGCGACGGCAGATAGAACTTATCGGGCGATGAGCGCCGCGAGGGGTCCGCGCTTACGAAGCGGTGAGCACCCGGATCCGAGTACAGAGGCCAATACGTCGAGATGTCGTTTCGCGCCCGGTCCTGGTAATAGATGCTCGGCGTGATCGACCAGTGCTCCGAGGGCGCCCAAAGGCCCGCGAGCCGCACCAGCACCGTCTCGTCATGGTTGGCGTTCTTGTCGACGGTCGCGAGCGTCACGGGGTCGATGCGGTCGATCCAGCCGCCGTCCTTGCGGTACCAGACCGAGAGTCGCGCACCGAACTTGTCCTGGACCAGTGGGCCGCCGACGGCTACCCCCGCTTCGTAACTCGGATCCCCGCCCTGGGTGGAGGAAAACTCGGCGCGGCTGTAGATGCTGGTTTTGGTGAGGCTGGGTTGCGTGGTGATGTAACGCACTGTGCCGCCCTCGGAGCCGGAGCCGAACAGCGTACCCTGCGGTCCGCGCAAGACTTCCACCCGATCGATGTCGAAGGACTTTGGCACCGCCTCGTCGGGATTGAACGCGAGCGCCCGCATCTGGATCGGCGCGTCATCGAGATAGATGCCGGTGGTGCCGGCGCCGCCCGTGCCGGAAATCCCCCGGATCGAAATGTTATTGGTGCCGGAGTTGTCGAAGTTCACCCCGGGAGTGAAGCGTGCGACCTCCGAGAAATCCTTGATGCCGCGCAGATCGAGGCTCTCCTGGGTGAGCGCCGTCACGCTGATCGGCACCTTGGAGAGGCTTTCCTCGCGGCGCGTCGCGGTCACGGTGACTTCCTGCAGCGGGCCGGCGGTCTCGGGCGCCTGGGCCTGGGCCTGCGCCTGCCCCGCGCCGGGCACGCAGGCCAGCATCAGCAGAGCCGCGCACGGCGCGCCGCCGAGCGCGCGCCTCTCCCCGTAGCCGCCGTCATGAATACGCCGCATAAGGCCTCCCCACACCGTTTTTCGAGTTCTTCCGCCACACCGGCGGTGCGGCACTGTACTCACAAGCTCACACCCGCTCAAGCCCGCAGGCCCCGGCTCACGGGCAGTGTGCGCACGCGCCTGCCGGTGGCGGCGTAGATGGCATTGCAGAGCGCCGCGGCCGCGCAGGACGTGCCGGTCTCTCCGACGCCGCCCGGGCTCTCGGCGCTCGGCACCAGGTGCACCTCGCCCCGCGGTGCCTCCGCGATGCGCAGCGACGGCAAGTTGTCGAAGTTGCTCTGCTGCACGCGGCCGTGGGCGATCGTGATCTCGTTGCCGAGCGCGGCGCTCAGTCCGAACGTCACGCCGCCCTCGAGCTGCGCACGCACTCCGTCGGGGTTCACCACCTGACCGCAGTCCATGGCGCACACCACGCGCTCGACGCGCACCTGCCCTTGCGTGCTGACGCTGACTTCGGCGACCTCGGCGAGGTAGCTGCCGAAGGCGAACTGGATCGACACCCCGCGCCCGCTCCCGGAGGGCACCGCCGTGCCCCAGCCGGCGCGATCGGCCGCCAGATCGAGCACGGCGCGGGCGCGCGGCTCCTTGAGGAGCGCCCGCCGGTAGCTCACCGGATCCTGCTGCACGGTGTGTGCGAGCTCGTCCACGAAACTCTCCACGGCGAATACGCTGCGGGTCGGGCCGACCCCGCGCCACCAGCCGGTCGGCACGCCCGGCGGATCGCGCCGCACGAATCGCACCTCCACGTTCTCGAGCGGGTAGATCAGATCGGCGGCGGATGTGACCGCGTCGAAGTCGATGCCTTTTGCAACCGTTGCCTCCCCGTAGTAGAGCGCCCAGAGCCCGGCGCCCGCGATGGTGTGGCGCCAGGCGAGCGGCATGCCGTGCGCATCGAGCGAAGCCGATAGCCGATCCACGTAATAGGGACGGTATCGGTCGTGCTGGATGTCCTCCTCGCGCGACCACAGCACCCGCACCGGTCCCTGCACGTGGCGCGCGACGCGTGCCGCGAGCACGATGCCGTCGACTTCGAGCCGCCGGCCGAACCCGCCACCGATGAGGTAACTGTGCAGGCGGATCTGCTCGGGCTTGAGGCCGAGGGCGGCGAGCTTGGCCACGGCGCGATCGCAGGCCTGCGTCCCCGTCCAGATCTCGCACACGTCCTCGCGCCAGTCGACGGTGCAATTCATCGGCTCGAGCGTGGCATGCGCGAGGAACGGCTGGTGATAGATGGCCTCGTGGTGGTGCGCCGCGCGTGCCGCGCTCTCGGCGGGATGGCCCTTGCTCGCGGCCACGACACCGCTCTCGCGCACGGCAGCCTCGAGCTGCGAGACGATCGCGGCCTGCTGCACGGCGGCGTTCGGTCCCTCGTCCCAGCGCGGCGCCAGCGCTTTCATGCCCTTCATCGCCGCCCAGGTATCGTCGGCGACGATCGCGACCAGCTCGCCCTCGTTCACGACCTGCCTCACGCCGCGCACGGCGAGCGCCGCATCGCTCGCGAGCGGCTCGGCGATGCGGCCGCCTTCGACCGGCGAGAGCGCGATCAGCGCCACCTTCGCGAGCGGCGGCCGAGCGTCGATGCCGAACTGCGCGCTGCCGTCGACCTTCGAGGGCGTGTCGCGCCTCGAGGTGACGCGGCCGATGAGGCGGAAGTCTTTCGGGGCCTTGAGCGGCGGGGGTGGCGGCTGCGGCAGCGCCGCGGCCGCCGTCGCGAGCTCTCCGTAGGACAACCGCCGGCCGGAGGCGGAGTGCAGAACCACTCCGCGTTGCGCCTGGCACGACCCCGGCGACACGCGCCAGCGCCTGGCCGCCGCCCCGATCAGCATCAGTCGCGCGGTCGCCCCCGCCTGGCGCAGCGGCGTCCAGCACTGAATGATCGACAGCGAGGTGCCGGTCGACTGATCCTTCTCGATGCCCTCGGGGGCCGTCGGATCGACCGCGAAGCCGTACACGTCGGGAGCCGGCGGGGCGGCTTCCACCGTGACCGCATCGAGGTCGACCTCGAGCTCTTCGGCGATGAGCATGGGAAGCGAGGTGTAGGTGCCCTGCCCCATCTCGACCTTCGGCATCACGAAGGTGATGCGGCCGCTCGGCTCGATGCGCACGTAGGCGTTCAGGGCGCCGGGGGCGGCGGCAGCGCGGCCGCCGGTGCCGGCCCCGGCTGCGGGCGCGCGCAGCCGCCGCAACGCGACGCCCAGCACCAGCGCGCCGCCGATCGCGCCGGACACCATCACGACCTGTCGGCGCGTGACCGACGCCGGAGTGCTCATAGGGGATCCGCGCGGGGCGCCGCGGGCGCAAGCGGCAGCGCTTCGCGGGCCTTGCGCCGCCCATTGACGATGAGGAATGCGCCCACCGCTACCGCGAGCGACACCAGACTCCAGAAGAGCTGCCGCGACATTTCCCCGGGCGTGAGCGCCATGGCGGCGAGCACCGCCACCATGCCGAGAATCGCAGCCCAGCTCGCCCACGGGAACAGCCACATGGTGAGCGCCGGCTCCGGGACGCCGCGGGCCTCGCGCTCACGCCGCAGCCGGATGTGCGCCACCGCGATGATGATGTAGACGAACACCGAGAGCGCGCCGGAAGCATTGACCAGGAAGGCGAACACGGTCTGCGGCGAGGTGATCGCGGCCAGGATCCCGAGCACACCTGCGAGGCTCCCCATCCACACCGAGCGGGTCGGCACGCGGCGCGCGTTCAGCTGCACCAGCCACTGCGGCGCATCGCCGTGCTCGGCCAGCACGAACAGCACGCGCGAGCAGACGTAGAACGCCGAGTTGAGACACGAGAGCACCGCGGTGAGGATGATGGCGCTCATCGCGAGGCTCGCCCACTTGAAGTGCATGGCGTTGAGCACCAGCGTGAACGGCGACTCACCGGGACGCACCTCCACCCAGGGCACCGCCGTCACGATCAGGAGCACCGAGCCCACGTAGAAAGTGAGGATGCGCAGGATCACCGAGCTGCTCATGCGCGCCACCGCGCGCGCCGGCTGCTCCGACTCGGCCGCGGCGATCGTGGTGATCTCGGCTCCCGTGAGCGAGAAATACACGGTCACGGCGCCGGCGAGCACCGCCAGGAAACCCTTGGGGCTGAAGCCGCCGTAGGCGGTGAGGTTCGAGAAGGTGGGACCGGTCGGCGCGGTGAGGCCGCAGGCGAAGGCGGCGGCGAGCGCGATGAACACGATGATCGCCGCGACCTTGATCGAGGCGAACCAGAATTCGAACTCGCCGTAGGAGCGCGCCGACATGAGATTGACGGCGGTCATGATGCCCATGAGCAGGAGGCCGAGGAGCCACGCCGGGAGGCCGAGCCAGTCGTGCAGAATCCTTGCGCCCGCGATCGCCTCCACCGGCACCACGATGATCCAGAAGTACCAGTAGAGCCAGCCGGCGACGAAGCCCGCCCACGGACCCAGGCCCGCGCGCGCGAACTCGGTGAACGAGCGCACCGACGGCAGCGCCAGCGCCATCTCGCCCAGCATGCGCATCAC
>WNGJ01006837.1_pt1 | contig 12116 bp, 12 predicted proteins | sample 5400611 | NCBI WGS metagenome assembly WNGJ01 (sample SAMN13153375, study PRJNA577476) | soil metagenome | isolation source: 40 cm soil or saprolite under Garry oak tree replicate 1 | place: USA:California | collected 2016-06-15 | reverse complement strand
CTGGCGGCGCTCCCCGTCCACGATCGCCCTCCACGCGCATTGCCGGGTGCCGACCGGGGTGTGCTCGTTCAGCTACATGGTCGCTCTCCCCCCGGGAGGAAGGTCGGAGATCTCGGCCGCGTCGGGCGACCTGGCCGCCCGCGGCCTGGCGGGCACGGTCACCATGAGCACCGATTCGGGGGACATCAAGGCCACGCGGATCTCCGGCCGCGCCACGATCACCGACCATTCCGGCGACATCACCATGACCTCCCTGTCCGCGGCCCGGGCGCTGATCATGAATGACTCGGGGAACATCACCGGCAGCGGCGTGTCCAGCCAGCAGCTGACCGCGCACGACCAGTCGGGGGACATCACCGTGGTGTTCACCAAGGTCCCGGACCTGGTCCGGATCAGCAACTCATCCGGCAACATCACGCTGGTGTTCCCGCCCGGGCCGGCCACCTACCGGATCAGCGCGAGCACCTCGTCCGGCCGGACCTCGATCAGCGTGCCGCAGAGCCCGACGTCGCCGCACGTGGTCTCGGTGACCAACCAGTCGGGAGACATCACCATCGCCCAGTGAGCAGCCGGGCCGCCAGCGCCCAGCCGGGTCACACGCTGGCGAAGGCGTCCTCCAGGATCGTCAGGCCCTCCTCGAGCAGGTCCTCGCCGATCACCAGCGGGGGCAGGAACCGCAGTACGTTGCCGAACGTGCCGCAGGTCAGGGTGACCAGACCGGCGGCGTGACAGGCCTTGGCCACCTGGCCGGTGGTGGCCGCGTCCGGCTCCAGGCTGCCCGGCTGGGCGAGCTCGATCGCGAGCATCGCGCCACGCCCCCGGACGTCCGCGATGATCGGGTAGGTGTCGGCCAGCTTGCGCAGCCGGGGCAGCATGATCTCGCCGATCCGGCGGGCCCGCCCGGCCAGGTCCTCGGCCTCCATCGTCTCGATCGCCCCGAGCGCGCCGGCGCAGGCGACCGGGTTGCCGCCGTAGGTCCCGCCGAGGCCGCTCGCGTGCACGGAGTCCATCACCTCGGCCCGCCCGGTGACCCCGGCCAGCGGCATCCCGCCGGCGATCCCCTTGGCCGTGGTGATCAGGTCCGGCACGACCCCCTCGTGATCGCAGGCGAACCAGTCGCCGGTCCGGCAGAAGCCGGTCTGGATCTCGTCGGCGATCAGCAGGATGCCGTGCTGGCGGCAGAAGTCAGCCAGGCCGGGCAGGAAGCCGTCGGGCGGGACCACGAAGCCGCCCTCGCCCTGGATCGGCTCGATGATCACCGCGGCGACGTTGTCCTCGCCGACCTGGGTGTGGATGAGCGTGCTGACCACGTCCAGGGCCTCCTTGGCGCACTGGCCGGGGCCGCCGGGCCAGCGCAGCGGGTAGGCCATCGGCATCCGGTAGATCTCGCCCGCGAACGGGCCGAACTTGTCCTTGTAGGGCATGTTCTTCGCGGTCAGCGCCATGGTCAGGTTGGTGCGGCCGTGGTAGGCGTGGTCGAACGTGACGATGGCCTGGCGGCGGGTGGCGTGCCGGGCGATCTTGACGGCGTTCTCCACCGCCTCGGCGCCCGAGTTGAACAGCGCCGAGCGCTTCTCGTGGTTACCCGGCGTGCGCCGGGCCAGCTCCTCGCACACGGCGACGTATCCCTCGTAGGGCGTGACCATGAAGCAGGTGTGGGTGAACCTGGCAACCTGCTCTCGGACCCGCTCGGTTACCCGGGGCGCGCTGTTGCCGACCGAGACCACGGCGATGCCGGAGCCGAAGTCGATGAGCGAGTTGCCGTCGGCATCCACCAGCACGCCGCCGCCGGCGGCGGTGATGAACACGGGCAGGATGTTGCTGACGCCACGGGCGACCGCGCGCTCGCGCCGCGCGAGCAGCTCGCGGGAGGCGGGCCCGGGGATCTCGGTGACGAGGCGGCGCTGCTGGGGGAGCCCGGGGCCGCCGGTGGCTGGCGGGTTCGTGGTCATAGACCCGACGATAAGGCACCGGCCGCCGGACGGGCCCGCCAGGCCGGGATCCGGCGGCGCGCGGAGGGCCGGTTGGCGCGCGGAGGGCGGTTGGCGTGCCGGCGGCCGGCCCCGCCTGGCACGATTTTGCTTATGGTGATCCCCGTCCACGACATCAACCCGCTGCGCCGGACCCCCTGGGTGACCTACGGGCTGATAGCGGCCAATGTGGCCGTGCTGCTGCTCACGCCGGGCACGCTGCCGGGCACCGCCTCCTCCGCGGCCGTCGCCTGCCGGCAGCAGGCGTTCGACGACCGGTTCGGGGCGATCCCGCACGAGCTGATCACGGGCCGGCCGCTGCGGCTGGTGCCGACCGGCCGGGAGGTGGCCACCGCGCAGGGGCCCGCCTGCGTGATCGCCCGCCCGGCCTACGGGAAGAGCCCGCCGCTGTCGGTGCTGACCGCGATGTTCGTGCACGCCGGGTGGCTGCACCTGCTCGGCAACATGCTCTTCCTGCTGATCTTCGGCAACAACATCGAGGACCGCTTCCGCAAGGTGCCGTACCTGATCTTCTACCTGGCGTGCGGGTACGTCGCGGCCTACGGTTTCGCGGCCATGAACCCGGGCTCGGTCCAGCCACTGGTCGGGGCCTCCGGCGCGATCGCCGGCGTGCTCGGGGCGTACATCGTGCTCTTTCCCCGGGCGCGGGTCTGGAGCCTGGTCCCGTTCCTGTTCTTCATCCCGCTGCGCATCCCGGCCTGGCTGGTGCTCGGGCTCTGGTTCGTGCTCCAGTGGGTGTACTCGTTCAGCCCGGCCACGGGCGGCGCGGTGGCCTACGTTGCGCATGTGTTCGGGTTCCTGGCCGGGGCGCTGGTCGGGCTGGTGGTGCGGGCGGCCAGTGCCGGGCAACGGCCGGCCCCGCTGCCGTGAGGGGCGCGCCGGCCGTGGCTGAGCGGGGGCTCTTCAGCGGCGTGTTCGCCCGTGGCGGCGCCGACACCGGCGACCGGGCGTGGCTGACGGCGATGCTGGCCACCGAGGCCGCGCTGGCGCGGGCGCTGGAGCGGGCCGGCCTGGCGCCGACGGGCGCCGGTGCGGCGGTGACCGAGGCCGCGGACGCGGGCACCATCGACGCGGCCGGCCTCGGCCGCGAGGCCGCCCTCACCGGCAACCCGGTGCCCGCGCTGGTCCGGGCGCTGGCGGCGAGCGTGCCCCCGGCCGCGGCGGCGGCGGTGCACAAGGGCGCGACCAGCCAGGACATCATCGACACGGCGGCCATGCTGCTCGCCCGGAGCGCGCTCGCGGCGGTCGCGGGACAGATGTCGGTGGCCGCGGATGCCACGGCGGCGCTGGCCGCCGGGCACCGCGACACGGTCATGATCGGCCGGACCCTCCTGCAGCAGGCGGTCCCCGTGACCTTCGGCCTGGTCGCGGCCGGCTGGCTGACCGGCCTGGACGAAGCGCGCGCGGGCCTGGACCGGGTGCGGGCCGGGCGCCTGGCCGTCCAGTTCGGCGGCGCAGCGGGCACGCTGGCCTCGCTCGGCGCCGACGGGCCCCGGGTCGCCGCGCTGCTCGCCGAGGAACTTGGCCTGCCGCTGCCGGTGCTGCCCTGGCACACCGACCGGCTGCGGATCGTCGAGGTGGCCGCCTCATGCGCCGGCGCCGCCGCGGTGCTGGGCAAGATCGCCAGGGACGTGACCCTGCTCGCGCAGTCCGAGGTGGCCGAGGTGCGCGAGGGAGACGAACCGGGCGCGGGAACCCGCCGCGGCGGGTCGTCGGCGATGCCGCACAAGCGCAACCCGGTCGCCGCGATCGCCATTCTCGGCTGCACGCGCCAGGTGCCGGGATTGCTCGCCACCCTGGCCGCCGCCGCCGAGCAGGAGCACCAGCGCGCGGCCGGGGCCTGGCACAGCGAATGGGAGCCCTTCTCCGGCCTGCTCAGGCTCACCGGTTCCGCCGCGTCCTGGGGGACGGAACTGCTCGCCGGCCTGACCGTCGACGCGGCACGAATGAGGGCCAACCTCGACGCGGCGGGCGGGTTCCCGCTCGCCGAGCGCGTGTCCGGGCTGCTGGCCCCGGCGGCCGGCGCCGTCGCCGCCCACGACCTGGTAGCGGAGGCCAGCGACGCGGCCGCCGCGGCCGGCCTGCCGCTGCGCGCGGTCCTGCTCGGCGACCCTGGCCTGCGGGGCCGGCTGGATGCCGCGGGCGTCACCCCGGCCCAGGTCGAGTCGGCCCTGGACCCGGCCGGCTACCTCGGGGCGGCCGGTGAATTCGTCGACGCCGCCCTGGCCGCGCACCGGGCGGCAACGGGCTGACGCACTATCCGGCTACCCGTGGCGCCCGTGGCCGCGGATGCGAGACGATTGCAGTCCGCCACCAGCACCGGAGGGCCAGCATGGACGACGCCACCCGCGCAGGCTGAGTGCGAGCGGAGCACTGACGGATCATGCCATCGCCCAGTACAGTTGTCCGTATCTCGCACGACTGTGCTGATTGCGTCCAAAATTCAATATGACCATTATGATTATGGTGAAATCTGCGGAGAGAGCGGGGGAGGGAATGGCGGAGATCGTGTCACTTGGCGACGCCGTGGCTGCGGCCATACGCGACGGTGACGCGGTGGCGATGGAGGGCTTCACGCACCTCATCCCCTTCGCGGCCGGGCACGAGGTCATCAGGCAGGGGCGTCGTGATCTGACCTTGATCCGGATGACGCCGGACGTGATCTATGACCAGCTCATCGGGGCCGGGTGCGCGAGCAAGCTGATCTTTTCCTGGGGCGGGAATCCTGGGGTCGGGTCGCTGCACAGATTCCGCGACGCGGTGGAGAACGGCTGGCCGGGGCCGCTCAAGCTGGAGGAGCACAGTCACGCGGGCATGGCCAACCGTTACGTGGCCGGCGCGGCCGGGGTGCCCTTCGCGGTCCTGCGGGGATACCGCGGAACCGGCCTGGAGGGCCTGCCGGGACTGGACGGGTGCCCGTCCGTTCTCCCGATCACCTGCCCCTTCACCGGCGAGACCCTGACCGCCGTGGCCGCGCTCACCCCCGACGTGGCGGTCATCCACGCGCAGCAGGCCGACCGGGCCGGAAACGTCCAGCTGTGGGGCATCACCGGGGTGCAGAAGGAGGCGGTGCTGAGCGCGCGCCGGGCGGTGGTCACCGTTGAGGAGATCGTGCCAGAGCTGCGCCCGCGGCCGGGAGGGATCGTGCTGCCGGGCTGGGCGGTCACCTACATCGCCGAGGTGCCGGGCGGGGCACATCCCTCCTACACGGCCGGCTACTCCGAGCGCGACAACGACTTCTACGTCGCCTGGGATGCCATCAGCCGGGAGCGGGACAGCTTCCGCCGGTGGCTGGAGACCGATGTCTTCGCCCTGGCCGGAACGGCAAGGGCGAGCGTGAGCGAGGGCGATTCGGGATCATGAACGCTCCTGGCACCGCGGTGACCGGGGGCGGCGCGTTCACCGCTGACGAGATGATGACCGCCTGCGCCGCCCGGGCGCTGCGTGACGGCATGACCTGCTTCGTGGGCATCGGGCTGCCCAGCGTGGCGGCCAACCTCGCGCGCGCCACCCACGCCCCCAACCTGGTGCTGATCTATGAGTCGGGCACGATCGGCGCCAAGCCCGGCCGGCTGCCCCTGTCGGTCGGCGACGGCGTGCTCGCGGAGACCGCGGACGCGGTGGTGAGCGTGCCGGAGATCTTCAACTACTGGCTGCAGTCCGGCCGGATCGACGTGGGCTTCCTGGGCGCGGCGCAGCTCGACCGGTTCGGCAACATCAACACCACCGTGATCGGCCCGTCCTACGCCGGGCCGAAGGTCAGGCTGCCCGGCGCGGGCGGCGCCCCCGAGATCGCCGCCTCCTGCCGGGAGGTGATCGTGGTGCTCCGGCAGTCCCCGCGCTCGCTCGTCGACCGGGTGGACTTCGTCACCTCGGTCGGCTTCGGGGAGGGCCCCGGCGACCGGGAACGGCTGGGGCTGACCGGCGCCGGGCCGCGGAAGGTCATCACCGACCTGGGCATCCTCGAGCCCGACCCGGAGACCTGCGAGCTCACCCTGACCGGGGTCTTCCCGGGGGTCAAGGTCGCCGACGTGGAGGCCAGGACCGGCTGGGACCTCGCCGTGTCAGACTCACTCGACGTACTCTCATCGCCGTCCGAAGCTGAGCTCACCGTCCTGCGCGCGCTGCAGGCGACCATCCCCGCCCACGAAAGAGCAGCCTGATGACGATCGGCACGCCGGCTCCAGCCGGGCTGGTCCTGGCCTCCTATGAGCGCCCGGTGGGCGTCAACCCTCCGCTCGACTACCCCGCTTACCGCTCGACCGCGCTGCGGGCGCCGCGCCGGCCGCTGCAGGTGATGCAGCAGGGGCTGACCGAGGTGACCGGCCCGCTGCTGGGCCGGGAACGGGTCATCGCCGCCGACGCCGACCTGACCACCCAGCACGAGGGCGAGCCCATCGGCGAGCGGATCATCGTGACCGGCCGGGTGCTCGACAGCGACGGCCGGGCGGTCCCCGACACCCTGATCGAGATCTGGCAGGCGAACGCGGCCGGGCGCTACCGGCACGGGGCCGACCAGCACCCGGCGCCGCTGGACCCGAACTTCACCGGCGCGGGCCGGTGCATGACCGACTCCGAGGGCCGGTACCGCTTCGTCACCATCAAGCCGGGCGCGTACCCGTGGCAGAACCACCCCAACGCGTGGCGCGCCCAGCACATCCACTTCTCGCTGTTCGGCCGGGCGTTCACGCAGCGGCTGGTCACCCAGATGTTCTTTCCCGGGGATCCGCTGTTCGCCCAGGACCCGATCTTCAACTCCGCCCCGGAGCCGGCGCGGGAGCGCATGATCTCGCGCTTCCGCCTCGACCTCACCGAGCCGGACTGGGCGCTGGCCTACGAGTGGGACATCGTCCTGCGCGGCCGCGCCGCCGCCGGGTTCGAGGCCGGGGAGGGCGCATGACCGCCCTGCTGACCCCGTCCCAGACCGCCGGCCCCTACCTGGCCATCGGGCTGCCCTGGCTGGATGGCCCGTTCGCGGTGGCGGAGGGCACGCCGGGCGCGATCACCATCACGGGCGTGATCTGGGACGGGGCGGGGGAGCCGGTGCACGACGCGCTGCTCGAGACCTGGCAGGCCGACCCGGACGGCCGCTTCGACCACCCCGGCGACCCGCGCGGCCGGCGGAGGCCGGCCGAGCCCTCCTTCCGCGGCTTCGGTCGCTGCCTGACCGGCCCCAATGGCTCGTACAACATCGTCACGCTCAAGCCGGGCCCGCTGCCCAGCCCGGACGGCGGCACCGAGGCGCCGCACATCGACGTGTCGGTGTTCGCCCGCGGCCTGCTCGACCGGCTGGTGACGCGGATCTATTTCCCCGACGAGCCGGCGGCGAACCGGGCCGACCCGGTGCTGCGGGCCGTCGCGGACCCCGGCCGCCGGGCCACGCTGATCGCCGCGGCGCAGCCCGGGCCGCCCGGCGGCCCGGGCGGGTTCCGGTTCGACATCCACCTGCAGGGCGACCAGGAGACTGTCTTCTTCGATGTATGAAAGGCCACCCGCCGGAGAGGAGCATCCACGTGCCGCTAGTTGTGCAGAACACCCCCCGGACGGCTCTCGAGGTCGTCGACGGCCTGGCGGCCGCGGGGGTGGCGACCGTGCACGAGGCGCAGGGCCGGACCGGGCTGCTCCGCTCCGATATCCGCCCGGTCTTCCGCCCCGCCCACGTCGCCGGCAACGCGCTGACCTGCGAGGTCGCTCCCGGCGACAACTGGTCGATCCACATTGCCGTCGAGCAGGCGCGGCCCGGCGACCTGCTCGTGGTCACCCCCACGAGCCCGTGCGATGACGGATACGTGGGCGACCTGCTCGCCGGCAGCCTGCGGGCGCACGGCGTCAGGGGAGTGGTCATCGACGCCGGCGTGCGGGACGTGGCGGCGCTGACCGAGATGGGCTTCCCGGTCTGGTCGAAGGCGATCTCCGCCAAGGGCACGGTGAAGGAGACGCCGGGGAACGTCCAGACCCCCATCGTCTGCGCCGGCGTGTACGTCCGGCCAGGCGATGTGATCGTCGCCGACGACGACGGGGTGGTGGCTGTGCAGCGCGAGGAGGCCGCGACGGTGCTCAAGGCGGCCCGGGACCGGGAGGCCAGCGAGGCGGCCAAGCGGACCCAGCTGAACGCCGGCGAGCTCGGCCTCGACATCTACAACATGCGCGGCCGGCTCGCCGACCGGGGAGTGCGCTACGTCGAGTTTCCGGAGTCGCCGTGAGCCAGACCGCCATCTCCTGCGCCGTCATGCGGGGCGGGACGTCCAAGGGCCTGATGTTCTGCGCCGGGGACCTGCCCGATGACCGCGCGACGCGCGACGCGGTGCTGCTGGCCGCCATGGGATCCCCCGACCCGCGGGAGATCGACGGCATGGGAGGCGCTCACCCGCTGACGTCGAAGGTGGCCGTGGTGAGTTTGTCGCCCCGCGACAACGCGGACGTCGAGTATCTGTTCCTGCAGGTCTGGCCAGACCGGCCCGAGGTCTCCGACAGTCAGAACTGTGGCAACATGCTCGCCGCCGTCGGGCCGTTCGCGATCGAGCAGGGGCTCGTGGCCCCGGCCGGCCCGGTGACCCCGGTCCGCATCTGGATGCGCAACACCCAGACCCTCGCGACGGCGCTCGTCCAGACCCCGGGCGGCCGGGTCCGCTACGACGGGCCCGCGCGCATCGACGGCGTGCCCGGGACCCACGCCCCCATTCCGATCGAGTTCGCCGACGTCGCCGGCTCCTCGTGCGGTGCGCTGCTGCCGACCGGGAACGTCACCGACGTCGTCGAGGGAACGAAGGTGACCTGCATCGATAACGGCATGCCGGTGGTGTGCATGGCCGCGTCCGACCTCGGGCTGTCCGGGCAGGAGACGCCGGCCGAGCTCGAGGGCGACGCCGGGGTGACCCGGCGGGTCGAGGCGATCCGGCTCGCCTGCGGGCCGCTGATGAACCTCGGCGACGTGACGAGCGCGACCGTGCCGAAGATGAGCCTGCTGTCGCCGCCGGCGCACGGCGGCGCCATCTCGACCCGGACGTTCATCCCGCGGCGCGTGCACGAGGCGATCGGGGTGCTGGGCGCGGTGTCCGTCGCCACGGCGTGCATGCTGCCCGGATCCGTCGCGAACGAGATCGCGGAGCTCAAGGAGCAGACCGGCGGTCCCATCGATATCGAGGTCGAGCACCCCACCGGTTTCTTCACCGTCACCCTCGAGGTGGAGACGTCCGGCGGCGCCTTCACGGTGACCAGGTCGGCGCTGCTGCGCACCGCCCGCCTGCTCATGCGCGGCGAGGTTCTCGTGCCGTCGTCGGTGTGGAGCCCGGCATGACCCGCGTGACCCTCATCGGCCTCGGCGAGGTGGGGACGGTGTTCGCACACGACCTCGCGGCCGGGGGCCATACGGACCTCGTCGCCTGGGACATCGCGTTCGCCGATCCGGGTAGCCCGGCCGCGCGCGCCGCCGCCGCCCTCCCGGTCGCCACGGCCGAATCCGCGGGCACGGCGGCCCGTGGCGCCGGCCTCGTCGTGAGCGCCGTGACCGCGGCGAACTGCCATCAGGCCGCCGCCGCCGCGGCGCCGGGCCTGGACCCCGGGGCCTGGTTCTTCGACCTGAACTCCAGCTCGCCCGGCCACAAGCAGCAGGCCGCGCGCGCCGTGGAGCAGGCGGGCGGGCGCTACGTGGAGGCCGCGCTGATGTCGCCCATCGCCTCCCGCCGCCTCGGCTCGCCGTTCCTGCTCGGCGGCCCGCACGCGGCGGAGTTCGCGCCGGCCGCCGCCGCGTGGGGTTTGTCCGACGTCACCGTGTACTCGGAGGAGGTCGGCCGCGTCGCCGCGAGCAAGCTCTGCCGTTCGGTCATCACCAAGGGGCTCGAGTCCCTGCTGACCGAGTCGCTGCTCGCGGCGCGTCACTACGGCGTGGAGAAGGAGGTACTCGACTCGCTGTCGAATATCCTCCCGCCGGCCGACTGGCAGGCCGTGGCGACGTACTTCATCTCCCGCTCACTGCTGCACGGCCGGCGGCGCTCGGAGGAGATGGCCGAGGCCGCGGCCACCGTGGAGGAGGCCGGCGTCGAGCCCCTGATGTCGCTCGCGGCGTCGGAGCGCCAGCTCCGGGCGGCCGGCCACGCCGATGCCCTCACCGAGGCCGACCTGGCCGCGGTGATCGACCACATCCGCCGTTCGCAGGGCGCGACGGCGGGCCGCGGCTCCCGGGGGACTCCGCTGTGATCATCGACTGTCACGGGCACTACACCACCGCCCCCGCGGTCCACACCGACTGGCGGGCCAGCCAGCTCGCCGCGTTCCGGGAGGGCCGTCCGGCGCCCGACTACCCGGCCATCTCCGACGGCGAGATCCGCGAGTCGATCGAGCAGAACCAGCTCCGGCTGCTCCGCGAGCGCGGCGCCGACATGACGATCTTCTCGCCGCGGGCGTCCGCCATGGCCCACCACGAGGGCGACGAGCGGGCCAGCATGGAGTGGGCGCGGGCGTGCAACGACCTCATCGCGCGCGTCGCCGGGCTGTTCCCGGGCACGTTCATCGGCGTCTGCCAGCTGCCGCAGTCACCCGGCGCCCCGCTGGACGCGTCCGCCGCCGAGCTCGAGCGCTGCGTCACCGAGCTCGGGTTCGCCGGCTGCAACCTCAACCCGGACCCGAGCGGCGGGAGGTGGACCTCCCCGCCGCTCACCGACCGGTACTGGTACCCGATCTTCGAGAAGATGACCGAGCTCGACGTGCCCGCGATGGTGCACGTCTCGAGCAGCTGCAACCCCGTCTTCCACGCCACGGGCGCGCATTACATCAACGCCGACACCACGGCGTTCATGCAGCTCATCCAAGGCGACCTGTTCGCCGACTTCCCCGACCTGCGGCTGGTGATCCCGCACGGCGGCGGCGCCGTCCCCTACCACTGGGGCCGCTACCGCGGGCTCGCCGACATGCTGGGCAAGCCGCCGCTGAGCGAGCACGTGATGAAGAACGTGTTCTTCGACACCTGCGTCTACCACCAGCCCGGCATCGACCTGCTCTTCGAGGTCATCGACACCGACAACATCCTGTTCGGGTCCGAGATGGTGGGCGCCGTCCGCGGCATCGACCCCGAGACCGGCCACTATTTTGACGATACGAAACGGTACGTCGACGCGGCCGCCCTGCCCGAGGCCGACCGCGCGAAGGTCTACTCGGGCAACGCCCGCCGTGTCTACCCGCGCCTCGACCAGGCCCTGCGCGAACGAGGACTCTAATTGGCTGCCACCTTCACCCCCGACGCCGACTGGCTCGCGTTCGACCCTGACCCGAGCAAGCCCGGCTACGTCCCGCCCCCCGGTGCGGTGGACGCCCACTGCCACGTGTTCGGCCCCGGCGATACGTTCCCGTACGCGCCGGAACGGAAGTACACGCCGGTCGACGCGGGCAAGGAGCAGCTGTTCGCGCTGCGGGACTTCCTCGGCTTCGACAAGAACGTCATCGTCCAGGCGACCTGCCACGGCGCCGACAACAGCGCCCTGGTGGACGCCCTGCGGGCGGCCGGGGACCGGGCCCGCGGCGTGGCGACCATCCGGCCCGGCGTATCGCGGGCCGGGCTCGCCGACCTGGACGCGGCCGGGGTGCGCGGCATCCGCTTCAACTTCGTCAAGCGCCTCGCCGATCCCAAGCCGGACGACTACTACCGCGGCCTGACCGAGGCGGTGGCCGAGTTCGGCTGGCACATCGTGGTGTACTTCGAGGCTCCCGACCTGGCCGAGCGCTGGCAGCTGTTCACCAGCCTGCCCACGACCGTGGTCGTCGACCACATGGGCCGGCCCGACGTGACGCAGCCGGTCGACGGGCCCGGCTTCGCGCAGTTCACGCGCTTCATGCGCGAGAACGAGAACGTCTGGTCCAAGGTGAGCGGCGCGGAGCGCCTGTCGGTCTCCGGCCCGCCGGACTACGCCGACGTCGTTCCCTTCGCCCGCAATATCGTCGAGACGTTCCCCGGCCGGGTCATCTGGGGAACCGACTGGCCGCACCCGAACATGAAGAGCCACATGCCCGACGATGGCAACCTGGTCGACCTCATCCCGCGGATCGCCCGCACCGAGGACCTGCAGCGCCGGCTGCTGGTCGACAACCCCATGCGCCTGTACTGGGAGACCTGATGACCGAGTACACCTCAGA
>WNGJ01027113.1_pt1 | contig 12117 bp, 11 predicted proteins | sample 5400611 | NCBI WGS metagenome assembly WNGJ01 (sample SAMN13153375, study PRJNA577476) | soil metagenome | isolation source: 40 cm soil or saprolite under Garry oak tree replicate 1 | place: USA:California | collected 2016-06-15 | reverse complement strand
TGGCCGTGTGCGGGATCGCGCCCAGGCCCGACCGGTAGTGCGCCTCGAGGTGCCTGGCGTACTCCCGTTCGGCCCGCTCGTCGGTCTCGGAGACGGCGACCACCTGGAGGAAGGCCAGCCGGTACGGGTTGCGGTCGCGGCCGAGTTCGTCGGCCAGCTCCCAGTACCGGTCGAAGACCTGCCGCCCGGTGAGCTTCGGCCCGTCCCAGCTCAGGTATACGAAGACGTAGTCGCGGGAGAGGATGTCCCGCAGCGTCCCGGGTGAGCCGGTGCCCGGGATCCAGATCGGCGGATGCGGCTGCTGGACCGGCCGGGGCCAGATGTTGACCTGCCCGTACTTCTCGAAGCGGCCGTTCCACGGGAAGGGCCGCGGCTCCGACCACGCCTTCAGGATCAGCTCGCGGTGCTCGCGGTAGCGCTCGCGGGTCTCGACCGCGGGCAGGGACGCGTTTCGGTCATCCGCTCCGGCTCGACGACCTGGTAGGGCGCCGTCACCACGGAGTTGTGCTGGTTCTCGAAGCCTTCGGGCATATACCGGTACGGCACCTGCTCGAACAGGCTGACCTTCATCTGTCTGCCCTCCGGGAACGAGGTTGCCCCAAGCCGACAGCCGACCACAGCCCGCCCCCGGCCGCAACCCCCGGCCCGCAGTACCAGCCGCCAGTAATAGTTGCCCGGGCCGGCGGGTACACCGTCAGGACCCGTAACGGCGCCAGGAGGCCAGATGCGTATCACCGATGTACTTCGTGGTAAGGGCACGCAGGTAGTCACCGTCCCCCCGGACACGAAGGTGCGCCGCCTGCTGGAGGTGCTCGCCGAGCACGGTATCGGCGCCGTCGTCGTGTCCAGCGACGGTACCTCGGTCGGCGGGATCGTCAGCGAGCGGGACATCGTCCGGGCTTTCGCCAAGCGAGGCGCCGCCGTGATGTCCGAGCCGGTAACGGCCATCTACACGGCCGAGGTGCACACGATCACGCCCGATACCTCGCTGGACGAGGTCATGCGCATGATGACCGAGCGCCGGGTGCGGCACGCGCCGGTCGTGACCGACGGCGTCCTGCGCGGGATCGTGAGCATCGGCGACGTGGTCAAGAACCGCATCGACGAGCTCGAAACCGAGCGGGCGCACCTGACCGACTACATCACCGGCGCCCGCTAGCGCGCCGGCCCGGTGGCGCACGGGCGTGTCGCCCTGGTGACGGGGAGCTCGCGCGGCCTGGGCGCCGTGATCGCGCGGCACCTGGCGCGGGACGGATTCGCCGTCGCCGTCAACGGCCGGCCCGGCGACGAACAGGTGGCGGCCGTCGCCCAGGCCGTCCGCGACGACGGCGGCACCGCCGCGGGCTTCTGCGCCGACGTCACCGACGAGGACCAGGTAAACAGCCTTGTCACCGCGATCACCGGCGCGCTCGGCCCGGTCGGCGTGCTGGTCCTCAACGCCACCGGCCCGCAGCCCGAGGCCCCGGTGACCGAGGTGGGCTGGGCCGACCACGCCGCCCAGCTGGACTTCTTCGTCAAGAGCCCGGTGCTGCTCGGCCGCGCGGTGCTGCCCGGCATGCAGGCCCGCCGCTACGGCCGCATCGTCAGCATCGACTCCGAGGTTGCCCACCGCCCGCCGCCGGGCCGGTCCGCCTACGCGGCCGCCAAGAACGCGCAGATCGGCCTGACCCGGAGCTGGGCTCGTGAGCTCGCCCCGTTCGGCATCACCGTGAACACGGTCGCCCCCGGTTTCGTCCCGGTGGAACGCCACGTGGACGTCCCCGACGAGGTCAGGCACGCCTATCTGGCTTCGGTGCCCGCCGGGCGGATGGGAACCCCTGCCGACATCGCCCACGCGGTCAGCTTCCTCGCCTCCGACGACGCCGGCTTCGTCACCGGCCAGCGCATCGTCGTCGACGGCGGGCGCAGCCTCGGCCCCTGATCACCCTTCCGCGGCGAGCTGGTCCAGGACCCGGCGCATGTATTCGAGCGCCTGGTGATCGTCGAGGCCGCCCTGCTCTTGGTCCGGTGCGAGCCCGGCGGCCGCGATCGCGCTTCGCGCCTCGGCCACCTGCGGAGCCCAGTAGGGGGCGGTCTTGTCGAGGTGGCCGAGCATCAGGGCGGCGTCCTGCAGCCGGCCGGCCTGCACCATCATGTTGACAAACTCGACGCAGGTCACGCAGATGGCCTGCATGTTGCCGGTTCCGATGAGCTCGTCGATGTAGGAGGACAGGATCCGGAAGGCCCGGGAGCGCTGGCCGCGGCCGAACGCGGTGCGCGCCTCGATGGACCGCCCGGGGGACTGGGTGCGCTCGGGCACCTGGACCCCGGCGGCCTCGGCGAACAGCCGATCGGCCCGGTCGGGTCGGCCCTGCAGTGAGGAGGAGTAGCCGAGCAGCATCAGCGACAGGTGCAGCAGCGTCGGCGGCCCGTGCTGGCGGTACCGGTCCGCCAGCGCCGCGACCGTCGCGTCGCCCTCGCGGACCTGCCCGCTGAACAGGAGCGCCGCCCCCACGTCGATCTCGAAGTTCTCACCCCCACCGGGACGCTCGTGCTCAACGCCGGCGGCACGCCCGGCCACCTCATCGGCGCGATCGGCCCGATGCTCCGGCTAGCCGCGGTCAACCCCCTCGTCCGGCAGCGCCTCCGCGTCCTGCCCACCCGCCAGGACCGGGCCGAACTCGCCGCCGTCATCGCGCTCGTCGACGCGGGCAAACTCCGCCCCGTCGTCGACCGGACCTACCCCTTGACCGGCGTCGCCGCCGCCCTCCGCCAGGTAGAAGAAGGCCACACGAGCGGCAAGATCGTCATCACCATCGCCTGATCGCGGACCACGCCCCTGACCGGGGCCCGGTGACCGGCACAAACCCGGCAGGCTCGCCATCTGGCCGGGCACTGCGGCCAGGAGGGCATCGAGAAACCGCAGTGTGGCGCAGACTGATTCGTGCCGCCACAGCGCGAGGATGTGGTCGAACCCGGTGGCGGTGCGTAGCTGGCCGGCCAGCCCGTCCGCGACCGGGGCGAGCTGACCGCGCTGGGCCCGCAGTAGGTCCCGGGGGTCGGCGCCGACCCGGTCGAGCAGGGCCACCTTGACCAGCAGTTCTGAGCGGATATCACGGGCGTGGCAGACTGGCCGGCGCAGCCATTCTTCGGCGGCCTGGCGTCCCTCGGGCGTGGCCTGCAGTTCGGCCCGGGCCGGCCCGAGGCTGCTGGGCTGCTTCTCGGACGCCGTGATCAGGCCGAGCTGTTCGACGAAGGATCTTGAACGCCGCCCGTTTGGCACCGGAAAGGCCGGCCGCCGGTCACCTGACCAGCGGCCGGCCTGCCCCCGAGGGACTCAGGAATCGGTCAGCGCGTCCTCCGACACGGCCGTGCGCGGCAGCAGCAGCGACAGGACGCCGCACAGAGCGAACGCACCCATCGCGTACGGCGCGGTGTGGACCAGCGCCGCCTCGAACGAGTGCCTGCCCAGGTACCCGAAGAAGACGGTGCCGAGCAGCGCCACGCCGAGCGCGCCACCGAGCTGCTGCGCCGTGCTGAACAGCCCGGACGCGCCGCCGGCCACCTCGGCCGGGACCGCGGCCAGCACCACGTTGACCAGCGGGATGACCAGCAGGGCCAGGCCCGCGCCCGCCACCACCAGGCCGGGCACGATCGGCCACGGGCTGCCGTTCACCCCGACGTGCGGGGCGGCCAGCGCCACGCCGCCGATGCCGGCCACCATCAGCACCGCGCCGCCGGCCAGGATGCGCCGGCCGGCCTTCTGGGCCAGCGGCACCGCCACCGGCGCGGCGATGAAGCTGCCCACGCTGAACGCGACCGCGGTCAGGCCCGCCTTCAGCGGCGAGAAGTGCTGGCCGGCCTGCAGCCACAGCGCGAAGGCGAGGAAGAAGCCCTGCATCCCGGCGAAGAAGGCGAGCTGCACGCCCATCCCCGCGGCGAACGCCGGCACCCGAACAGCCCGGCCCGCAGCAGCGGAGCCACGCCCTGACCGGAACGTGAGGACCGCCGGGCCTCGATCAGCCCGAGCGCCACCAGGCCGGCCACCCCGGCCGCCATCAGCGGCCACACCCACGCGGGCCAGCCGAGCTGACGGCCCTCGAGCAGCGGGTAGACGATCGCGACCAGCGAGCCGGCCAGTAGCACCGCGCCGGGCAGGTTCGGGCGCCGCGCGGCCGGGTCCCTGGTCTCGGGCACGAGGCGGGCCCCGGCGATCAGCGCGGCCACGGCCACCGGCACGTTCACGTAGAACACCGAGCGCCAGCCCCAGCCGAACAGGTTCGCGTCGGTCAGCACACCCCCGAGGACCAGCCCGATCGCGGACGCGAAGCCGAGCATCGCCCCGTAGATGCCGAACGCCTTGCCCCGCTCCGCCCGGCCGAAGATGACCCGGAACGTGGCCAGCACCTGCGGTGCCATGGCGGCGGCCGCGGCGCCCTGGACGACCCGGGCGGCGATCAGTTCGGCGCCGGACCCGGACAGCCCGGCGGCCAGGCTGGCCAGCCCGAACAGCGCTGCGCCGGCCAGGAACACCCGCTTGCGGCCGAACTTGTCGCCGAGGTTTCCGGCGATGATGAGCGCCGCCGCGAACGCCAGCATGTACCCGGACACCACCCATTCCAGCTGGGTGGCGCTGGCGTGCAGGTCACGGCGGATGGAAGGGAGTGCCACGTTGACGATCGTCACGTCGATCATGTCCATGAGCGCCCCGACGATCATGACGATCGCGGCGAGCCAGCGGCGAGGGTAACCCGCCGGCCCAGTGTCGGCCTGCACTGGCTCGTGGCCGTTGGCGACGGCCGCCTGAGTGGTGGTCATTTCCGACTCCTCGAACTAGGTTCAACTCTCGAACGATGTTCTATCACTCGATCGTCGGTCTAGTCAAACACTGTTCGAGAACTGGTACAGTGTTAGAGAAGGCGAGAGGAGTCCCGATGACGACGAAGCCGGATATCCCGCCGCCGCCCTGGCAGCGGCTGCCCGACCGGCCGTCCCGGCGGCGGCGCGAGCCGATCAGCCGGGAGGCGATCGTGAAGGCCGCGGTCGATCTGCTCGACCGCGAGGGCCTGGCCGCGCTGAGCATGCGGCGGCTGGGCGACGAGCTCGGGGCCGGCGCCGCGTCGCTGTACTGGCACGTCGGCAGCAAGGACGGCCTGCTTGACCTGGTGCTCGACGAGATCATCGGCGAGCAGCAGGTGCCCGACCCCGACCCCGCGCGGTGGCAGGAGCAGCTCAAGGAGGTCGCCCGGCATCAGCGCCGCGTCAGCCTGCGCCACCCGTACGTCGTGCGCATCTCGATCGGCCGCATCCCGATGGGCCCGAACGCGCTGCAGTACTCCGAGCGCGTGCTCGCGATCCTGCGGGCGGGCGGGCTGCCGCCGCGGCTGGCCGTGCAGGGCTATTTGGTGCTGATCGCGACCGTGAACGGCTTCACCGTGGACGAGACCGGGGTGGAGGACGGCGGCGCCCCGAACCGCGACCCGGCCCACCTGCAGGAAGCCGCGGACATGGCCCGCGACTACATCGCCTCGCTCCCGGCGGACTCATTCCCGAACATGACCGCCCTGGCCGGCGAGTTCGCGCTGGCCGATCCCGACGAGCGGTTCGAGCTGCTGCTCGACATCTTCGTGGACGGGCTGGCCCGCCGGGCCGCCTCGGCCCGATCAGGCAAGCACTGATCAGGCGGCTCGATCAGTCAGCATTGGTCAGGCTGGCACCCGGCCGCGCCGCCAGGCCGCCAGGCGCAGCGGGCGCACCGCCCGGAGCGAGATCGTGCGGCGGGAAGCCCGGCGGGCGGCGCGGGCCTGCCGCGGCAGGTGCTGCCGCCTGGCCTCGGATGCGGTCGCGCGGTTCTGCGCGACCGTCCTGCTGTCCGCCGACGACATCCGGATCCTGGCCACCAGCCGGGAGCCGCTGGGCCTGCCCGAGGAGGCCAGGTACCGGCTGTCCCCGCTGGCGCTGCCGACCCCGGAGGGTCCGGCCCAGGCCGAGGCGGTGACGCTGTTCGTCGAGCGGGCCCGTCAGATCGACCCCGACCTCACGCTGGACGGCGAGGCGGCCGCCCGGCAGCGGTCGCTCGATGCCGCCGTCGACTGGAGCTACCAGCTGCTGTCCGAACCGGAGCAGCGCGTCTTCCGGTACCTGTCGCTGTTCCCCATGGTTCGCCCTCCGGATCGATTCCGCCCTGGCCTGGGCCCTGGTGTCCAACGGAAAACTGGACGGCGTGCCGGAGCTGTGCGAGCAGCTGCTGGCCGCGGCCAGGATAGCGGGCGACCTGGCCGAGCAGGCGGACACCCTGTTCCTGATGGCGGTGGCCGCCCGCATGGGCGGCCAGTTCGCCGCCGCCGCGGCCCGGCTGCGTGAGTCGGCCGAACTCGCGGTGTCCAGCGGCTATCCGCTGCGCATGATCGACATCATCGATCAGGCCGGCTACCTGTGCGCGGCCACCGGGCGGCCCGCCGAGGCGATCACCCTATGGTCCGCGCGGACGGCCCAGTGCCAGGCGGCCGGGCTGGTCGAACCGCATCATCTAAGCCGGCGCCGGGATGAGGCCGAGCTGTTCGAGCATCAGCAGCCGGTCGTACATCAGGTTGAAGGAAGCGTGCTGACCGTCGCGGAAGCGGAGCACCTGGACATAGGGCACCGCGACCGGCCGCCCGGTGGGCGGGATGTCGCCGGCCGGGCTGTGCAGGACGCCCCCGTGGGTCCCGGTGAAGGTGCCTTCCTCGACGGCGATGTCGCCGGTCACGTGCAAGGCGTGCACCTCGACGTGCGCATCGGGGAAGGCGCCGAACCAGGCCGCGAAGAACCCCGCGCAGGCCGCCTTGCCCTCGCCGCTTATCCCGCCGGGCGCATGGAAGACGACATCATCGGCCAGCACGCTGCTGAACCCGTCGATGTCGTGGGCGTTAAACGTCTCCGTTCCCTTCACGAACGCCTCGTGCACGGTCATCGCCATCTCTAGTCCCCTTCCGTAGGTGAGGTGATGGCTCCACCGTCGCGCCGTCGGCGGGTGGTTCGCTGTAGGGTCGGCACCCCAGTCTTTTCCGCCGCCAGGGCGTCTGCTAGCTGGCCGCGGCCTTCGATCCCGAGCTTGGCGTAGGCGCGAGCCAGATGACCCTCGATCGCCTTGAGGGTCACGTACAGCTCGCCGGCGATCTCGCGGTTGGAGCGGCCGTCGCAGGCCAGCCGGGCGACGCGCAGCTCGCTGGGGGTCAGCGCGTCTACCCCGGTCCGCCATGGACGCCGCGGGCGGGCGCCGGCCGCCCTGAGCTCGTCGCGGGCCCGGGCGGCCAGCGGCCCGGCGGCGCAGCCGGCCGCGAGCTCGAGCGCCCGGGCCAGCGGGTCCCTGGCCGCGGCGCGCTGGCCGTCCCGGCGCAACGCCGCGCCGAGTTCGGCCAGCGAGCGGGCACGCTCGAGCAGCGCGGGGGAATCGTCGAGCACGGCCGCCGACTCGTGCAGCAGGGCCAGGCCTTCCGGGCCGCCGCGGGCCAGCCCGGCGACCCGCAGCGCGATCCCGAGCGCGCGTGGCGCGCCGAACACCCGCACGTCGGCCAGCTCGGCGTCGGCCAGCCGCACGGCGTCCTGGCGCCAGCCCAGCCGCAACAGCGCGAGCGCGGCGCCGGAGCGCGCGTGCACGTAACCCGTCTCGCGGATGGGCATGCCCCACACGTCGGCGCCGAACAGCTCCCCGCAGGCCCGGAAGTCGGCCAGCGCCTCGGCGGCCCGGCCCTGAGCCAGCCGCAGGCGTCCGCGGGCCGCCGGGATGAGTACCGTCCCGACACCCGCGGGCCATCCCTGCCGCGGCAGCAGGTCCAGCAGCGCCTGCGCCTCGTCCAGCTGGCCGGCCTCGACGGCGACGTCGGAAAGGACGGTCGCGGCGAACCCGAGTCCCGGCGCGAAGTCACCCTCCTGCAGCACGCACAGCGCCACCCGGGCCGCCGCGTCGGCCTCGGGCAGCGCGCCGAGCCGCAGCTTGAGCAGGCCGAGGGTGGAGTAGGCGGCCACCAGGCCGCGGGCCGAGCCGCAGCGGTGGGCCTGCTCGAGCATCGGTCCGAGCGCCTTCTCGACCGCGCCGAAACGCTCGGCCACGACCAGGACCCACAGCAGCGCCGCTCGCGTATCCCAGTTCTCAGCGTCGGGGCCGGAGCGCTCCAGTGTCTCCTCGAGCCAGGTCGCGATCTGGCCGGCCGGGCGGCCCGCCAGCAGCATGGCCATCGCCTGCGCGACCGCGACCGGTTCGCTGGCCGCCGCCGGGCGACGCCCGCCCAGGTGACGCGAGCCCAAGCGGGCGAGCACGGGCGCGACCCGCGTCGCGCGCCGCGCGTCGTGCAGGCCGCAGACCACCAGTTCCCCCTCCAGCCGGGCCGCGAGCTCCGCCTCGGCCGGACCGAGTTCGGCCAGCGCCCGCTCGATGACATCCACCGCGTCCACCCACCGGAACAGGGCCGCATAGGCCTCGGCCACCTCCAGCGCGATCTCGGCGCGGACCCGCGGGCCGGCCGCTACGCGCAGCGCCTCCTCCAGCAGCGCGAAGCCCCGCTCCCGCCCGGCCGTCACCTCGGCCCGCGCCGCCTCCCGCAGGACCCCGGCCCGCTGCCCGGGTGACGGCGGCTCGGCCAGCGCCCGGTCCAGCAGGCCCGCGGCGGCCTGCGGCGCGCCACTGTCCATGGCCGCCCGCGCCGCCTCCCGCAGCCTCGCCAGCACCCAGCCATCACCCGCCGGCCGAACCCGGACCAGATGCGCGGCCACCTGGCCCGGCGGGGCCATGTCACCGTGCAGCAACCGGGCCGCGCGGCGATGGGCGCGGTCCCGTTCCCCGGAGTCCAGCATCGCTTCGAGCGCATCGCGGATCACCGGATGCACGAACCGCGGCCGCCAGGGGCCATGCGCGGGCACCTCAGCCGCCAGCACGCCGGCCGCCAGCACCTCAGCCGCCAGCACGCCGGCCGCCAGCACCTCGGCCGTCGGCACCTCGGCGGCCAGGACCTCGGCACGGGTCAGGCCCCCAGCCAGCCGCGCCGCGGCGGCCGGCGTCACCTCCGCGATCGCCGCCGCGTGCCGCAGTTCGCCGCCGTCCCCCAGCACGGCCAGCGCCTGAGCCAGGCTGAGCGCGTCCGAACCCAGGCCCCGCACCCGGGTGATCACCTGCCGCGCGATCTCGTCCAGTCCTCCGGCCAGCAGTTCGGCCGGCTCCAGCGCGGCCATTGGCCGGCCGCTGCGGTTCGCCGCCCGCAGCAGTTCGGTCAGGTACAGCGGGTTACCGCCGCAGGCCGCGTATACGGCCGCGCACAGCTCATCGCCCGCCTCGCCGCCGCCCGCCGCCCGCACCACGGCGCCCACCGCCTGCTCGCTCAGCAGCGCCGGGCGCAGGACCGCCGCCGCCTCCGCGCATACCGCCAGGAGCGGGGTCCCTAGCAGCGCGGGGTCGCCCGGACGCAACGCCACCAGCATCCCCGCCGCCAGCCCGTCCAGCCGCCGCGCCAGGTAGGCCAGCCAGCGCAGCGAGGGCTCGTCGGCCCAGTACACGTCGTCGACGGCGATCAGCAGCGGTCCGCGGGCCGCCAGGTTGACCACCAGCCAGTACAAGCCGTGCAGCACCGCGAACGAGCTGTCGTCGGCGAGCGGCGCGGCGAGCTCGCCGGCCAGCAGCGGCCGTGCCGCGGCGGCGGGCCCGGCCAGCAACGCCTCCCGCTCGCCCGGGTCCGCCCCGGCCAGGCGCCGCTCGAACAACTGGCGTACCACCCCGAACGCGAAACCCGATTCCAGCTCCGAGCCCCGCGCCCGCAGGACCTCATGGCCGAGCTCGGCGGCCCGCGAGCACGCCACCTCGACCAGCGATGTCTTGCCGATACCGGCCCGGCCCTCGAGCAGCAGCATCCGGCCGCGGCGTTCCAGCAGTTCCTCGACCGCCGCCACCTCGTGCTCGCGCTCGCGCAGGCTTCCCACCAGGCCAGCGTGCCGCGCCATCGCGGGCTGATCAACCAGGGATACCAAGGGCCCAGGCCCTAGCCCCTGCCGCGGCCGGGTGCCGGCGGTTCCCGGCTGGCACTAGAGCCGCCGTCCGCTGATCCGGGCCGGCGTGATCCGCACGTATACGTCACGCGGACCGGCGGCCCACGGCTCGAGGCGCATTCCCTCCTCAAGCCGCCTCAGTTCGCGCTCACCCGTGACCACGTGCGCGCGCCCGCTCACCAGAACGCTCCAGCCGGTGTGGAGCGCCTCGTCGAAGTGGTCGGCCTCGAAGCTGACCTGACCGTTCGCGTACACCGCCAGCAGCGTGTCCGGTGCGGTGCGGAAGACGATGGTCTTCCTGGTTACCGCGAAGTTGACCGGCAGCATCATGATCCCGTCCGCGGACGCGAACCCGACGCGGCCCACGCCACCCGGTTCGATCAGGTCGAAGCACTCGGACGGGCCGAGTGTGCGCAGGACGTGCTCACGGGTACCGGATCCGGCCGCCATGACCTTCTCTTCCGGCAAGTCATGCCGCACGTACTGGCTCCTCGCCCCCTTCGCGGTTGCCATACTCGCTCACCTCCGCCGCTTGCGGACTGTTTCGCTTCCTTAGCCTCCTCTCGCGGCGTTGGCGGCGCAGGGGCCCCACGTCCCGTCGGCTCGGGCCGTAAGGCCCGCGCGCGGCCAGGACCTATACCGGTGGTACCAGGACGAAGTAGCGCTCGAGCAGGGACGACTCGCCCCGCACGTCGAGCCGGCCGGTCACCGGCCGCTGCCAGAGGAATAGCGCCAGGTCGGACGCGGTGCCCGAGATCTGGATGCCAGGCCCGCCGTCGTCTTGCCCGTCGTCCTGCCCGTCGTCCTCGCCGAGCAGCACCGCCTCGCCGTCGAACCGCACCGCCCACGTCTCCGGGCCGTCCGTGCGCCGGAACGCGAACCGCTCGCCCTGACCGGGCGGCGCCTGGGCCATGGCCCGCCGCATGGGCGCCATGACCTCGAAGGTCTGCCCGATCGCGTCGACGGCCAGCGCCGCGTCGAGGGGCCCGGCCGTCCCCACCGCGTGCTCCGCGTCCACCTGCTCGCCCGGTTCGGCCGCGCGGAAGCGATCCGCCAATTCGGCCGCCCCGGCCCCGAACCAGTCCAGCAGCCCGGCCGGAACCGGATCCTGCCGGGGCGCGCGGCCGGGCGGCAGCCATCCCGCCCACTCCTCGGCCAGCCCCAGCCAGGACCGGTCACCGCGGGCCGGGGGCTGCTGCATCCGCTCGCCGACCACGCGGGCCACCAACCGGTGCACCATGCCCAGGTGCAGCACCAGGTCGGTCACCACCCACTCCGGGCAAGACGGGACGTCCGGCGCGGCCCGCGACCCGGCCGCCCGCCGCGCCGCCGCCTCGAAGGCGGCGGCCTCCCGCTCGAAGTGCCCGACATAGTCCACGGCGGTCCCCTTCTCCCGGCCCCCATGCCACCCTAGTTCCGGAGGAACTCATGGCCCAGGACGTGTCGAGCCGGCGGCTCATCGTGGCTGGCACCCGGCTCATGCCGGTGCCGCTGGTGCCCGAGATCAGGCTGCACCAGGCCGGCGATCCGATCAGCCTGTGGCAACGCACCGAGGACACCTCCGGGCGCACCGGCCTGGACCCGCCGTTCTGGGCGTTCGCCTGGGCCGCCGGGCAGGCCTTGGCCCGCTACCTGCTCGACCACCCGGAGACCGTCCGGGGCAGTGACGTGATCGACATCGCCTCAGGCTCCGGGCTCGTCGCCATCGCCGCGGCTAGGGCCGGGGCGGCCGCCGTGACCGCCTACGACATCGACCCGCTCGCCACCGCCGCCATCGAGACGAACGCGGCCGCCAACGGCGTGACAGTGCGGGCCGTCTGCGCCGACGTCCTGGACCGCGACGACCTCCCGCCGCCCGGCACGGGCCTGGTGCTGATCGCCGACGCCTTCTACCAGCGCGACCTGGCGGCCCGGGTAATGCGCTTCGCCGGACGCGCCCAGGCCCGCGGCGTCGGCGTGCTGGTCGCCGACTTCGGCCGGGCCTACCTGCCCCGCGACCGGCTCACGCCGCTGGCCGCCTACGACGTCCCCGGCCAGCGCGTCACCGAGGACAGCGACATCAAGCGCACCACCATCTGGGCATTGGCCGAACGACCCGGGGAAACCCCTCGCCCCGCCACCCCC
>WNGJ01006833.1_pt1 | contig 12120 bp, 14 predicted proteins | sample 5400611 | NCBI WGS metagenome assembly WNGJ01 (sample SAMN13153375, study PRJNA577476) | soil metagenome | isolation source: 40 cm soil or saprolite under Garry oak tree replicate 1 | place: USA:California | collected 2016-06-15 | reverse complement strand
TCGGCCGCGAACAAATAGCAGTTGTATTGCCAGAACGCAACAGCGCTTTGCAACGCGCTGGAGATTTCGATGGACTCAAGAATATGCAGCGCGACTTGCAAGCGCAGCTTGTATTCGTTGTGCCCGGAGGAGGCACAGGCCCCGCCGAGTTCGCGCGCCGGCGCCGTTTTCCTGTCTATCCTTCCCTGGAGGAATACGCGCAAACGCTCCTTGATGAATTTCAAGATCAGGATACCCCAGACGTGGGACGTGTATTTGGGGGTAGACAAACACCTGCTCGATCTCCTGCTTCAACCGGCGCTGGCGAAAATGAAGAGCCTCAGCCACCTCGTGCTTTGCCGGTAAGCCCGCTTTCGAAACGTGCAATCGGTGCCGGTATGCAGACCAAAGATCAGCGCACCACCAGCAATAGAGTTGATGAGGATCATGAAAGCGCATTTCCGCCAGCTATCCCGGCTCCTGCACCACAAACTGATGAGATCACCCAGCCTGGAAACGTACCTCCACAGGAGGATGTGGCACCAATGCCAGTCAGTCCGGCTCCAAAAGGTGCAGGGGAGAACGATGTTGAAACAGACGATATCCATCCTCCTTCCCAGGGTGGATCTGCTGGCGGCTTGCCCGTACCCGTAGGTGCCTCTGCACTTATGACACCACCGTATGCTGCTCATGCAATAAGGGGTTATCTTCTGGCCTCTGCTCCACGCAGAAGCCGGAGGCGATGGCTGATCGCTATTCCGATCGTACTTGCGCTGCTTGTGATTGGTTATTTTGTCTACCAGCCACTCGTGAATCTCATTTTTGTCCCGGCTGCCACGGTAACGATTACCCCGGCCAGTAAAGATCTGAGGAATACCTACACCATCACCGCCGTGACCGGGACTCCTGATCCTGCTAAACACCAGGTGCAGGCGCGTTTGTTGTACGCTGCTTCTTCAGAACTGGCGAAGACGGTCAATGCGAGTGGTGCAGGGAACACTCCGGCCACAATAGCCACGGGAACGTTGACCTTTTATAATAGCTCCACTTCCCCAGTGACGATTCCTGCTGGTACGGCCTTCACTGATGCGAGCGGGGTAGAGATCGTCAATGCTAGAGATGCCAGTATTCCGGCTGGAAACCCACCTACGGTAGCACAAATCACCGTTCCTGCCCACGCGGTGCATGCTGGCGCGAGTGGCAATATCCCTGCATTCGATTTCAATAATATGCCGTGCTGTGCTAATGGCGTCTTCGTGCAGAATGGAGGAGCGTTTCGCGGCGGCCAGGATCAGCAGATCTATAGCTATGTGGAGCAGAGTGACATCGATAAGGCAGCAAGTGCCCTGGAGTCGTCCCTCCTGCCAGGCGTACAGGCTGCGTTGCAGCAACAGATTCATGCGAATGAGCAACTGGTCAGCTCCACGCACTGTATACCTGATAGCAGTTTCGATCATGCAGCAGGTAAGCAGGCATCAAATGTCACAGTCACTGTGATGGTGGTATGTACGGGCGAAGCCTACGATCAGCGAGCGGCGCAAGCGATGGCTCAAGATTCGCTCGTAACCGACCCGGCGCGGAATCCTGGCAATGGATATGTCCTGGTGGGTACCATTGCGACGACCATGACGAATGCAACGGCAGATACAAAGGGTATCGTCTCCTTGCTTGTGCATGCAGAGGGGATATGGGTCTACCAGTTCAACAATGCGCAGAAGCAGACGCTGATGAAACTGATTGCGGGCAAAAGCCAGAAAGTGGCTCAATCCCTGCTCTTACAGCAGGAGGGCGTAGATAAAACCACGATCCACCTCTTTGGAGGCAATGGCAGTACGTTGCCTACCGATCAAAGTCAGATTACGCTGGCGGTGCTGAGCGTGCAGGGGTTACAGAGAAGTTTATCACAACCCTAAAAGAGTGCCCGAATTGCTTGACGCTGCACTACTCGCATGTTATGATAAGGCTGGGTTGGTGCTGTAGAAGTTTGTTCTGGCAGTAAAGGCGCTCAAATGCAGAAACCCTCGTCCTGGCGCGAACTCCTGGCCTCTATCATCAGCAACCCGGCTGAGCGAGAGCGGATTGCCGCTGGGGCTGGCGTCCGTCCGATTACGCTCACACGCTGGAGCAATGGTGAATCAAAGCCACGCCTGCAGAATCTGCGCTCCCTAATCAAGGTACTGCCAACGCAGCACCAGGACCCATTCCGAGAGCTGATTGAGGGTGAGGAAAGTCTCTCGTCTTCTGTTCTCTCAGGAGAACGTGAACAGTTGGAAGAGATCCCCTACAAATTCATCAACGAGGTGCTTACTACCCGTGCGAGCGGTCCTGAGGTGCTCCTCTTTTGGGCTGTAAGCCACCTGATCTTGCAACACGCGCTCAGGCATCTCGATCCTGAGCCTGTTGGGATGTCGATTACCGTTGTGCAGTGTATGCCTCCCGTTTATGACGGCAAGATTCACAGCTTACGCGAGCGCACAGGGCTCGGCACTCCACCATGGCCTGGGGATCTGGAACACCAGGGCATGTTTTTGGGTGCGGAATCGCTGGCTGGCCACGTCGTCTCCACCGGACATTATGAACAGATACAAGACCTCAGGGAAGAGCATATGCTCCTCCCCGCTTATCAAGTCGAATATGAGGTGAGCGCTTCCGCCCATCCTATCATGTATACCGGGCGCATTGCTGGTTGCCTGCTGGTTTCAAGCACATTGCCCAACTATTTTCTTTCGCCGTCCCGCACCGCTCTCATCAATGGGTATGCCAACTTGTTGGCCCTGGCGTTCAAACCAGAGGAGTTCTATGAACTAGAGGTAGTCGAGCTTTCTCTGATGCCGCCCCTGGCTGTGCAGCGAGCACAATTTGCAGATTTTCGGCAGCGCGTTGCGAGGATTATGCAGCAGGCCCTGGCAGCGCAACAGCCCGTCAATAGTGTGCAGGCGGAACAGACCGCATGGCAGCAACTCGAAGAAGAACTGCGGCAGCTATCACTTCAGACCATGTAAAGAGTCAATGTTCACCTAGAAGGAGTCCTTCCATGGCAACTACACCCGAGTCATCCAAGCAGGAGAACACCTACTTTATCCAGGATAGTGGAGCTGAACTGGCGCGAGTCATCGAACTGGAGCGTGTCCTGACAAGGGGCATGGGCGGACTCTTGCCAGAGCATCCCGACCCATCAGCTTTGGTGGCCTCTTTCCATCGCGTTCTCGATGTCGCCTGTGGCCCAGGAGGATGGTCACTCGACCTGGTCCAGGCCTACCCTCACTTGCAAGTGGAAGGCTTCGATATTGACCAGCGGATGATCGATTATGCGAATTCTCAGGCGCGAGTAGCCGGACTCGACAACGCCAGTTTCCGGGTGATGAACGCAGCCGGTCCGCTCGATTATCCCAATAACTACTTTGACTTAGTCAATGCTCGCTGGTTAGCGGTTATTCCTACAGATGTCTATGAGAGAGCCGTGCGGGAACTCGCGCGGATTACACGACCCGGCGGCATCATACGCTTGACTGAGAATGAGCAGTACAGCATCAGCAATGGTCCCGCATTTGAGAGATTAAGTGGGATGTTCCTGCAAGCGGTCAAACGTGCCGGGAACACACACTCTCCTGATGGGCGTAGTACTGGCCTTACGCCGCTATTGGGGCGCTTTCTGCACAATGCGGGATGCCAGAACATCCAGATGAAGCCCTTTGTGATCGATTGGTCAGCGGGGGCAGCAGAGCACGAGCCAGTTTACCGTGTCCTCAGCGTGTTCATCCAATTGTTGCAGCCGTTCCTGATCAAAGTGGGAGTGACCACAAAGGAGGAATTTGAGCGCCTCTATAATGAAGCCGAGATAGAGATGCATTCGGATGATTTTCGCGCTCTCTGGTACTTTCTCACGGTTTGGGGCACAAAGTCCAATGCGTAGATGTCAGTTACCCTTAGAGTCGTACCACCTTGCTTTGAGCTTCACTTTAATAGTATCGCCAATGAGGAACGCAGCAGTAAAGACAGTCTTATCAATTGCTGGCCCCCTGCTCTCAGACTCCCTATGCTACGAGCATCGTTTTTCCCTTCCAGACGCCCCTGAAATCTGTTATGATTTGAGGGAAAAAGCTAGCAACTCTGGAAGCGAGAGAAAGGGACTTCCCCATGAAGATGGTCGCTCTCTATGATATCCACGGCAATCTGCCCGCGTTAGAGGCTGTCCTGAAAGAAGTTGAGCAGGAACATCCTGACCTGATCCTGGTGGGAGGAGATATCGTCCCGGGTCCCATGCCGCGCGCCGCGCTGGAGCGGCTGCTGGCGCTTGGGGATAACATACACTATATTCGTGGGAACTGCGAACGGGAGGTGGTCGCCGCGTTCGACGGCCTGCCGCCCCGTCCAGGCATGTCAGCAGAGGTGAGCGAGCGGATGCGCTGGACAGCAAAGCAACTGGAGCGCAGCCAGCGGGATGTTCTGGCTCAACTGCCGGAACAGGCATCTTTCAGCGTGGATGGGCTGGGTGAGGTGCTCTTTTGCCACGGCTCGCCACGCAGCGACGAGGAGATGATCACGGCGGCGACGCCAGAAGAGCGCCTGCGCGCTATGCTGGCCGGCGTCAGGCGGCGGGTCGTTGTCTGTGGGCACACGCATATGCAGTTCGACCGCACCGTGGATGGCGTGCGCATTGTGAACGCGGGCAGCGTCGGCATGCCCTATGGGGATGCGGGAGCGTACTGGCTGCTGCTTGGGCCAGAGATCATGCTGCGGCGCACGCTCTACGATCTGCAGGACGCGGCAGCGCGTATCAGAGCGAGCGGCTATCCGCAGGCGCAGGATTTCGCCGATAACAACGTGCTCAAGCCGGAGACGGAGGCCGAGGCGATCGCGGTGTTCGAGCGCATGGCGCAGCAGCGCGCGCATGCGTCTTAATCGCGCGACGTTTCATCATCCAACAGGGATTCATACGACACGGGGTACATGACACAAATTTGTCAGATACCCCGTGACTGCAGTCAGGGGCTTGTGTCTGTACTCCACGGCAACTCGGTACACCCTTGCGAGTCTACCGCTTTCGCTTCAACGTACGACACATCACCCTGGGAGCGAACTCCCAGGATAGAGGGGCTTCTGACAAGAGCCCCGTCCTTACTCACCATGGCCGAACCACTTGCAAGCAAGGAGCGTTATGATCGACCGAGAACGTTTTACCCAGGCACGGCATTCTTGCCTGGAACCCGCTCCGTTCAGTTGGAAAGGTACATGGGCGAACCGTCTCTCTCCGGCGAACCAGAGTGCCTAAGCCCATGTGTAGTATATCACAAACGGATGTCTCTGTACAGCGGCCATTCCTCCCCCTGTCTGAAGACAAGGGACTCCTGGCCGCGCAAGTTGATGTTGGCCGAAATGCGCGTTCAGGAACGCTGGATGATTCTGGATGTACTGCACGAAGTTGGTGGCCTGCTACGGCGATTGCAGCATCATGCCCTTTCCCCAAAAGCCGTGCCGGTGACCTATGCATGCCATGTGGGACTCCAGATCATGTCCATCATCGCGGCATCCCCATCATACCCATGTGCCAGTGACCTGTGCATGCCATGTGGGACCCCATGCGACTTCTGATCCGATTGGCCTGACTCTGTGTCAGCTTGCCGTCTTTGACGAGCTGGGCAAGCACATCTTCCGCTGCGGCCAAGCTGTCTTTCTGCAGGGTGCTAACCGGGACGCCAAGACGCTTTGCAAGGTCCTGCTGGTATTGTTGGCAGTACGGATTCGTCGTCTTCGTCGTCGCTGTGGGCGCAGGGGTAGGGGCGGTCTTTGTCGGACCGCTCCGGGCTGATGCGAACAGCGGGCCAGCAAAGAACGCACCAAAGAGTAGGCAGAGTAATAGCAAGGCTGAACCGCCACCTATTAAGAGGGCTTTTTTCATAGTTCTGAAAATCCTTTCAAATGAAAGCTCTTCCACACTGATTAAGTGCTGTGTTATCACACAAGTAGCGTGATACTCGAGGGCATTTCCTCACTTAAAGGCCCAGCCAGCAGAGTTTCGGGCCACTCTCCAGCTAAGGCGCCTCGCCCTCTTTAGATCTACTATAAGGAGGAAGCGTCATGAAAGCGTCATGAGCTTCGTCATGGGGAGTGGCTGAAGCGCTGAGCTGGAGAGGAGCAAGAACGCGCTGAGGAGAGTGTACCAGAGGAATGACGACACCCTTATGAGGGCATTTCATAACTGTGAATCCTCCAAAGATGAGCTAAGACGCGTTTGGGAGAACGGATCAGATCAGGACGGTGAGCCTGCCAAGCGGCCAAGGCGACCTATACAGTAGAAATAAGGCCGTCGGGGCAAAACTGACGCGAAGCGTTGCTTCGCGTCACGTGGCCAACAGTCTGATTACTCAGCTATTTGACGGTGATGTCCTGAATGTCGATGGTGATCGAGGCAACGCCGCGGTCGGCAGTGTTATCAGGATGTCGATAGTGGACGAGACGGTGGGTGGGGAACACAAAGCCGTCGAACGTCTTGAAGTCGCTAGAGTAGTGAGCAATCTCAACGCTGCCGTTGATATCGACGATGTAATCCATACGGCGTTGCATGCCTTCGGCATCGTAGTAGAAGGTTTGTTCCTGGCTGTGAGTGACGATCGTATCGGGAAAGGTGACCTTCAACCGACGCCAGGTCTGTCCCTCCTCCTGCCAGGGCTCGATCTCGTGGGCTTCTACACCTTGATAGGTGAACAGGAACGGTTCGGTGAGGTAGTTCCACGTGGCGTAGCTGCTGAAGTAGGCCACCTGCGCGGCATCCCAGCGTGTGGAGTGATCGTATCCGTCGAACGACGCGCGGAGGTCGGTTCGGCTCTCGATGATGTGACCGTCGGTATCCAGGATGGTCAGGCGTTCGGGGTCGACATCGAACACCGAGCGCCGGTCGGGGGCGGTGAACGGCGTGTAAACGAGGTGCTCGCGATGGGTGTCTATTTCGAGGGTCTGCTTGCTGAGCACCCCTGGCCAGCCTTTTGAGGCCCAAAATGGGCCGCCAAGCGATACGTGAGCAGTGAGCGTTTTAGTGTTTTGCCAGCGGTCCAGACCTCCGTGAGCGGCAAGTACAGAACGTAACAACGTATCCAATTGATCTCGCTTTCTTTCTGGCAAACCTTGCACTCGGGCAAGGTCCGTGAAGTGTACGCTACGCGAGTTGTGACATGCTTGAGAGAGGAGGACCGTTGTCGGATCAGGTCCCTATCTCCCACGTTTCCCGCATTCAAGTGGACAACGGTTCGCAATCGCGAGCCATTGTTGTGGTAACCCCCCTGGCTTGTTTGATGGTTTCTGAGGGCATTTCCTAACTCAAAAGCCCAACCGACAGGGTTTCGGGCCACGACCCAGATGTGGCCCCTCGCCCTCTCTCGTTCTAGCATAAGAAGGAAGCGTCATGAAAGCGTCATGAGCTTCGTCATGGGGAGTGGCTGAAGCGCTGACCTGGAGAGGAGTAAGCTGACCTGGAGAGGAGCAATAAGAGGGCTTCATGCAAGGTCAAGGCGAGTGGAGGCAAAGAATAATCGGACGGCAAAGTGTAGCCACCCGAGACCCCCAACTCGGCGATAATCGGGATCCCTATTTCGCCCAGAGCCTGAATATCACGCTGAATCGTGCGCTTGGACACCTCAAAACGCTGGGCGATCTCCCCGGCGGTGCGTTTTCCTCCCTGGAGGAGCAAAAGAATCGCTGTCAGGCGGTCCATACGGTTCATCCTCTATCCTCCAATGGCTCTGCCCACGGGATGTGTGTATGACTTCCCTACCTCGTCAGAGGGAAGGCTTCCCAACATCGTAGACGCTCAAAAGAAAAGACAGTACACTCCTTTCAAGATCGAAACAGTGACCGATTTCAAAAGGAGGAGCCTGCCATGGAAGCAGTATACTACGCCGCCCGAGCCAATCTTAGACGCTTGTTGATTTTGCATCCCACCTGGACCCGCGCCCAATTAGCCCAGGCTACCGGGATGTCAAGGAGTTGGGTCGACAAATGGGAAAAACGCCTCTTGAGCGCCTCCCTCGACGATGAGCAGGTGCTGCGTGGGCTCTCCCGAGCCCCTCATCATCCACCCCCCAGACTCGACCCTGTGGTAATAGATCGACTTTTAGAGATCCGAGATGATCCTCCAGAAGGACTGGGCCGCACACCGGGTCCCAAGGCCATCCTCTATTATTTGAACCGGGATGAAACCCTGAAAGAAAGGAAGCTGCGGTTGCCAAAATCTACGCGCACGGTTCACCGACTCTTGCGGGAAAACGGACGCATTGCCTCGCGCCTTCCCACGCTGAGCGACCCCCTCGAACGCCCCGCGCCGATGCAGCATTGGCAACTCGATTTCAAAGATGCTTCTAGCGTTCCTGCGGATCCACACGGCAAAAAACAACATGTGGTGGAAACGCTCAATATCATTGACAAAGGGACCTCAGTGCTGGTGGCTCACCACGTGCGCTCCGATTTTACAGCGGAGACGGCTCTGACGGCTGTGGCACAAACGTTTGCTGAACACGGCTTACCTGCCTCCATCACGCTGGACCGGGACACACGGCTTCAGTAGGAGCGCCCCAAGGCAGTGACTTCCCAGCCGCCCTGCTGCGCTTTTGTCACGCTCTAGGAGTCGTGGTGCTCCTCTGCGATCCGCATCACCCCCAACACAATGGCTTTGTCGAACGGTATCACCGGACCCTCAACCAGGAATGCTTGCAGCGAGAGCGCCCCAAGACCTTGGATGAGGTGCGCCAGGTGACGGAGGCGTTTGCTACCCACTCTCATTGGCAGCGGCCTCACCAAGGGATCAGTTGTGGCAATCAGCCTCCTCGCGTCGCCTTTCCCAACCTGCCCTCTCTCCCTTCTCTTCCCGATCTGGTCAATCCCGACGCCTGGTTAAGCCAGGTGAAAGGACAGCATCTGGTGCGGCGGGTCAATCGTCAGGGCTTCGTGAAGGTGGATTTGTACCCTTACTACATCTCCAGCAAGCTCGGCTTCCCAGAAAGTCACCTTAGCTATCCAGGCCAAGGAGCAGAGCTTGCAGGTGGTCTATCCCCAGGAGTATCGTCGCTCTCTGCCACTCAAAGGCTTACATCAGCGAGCGCTGCCCTATCAGGAGTATCTAGCACTCATGCAGCGCGAAGCCTCGACTCAACAGCGCTTGCTTGCGTTAGGGAGGTGGAAAGGTCGCTCCGACTGAGCGCTCTGCTCACACGATGTCAGGAAGCCTTCCCTCTGACGAGGTGGGTAAGTCATACAGGATGTGCAACGAGATACCGCATGAGGAAAAAACCAGCAATGTGGCGACGGCTTGCTCACCTGACTTGTGCTCAAAGTGTCATGTTTGCAGAGAAGCAGCGATATGGTACACTCTGCTCAAATAAGCTTCTCTGAGAAAGGGGAGATCCATGAGCGAAAAAAAGGTCTTTCAATACTCTCTTGCTGTCATTGCCGATATTCATGGGAATCGTTGGGCATTGGAAGCGGTCTTGCAGGATATTGATCGGAGAGGCATCCAACAGATCGTGAATCTGGGAGATCACCTGACCGGTCCGCTTGATCCAGCAGGAACAGCCAATCTCCTGATCGAGCGTGGCGTGCTGAGCATTTGCGGCAACGACGATCGCGTGCTGTTCTCTCCTGCCGAGGAGCTTTCCTCTTCCCAAAGGTATACACAAGAACGACTCACCCCGGCCCACCTCAATTGGCTGCGTACCTTACCGGCAACAACTGTGGTTGCCGATGAACTGTTTGTTTGCCACGGTGATTTGTTCGACGCGCCGTACTTGCTCGAACAAGTGGAAGCTTCCGGCGTCTGTTTGCGAAGCACGCGTGCGATCGAAGCCAGTGTGGCCGATATTGCCCACCCGGTCATCCTCTGTGGGCATAGCCATGTTCCTCGAACCGTCTTTCTTCCACAGGGAAAACTGATCGTGAATCCTGGCAGCGTCGGTCTGCCAGCCTACACGATGGAGGCGCCTATTTCCTATGCGATGGAGTCAGGAAGCCCTCACGCTCGCTATGCTCTTTTGCACTGGATGCGGAACGCATGGCAGGTGGAGCATGTGCAGGTGCCGTACTCCTCAGAGGACGCGGCCAGAGTAGCAGGCGACAATCAGCGCGCTGATTGGGCGCAGTGGTTGACCACGGGCCGTGCACGATGATCCGAAGCGGCGCACTGCAATTTTTAGCTACTGCCGTACACGCGCTCTGGGCAGGCAATGTGCAGACCCAGCCACTCCTGGGGGCTGGAGATGTTCCTTTAACGGACAGCCAGGTACGCACCTCGTTCCTCGCACAGGTGGGCGAGCCTACGCAGTACGACGCGGTTATCCAGTCTGACCTGCTTGGCCCCCAAGCAGGAGCGCATATTGTAGATGCACTGCTAGTGCAGGAAAGCCCACACCTGCAGTTATACCTACCGGGCACACGCATCGCCACCGCCGCCCTGCTCTACAGCTTTGGCGGCAGCAGCCAGCTTGAACGCGACGTTTTTGAGAATGAGCTGCTCAGCGCTTGCCTCTGCCCAGGTCTTGACCGCAACATCTTGCAGACGGCTCTGCACGATCTCAACGAGCGTTTGCTCTACCTGCACCGGCGCGAGCTGCGCTACCGCTTTGAGACACAGCCGAATCTGAATAAAATGATTGTCGATGAAAACCAGCGTCGTGATAGCGAGGAGATCGAGGACCGGCTGCGCCAGGAATGTGGCAAGGCTATAGGAAATGAGCGAGGGGCGGTGGTCTGGCCGGAGGATACGCATGAAGTACGGGACCGTTTGCCTGAATTCCAGGTTGTCTACCTCTCGCCACTATGGCTGGATGCCCATCCTGACAAAGAGAAACAGGAACAGGGCATGCGCCGCTACATTGAGCAGTGTGGCAGCACGCCGCGCCATTACCGTAACGGATTGACATTAGCCGTGCCTGATCGACGCATGGTTGAGGCCGTCCGCAACGCGGTACGCCTGATCCTGACGCTGGAACTCCTGCAGAGCCAGAGCAAACAACGGTAATTGACTCCACAGCAAGAAGCCGAGCTTGCGGAACGCAAACGCAATGCGGAGAACGAATTAAGGGGAGGCTTCTCACAGCTCTATCCTGTCGTCTACACACCCCAATCCGTCGAATACGGCGGACAAACCTACGTATTTGATGCCCTGACCGTACAGAGCTACAGCCAGGCACCACAGGTACACACACGTATCAAAGAGGCGCTGCGTAACCGCGTTGTCTGGGATAGTGTACAGCCAAGCAAGCTGGTAACTTTGACACGTTTGAATGAACAGCAACCATTAGAGCGGCAATATTTCCCTGTCGCTGGTCTTGTCTCCTGTTTCTTCAGCTACTACAACTGGACGCACGTCTGGGGCGAGAGGGTGGTACGCCAGGCGATCATAGTAGGGATCAAGAACCGCACCTTTGCCTATGTTGCCAATGCTCACAAGGATAACCAGGAAAACCTGGTGCTGAGCGGCCCGGCATCCGCTACTGTGCACTTTGGCAAAGATGTTCCTGCCCATGAAATCGATAGGGGCGAGGGAGCGTTCCTGCTCTCTGCCGCCTTTGCACAGCAATTGTTGACACCGCCTGCGCCACCAAAGGTTGAGCCAGCACCAGTGCCGGATGTACCAGCATCCACGGGTGAAATACAACCAGGCCAGCAGCCTCTCCAGGTATACATTGCAGCTGGTGAGGAAGGCAAGACAATGGTTAATGATTCACTCTCGCCAACGCTAGCAGCACCGGTGCCACCGCCTGCAAAACCGGTAGCTCCTGGTCAAGGTGGTCAGCGCTACCGGCTACGTATACGGATCAAGCCTGGAGATTTCTTCGAGGTCACAAAAGCTCTGGAGAGACTCAATGATCGTTCGGCCACGATAGATACGACGGTGATCGTGGTTGCAACGGCAAAACCTGGCCAACCGTTCAATGCGAATACCTTACATAACCTGGTGGTTGAGCCTATGGTCGAGGAGAGCGATGCAATCGTGCTTGAGGAGCAGGTAGAGGAGTAGAGACATGAGTCATCCCAGACTTTAGGGATGGGCTTGTGAAGGAAGCGGGCATTTCTTGCACAACAGTGGAGAAATGCCCGCTTCGGTCAGTCGCGGGAAAAGCAGGGAAAGCGGTGAGGCCATCATATATGGCTGGG
>WNGJ01006829.1_pt2 | contig 12122 bp, 10 predicted proteins | sample 5400611 | NCBI WGS metagenome assembly WNGJ01 (sample SAMN13153375, study PRJNA577476) | soil metagenome | isolation source: 40 cm soil or saprolite under Garry oak tree replicate 1 | place: USA:California | collected 2016-06-15 | reverse complement strand
CTGTCAGGTGAGTTCAATGATCCGGTCCGAGTGATAGCGTTCAACACGCTAGAGTATTGGGCAGACGATGTGTCCAAACAGGTTGCCGACGAAATACAAACCCGTTGCGATATTGGTGGGTTGCCGGTCCCCGGGCATGTGCGTCATGTCCGCTATACCCCCAATCCCGTAATATCGCGCTGCAACAACCGAGGCAATGTGCCAAGTTTTATCCAACAGCAAAGGAGCCTCAGAGCTTTCATGTTGGACACCAAGCGTTAGATTTCATCCGCTAGATTTTCGCAGCCGGGCCGCCTTTCGCATGGCGGAATGTGACACCCGAAAGCATCACCCGCATGACGCGCAGCGAGCGCTGGCGTCCGTCCCAGGCAATGCGCGGCAACGCGTGCAGGCTGGTTCTGCCTTCCGCCTCGACCACGCCCGGGATTGCCGACACCGCGCTGGCGAAATTGGCCTCCGCGGCAATTACGACATGTTGCCGGCGAAACGCAGCGCGATCGCCGAACGGATAGGCGAAATGCCTGACGTCGCGTTGTAACGCCGCTTCCGCGACCGCCCTCCCCATCGTCATCTCGCGCGACACCGCCGCGTCCTTCAGGTTCGCGAGAAGAGGATAGTTCACCGTGGCGCTTCCAATCGTCACCAGCGGATCGGCCGCAAGTTTCGTCAGATCGTCCCAATCCATCGACGCTTCACGCGACAACCGCGCCAGATCGACGGAATATCGCTTGCACAGATCGTTGATCGCAAGCGACAGATCGGGCGGCGGCAGCGAGCGCATCCAGCGCGCGAGGAATTCATATAGCTGATATTTGTCGGCTGTGCTTGCGACGGTGAAACGCTGCTCGCTGCGATCCATCACCAGGCTGACGCGATTTTCGCGCGCAATCACTTCTTCAAGCGCGAGCCGCCATGCCTCGCCGAGACGATCCGGAAACGCCGTCGGCACATAAACGGTGAAGGGAACGCCGTGTTTGGCGAGCAGCGGATAGGCCGTTGTGATCAGGTCCTTGTAGCCGCCGTCGAAGGTCAGGCACACAAACCGTCTTGGCGCGGCCATCGTCACCGCGCGCCTGCAAACCTCGTCCATTGAAACGATATCGAACTTCCAGCGTTTCAACGCCCGTATCGTCCGATCGAGAAATCCGGGCGTGATTTCGCCAGATCGTAGCGGCTGAAAACGCGTAGCCCGCCGCGGACGCACACGCTCGAACCGCAAGACTATTCCGGCGCCGCCGCTCCAGCGCTGCATCAACCGTGAAAAGCCGCTGAAATAGGCGAGTTCCAGCCTTGCTCGTGTCAGAAAAGGGCTTTCCGACGGCAACGTCTCTGCCTCACTGCCGCTGTCCCGCCCCTGCCATGTTCGCATCTGTCATTACTCTTTGTTGACGTTTCTTTGTAAAGGTCGGCCGAAGCTGAGAATGTAAATATTTTCTCCCCGTAGACAGGCTCCACCATGACGATGGCCGCCGCGATCGAAAGCCGAACGGCGAAGTCGCGATCGTGGTCGCAAGCGAGCCGGATCGGCAGCGTCGATATTGTTCACGATCTTGTTCAGGCCGAGGCGATCTGGCGCGGCCTCGAAGATCAACAGCAGTTTTCGACGCCATACCAGCGGTTCGACTTCCTGGGCCTCTGGCAACGCCAGGTCGGCAAGCGCGAGGGTCTTCAGCCCTTCATCGTCATCGCTTACGACGGCGAGCGCCGGCCGTTGTTGCTGCTTCCACTCACGCTCCGGCGCAAGTTTGGCGTTCGCACCGCCTGCTTCATGGGTGGCAAGCACTCGACTTTCAACATGGCATTGTGGGACAGGGATTTTGCCGCAGGCGCAACCGCCGGCGATCTCGCCGCGCTGATATCGGCGATACGCGAACGCTCCGAGGCCGACGTTCTGGCGCTGTCGCAGCAGCCGCTGCGCTGGCGCGATCTGCCGAACCCGATGGCGCTGCTGCCGAACCAGCCCTCCGCCAACGATTGTCCGTTGATGACGATCGTGCCCGGCGAGCCGCCGACGGCGCGGGTCAGCAGTTCGTTCCGCCGCCGCCTCAAGGGCAAGGAGCGCAAGCTGCAAACGCTGCCGGGCTATCGCTATGGTGTCGCGGCTACCGATGCCGAGGTCGAGCGGCTGCTCGGTTGGTTCTTCCAGATCAAGCCGCTGCGGATGGCGGAGCAGAGATTACCGAACGTGTTCGCGGACCCCGGCGTCGAGGATTTTGTCCGCGCCGCCTGCCTGACGCCGCTTGCAAGCGGCGGCCACGTCATCGACATCCATGCCCTTGAATGTGACGACGAGGTGATTGCGATCTTTGCCGGCGTTGCCGACGGGCACCGGTTTTCGATGATGTTCAATACCTACACGATGTCCGAAAACTCCCGCTACAGCCCTGGCCTGATCCTGATGCGCAGCATCGTCGATCACCATGCCGAGGCCGGCTATCGTGCGCTCGATCTCGGGATCGGATCGGATGACTACAAGAGGCTGTTCTGCAAGAGCGACGAGCCGATTTTCGACAGCTTCATCCCGCTCAGCCTGCGCGGCAAACCGGCGGCGGCGGCGATGTCGGGGCTGATCAGCGCCAAGCGCCTGGTGAAGCACAATCAAGCGCTTTTTCACATGGCGCAAAAGCTGCGAAGCGCCATTCAACGCTGACCAATAACTCCCAGGGGAACGCCGCCTTCAGGCTGCCACGACCCGCGGATCGGGCTCGATCGCATCCAAGGGCGGCACAGGTTGGCTCAGCACCGTCACGTCAGTGAAACCAACTGCCTTGAGTTGATAGCAAGTCAGGGTACGAGCCTCAGCGGCCATCGATGCGTCCGGCACCACCACGGCGCGCGACTGTGTCGTCAATAGCTCGGCAGGCAGGTCGGAGGCGTTACCTGCATCCAGCAGCACGTGATCGTAGACCCGCAGCAACGCATCGATCGCAAGCGTGAGACGCTGCGATTGCAGTAACGCGCGGTCCGAGCCGGGACGCCCCGAATTGACGAGATGAACCCGCGAAAACCGGTCCTTGGTGATGACTTGCGAGAATGAGGCCGCGCCCAGCATCAATTCCACGAGCCCCGGAGCGGTCGGATCGACCGAGGCGTCCGCGATCGTCGGCGACGACGACAGATCTACCACCACGACCCCGGCGTTGGGTACGATCAGACGCGCCAGCGTCAACGCCGCCGCGGCGATGCTCTCGTTCGCGGCCGTGCCGAGTAAGGTCACCTTGCGCGCCGCCTCCCCTGCGCCGTGCAAATCAAGGGCGAGTTGCTCGATCTCGGTGAACTCGGCGAGGATGTCGGGGCTGGTGCCGCTCTCGATCTCCGGTCGGGTTACACTGAAATCTGGAGCGGGAATGGCGCCAGCTGCCACAGCGGCAGCGGCAGCCGGCATATCAACCGGATCCGGCGAGGACGCGAACGCAACCGCGGCGCCGGGCGCGGTGATGCGCAGCAATTCGCCGGTCGCAATTGCGCCGGCGCAGAGCATCAACGTCGCCAGCGTCGCGATCAGCACGATCGGCAGCTTCTTCGGATAGGCCGGGGTATTGGAAACGGTGGCGCGGGAAATGATCCGGCCGTCGGCCGGAGCGGCGTCGATATTCTCGCGCGTGGTCGCCTCGCGATATCTGGCGAGATAGGATTCCAGCAGGTCGCGCTGCGCCTTGGCTTCCCGCTCCAGCGCCCGAAGCTGGACGTCCTGGCCGTTGCTTGAACTTGCCTGCTTCTTTAGTTGATCGAGACTTGCACCGAGGCCCTCGACCCTGCCGTTGGCGATGCGTGCATCATTGTCGAGCGACCGGGAGATCTTGCCGGCTTCCTCGCGAAGCTGGCGGTCGAGGTCGGCAAGCTGCGCTTTCAATTCCTTGATGCGCGGATGGCCGTCGAGCAGCGTCGATGACTGCTCGGCAAGCTGGGCGCGCAGCGTGACCCGCTGCTCGGACAACCTTCGGGTCAGTTCGGAATTGAGCACTTCCGAAGCCTCGATCGGCTTGCCGCTCTGAAGCATTTCGCGGATCAGCCGCGCTTTCGATTCCGCGTCGGACTTCAACGCGCGCGCGTTGTTCAATTGCGTGTTCAGTTCGCCCATCTGCTGGTTGGAGAGCGTGGTGTTGTTGGTGCCGACAAACAGGCTCGATTTCGAGCGAAAATCCTCGACGCGGGATTCCGCTTCCGCAACCCGCGTGCGCAGGTTTTCGATTTCGCCCGACAGCCATTGTCCGGCCGATTTGGCCTGTTCCTGCCGCGCGCCCTGCTGCAACACCAGATAGCCTTCGGCGATCGAGTTGGTGACGCGCGCCGCCAGTTCCGGATCGCGCGACTGGAATTCGATGACGACGACGCGTGATTTATCCACCGCATAGGCGGTGAACCGGTCGAAATAAGACTCCAGCACACGCTCTTCCGGCGTCAGCGAGAATGGATCGCGGCCGATGCCGAGCAACGCCAGCAACGACTTCACGGGCGAAATTCCCTGCAGGACCGGATCAAATTCGGGCAGCTCGGCGAGCTTGTTCCTCTTGACGATGTCGCGCGCGAGGTCGCGCGACAGCAACAGCTGGACCTGGCTGGTGACGGCCTCGGCGTCGAGCGCGCTGCGCTCCTCATTGCGCTCGCCGCTCGGCCGCAGGAACACGTTCTCGCGCCCGTCGATCAGGATGCGGGCTTCGGATTTGTATCGCGGAGTAACCAGGTTGACGGCGGTGATGGAGAGAGCGGCGGCAAGCACGGTCGGAACGATGATCCAGCCTCGCTTGCGCACCAGCGCCTGGCCCAGCACGCGCAAATCCAGATCGCCGAATTCGGGCATGGCGAGCGGTTTGACGATGGCGGGCGCCGAGACGGCCCCCTGGACAACTGTGTTTTCGCTGCCCACCCCGTCGGTGCCGGCACGCCAGAACGCCAAGCGCATTGCAATCCCCCGGGAGCCGCCACTGCTCCACTCAGCCCGGCCGATTACACTGCATTATGGTTGCCGCTGGGTTAATTCGCCTCGACTGGCTCGCGGGGCATCTGGCCTCGGACGCCGCACTCATGCTTTGTTAACCATGAACGCCCTTAATCGGAATCACCAATTCCCATGGGTTATCAGATGCGAGGCTTGCGCGCCGCCATACTCTGCCTGCTCGCTGCGCCGGGTCTGCGGCGCTGCATGCGCGGGCTAGCGCTCCGCTTTGTGGTGCCGCTCGCCATGGCGCTCGCTCCCGGCGCTACCGTGCTCGCCGGCCAGCGCCGGTTCTGATCATGCCCCAAATTTCAGGCCAGCCGCTTCGTATCCTGCACACCGTGCGCACGCCGGTCGGCGGAATCTTTCGTCACATCCTCGACCTCGCCAACGGACAGGTAGACCGTGGCCACCACGTCGGCCTTATCGCCGATAGCCTGACCGGCGGCGAACGCGCCAAGGCCGCGCTGGCGGAGATCGCCCCTCGCCTCACGCTTGGCGTGCATCGTATCGCCATGCGCCGCGAGCCTTTTCCCACCGATGTATTGGTATGGGCGCGCTTCACGCGCCTGATCCGGCGACTGAAGCCGGACGTCCTGCATGGCCACGGCGCCAAGGCCGGCGCCTTCATCCGCCTCAAGCGCCGTTCGAAAGAAACCATTCGTGTCTATACGCCGCATGGTGGCTCGCTGCATTATCCGCTGAATTCGATCAAGGGCGCGCTCTACAGCCGTCTCGAACGTACGCTGATGAACAGCACCGATCTGTTCCTGTTCGAAAGCACCTTCGCGCGCGATACCTATCAGCGCACCATCGGCACGCCCAAAGGCTTGGTGCGCTGCGTCTTCAATGGCGTGACCGCGGAGGAGTTCGATCCGGTGGTTAAAGCGGCCGACGCCACCGACGTCGTCTATGTCGGTGAGTTCAGGCACATCAAGGGAGCGGACCTGCTGATCGATGCGGTGGCGCGGCTGCACGCCGACGGCAAGCCAGTCACGCTGACGCTTGCGGGCGACGGCGAGGAACTGGAAGCCCTCAAGGCGCAAGTGCAAAAACTCGGTTTGAGCGAGGCGGTCCGCTTCATCGGCCACGTCAAGGCGCGATACGGCTTTTCAAAAGGCAGCGTGCTGGTCGTTCCATCCCGCGGGGATTCCATGCCCTATGTCGTGATCGAGGCCGCGGCGGCCGGGATTCCGATGGTCGCCGCCAAGGTCGGCGGCATTCCCGAAATTTTCGGATCGCACGGCGACGCGCTGTTTGCTCCCAATCTCGCGGCTGCGATGGCGGACGCGATCGAGATCGCGCTTGAGGATCCCGCCGCCGCGCTGGCCCGGGCAAAATCGCTTCGCGAAAGAATCTTTCTGCATTTTTCCCAGAAGGCGATGGTTGAAGGGGTGCTGGCGGGTTATCGCGACGCGTTTGCGGATCGTTAACCGTTCTTAACCAGGAAACTCCTCTCTTCAACGTTTCTTCCGATTTGTTGTCTAGGTTGCAAGAGGGGGATTTTCGCCTAAGCGCGCGCAAGCCCTGATTGCGCGACAACTGACGTGGATGCAGTGGAACCGATCAACGCAAGCTCGATGCTGGATACCGCGGTGGTCTCCACCGCGGATCGCCCGCCGACCGAACGACGCCGCCGGTTGTCCCAGGCAGCGCTTGCCGTCGCCAACCAGAAAGTACGCGGGGCGTACTCGCCGATCGTGATCGCTGGCGTGGTTCGCGTCGCCGATTTTGTGCTGCTGTCTCTTTTGGGCGTCGCGCTCTATTTCGGATATGTGGTGTCGCTCAGCGGCTTCCACTGGGAATATCTCGCGGCCATCTTCGGCATCACCGCGACCACGGTGATCTGTTTCCAGGCCTCCGACATCTACCAAATAGAGGCGTTTCGCGGTCAGCTCCGGCAGATGACGCGGATGATTTCGGCATGGGCGTTCGTGTTCCTGCTGTTCATCGGCGCATCGTTCTTTGCAAAACTCGGCGGCGAGGTATCGCGGCTCTGGCTCTCGGCATTTTTCTTTATTGGCTTGGCCACCCTGATTGGCGAACGCCTGCTTCTTCGTGCGATGGTGCGCGGCTGGGCACGCCAAGGCCGGCTCGATCGCCGTACCATCGTGGTCGGCTCCGACGAAACCGGCGAGAAGCTGGTCGAGGCGCTCAAGACCCAGGAAGATTCGGATATCACCGTGCTCGGCGTGTTCGATGACCGCAACGACAATCGCGCGCTCGATACCTGCGCCGGCAGCCCAAAACTCGGCAAGGTCGACGATATCGTCGAATTCGCCCGCCGCAGCCGCGTCGACCTCGTGCTGTTCGCGCTGCCGATTTCCGCGGAGACGCGGATTCTCGAAATGCTGAAGAAATTGTGGGTGCTGCCGGTCGACATCCGGCTTTCCGCCCATACCAACAGACTGCGCTTCCGTCCCCGCTCCTATTCCTATCTCGGCAAGGTGCCGACGCTGGATGTCTTCGAGGCGCCGATCACCGACTGGGACCTGGTGATGAAGTGGCTGTTCGACCACGCCGTCGGCGCCGTCATTCTGCTAGTGAGCGCGCCGCTGATGGCGATGGTCGCGCTCGCGATCAAGCTCGACAGCCCGGGCCCGGTGCTGTTCCGCCAGAAGCGGTTCGGCTTCAACAATGAGCGCATCGACGTCTTCAAGTTTCGCTCGCTGTACCACGAGCACGCCGATCCGCTGGCGGCGAAGGTCGTGACCAGGAACGACAGCCGCGTCACCCGGGTCGGACGTTTCATCCGCAAGAAGAGCCTCGATGAGCTGCCGCAGCTCTTCAATGTCGTGTTCAAGAGCAATCTTTCGCTGGTCGGTCCTCGCCCGCACGCCGTGCAGGGCAAATTGCAGAGCCGGCTGTTCGACGAAGCGGTCGACGGCTATTTCGCACGCCACCGCGTCAAGCCCGGCATTACCGGCTGGGCGCAGATCAACGGCTGGCGCGGCGAAGTCGACAGCGAGGAGAAAATCCAGAAGCGCGTCGAGTTCGATCTTTACTACATCGAGAACTGGTCGGTGCTGTTCGATCTCTACATTCTGCTCAAGACCCCGCTGGCGCTGATAACGAAGAACGGGAACGCTTACTAGGGCATGATCCGGAAAAGTGCGTGCGGGTTGCGTTGCGTAAAATGAGTGTGTGATGGCGTATGCGGCGGCAGCCGGGAATTCTCTTGCATCGGCGGCGGCAGCGTCAGGCGTTCTCGCCCTGCAGCGCGCAATGGTGTGGCTGGCGGGCGCGTCGGTCGCGATCGTTTTCGTCGAACCAAGTCCTTACGAGCTGGTAACGGTCGCTGCCACCGTCATCTTCATTGCGACGGGCCTGCGGGTGCGGCTGGTTTTCATGCCGCTGGTCGCGCTGCTGTTTGCGATCAATGTCGGCTACAGCATCAGCGCCGCTTCGCTGATGGACAAGCCCGAGGTCGTCAACTGGATCGCGACGTCCTGGTACATGGCGATCACGGTGATCTTTTTCGCCATGGTTATGTCCGAAGATACCGCCGCGCGGCTGGACATGCTTCGCCGCGGCCTGATCGCAGGCGCCGTGGTCGCGGCGGCGGCCGGCATCGCCGGCTACTTCAACCTCGTCCCCGGCGGGCATGATTTGCTGACGCTGTATGACCGCGCCCGCGGCACCTTCAAGGATCCCAACGTGCTGGCCGCGTTCCTGGTCCTTCCCGCTTTGTTCGCCCTGCAAAGCGTGGTCTCCGACAGTTTTGCAAAATCGTTCCGCAGCACGGTCGCGCTCGGCATCATGGGGCTCGCCATCCTGCTGGCGTTTTCGCGCGCGGCCTGGGGCGGGCTCGCCATCACCGCGGCTTTCATGCTGGCGCTGATGGTGCTGACCGGCCGATCGCAGGCGCAACGGTCGCGCATCATCGTGACGGCGGTGATCGCGGTTATCGTGCTGGCGATGCTGACCGCGGTGCTGTTGTCGTTCGACCAGATCGGCGACATGTTCAAGCAGCGCGCGAGCTTCGATCAAAGCTACGACGAGGGCCGCTTCGGCCGGTTCGGGCGGCACATCCTCGGCGCCGAGATGGCGCTCGATCTGCCGTTCGGGATCGGCCCGCTGCAGTTCCACAAGTACTTTCCCGAGGACACCCACAACTCCTATCTGAACGCCTTCATGTCCGGCGGCTGGATCGCCGGCGTCTGCTATCCGGCGCTGGTGTTTGTCACTGTCATCATGGGGTTTCGGCACGTGTTCGTGCCCGTGCCCTGGCAACGCGCCTATCTCGCGATCTTCGCGGCGTTCCTCGGCACGGTCGGCGAGGGCTTCATCATCGACACCGACCACTGGCGGCACTTCTGGATGATGCTGGGCGCGATGTGGGGCATGTTCGCGGCGGCGCAGCGCTACAAGACGAAACCAGATCAGATGCTCATGGCGTCCGCGCAGGCTTCCTCGGAGACCCAGCGCGCTTGCCCTTCGCCTCAATCATCGCCTTGAGTTCCTCGGTCGCCGCCAGCATCGTCTCGTAGCCCTGCGTGGCGAACCGAACCAACAGCCGCAGTTCGGCGTCCGAATAGCTCTCCATATTCTTCTGCATCGCCCGCTGCATATGCTGGTAGAACCGTCCGATCTTCGCAACGTTTTCCGGAACGGTTGCGATGAACACCTTGCGGCGGTCGCTGCCATCGCGTTCGCGGCGCACCAGGCCCGCCTTTTCCAACCGATCCACCACCCCGGTGATGGCGCCGGTGGTCAGACCGGTCACCTCGGCGAGCCTTCCGGCGGTCACCCGGCCCTCCAGATTAAGGAAATCGAGGCATTCCAGGTCGGAGCCGGAAATCCCGACGCTGTTCGCAACGGTTTGCCCGAAAATCACGCCCTGCGCGGAAGACCGTCGCATTGCGTGCTCCAGTTCCTCCATCAGCGCGGCGCGCGCTTTCGGTCGTGACAAGGCCGATTTCATATCTTAGTCCGTTTATATCTTAGGCACTAAGAGATTTAGCGACTGTAGGTTCCTACCACTTCACGGATGCACGGAGCAAGGCATGACCAAACCATCCCGCAAAGCCATCATCATCGGCGCCGGCATCGCCGGACCGGTTGCCGCGATCTTTCTCAAAAAGGCCGGCATCGACGCCCAGCTGTTCGAGGCCTGGCCCTACTCCAGCGGTATTGGCGGCGGTCTGCAGATCGCGCCGAACGGCATGCATGTGCTGGCCGAGCTCGGCCTTGCCGAGGAAATGATCCGCCGCGGCTCGGTCTCGGAATCGTTTGACTTCTATTCGCAGTCTGGCGCGCGCATCGGCTCGGTCAATCAGAGCATGGAAGCGCGCTTCGGCCGGCCCGCGGTGAATATGTGCCGCGCCACGCTGAACGAGGCCCTCGTGAACAGGGCGTGGTGCGAGAACGTGGAACTCCATTTCGAAAAGCAGCTCGTGGCCATCGAGGATCGCGCCGATCAACCTGTTATCGCGCACTTCGCCGACGGCAGCAGCGCCGAAGGCGATTTTCTGATCGGCGCCGACGGCGTGCATTCGGCGGTGCGCACGCATGTCGTTCCTGATGGCCCAAAACCGTTCGATACCGGCCTGATCGGTTTTGGCGGTTTTGTACCGAGGTCGTTGCTCGAGGACACCTCGATCGGACAGCGCGTGGAGACGACGTTCGGGCAGAGCGGCTTTTTCGGCTACGGCTTTTGCAGTCCCGATCCGCGCGAGGGCGTGATGTGGTGGAGCACCCAACCTTCGCAAGGCAGCGATGCCGCGACGTTCCGCGCCATGAGCCAGGATGCGCTGAAACGGCATTTGCACAATTTCCATGCCGGCTGGCACGACCCGATCCCGCAAATACTGGAAGCCGCTGGAAACATCGTCGTCACCGCGACGCTCGATGTTGCGACCTTGCCGACATGGTCGCGGAAGCGGACCTTGCTGATCGGTGACGCCGCGCACGCCACCAGTCCGCACGCCGGCCAGGGTGCGTCGCTCGCGCTCGAAGACGCGATGCGGCTCGCGTCCCTGCTGCAGCAGCGACAGGAGCTCGGCGCGACCTTCGAGAATTTTGAAAGCGAGCGGCGGCCGCGCGCGGAACGCGTGGTTGCGCTGGCCCGCCGCAGGGGCAATCAGAAGCGCGAGTTCAGCGCGACCGGGGCCTGGATCCGCGACCGGATGCTGAAACTGCTGATCCCGCTCAGCAACCGGGACGTGGACTGGCTGTACGGCTACGATCCCCGCGCGGCTACGCCTCGACCTCAAACGTCAGGCCAGCATTATCGACCAGCCGCTTGATCAGGCGATTACCCATGGCGGCACCGGGGGTCCAGATGCCGCCTTTGACTTCGGGCGTATCGCGCAGCAGGCAGATGGCGCACTCCGCGATCATCTTCGAGGTCGATCCATAACCGGGATCGCGATCGCCGCGGACCGCGACGCGAACCTCACGGCCGCCCTCGCCCATGCCGATGAACAAGAGATCGTAGAGGCCGGTCTCGCGCTCCTGTTTCGACGGACCTTCGCCAGGCTTCGGTCCATCCGCTCCGCCCATCTTTGAATTGGCGGCAACGACGAGTTTCGCGTTGGCTTCGCCTTTCTCGCCGGGACCGGTCAGCACCATCTCGTCGTAGACAAAATCCCGCCCATAGGGAAAGCCCATCAAGAGATTGGAGCGGTGCACGTTGCGGGTGTTGATGGTCGCCATCACAAACGGCGCCGTCCACATTCCCATCTCCTCGTCGAATTTGGGCTTGTTGCCCGGTGGCTGCTTTGGGCCCTCGAACCCCGGTGTCAACACGAAGGGATCCTTCAGCATCCCGACCAGGCTGAGGTCTTTGGCGGCAGCCGCGAAGGTCGCCTTGATGCTCGCGGCGGTGCCGCCCGAGAACGTTCCCTTCATGGCGCGGACGCGGCCTTTGACGCGATGGATCGCCGCCCCCAAAACTTTCTTCGCCGTGTCCTGCGCAAAGAACACGCCGAGCTCGAAGGGCAGCGAATCGAAGCCGCAGGAAAACACGATGCGCGCCCCGCTCGATTGCGCCGATGCCTGATGGGCATCGATCATCTGGCGCATCCAGACCGGCTCGCCGCAGAGATCGAGGTAGTCGGTGCCCGTGGCAGCGCAAGCCGCGACCAAATCGGAGCCGTAGAGCTGATACGGCCCGACGGTGGTCAGCACCGATCTGGTCTGGTCGACCATCGCCTTCAGCGATGCGGGATCGCTGGCGTCGGCC
>WNGJ01006826.1_pt1 | contig 12127 bp, 7 predicted proteins | sample 5400611 | NCBI WGS metagenome assembly WNGJ01 (sample SAMN13153375, study PRJNA577476) | soil metagenome | isolation source: 40 cm soil or saprolite under Garry oak tree replicate 1 | place: USA:California | collected 2016-06-15 | reverse complement strand
TTCGTTTCGCGTGGCAGCAGGACAAGGCAGACCCACCCGGCACGCTGACGAGATGGGTGGCCGACCGCATCTCGGATATCCAGGTTCTGTCGACGCGCGACGTTCGCGTGCTCTACAGGAATGGAGAGCGTTGGGATGATTACGCGCTCGGGCCCCGCGTGATGCCCAGCCACCGTCTTGCGCAGGCCACCCCCGAGCAGCGACTCGCGTACGCACGCGAGCCGGTCCATGCCGGAGCGTTCGCGATCGCCGCCTGGCTGCCCGGCAGCATCACCCTCTCCGCGTACCAGGGCTACGTGCTGGGAACACCCAAGCTCGGCCGGCTCGAGATCCATTTCTTCCCGAGTCGCGCCGCGGCGCTCCAGGCGCTCCTTCGGGGCGAGATCGATATTGCGCCGTGGCCCGTGCTCGAGGCTGATCTTGCGAAGACCCTTGATCGTTTCGCGGATGGGACGCATCTGCTCGCGCACTACGTACCCACGGAGGCGGCGAGCCTCCTTCGGTTTGGATCCAATCCGAAGCGGTTCGGCGATCCGCTCGTGAGGGAGGCGATCCTGCTCACCGTCGATCGCCAGTCCATCGTCGACGACGTTTTCGTCGGCAGGGCACGCGTGCCACGCACATACCTCGTTCCCCCGCAGTGGGCGGCGGCCGAGGATGTGCCCCCCGCGGGACCCGACCGCGACCGCGCCCGGGCCCTTCTGGTCGAGGCGGGATTCAGCCAAGGCCAGTTCGGGATCGTCGAACGTGGGGGCGAGCGCATGACCACCACGATCGGCGTCGCGGCGGGTTCGCAAGCACGCACCGATGTCGCAAGACGCGTGGCCGGCGACCTCGCGGCAATCGGGATCGCGGCCGACGTGCGCGAACGCGCGCCGGCCGATCTCGCTGCCGAGGTGCAGCGAGGTACGTTCGATCTCGCGATCACATCTGAGGAAGCGGCCGATCCTCAGCTTGCTTCAGAGCGATGGGCTGGTCTAGTCGACCCCTGGTTCGACGCGCTCGCCAGCCTCGCGACGGAGGCGCCGGATCGTGTCGAGAAGCGCGCGGTCTACACGGAGATGGAACGGATCTGGACGTCGGCCCTCCCCGCCCTCCCGCTGTATCAGGAGCTCCGGGTCGATGTCGCACCGCAAGGGCTCGCCGGAATCGAGCCCACTCCCTCGGGCTCGGCCCTTTCATGGAATGTCTCCGCGTGGAGCTTCCTGGCCCGCTGAACCCGTTCGGGGTAGCGACGGTACTGAGAATGGCCCAGAATCGCGCCATACCCCAATAAAAAAGGAGAGGGAGGCGGAATTTTGACCCTAACCCGCAGTCGCATCTGGCCGCTTTTGTCACTGATGACGCTGCTGGCCGTGGTAATCGGCGCCTGCACGCAGCAGGGCGGTGGCGGCACCAACGCAACCGATCAGGCCGACCCCAACGGCGAGCTCGTTACGAACATGGGCGCCGAGCCCGACAACATCGATCCGCAGCAGTCGCAGTTCGTCCAGGAGATCGGCGTGAACATGAAGGTCTTCGAGGCTCTCATGACCTTCGACGTGAAGACCGGGAAGCCGATCCCCGCGGCGGCGAAGGATCAGCCGAAGGTCAGCGCTGACGGCAAGACCTACACGTACACCATCCGTGACGGACTCAAGTACTCGGACGGCAAGCCCGTCACGGCAGACAACTTCAAGTACGGATGGCAGCGGCTCTGTGACCCGTCCATCGCCGGCGGCTATGCGTTCACCGGGTACATCGTGGCCGGCTGCGAAGGCTGGAACACCATGGACCCGAAGAAGGACGATCCCGCGAAGCTCGCGGCAGCTAAGACGGCGTTCCTCAACAACATCAAGGTCTCGGGCAACGACATCGCTTTCACGCTCACCGACCAGGCGCCGTACTTCAACTCGATCGCAGCGCTGTGGGTTGGGGTTCCCGCCCGCGAGGACACGGTCACAAAGGGCGGCGCTTCGTGGACCGATCCCGCCACCTTCATCGGGAACGGCCCATTCGTCCTGAGCGAGTGGAAGCACAACGAGAAGATGGTTTTCACGCGTAACCCGAACTTCAAGACAGCATCGGGCGCGACGCCCAAGCTCGCGAAGTGGACTCAGGTCATGATCAACGAAGGTGCCGTTGCGTTCGCGGCGTACCGCAACAACGAGCTGGATGTCTACGGCATCGCGGCCGAAGACCTTCGGACGATCGACTCCGACGCGGCCCTGAAGGCGCAGCGGGTCGAAGGCCCGGGCCAGTGCACCTTCTACATCGGCTTCAACACCAAGAAGGCGCCGTTCGATGACAAGAACGTGCGCGTCGCCTTCGCCAAGTCGTTCGACCGCGACGCGTACATCAACGACGTCGCCAAGATCGGCAAGCCGGCACTCGGCTTCATCACGCCTGGCATCCCCGGATACGACGCGGGAGACACCTTCCAGAAGTTCGACACCTCGGCGGCGAAGGCCGCGCTCGCGCAGGCGTCCCCGGCCGCACAGGCCGCCCTCGCGGGTGTCAAGATCACCTACGCCTCGAGCGCACGCGCAAAGACCCGTCTCGAGTGGTTCCAGAACCAGTGGAAGACGAACCTGAATCTCAACGTCGGTCTCGACCCGGTCGACTCGACGACGTACACGCAGCTCGTCAAGAAGGCCGACACGACGCCCGCGCTGTTCTTCCTTGGCTGGTGCGCTGACTACTACGACCAGCAGGACTGGCTGACGACCGTGTTCCACTCCAAGTCCACGGTGACGCAGGTTGGGTACAACAACCCTCAGTTCGACAAGCTGGTCACCGACGGTGACAAGGAGCCAGATCCGAAGAAGCGCGACGATGATTACCAGCAGGCCTCTCGCCTCCTGTCACAGGACGCGCCGGCCGCCTGGATCTACTACGACGCGAACCCCGTCCTCGAAAAGCCTTGGGTCAAGAGCTTCTATCTGACCTCGCTCGGCTTCGAGGAAGCACGCTGGACCGATCCCTACGTGACCAAGAGGACCTAACCTCGCGCGCGAAGCAGATTGCTAACGAAGGGGGCCGGCACGTGCCGGCCCCTTCTGTTTACGGCGACGCTTTTTGAAAGCGTCGCGTTATACACTCGGTTCGAGACCAGTGCGCAGTGCTTAGATACGTCATCCGGCGTCTCCTTTTGATCATCCCGACGATGTTTTTCGTGGCGCTGATCACCTTCACGCTCGCGCATGCCGCACCGGGAAGCCCCTTCGATCGCAATGCGAACCGCCCGATGTCGCAGGCGACGATCGACCGGATCAACCGCTATTACGACGTAGACAAGCCGATACCCCAGCAGTTCGTGACCTATATGGGGAACCTTCTGAAGGGTGACCTCGGCCTCAGCTTCACCCGGCAGCGGCCCGTCGTCGAGATCATCGGCCAGGGCATCGGAACGACCTTCCAGCTCGGTATCGGCGCGCTTCTCTTCGCGCTCGCGTTCTCGATACCGCTCGGGATCATCAGCGCGCTGAAGCAGAACACCATGATCGACTACTCGAGCATGCTCGTGGCGACGATCGGAACGACGATCCCATCGTTCGTGATCGCGATCTTCCTGATCTACATCTTCGGGGTGAACTTGAATCTTCTGCCGTTCGTCGGGTGGGGAAGCTGGCAGCACATGGTCATGCCGATCTTCGTCCTGGGCCTCGGTGCGGGCGCATTCCTCACGCGGATCACGCGCGCCAGCATGCTTGAGGCCATCCGTCAGGATTATGTTCGCACCGCGCGGAGCAAGGGATTGCGCGAGCAGACGGTGATCGTCGGCCACGCGCTGAAAAATGCTCTCATACCGGTGGCGACGATCATCGGGCCAGCGACGGCCGGCCTCATCACGGGGTCCTTCATCATCGAAACGCTCTTCAACGTTCCGGGTATGGGTCGTCTCTACGTGATCAGCATTCTCGCGCGCGATTACCCGGTCATCATGGGCACGACGCTGCTCTACGCGTTCCTCATCATGATCGCCAACCTTACCGTCGACATCCTGTACGGCGTGCTCGATCCGCGGATCAAGGTGCGCTAGTGGCGACGGCGGCGACCACGCAGCAGCGCTCCGCGGAGATGAACGTCATCGCCCGCAAGCAGCGCTCGCTGTGGGGCGACGCGCTGTACCGGCTGATCCGAAATCGCGCGGCACTGGTGGGTCTCGTCGTGATCGCGTTCGCCGCGTTCGTCGCGATCTTTGCCCCGGTGATCGCACCGTATGACCCGTACGCCCAGAACGGTCCGAAGCAGCTCATGGAGCCGATCTGGACGCAGTTCTTCGGCAGCAAGTACACCGATCCGGCTTACATCTTCGGTTCCGACGAGCTGGGTCGCGACATCCTCAGCCGCCTCATGTATTCGTCGCGGGTCAGCCTCGTGATCGGCTTGGTCCCGGTGTCGATCGTGCTCTTGATCGGGCTCAGCGTCGGAATGCTGGCGGGGTATGTCGGAGGGGTCGTCGACGACGTCCTCATGCGCATCACCGACGTCGTCTACGCATTCCCGGACCTGCTCTTCGTCATCATCATCGTGGCGACCCTTCGCGGAACGGCTCTTGGCGACGCGTACGACGGGCTCCTCGTCATCTTCGTCGGGATCGCGGTGGTGAACTGGGTGGGCGTCGCTCGGCTCGTCCGCGGGCAGGTCCTCTCGGTGAAGAACCGCGAGTTCGTCGAGGCGGCCCGGGCGGTCGGCGCCGGCCCTGGCCGGATCATGCGCGTGCATATCTTCCCCAACATCCTTGCCCCGATCATCGTGACCGTGGCGTTCGCCATCCCGGGGGCGATGCTCACCGAATCGATCCTCTCTTTTCTCGGGATCGGGATCCGGCCGCCGACGGCGACCTGGGGCGTCATGATCAACGAGGGGTTCATCGTCTTCTCGACGTCAGCCTGGCCGGTGTTGCTCCCGTCAATGTGCATCTCGATCGTCCTGCTGGCGTTCACCTTCGTTGGAGACGGGCTCCGTGACGCGCTCGACCCGCGTTCGAAGATGTGATGGCAAACCGTTGGTAGACTCCGCGGAACCCAGGCGGGGCTAGGGGGGACCGGGTGGCTCAGCAGCTTCTGGAGGTCACGGACCTTCACACGCAGTTCTTCACGCGCGACGGTGTCGTCCGCGCGGTCGATGGTGTGACGTTCGAGGTCGCGGCGGGCGAAACGCTCGGCATAGTCGGTGAGTCCGGCTGCGGCAAGTCCGTGACTGCGCTCTCGCTCATGCGTCTCATCCCGGTGCCGCCGGGCAAGATCGTCAAGGGCTCGATCATGTTCGACGGCGCGGACGTCTTGAAGATGGACGACGACGAAGTGCGCGGGATCCGCGGCAACAACATCGCGATGATCTTCCAGGACCCGATGACGAGCCTCAATCCCGTGCTCACCATCAGCCGTCAGATCTCGGAGGCGCTCGAGCTCCACCTCAAGATGGACAAGAGCGAAGCGCGGAAGCGCACCATCGAGCTCCTCGACCTCGTCGGCATCCCCAGCGCGAAGAAGCGCGTTGATGATTATCCCCACCAGTTCTCGGGAGGCATGCGTCAGCGCGTGATGATCGCGATGGCGCTGTCGTGCAATCCGAAGCTCATCCTCGCCGACGAGCCGACGACCGCGCTCGACGTGACGATCCAGGCGCAGATCCTCGATCTCCTGAAGAACCTGGCACGCGAGTTCCGGACCGCGTTCATCCTCATCACGCATGACCTCGGCGTGGTCGCCGGCATGACGCAGCGGATCCACGTCATGTACGGCGGCAAGATCGTCGAGAAGGCCGACACCGGGGAGCTCTTCGCGAACCCGAAAATGCCGTACACGTGGGGTCTCCTCCGTTCGATCCCGCGCCTCGACGAGCGGCGCAAGGCCAAGCTCGTGCCGATCGAGGGCCTCCCGCCCGACCTGATCGCACCGCCGCCGGGCTGCCGGTTCGAGCCACGCTGCCAGTATCGTCACGACATCTGCCGCGAGAAGGAGCCGGAGCTCGTGCACATCCCGAACTCCAAGCCCGACCACGAGGCTCGGTGCTGGGGCACGCAGCAAGGTGGGTGGCTCGTCGACACGGACTGGCACAAGGAAGTCGGTGACACCCGCGTCATCGAGGAGATCAAGCAGGAAGTCGCGCAGCTTCCGCCCGAGCCCAAGCCCGGCGACGTGCCGCCCGCGCCGACGGCGATTTAAGAGGTGCAGAGATGGCCCTGAACACACCGACAAAGCCGGCCGATCCGGACTACGTCCGGGTCCGCAGCACGGCCACCATCGACAGCGGCAAGAACCTCCTCGACGTCAAAGCGTTGAAGATGCACTTTCCGCTGACGCAGGGGATCATCTTCCAGCGCCAGGTTGGGGCCGTGCGCGCGGTCGACGGGATCGACTTCTTCGTCGAGAAGAGCGAGACGCTCGGTCTCGTCGGCGAGTCGGGGTGCGGGAAGTCGACAACAGGACGCGCGATCCTCCAGCTCTACAAGCCGACGGCTGGCGAGGTGAAGTTCGACGGCGTCGAGCTCACCAGGCTCGGCGGCGAGGACATGCGCAAGATGCGCCGGCGTATGCAGATGATCTTCCAGGATCCGTATGCGTCGCTGAATCCACGAATGACCGTCGGCAACATCATCGGCGAACCGCTCGAGGTCCATAACCTCGCGCGCGGCAAGGAGAAGACGGAGCGCGTCCAGGAGCTGCTCCGCGTCGTGGGCCTCAACCCTTACTTCACCAACCGGTACCCGCACGAGTTCTCTGGTGGCCAGCGCCAGCGCATCGGGATCGCCCGCGCGCTCGCGGTCGAGCCTGAGTTCATCGTCTGCGACGAGCCGATCTCGGCCCTCGATGTCTCGATCCAGGCGCAGGTCATCAACTTGCTCGAGGAGCTCCAGGATCGCTTCAAGCTGACGTATCTCTTCATCGCGCACGACCTCTCGGTGGTGCGGCACATCAGCGATCGGGTCGCGGTCATGTACCTCGGAAAGATCGTCGAGCTCGCGGACCGCGTCGATCTCTACGAGCGTCCGCTCCACCCGTATAGCCAGGCTCTTCTCTCCGCGGTGCCTATCCCGGATCCGGCTGTCGAATCGAAGCGCAAGCGGATCATCCTGACGGGCGACGTCCCATCGCCGGTCAACCCGCCTTCCGGCTGCCGCTTCCACACACGGTGCTGGAAGGCGCAGCAGATCTGCTCCGAGGTCGACCCGGAATTCATCGAACACGAGCCGCGGCACTGGGCCGCGTGTCACTTTCCGGGCGTCTAGACCGGCCAGGCGACCAACCGCGCTGATCGTCCGAACGTCCCCAGCCGTAGGGCGGTATAGCAGGCGGGATCGGCTCTCTTGGTGGGCTTTGCCTAGACTGCCGAAATTCTCGCATTGGGAAAGGAGCCACCGAGGGGCATGACGCAACAGCGCACGCACCGCACTCTGCTTGGCATCGCGGCAGCGGCAGTGCTCATCGCCACGGCCTGCGCGCCGAGCGGCGGACCGAGCGCAAGCAGCAGCAGCAGCGCGGCCACCCAGGAAACGCCGGTCGCCGGCGGTCGAGTGATACGAGGCTCGTTCAGCGACATACGAGTTTTGAATCCGGTGGTCAGCACCGACGCAACGTCGTCACAGGTGATCAGCCTCATGTACGACACCTTGCTGAACGTCGACGCGAAGACCGGCAATCCCGTCCCCTGGTTGGGGAAGTGGACCGTCAGCTCGGACAACCTGACGTACTCATGGGAGATCGACGCCAAGGCGAACTGGTCCGACGGCAAACCCATCATCGCCGAGGACTATCTCGCGCGGGCGAAGGCGGTCGCGCGCAGCAAGCTCACGACACAGAAGAGCAGTTGGACCGATGTCGAAGGCTTCAATGACTATCGCGACGGGAAGGCCACGTCGATCTCGGGAATCACGATCGACTCGGCGAACCCCAAGAAGTTCGCCGTCAAGTTCGGGAAGTCATTCTGTCCCGCGCTGATAAATGTCTTTGGAGTCGCGCCGATCCCGGCGCACGTTTTCGGCAAGTACACCGTCGACAATGACCCGTCGAAGAACATCGACACCGCGCCCGAGAACGCGGCACCGACCGCGGTCAGCGGCCCGTTCAAGTTCAAGGAATGGCGCAAGGGTGACCAGGTGATCCTGAGCCGTAACGACAGTTACTGGCGCGGCGCGCCGTACCTGGACGAATTCGTTCAGAAAGTCGTCGCCGACTCGACGGTCCAGGCGGCACAGCTGAAGACCGGCGAGCTCACCCTCGGCGCGATCCAGCCGGGCGACTACGACGACCTGTCGAAGTCCGACAACCTCAAGCTCTACGAGTGGAAGGACAACGGCTACGTTTACATCGGATGGCGCCTGAACAACCCGAACGTCCCGGCTCTGCAAGACAAGCGGGTCCGCCAGGCGCTGGCCTACGGCCTCGACATGTCGCAGGTCGTGCAGTCCGTCGTTCTCGGCCACGGAGAAAAGCAGATCTATCACACACCGTCCGTTTCCTGGGCTTCGCCAGGCACGGCGGGCTTCCAGGCGTACAACTACGACGCGGCCAAGGCTGAGCAGCTCATCAAGGACGCGGGTTACACCAAGGGTTCCGACGGCTTCTACGCCAAGGATGGCAAGACCCTCGGGTGGACCATCGTGACGAACCAGGGGAACAAGACGCGTGAGACGTTCCTCCAGGTCGCCGCGGAGCAGTACAAGAAGATCGGCGTGAAGATCAACCCCAAGGTCGAGGACTTCACGACGCTCGTCCCGAAGCTCACGAGCGGCAGCAACGAGATCGAGACGATCATCATCGGCTGGCAGCTCGGGACGGACCCGGACCCGTTCAGCATCTGGCACTCGAGCAACATTGCGACCGCCGCGCAGGCGGGCAACAACTTCGTCGGCTACAACAACCCCGACGTCGACAAGCTCATCGAGCAGGGTCGCGGTCCAAATTGCGGGCAGGACGTCCGCAAGACGGCGTACGCGCAGATGAACAAGATCCTGAACGAGGACCAGCCGTACAACTTCGGGTTCTCGCAGAACAGGATCCTCGCGACCGACAAGCGCATTCGGGGCATCGAGCCAGGCAGCTTCAGCCCCGACGCGACATGGAACGTCGAGAAGTGGTGGATCAAGCAATAACGGCGATCTGACTTACGCGCACGCGGCGGGGCGCCCAAGCCGGGCGCCCCGCCGGTCCGGAGGTCACCGAGGAGCGATGCGCAAATACATCATCCGGCGCGTCCTGTACGCGATTCCCACGCTGCTCGGCATCTCCGTCATCGTGTTCGCGATCTCACGGCTTGCGCCAGGCGACCCGGTACGTCTCTATACGTTCGGGGCCACGAACATCACCGAAGAGGACATCGCCGCGCTCCGGCATTTCTACGGACTCGACCAGCCGCTCCCGGTCCAGTACGTCAATTGGCTCGTGAACATGCTCCGCGGCGACTTCGGGAAGTCCCTTCAGTACAACCAGCCGGCCTTCGCTCTCCTCATGGAGCGGCTACCGGCGACGCTCCAGCTCGCGGTCCTCGCGCTCGTGCTGCAGGTCGGCATCGGTGTGCCACTCGGCGTCATCGCCGCGCTCAACCGCGGCGGGTGGGTCGACAATGCCGTGCGGTTCTTCGGCGTCGTCGGACACGCGATCCCGCAGTTCTGGATCGGACTCCTTTTGATCGTGCTCTTCGCCGTGAACCTGCACTGGCTTCCGAGCCAGGGCCTGCTCACGATCGGAAAGGACGTCTGGGACATCCCCGACCGTTTGAAACACATCCTCCTGCCCGCCTTCGTGCTCGCCCTGGCTGGCGTCGCGAACTACTCGCGCTACCTGCGCACAGAGACACTCGACGTGATCGCGCAGGACTACGTGCGGACCGCGCGTGCCAAGGGGCTCCGCGAGCGCACGGTCGTGTACGTCCACGCCCTCCGCAACGCCTTGATCCCGGTCGTGACCGCGCTCGGCGGCATCCTCGCGGCGCTCGTAAGTGGCGCGCTCATCGTCGAGCAGGTCTTCACCTGGCCGGGTGTCGGCCAGCTCACCTACGCGGCCGTTCGTGGCAAGGACTACCCGCTCATCATGGCCGGGGTCATGTTCGCCAGCACGATGCTGGTGATCAGCTACCTGCTTCGTGACCTCGCATACGCGCGCGTGGATCCGCGGATCAAGGTCTAAGCCGATGGCAACGGTCGCCCGCGCCGACGTGATCCCCGTCACCGCGGCGACCCGACGTGCGTCCGCTGGGCTCTGGACCAACGCGTGGTACAGCCTCCGTCGTGACCGGCTCACGATGGGGGCGGCGGCCTTGCTGCTCCTGCTCGCGGCGTCGGCGATCGCGGCGCCCCTGTTCGCGCAATACGTATTCCACACAAGCTTCGAGGAGCAGGATCTCCTGCGGATCTACGCGAAGCCGACGTTCAATCCGCCCGCGTACATGCTCGGTGCCGACGAGATCGGCCGCAGCCAGGTGGTGCGCCTCCTCTACGGCGGCCAGGTCTCCCTCTTCATCGGCTTCGTCGCGGCGCTCATGAATCTCACCTTGGGCGTCGGCCTCGGCCTGCTTGCCGGCTACATGCGCGGCGCCGTCGACGACGTCATCACCTGGTTCATCACCACGCTGAACTCCATCCCGATCATCTTTCTCCTTCTCCTCATCACCTCGCTCTTCCAGCCCGGGGCCCTCACCCTCACGCTCATCATCGGTGTGCTGTTCTGGACCGGCGTGACCAACTTCGTCCGCGGCCAGACCTTCGCGCTACGCGAGCGCGAGTTCATCACCGCGGCGCGAACGATCGGCGCCGCGACGCCGCGCATTCTCATCCGCCACATCCTGCCGAACGTCTTACCGCTGATCTTCGTTCTCGCCGCGATCGACATCGGCACGATCATCCTTGCCGAATCGGCGCTGAGCTATCTGGGTCTCGGAGTGACGCCGCCGACCCCGAGCTGGGGGAACATGCTCTCGAACGCCCAGAGCTACGCGACGCGCGCACCGTGGCTGGTGGTGGCGCCCGGCGCGATGATCTTCCTCACCGTTCTATGTCTCTATCTGATCGGGGACGGCCTCCGCGATGCTCTCGACCCGAGGCTCAAGGCGTCCTGACGGCCGGTCGGCCGGGCTAGTCCCTCACCGGATGCGCTCTTCGGCCGTGTTGCTCCTGGCCATCTGTGTCGTGCTCGGCGGATGCACGCTCAACACGAGTGTTGCCACGCCGTCCCCGACTCCGGCGATCGCCGGCGGGACCCTTCGCGTCGCCATTGCTTCCGAGGCGGCCTCGCTCGACCCCTGGAACGACGATGCCTCGCTCGTCGCGACCCGCCAGATCTTCGAAACGCTCGTTGAAGTCGACCCGGCAACGTCGCGGATCACGCCCGCGCTCGCGTCGGGATGGCAAATGACCAACGATGGGGCGTCCTGGACATTCACTCTTCGAGATGGCGTCCGGTTCCACGACGGCAACGCGCTCGACGCGGCGGCCGTCGTGGCCAGCTTCGAACGCGGCATGACGACCCGCGGGTCCGCATACCGGGCGCTCTTCGGCGATCCCTCGGCGATCCTGAGCGTGCAGGCGGTCGATCCCAGAACCGTGCGGTTCGATCTTCGCGCTCCGTACGGTCCGTTCCTCGCGCATCTCGCTGCGCCGCAGACGGCGATCGCCCGGGGCGTCGCGGGAACCGGGCCATTCGCCGCGCCCGCGGGGGCGCTCGCGCTCGACGGCACGCTCACGCTTCGCCGGAACGACGCGTATTGGGGTCGTGATGCGGGCGGCAAACAGCTCCCGTATCTCGACGGGCTTGTCCTGCGGCCGGTGCGCGACCCCACATCACGCCTCGCGGAGCTCCGCGCCGGGCGGGCCGAGGTCGCGCTGGATCTTCCCATCGCGCAGGCGTCCACGGCGCGCAGCGACCCGAGCCTCGTCGTCAGTCCGAGAAAGGATGCGGCCCTCGCATCGCTCGGAATCAACGCCACGGCCGCCCCGTTCGACCGGCCGGAGGCCCGGCGCGCAGTGGCGATGGCGGTGAACCGCAACGCGCTGTCAGCGGTCTATGGCGGCACGTCGCGGCCCGCGACCCAGGCGGTCCCGCCCGGCGCGCTCGGCTACGACGACAGCGTTGTGGAGTTCGCCGCGCTCGACACGGACGCGGCGCGCAAGGCCCTCGCCGACGGCCACATCCCGACGCCGATCTCC
>WNGJ01008156.1_pt1 | contig 12130 bp, 14 predicted proteins | sample 5400611 | NCBI WGS metagenome assembly WNGJ01 (sample SAMN13153375, study PRJNA577476) | soil metagenome | isolation source: 40 cm soil or saprolite under Garry oak tree replicate 1 | place: USA:California | collected 2016-06-15 | reverse complement strand
ACTACGTCGGAAGATTTAGCGGCCTCGGATAGGTTCTTTGTGGCGCTGATCGATCCCGCTTTCACAAGCTCGGGGAGATGTCTTTCGCTGTACGCATCTTCCACATAGCAAATGCCTTTGTTGATCATGGACACTTTCTCTTTTTCCACATCGACACCAATTACGCCAAAGCCAGCTTGGGCAGAAGCGACAGCCAGTGGGACCCCGACATAACCGAGTCCCACCACGCATACTCTAGCCTTCCTTGACCTTATCCTATCCAGCAAGGCAACTGCATGGGCGCTCAATGCCCTCTCTCCTTCCCTGCGAGTTCTATCGTGCTAAGAATCTTGGCGACCGGGTCTTCCATTTTCGCTAGAAGCTGTTTTCCCTTTCTCTTCTGGCTTTCGAAGGCTTCCGGCTCGTTTAGAATTCGTTGGATATTAGTCGTGATCTCTCGAGGAGACCTGATTGTCTTGACTATGCCGAGCCGCTCCAGATACTGGATGTACAAGGGTTTCGGCCCTGGAAAGCATGAAATCGATGGAATCCCCAAGAGTGCAGCCTCCACAGTCATCGTGCCACCCGATCCGACGAAAGCCGACGAATACGAAAGGAGGCTGGTAGCATCAACTATCCTGTCAACTACTGTCACCCTTTCGCCAAATCGCTTCCTTATCACGGGAGCTTGCATTCCGTACCTAGTCGAGACAACCACTTGGCATTCCACTCCTCTCCTCAACAACTCGTCAATAATCGGCCCTACGACAGGCTCCTTGTCGCTCGCTTTCCCCATGAGATAGGATGCGAATGCCTCTTCAGTTCTGAAAACAACAATCGGCCGGTCCTTCTTCAAGCCCAGTTGTCGTAGGACTCTATCATTGGGATGGTGACGTTTGAGCCAGGCAGCTGGGTCCAGAGCCCTGTAAAGGATGACTTTTCTCATAGGTCCACCGAACTCTTCCCAGATTGATCGACCGATGATCCATGGACAGCAAAGGAAACTCGTCAAAGGTATCGTCAGCCGGGCTACCATCCAAGAGTGCGGCGAGTCATTAGCCGCAACTTGGGGAATGCCCAGGCCGAACGCGACCCGAGATGCCTCGACTGATGAGAAGGAGACCGCTACGTTTGGCTTCCACTTCTGGATCAGATTTGCGAGTTTTGTGATTCTCTCAGCGCTAGCGATGAGTTTTCCAAAAGCCGTTCCTCCGCCGTGGGTTCCGACTACCGAAAATCGCAACTTCTTCAACCCGAGGGTTTGTTCGGCTTCGCGATAGACACGCGTTGTGATCAATGCCTCGTCTCCCTGCTTCCTTAAAGCGCGATACAGCGGCTCGAAGAAAAGCGCCTGTTTCGGCGTGAGAACCTCAATCCAGATTTTCATAATCTATTTTTCCGAGCAGCCATCGAAGGCTAACGACAAGTAGATAAAAGATGCAAGTAATTCGAGTCTTCAATTATTTCCATGAGGAGGGCTTTCACCATTCGTGTTAACCGGCTATTGACGTCATCTCGTAGGGACGGCAACTTCTCTTTATCTGCTCGCCGATATTGTAACGGATTGGTATCAATTCGTTAACCCGCTGGATCGACTATCAGCGCGGTACCTCGCAGGGTTATGGGTGGTTTCGAACGAACAATCAACATTCCGAGTCCAAGATTGCGATTATCGGAAACCAACCAGAAGCACTCTTGCTTTCGACCCTGTTTGCTGAAGTGGGACAACCAAACTATCTCGTAGGGCATTTCGACGAAGCCAAGAGCAAAGGAACCGAAACCGGTGGGCTTAGCGAGGCCAGATGGTTACTTGGAGTTCATCAGAAAGCAGGAACTACGACCCTTTTATCAAATGTGGAAGAACTCTCGATGTCTCCACCGTCGATCGTTATTCTAACCGGACACGCAGTGAGTCAGCGAGAGCTTGGCGAGCTTGAGAGGACCACTCGCGCCTTGTGCAGGTTTCTGCCTCATGGGGCAAGCCTAACCTTCACGGGGTTGTGCCGGCCGAACTTCACCGGTACGATTCTTCGAGAGATGATCGAAAAACATAGCGGCCATAGAATTGGCCGAGATATTCAATTGAGCTACGTTCCTCTCTTTTGGGGCGGTGAAACACTTCAGAAATTCAGAGAAAAGCCTAAACTTGTCGCAGGAATCGGAGCAGGGGCACCGTCGTCAGCTCAGGAAATTTTTCTCTCGATATTCCCTTCTATTAGCACTAGCGCAAAGCTTGGCGCCGCCGAGGCGGCCGGGCTGTTCGGGCCGATATACCGAGATGTCCTGCGAGCTTTGGAGTTCGAGTTAGCAAGCCTGTGTGAGGTTGATGATGTGGACTATTCTGAGGCTCTAGATCTCTGCAGGCAATCTGGGACAGACAACTTGGGATTACCCCACACCTTCGTGGCGAGAGATGCGATAGCTAGCAGCATCGCGATCAGTGGTACAGGCGGACGTGGAAGCATGAGCGTAGTAAGGGCGGCTCGACGGATCAATGAGGCCGGGGAACAAAAGGTGCTGGAATTGGTCAAGAATGCCTTGTCTCTTTGTGGAAAACGCTTTCGTCATTCTAGAATCGCAATCTTGGGTTTCAGCGGGCTAGAATCTCCCCGCGATCCCAAGCCCAGTCCACCGCCAATCATCCGAACGCTTGAACGGAGAGGTGCGATACTTTCAGTGTATCCAGGCAGGGACAATAGGTGGTTTGAAGCCGGGGTCCTGAGCGACGGCGTTAGAGTCGAGAACTCGCCGTTGAGGGCTGCTTCAAAGTCGAGCTGCGTTCTGGTGGCGTTGGACAGGTCGGATTTTTGCGAGATAAGTCCGCAGAAGTTGGCCTCGGAAATGAGTCGTCCGGGGGCAATATGCGATCTGTCAAGGGTTCTGGAAGCTTCAAATGTGGAGAGAGTAGGCCTCTTCTATACTTCAATTGGAAGAGGCAGCTCGGGGACATGAAACGTGTCGGCGCCGGCGTTGTAGGTACCGGATTCTGGGGAGAGAACCAGGTACGGGTTCTTCGCCAAAGTGCAAAGTGCAATCTTATCGGAATCTGCGACTCTAATCGTGAGCGAGCAAAACAGGTCGGTTCGAAATATTCGGTTCCATGGTATACCGACCTGCAAGAGTTTCTTCGGATTCCCGAAATAGAAGCCGTGACTGTTGCCACGCCCACTCATACACACTTCAGAGTTGGGATGCAAATCCTAGAGGCCGGAAAGAATCTCTTGGTGGAAAAACCGATGACTGGCAATCAGGAACAAGCTCGCAAGCTTCTCATCGTTGCCTCAAAAACCGGTTTGAAGCTCATGGTTGGATTCATCGAACGGTTCAACCCCGGCGTTCGATTTGTCAAAAAGCTCTTAGACCAGAAGGCAGCGGGAGAGGTCATCATTGCCACGGGCCGTCGGGTAGCACGCTGGCCGATGAGGATCGGTGACGTGGGAGTAATCAAAGATACAGCGATACATGACATTGACATCATGCGGTTCCTTCTAGAGGACAAGGTCTCGGTAGTCTACGCTCAGACTGGATCCTTGAAACATTCTTTTGAGGACTACGCCGAAATCATGCTACGGTTCAGTCGTGGTGTCACGGGTTTCTTGGATGCAAACTGGTTGACTCCTCGCAAGGTTCGCACTCTCATAATTACCGGTAGCGAGGCGACAATAAACCTTGATTACATAACTCAAGAAATAACAGTTGAAAATTCGAAAACGATGACCAAACCCTACATTCGGTGGGATGAACCGTTACGGTTGGAACTTGAGTACTTCATACAGTCCGTGAGTGACGACCTGGACCCTGTCCCGTCGGGGAAGGATGCGATAGAAGCAATCCGGGTATGTGATACTGCCCTGAAATCGGGCAAGGCAAGAACGGCCTGCAGGAACTGAATGGATTGCCCACCGGGCAACGGCCTAAACTCTCGGCGCCGAAATCTTAGACGATTCCTCTAATCCCAATACTAGTCTGGTCAAAAACCCGTTGATAGGGGTCTCGGTCCGCGTTTTTCTTCCATATGAGAGGATTGCACCGTTTAGTTGTCTAATCTCGGTCATTTTGCCTCTTTCTATGTCTTGGAGCATTGAAGACTTGTTGGCCCCCGTTGATAGCAGGATCGTCCGCCAGAGTTTTCTAGGGTCTCCTACTAGGCTGATGCGCGCGGCCTGACCAACCGATATCCCCTCGTTCATCACTCTAAAAGCGATCTCTCGGATCGCTGCGTTCTTAGCAAGTGCACCGTTGGGTAGTCTAGTTAGGGCTGAGAGCGGATTTATTGCAGCGTTCACTATGGCTTTTGTCCACAGTACTCCTCGAATGTTCGAACTGATCTTCGTCCGGAACCCCGCGTCGTCGAATGCAATCTTGTTGCGGGGGCCGCTTCCTGAGTTTCCTCCATGGAGGTCTCCAATAACGGTCAACCCTTTTCCTGAATGTATCACAGAGCCTGGTCCCGTTAACAACGCCCCTTCTGTAGTCGATCCTGCAAGAATGCGGTTTCTGAAAACAGATTGTAGCGTCTCAACATTGCCTAATCCGTTCTGAAGGCTCAAGATCGTCGTTTCAGGAGATAATATTCCGCGATAGCTTAGCGCCACCGCCTTTGTGTCGTAGGCTTTCACAGTCACAATGAGAATCTGGATTCCAGGTAGCGGGACTGGTCCCCTTCGAACGCGTACATGAACCCTTCTGAATTTTCCATCTATCTCATGAAGGCCTACGCCGTTCTTCCGGATTGCTCGGACAATCGACGGGTCTCGATGTATCAGTGTGACATCGTGGCCAGCCAGCCTCAGTCTTGCACCGAATAGACAGCCAATTGCCCCTGCACCCACAATGCCGAAGTGCAAGTTTCAGGACTTCTGACGCAAATCCAGCTTATCTCGCTCAGCGTCGTCCATTTTGAAAACGTTTTTTTCTTCTGGAAAAGCGCCCCGGCGGACTTCTGATGCATACTCCGTAACAGCTCCTTTTATCGTCGAGGCAAGGTCCGTATATCGCTTCGCGAATTTTGGCACGAACCTTGGATAGAGCCCCAGAATGTCGTGCAAGACCAAAACCTGACCATCACAGTATCTCCCCGACCCAATGCCAATGGTTGGAACTGAGACTGTCTTCGTGATCATTCGAGCCACTTCCTCTGTTATCATCTCAAGAACGATCCCGAACACTCCCGCCTCCTCTAACGACTTCGCATCTTCGACCAGCAGCTCGCCAGAATCAGCATTCTTGCCTTGAATTCTATAGCCTCCGTGAAGGGTTGCCGTCTGCGGAGTTATGCCAATATGGCCGAGAACGGGAATACCTGCATTCGAGATCGCTTTGGCCATGTGTGCCATTTCTCTTCCTCCTTCGATCTTGACAGCCTCCATTCTTCCTTCTTTGACGAAACGCCCCGCGTTTCTTATCGCATCTTCTTCCGAGACTTGGAAGCTTAGGAACGGCATATCGCCGATCAGTAGCGAATGGCTCGCGCCTCTCTTGACAGCCTGGCATACTGGAAGAAGCTCTTCTATCGTTACGGGAATAGTCGTGTCGTGTCCAAGAACCACCATGCCATAAGAGTCTCCGACAAGGATCGAGTCAACGCCAACTTCATCCGCGATAATTGATGTCGGGTAGTCATATGATGTTACCATCACGATACGCTGACTGTGGCTCTTCATTTTCGAAAAGTCGGCGACGGTTACCTTCTTTCTCTCCCCATTGGAGCTTCGGCTCAACTCTATGACCATCCTTGCATGTAACGGATCATCTCCTTCATCACTCTTCTAAGATTTCTCTCATTGTCAAATTTAGCTACCGTCGCTCTGAGTCTGGATCTTGAAAGGGACTTCATTTTCATAGTGACTCGGACCAATTCCGGAACAGCCCTGATTATGTTGTCGACAATGGTTATGCTCGCAGCCCGAGCTGTACGCGACATCGGGTTGAGGTCTATCGCTATCACCATCTTGCCAGCGTTTCTAAGTGCTTCCGCTCGGTCACCGTCCTCCAGCGGGACCAATACGACATCAGCATCCCCAATTCCCCTGGCATCGACAATACTCCTCGCGCTTGCTACCCCTGGTATCCTAACTCCGGGGCTTGCGTTCACCCCAAACACATGACTTGCGCCGTTCCGCTTGAGCAAAGACGCGATTCCTCGCTCTCGTACCACGCTTCTATGAAACAGATTTACCTCAAGCCCCGCGTGGACTGAATGCGCGAGCCTGACAATATCTCGAGGCACAAGGGCAGCAGTGTTGCCGTTAATAGATATGACCGGGTTTCTCGCGCTCAACAGAAGCGCTGCAGCAGCTTTTGCTGCCGCCTGAGAGGATTTCGGAGTGATCTCACCAAACATGTAATCGAATGCTTCTCCACGCCCGTGGGCGATCAACCCCTGAGGTGCCACGATTCCGGCCTGAAATCCTCTAACCAGGCGTTCTCTGGTCTGAAGCGATCTGAACCGCGGGTGGTTGGGTGATATTCTCATAACACCACAGCGCCATGTTCAGCGATTTTGCTGACAACCGGAGCGAGACCTGCCAGCTTGATAGTCGACTTGGCTTCCGGGACTAGCTCTTTACGAACCACAGTGAAGAGTGATTCCCCAATCATCATCATACTAGACTTGATCCGTCTTCGTTGCAGTCTTGAAATGGCTTCACGCAAACGCGGAGAGATAAGTCCGAGGCAACCTGCGAACCTTCGCGATAATCTGACGAAGGTGTCCGTCTCAGGACCCTTGACCTGAAGAGAGACGAGGCCCTTTGAGCATAGGTTGATTTGTTTTCTCAAGCCAGTATTGGACAGAACGCGAGCCGTTGAGATCGGTCCGAACGCTCCCGAAACAACTCTCATCGAAGACGAGGGAACGATCTTCTTGACCTGTGCGAATCCAGGTGCTCCTGGCCGCGTCCGGATCACGAGTCCTCCATAGAATGCGGACGTAACGGTTCCGAGGCCGGTCCTGCGCTTTACTTCAGCTCTGTGAGCGATCTGTGCTGCCTCGACATGGCTCAGGTTGGAACCCAACGCCTCGTTGAGCGCGAGTGATAGGCTTAGCGCTCCCGCCCCGCTGGTCCCGTAACCGCAACCCATGGGCAGGACGCTTCTGTGAAAGACGGTCACTCGCAATATTTCTGACGAGCTTTCCAGGTGCTCAGCAACAACCTCCTGAGACACCACAGGTCGAGGTAGCGGTTTGCCATTGAACGAGATCTCAAGTTTCGTACGGGATGCTGGGCTGACCCTTACCAAAGTCGTTACTCCGTGTTGAAGGTTCACTCCGGCCCCGGTCGATCCGATCCTCAACGGATCTCGAGCGGTGTCACGTATTCGAAAGAATCCAGTAATCTGGCAGGGAGAGAACGCGTTTCCGGTTCTGACCGTCAGAATCGACCTTCCAACCGTACCATCGACCGCATCTCTTGAACATCGGTAGTTCCAAACTATTCTGTGTCCGGCTCTAAAGACAATATAGGGGACTTACCCAGCGAAAGCCTCATCGGGTTGCAGAGGATATAGTTGAGAGGTTTGATACTCGCCGGAGGTTTCGCAACAAGGTTGCGGCCTCTCAGTTGCTCTAAACCTAAGTTGTTATTTCCCATTGTTGGGGTGTCCCTCATCGAGTGGATGGCTCGCTGGCTCAGCTCAGGTGGAGTCAACGAGATCATCTTGGCAGTCAATCATCTGTCTGACAAGCTGAAGGTAGAGGTCGGTCACAGTATAGGAGATGTGACGGTGGCGTTTTCCGTCGAGGAGAAGCCCTTGGGAACCGCAGGTCCCATTCGGCTCGCGGCAAATCTTCTGAGTAAGAACGATCCTTTCTTCGTGATAAACGGTGACATCGTAAGCGATATCGACGTTAGAGGCATGTTAGCGTTGCACAAAGAGAAGAAGGCGGCCGCGACAATCGCTTTGGTCTCTGTTCCTGACCCTTCTCCCTATGGCTCGGTCTTGACCGATTCCGACGGAGTGGTGAGGAAGTTCGCGGAGAAATCGGGAACTATCTCATCTACCAATCTAGTAAACGCAGGCGTCTACGTGATTAGTCCCAGTGTTGTTGGTCATATCCCAAGAGACCGCCCCGTCAGCCTGGAGAGGGACGTTTTCCCTAGGTTGGCTGAGAATGGAGAGATGCAAGCATGGAACCATAATGGATTCTGGTACGACATTGGGAGAGTTTCAGAATATGTACGGACCAACAAAGAGCTCTTGGAGAAACAAGCGCCTGAGGGCGGTCCCACTGTACCTGGCGCGCAGGGCGGGATGCACATTCTCCGTCCCGCATATGTGGGAGCAAAGTCACGCGTAGGAATCGGTGCAAAGGTAGGCCCTTTCACAATTCTAGGCAACAACGTAACTGTCGGAGATGAAGCCATCGTAAGGAACTCGATAGTCTTTGAAGAGACCGCAATTGGTGGGAAAACGATCGTCGAAGACGCCGTGATCGGCGAAAGGGTGGTGATCGGTCGAGGGTCGAGAATCGGGCGAGGATCAATAATTGCTGGGCAGTTAAGTATCCCGGAGGGATCGATTGTGCCTCCGGATTCGGTTATCCTTTGCTAGGACGGCAAAGAATGGTGGTTGACAAATGTTGATGGTACCAAGGCTTTTCGGAACCAACGGGATCAGGGGAGTAGCTGGCACAGAGATAGATGCTGGGCTTGCTTTCCGTGTCGGTTCAGCCCTTGGAACCCTCCTTCCTAAACAGAGAGTGCTGATCGGTAGAGATGGTCGCCTTTCGAGTCCGATGCTTCTCGAAGGAGTTGCGGCAGGCGTGCTCGCCCGAGGAAACGATGTCGACGATCGTGGTTTGATCACCACCCCGGCATTGGAGTTCATGGTGAAGAACACCCCGCATTCCGCCGGGATAATGATCACCGCGAGTCACAACCCGCCCGAATATAACGGATTCAAAGTCGTCGATTCTGACGGGATCGAGATCCCTCGAGCAAAGGAAGAGAAAATGGAACTGCTGATCCATCGCGACAGATGGCGGGCAAGTTACCAGCCTGGTCGGCGGATCATCAACGAGGGACGAATCGAGTCATATTTCGACGGACTAGAGGGTCAAGTCCTTGTGAGAGATGCGATCCAGAGTATGAAGATAGTCATCGATACAGGAAACGGTGTCGCCGCGCTCACGACTCCCACGTTGCTCAGAAGGCTAGGAGCGCGCGTGATTGGTATTAATGACGTGATTGATGGCGAGTTCCCGGGTCGGAATTCTGAGCCGCGACCCGAAAACTTAGGCGCCCTCTCGAATATCGTGAGAGAGGAAAAGGCCGATTTAGGAATCGCTCACGATGGAGATGGCGACAGAGCGATCTTTGTCGACGAGACAGGTATAGTTCAGCCCGGGGATCGGACCCTGGCTCTTGTTGCGGACGAACTGCTGAGAAATCATCCTCGTGCGAACATTGTAACACCCATCAACACCTCAATGGTGGTATCTGAGATAGCTAAGAAAAGAAAGGGCAACCTAATCCTCACCAAGGTTGGCAGCATTGAGGTTTCAAGAACAGTCGTAAAGGTGGGGGCATTACTAGGAGGAGAAGAGAATGGTGGGATCTTCTATGCTCCGCATCATCCGGTTAGGGACGGAACAATGGCAGCGGTTCTCGTTGTGAACGCGATAATCAGGAATGGCAGACCCCTTTCCAAGTTGTTGGATAGGCTTCCAAGGTTTCACATGGTCAAAGAGAAAATTCCGTGCAAGGAAGAAGCAAAGGATCACGCGATCAACATGCTCAGAGCTAGCCTCAAAGGCAGGATATCCAGCACTCTTGATGGTATCCGGGTAGATGTTGAGGGACGCGGATGGGCTCTAGTTCGGGCCAGCGGCACCGAGCCTTTGCTCAGGCTCTACGCTGAAGCGAAAACGGAGGATCAGCTTCAAGAGATATTGGACGAGTTTCGACCGCTGGTCCTGAACGCGGTTAAATGACGTAAAATCGCCCATTTTCCGCCCTGAATTCGATTCTGAACCAGCCACAAAATCTCGCTTGAGAATCGTTCGGGAATCGCCGGATAAAGCAAGCTAACGACTGAACCGTGGAAGGCCAAATCATGCCCTGATTAGCCTGTCTCGCCATTATCACAGCCAGACAGAAAATGTCTCGGGAAAAAAGGGGAGTATGTTTCAGCGGTTATGCATGGCACGAGCGGTCTCCGCGGACTCCTCCGAAAGTACTCTTACGTAAGAGACCGATGCTCTCTTTAGAACCGAGAGCCCCGTTCCGACTAAACGCCGGGCAGCCGATAGTTCGAGCGGAAAACGCACCCGACCGCGAGGGCCAGTCGAAGATTTCTAGATTGGGCTTGCCTCAGACCAGCGTTTGTCAAACGCGTCGGCAAAGACCCGTATCATCCCATTGTTCTTGGTGAAATGAGGCCGGAAGAACTTCGGGCGTCGACCGTCTCTCTCGTTTGTCGCCCATATGAGGAACACGAGCTCTTTATCGTCTGACAAGGTGCCTCTGACAGGGTACCAATCCTCCTTGGGTTGCCGAATCTGTATTCCCAGCCCCTTTGCTTCCCGGGCTCGAGAGACTGCGTCAGGATCCTTGGCTGTCATAAGAAGCCTGAATTTCACTCCTCTCTCAATCGCCCGGTAGAGCTCTTCCTTGACTTTGCCGAACCAGCTAAAAGTCTCTGCTGAGATCGAGACGTTTCTTGTTGCGTCAGCGATGACTCTTACGGTCCGAACCTCCATTTCTTCGAGAGTGCGCAGAGGTTCTAGAAGGTCTTCCGGTTTGACCCCGAGTCGCAACTCCCAGTACTGCGGTTCCAGGAGCGATAGTAATCGGGTGCTCTTGGTGTTAAGAGCGTCGAGATCCCTTGACATCTCCGTCCTTCTCATGTCCTGAATTCTTGCCACGAACTGCTTGGGCTCCGCCGCTTCGAGCTTGTTCTCTCGAGAAACCGAGCTCTTCCATCAGCATTTGGGCTTCATCGTTCAATCCGCGAAACGTCCCTTCTCCATAATCGCCAGCTCTCAGGCGGAAGTGGGCAGAGGAAAACCTCTACAGTCCACCTTTCCCTTCACGCGCCGAATAAAGTTGGGACACGCGAAGCATTGTGCGAAAGATACGGTCCTCGCGAGTACTGGACAGTCTACTGCTTCCTTCTTCATCCTAGCCAACTGTTTGCCACCAACAACCCCCTTCAAATCTTGAATGTATTGCTTCGGCGTCGTGGGGCCTTTTTCGGGTACAGTGATCTCGACAACGTATTTTGTTTGAGGAAGGTCCTCGCTCATCTGCTTCCAGTCGGCCGTCCAGCCCGGACTGCTAATTATCCCTTTGTTACTAGAGAACGTCTACTTCGACAGTGCCGTCGGCTATTTCCGAACTTATAGTCGATCCATGATAACAGAACCGAGGTCTTAACTCTTTGACGTATCTTTCGGTACAACCTATTGGGAAGTAGTACCAGCTGCACAAGATCAGCTTACTGAATTCCATGACTCGTACGACCATATGTCGCTCCTAACGTTTATATGAAGTAACGGAGTAACCCAGAAACTTCAAAAATCAATCCCCTCGAAAGAATTTTGGTTCGGGTAGATGATACTTCGCCAGAACCTCTTTGAGTGCTCTGTGTTCTGAGACTTTGGCATAATTCTGTCGAAAGTTAGGGTCGCGACTCAGAATTTCGTAAGCCTTCCATCCAAACCGAGCACTCTCGCGGATAGATTGTAGGTCTCTGAGCTTTCTTTCCAAATAGGCTATTCGCTGTTCAAGAGAAAGCCGTTTCTCCTTTGTAGCCCTCGACATTTTCGCTCTGACCCTAAGAAAGGGTTTCGGAGTCGTTTCAGACTCCATCATCAGAGAGCTTTACTCGTCGTCCTCGTCCTCTTTCTCTTCCTTTGCGAGTCCTGAGACCGTGACTGTCTGCTTGCCGATGTGTAGGACTATGTCCACTGAGAACTTGGGTACGTCCTCGATATCGAGGGCTTCTGCCAAGTCGTTTGCTACGTCTTCCCTGTCTTGAGTGTAAGTGTCTGCCAGTGCCTCTTTGACTCTGGAGATCGCTCGTCCTCTGACGCCTTCGAATACGTCCTCTCCCTCAGACTCTACTTGTGTGGTACTCATTCTGATGCACCTCCTTCGCTGTGCTCGAATACCTTAGCCCTTAGGAACCAGGCAAGTGCCAGTAACCC
>WNGJ01006824.1_pt1 | contig 12130 bp, 10 predicted proteins | sample 5400611 | NCBI WGS metagenome assembly WNGJ01 (sample SAMN13153375, study PRJNA577476) | soil metagenome | isolation source: 40 cm soil or saprolite under Garry oak tree replicate 1 | place: USA:California | collected 2016-06-15 | reverse complement strand
GCCATGCACGCGCCTGCGACCGCGCCGCCCGCGGACATGGTCCTGTTCGGCTCCGCATTCGCGGCAGCCCTGCTCGTGCCGCCCTGGGTCGTACCGACGCCGTTCTGGCTCTATCTCGGCACGGGTGCGCTCGCCCTCGCCCCGATCGCGCTCGTGTGGGGGCGGCCGACGGTCCGCTTCTGGCTCGCCGCCGCGGTGCTGCTCTCCCTCATGGCGCTCGGGCCGTACATGCGCTGGCAGCAGCCGTTTCAGGGACCGCCGCCTCGCCTCTCGCCCGGCCACGGATTCCCCGGCCCCTACCTGGTCGCGCTCAAGGTCCTCCCGCTCTTCCGCTTCTTCCGCGCGCCGTACCGCTGGACCGTCGGCGCGCAAGTCGCCCTCGGGGCGCTCGCGGCGCTCGGGGTCGCGGGCGTGCGGGCGCGCATCGGGGCTGCGAGCGTCCGCACGATCGCCACCGCGGCCGCCCTAGCCCTGGTGATCGGCAGCGCGGTCCTCGACCTCCGCGGCCTGCGCGCTCCGCTCACCGAGGCCGCCGTGCCGGCCGCCTACGGGACGCTCTCCGCCGACCCACAGCCGGCCGCCGTGCTGGAGCTTCCCTCCGGCCTCCGAGCGAGCCGCTTCGCGGCCTTCTCCAGCCTCTACATGTATTATCAGACCGCTCACCGGAAGTACCTTCTGGAGGGCACCGTGTCCCGGCTCCCGCCCGATCGCCGTCTGGTCGTGCAGCGGGCGATCAGTGACTTCGCGGCGCTTCCCTATGTGAAGTGGGTCGTGCTCCACCGCGACCTCGTGCCCGAGAGCTCGCTCGGCGCCCAGCGTCAGGTGGAGGAGGTCGACCGGCTGCTCGTCTCCGAGGGAGAGCTCGTGGCCCGCGACGGCGCGATCGATGTCTACCGGCTGCGGACGTTCCGACCCGAGACGGTCCTGGCGCCATGATCAGCCTTCCGGCGCGCACGTTGCGCGCCGGGAACGGCCGGGTTAGACGGGCCGCCGTGCCCGCGCTCCCGCCTCGCGCGCAGTCGCCGCGGTGAGCCGGACGCCGGCCACGCTGCTCGCCGCCGTCGGCGTGACCGCCTTCGCGGCGGTCTACCTCGAGGTCTCGCTCATGAAGGCCGCCGGGGTGATGATGGCCGGGTACGCTGTCATGTTCTGGGTCGCGGCCGTCCTCTACGGCGGCGCCCTCGCCTGCTCGCGACGGCTGTAGCCGGCGGTGTATGACCACCTCGATGACGCGGAGCCCGGTCCCCGCTGCGTTGCTCGACGAGAGCGCGACGCTCGGCGGCGCCCTGACGGCCCTCGCCGAGCGGTTCCCCGACTGGCAGTGCCTCACGGTCCTCGACCGCCACGGACACGAGGAGCGTCGCACGGTTGGGGCCCTGTGCGAGCGAGCGCGCCGGCTTCAGACCGCGTTCACCCTCCGGGGCGTGCGAGCGGGCGATTTCGTCGTGCTCGCGCTGCCGACGGGCCCGGAGATCGCCGCGGCGTACTTCGGGGTCATGCTCGCCGGTGGCGTCCCGGGCTTGCTCGCCACCCCGTCGAACCGCCTCGCCGACCCGCATGCGTATGCGAGCCGTGTCGGCGCGATCCTCGGAGACGCGCGCGCGCGCCTCCTCTACTGCGACGCCTCGATCGCGCCGCTCTTCCGCGGCGAATCCGCCGCCCTGCTCGGGCCGGCCGCGATTCTGACGCCTGAGGACGTCGGCGACCCCGCACCGGCCGCACGACCGGCGATCCCGGACGCCGATCACCCCGCGACCGTGCAGTACTCGTCGGGCTCCACCGGAACGCCGAAAGGGATACTGCTCACGCACCGGGCGATGCTCAACAACGTCCGGGACGTCCGCGACGGGCTCGGGCTCACTGCCGCCGATGTGAGCGTCAACTGGATCCCTCTCTACCACGACATGGGGCTGATCGACGCCTTCCTCCTCCCGTTCCTGGTCGGCTGCCCGACGATCCTCATTCCGACCCTGGACTTCATGCGCGAGCCGTCGCTCTGGCTGCGCGCGATGCACCGCCATCGCGGCACGATCTCGTGGGCGCCGAACTTCGCCTACACGCTGTGCGCCAAGCGAGTACCCGAGGAGGAGCTCGCTGGCCTCGACCTCTCCAGCTGGCGAATCGCGATCAACGCCGCGGAGCCGGTGCTGGCCGACACGGTCGACGCGTTCACCCGCCGCTTCGCGCCGTACGGGTTCCGTCCGGAGGCGATGACGCCGGCCTGGGGCCTGGCGGAGAACGTCACCATCGCAACCGCTCATCCGGTGGGTGAGCGGCCATGCGTGGAGCACCTCGACCGCGCTGCGCTCGCGAGCGAAGGGGTGGCCCGGCCGACGGGCGCGGACGGGCTCCCGTCGGTCGCGATCGGCCGGTGTCTGCCTCGCTGCAGCGTGGAGATCCGCGGCGGCGCCGGCAGCCCGCTCCCCGACCGTCACGTCGGGACGGTGTGGCTGCGGACCGATTCGCTGTTCTCCGCCTACCACGGCGACCCGGCGCTCACAGCGCGGACCCTGGTCGACGGCTGGCTCGACACCGGCGACCGCGGCTACGTCGCCGGGGGCGACCTCTACTTCATCGCGCGCGACAAGGACCTGATCGTGATGGGGGGCGAGAAGCACGCCCCGCACGACATCGAGACCATCATCAATGCGATCCCCGGCGTGCGCGAAGGGTGCACGATCGCCTTCGGCGTGCTGAACGAGGCGCGTGGGACCGAGGAGCTCGCCGCGGTGATCGAGACGCGCGTCGAGGGTGCGGAGGCGCAGGCGGCGCTCGGCGAGGCGGTCCGCCGCGCCGTCACGGAGCGAACCGGGCTCGCGCTCCGGCACGTCGTCCTGGTGCCGCCAGGCGGCATCGAGAAGACGTCGAGCGGGAAGCTCGCGCGCCAGGCGACGCGGCGGCGCCACGCGAGCGCCATCGAGCCTCAGAAGCCCTGATAGATGAAGACGTGCTCTGCCGTGGGCGCGCACAGGACCAAAGCGGTGATCGCGAGCGCGTAGAGGAGGGCACGCACCACGACGCCGAACGGCGCAGGGCCGTCAGACGCCGGACGCACGCACGATCTCCGCCGCCAGCGGCCGCTGGAAGCCGCTCAGGTCGGTCATGAGATGGTCGAAGTCGACGAACGCCTCGGCCGGCATCCAGCGGCGCGCGTCGACCACCGGGATGTCGCGCCGCGCCGCCAGCCCTCGCACGATCGCTGCCGCGTCGTCCGACAGCCCGGGCCGGTGGTAGCGGTTGCCCGTGTCGAGCTCGATGAGGGGGTTCTCGGGCATGATGACGACGAGGCTCCGCCACGGACCGGCAGCGAGGCGGGCGAGCACGGCGTCGAGGAGTCGTACGCCCCGGCTGTCCTCGTCGACGCTGGGTCCGCTCGCGCGCTGGCGCACGAGATCGAGGTAGCTCGGGCTTCCGATCTCGAGATAGGCGATGAACGCCTCCAAGGTGGGCTCCCTCCGCCATGCGCGATACGCCGCCTCGACGGCCGCGCCGCTTCCGCCGTGGATGTGATCGAAGAGCGCGCGGGTGCTCGGGAAGTGGTCGGGCGGCGGGCCGGGATCGGGCGGTGGCGCCACCCGGTCGACGAGGGCGGCACGCGCGAATTCGCGGAAGCCGTAGAGTGCCCACAGCGTGCGGACCCAGCGGTCGACCCGTTCCGCCGCACCTTCCGGGTCGACGCCCGCCCACCCGATGCGCAGCATCTCGGCGGGTTGCCCGCTCAGCGGGCTCGCCGGAGTTCCTTGCAGGTCCGAGGCACCAAGGGTGAGGATCACGAGCGAAGGAGCCAGGCGGGGGAGATGACGCAGGACGGCCTCCTGGTCGCCGATCCCCGCCCCGAAGATGCCGAGATTGACCGCACGCAGACCGGGAGCGAGGTGATCGAGCTCCGGTTGCAGCAGGGGCTCGCGTGCGCCGAGGAGAATGCGGGAGTTGCCGAGAACCGCGATGCGGCGCTCGGGGCCTCTGCCCGTCGTATACAGCTTGCGCGCCGCCTGATACGTCTGCGCGAACACGATCTGCGTCATGTTCCGCGTGTTCTCGAATGCCGTAGGACCCCAGAGCAGCCGCGATCGCGTGATGCCGAGGTCGATGAAGACGAGGAAAAGCGCGGCCAGAGCCCACGTGATCGGGCGGGCCGCCGGAGCGCTCGTCCGCATGCCGTTCCGACTACCGGCGCGCGTGCAGGCTTGTCAACGCGCGCATTCATTGCGATTGAATCGCCCGTTCCGGCTAAGGTAGCATCGCCATCGTGTCCGTCGGGACGGTGGACGAGCTCGAGATCGAGGCGGTGATCGTCCGGTTCCTGCGCGACAACCTCGCCCTCGACGTGCCCGATGTCGCCGCCGACAGCCCGCTGGTCACGAGCGGGATTCTCGACTCGGTCGGCCTCGTCCGCCTCGCGACGCTCCTCGAGCGCCGTCTCGGCATCCGCATCCCGGACCGCGACCTCACCCTCGAGCACTTCGACACCATCCGGAGAATCCGGGCCTACGTGACGCGCCGGGCGCGGGGCTGAGCCCGGCGGGCCCCACGGCATGCTCCTGGCGCTGCTCGGCGCGATCGCCTTCGCGCCGCTCTATTGGCTGCTCACGCCGCCGCGCTGGCGGCGGGCGGTTCTCGCGCTCGCGAGCCTCGCCGTCCTGGTCGCCTACGACCCACGCGTCGCGGCCGTCGTTGGCGGCGTGGCGCTCGGACTCTTCGCCGCGCTGCGCGCGATGCGGGTGCCCAGCACGGCCCGGGATCGCGTGCTCGTCGTCGGCGGTCTCGTCGCCCTCGCCGCGCTCTTCGTGTGGAACAAGCGCGGGGCGCGCGGGGGCGGCGTCCTCCCCTCGCAGGGCGTCGTCCTCCTCGGCGTCTCGTATCTCGTCCTCAAGGCGACGGCGGCGCTCGTGGACGGGGCAGGCGGCGCCGACCGGCGGCCCGACCTCGGCGAGATCGTCGCCTGGCTCGCCTTCCTGCCAACCTACCCCGCCGGGCCCATCGAGCGGCTCGAGCACTTCGCTCCCCAGCGGCCGGACTTCGACCGCACGCGCGCGCTCGGCGGCCTCGAGCGCATCCTGCTCGGTCTCGTGCGTGCACTGCTCGTGGCGCACTTCCTCGGCGTCTGGTCGGACCCGATCCTGGCCGAGCCCGCTGCTCACCCGCGCGCGCTCCGCCTCCTCGCCCTCTACGCCTTCACGCTGCGCTTCTACTTCGACTTTGCCGGCTACAGCGACATCGCGATCGGGCTCGCCGCGCTCTTCGGCTACGATATCGAGGAGAACTTCGACAATCCCCTCGTCCGCCGGAACCTCGTCCAGCTCTGGCAGCGCTGGCACATGACGCTCACGGGCTGGCTCCGCCGCTACCTCTTCATCCCGGCGAGCCGCACGCTTCTCCGGCGCGGCTGGTCCGACGGGCTCGCGATCGGCACCGCACAGCTCCTCACCATGACCTTCTGCGGCCTCTGGCACGAGATCGACTGGGGCTTCGCGCTCTGGGGCGCGAGCCAGGCGGTCGGGCTCTTCTGGGTCGGCATCGTGGCACGCGATCTCGGGCGCCGGCTGCCGCGCGCGCTCGTGGCCTGGTGGCGGCGGAGCCCGGTCGCCTACGCCCTCAGCACCGCCCTCACCTTCAACGCCTTCGCTCTCCCGCTGGTGTTCGTGGCCTCGAGCGTCGGGGGCGGCTTCCGCTACCTCGCCCTGCTCGTGAGACGATGAGGCGTCGCGCGCTCCTCGGAGCCGGCCTGCTGTACGCCGTCCTCGCCGTCGTGGGCCAGCGGGCGCTGCTGCCCGGCCTCGGGGACCACGTCTACTTCCAGGACGTACCCGGGAACGACTGCCTCCTGCACGCCTGGACGCTCGCCTGGGACCAGCACGCGCTCGTCACGCGGCCGTGCCGGCTCCTCGACGCCAACATCTTCTACCCGCACGCCCGCACGCTCCTCTACTCGGATCACCTGCTCGGTCTCGCCCTCCCGCTCGCGCCACTCCGGCTCCTGACCGCCAATCCGCTCCTCGTGCACAACCTCGCGACCATCGCCGCGCCAGCGCTCGATGCGCTCGCGCTGTTCGCCCTCGCCCATGCGCTCACCGGCAGCGCCGCCGGCGCGCTGGTCGCGGGCGTCCTCTACGGGTTCGCGCCGTTCCGCGTCGACGCCGACCGCTGCCAGGTGCAGATGCTGGTCGCGTGGTGGCCGCCGCTCTTCCTCCTCCTGGCGTGGCGCGCGCTCGCCGGGGACCGCGTGCGCCCGGCGCTGCTCGCCGGGGTGAGCCTCGCCCTCCAGGGCCTCACCGGCATCTACCTCTCGGCCTTCTTCCTTCCCTTCCTCGCCCTCGCCCACCTCTGGTGGCTCGGCCGTTTCCCGCTGCGGCGCCACGCGCGCGGCTGGACCGCGCTCCTCCTCGCCGAAGCCGCGGCCGCGCTCGCCGTCCTGCCCTTTCTGCTCGCGTACCACGACCTCCAGCGCGAGCTCGGCGCGTCGCGCTCGATCGCGCTCAACGCGCTCATCTCGCTCCGCCCAGGCATGCTGCCCCGCAACGTCCCGCTCGTCTCGCTCGCCGCGCTCGGGCTCGCGGGCGTCGTCCTCCGGCACGACCTCCCCGCCCGCTACCGCGCCGCACTCGGCCCGCTGCTCGTGCTCACGTTCGGGAGCCTCGCGCTCGCCTTCGGCCCGGCCGTCCCGCTGCCGTTCGGTCTCGGCCAGGTGCGCGGCCCGTACGCCGCGCTCTTCCTCCTCCCCGGCTACGACGCGCTCCGCGCGCCGGGGCGCTTCCTGTATCTCGCGATCCTCGGGGCGGCGCCGATCGCCGCGGGCGGCGTCGCCGCCGTCGCTGCGCGTCTGGGCGCGCGCCGCGCCGTGCCGGTCGTCGCGCTCCTCCTCGCCGCAGCGATCGCGGAGTGCTGGGCGCCGCACTACGAGACGATCGCCGTGCCGCCGCCGGCGCGCGATCCGATCTACGCCTGGATCCGCGCCCAGCCGTCCACCTTCCGGTACGTCGAGCTGCCGCTCGACTCCTGGGTCGGCCAGTCGCGCTACCAGTATGCGACCACGGCCCACTGGCACGACACGGCGATCGGCAACATGGGGATCCTGCCGCCCCTCTACCCCTACCTCGTCCACGAGCTGCAGCGCTTTCCCGAGCCCGATGTGCTCGCCCTCCTCGGCGCGCTCGGCATCGACCACGTCGTGGCCCACACCCGCTACCTTCCCCCCGCCATGAGGCAGCGCCTCGCGGCGCTCCGGGCCGAGCCGGCCTCGCCCCTCGCCCTCCGCCACGAGGCCAGCGGCGTCGAGGTCCTCCGCCTGCCGCCGGTCGAGGCACCGGACGCCGTCGCGCTGCGCGGCCGGCCGCTCGACCGCCGCGCTTGGCGGGCGACCGCCTCGCAGGCAGATGCGCTCGCCGCGCGCGCCATCGATGACGAGCCGGAGACGGCGTGGACGAGCTACGGCGATCTCGAGGCGGCGCTCGAACGCTGGTACGACCCCGTCCTCTTCCTCGACCGCTGGCAGCGCTTCCTCGCCTCGCTGCCCGTGCGCTTCGAGCTCGACCTCGGCGCCGAGGCGACGGTGACCGCGGTGGCGCTCCGGCTCGGAGGGAGCGATCCGCTGGTCGCGGCCGACCTGACGCTCGAGGCGTCGGCGGACGGCCGCACCTGGACCGCGGTCGCGGCCCGGCTCCGTCCGTTCCCCGACGTGCGGACCTTCATCGCGCAGCCTGCTGCCGCGCGCTTCGCGTTCGTCGCGGATTCCCCCCTGCGCGCGCGCTTCCTGCGCCTCTCGTCGGGCGGGGCGGAGTGGCGGATCGCTAACGTCGACGTCTATGCGGAGTAGCTGGCGGGTCATCGCCGCCGCGCTCGGCGGCTTCTCTCTCCTGACGCTCGCGGTATTCCGCCCGAGCCCCTCGGAGCTCGCGCACACCGCCCCCGCCTTCCGCGGCAGCACCGCGGACGCGCTCCTCCTCATGTGGGCGACGAGCCACGTCTCCCGCGCGCTCTTCAGCGCTCCTTTGCACCTCTTCGACGCCGGCATCTTCTACCCGCTCCGCCACACCCTCGCCTTCGGGGACCACATGATCGGCGAGGCACTGATCGGGCTGCCGCTCTGGCTCGCGACCGGCAACCCGCTGCTCGAGTACAACGTGCTCGTCCTCGCCTCGTATGCCCTCGGCGCGACGGCGGCGTTCGTGTACGCGCGCGAGCAGACGGGCGGCGTCGCGCCCGCGGTCGCCGCCGGTATCGCGTTCGCGTTCACGCCCTTCCGCTTCCACTCGCCGCTCTGGCTGCAGGTCCTGTTCACGGCCTTCGTGCCGCTCGCGCTGTGCTTCTGGCTCCGCTTCGTCCGCACCCTGCGCTGGCAGGACTGGGTGCTGTGGGTCGCGTGCTGGGTGCTGCACTCGCTGATGGGGCTCTACCTCGCGCTCTACTTCGCCCTCACCATGACGGCGCTCGCCGCGCTCGCGCTGGTCGCCGCCCCGACCCGTCGCGCGGGCCGCCTGCGCGCCGGCATGCTGCTCGGGCCGCTCGCGATGGTGGCCGCCATCGCGCCGACGCTCTGGCCCTACCTCGCGCTCCGCGGCGCCCAGGGCACCGTGCGCACGGGCGGGCTCGACACCGGGCTCGCCTTCTTCCTGCCCGGCTCGGGGACGCTCAGCGCCTCGCTCGCCGGCTGGCACGAGCGCGTGGGATTCGGCCCCGGCGTCGCCGTGTGGATGCTCGCGCTCCTCGGCGTCGTGGTCGGACGCCGCCGCGCGCGCGACCGGTTCGCCTGGGCGGCGAACCTCGCCGGCCTCGGCGTCACGCTCGCGCTCATCCTGACGCCGATCCGCCTCCAGCTGGCGCTCCCCGGTCTCGACATGGTCCGCAACACGAACCGCGCCTTCCACGTGAGCCTCGCCTTTCTCGCCTTCTTCGTCGCGCAGGCGGTCGCATGGCTGCAGGGTCTGGCGACCGCACCGCGCCGCCGGGCCGCGGTCGGCGCCCTCCTGGTCCTCGCCGTGGCGGCCGAGATGGGCCTGCCGCCCGGTGAGCGCAAGCGCCTGCCCTTCGGCGACGAGATCCCTCCCGCCTACGGCGCTCTCGCGCGCCTGCCCGACCGGGTCGTCTACGACGGCCGGAACGGGCCCGAGGCGATTGCGCTCGGCATGTACTACGCGATCTTCCACCGCAAGGCCGTGCCGACCGGCTACAGCGGCTTCTCGCCGCCCGCGGCGGGTTACGTCACCCAGCGTCTCTTCCGCTTCCCGGAGGACGATGCGCTCGTCCTGCTCGACGCGCTCGGTATCCGGCACGTCCTCTGGCACTTCGCCACGCCCGCCGCGGCCGACGCGTTTCTCGCCGGCCCCACGCCCCCGTCGCTCTCGGTCGCGGGCCGCTTCGGCGGCGACGTCCTCTTCACGCTCGGCGAGCCACCCGTCCTCCCGCCCGTCGCCGCCGCCGTCCATCCGATCGCGCGCGCGGGCTGGCGGCTCACGGCGAGCGCGGGCGGTGATCGCCTGCCCGCCCTCGTCGACGGTGACCCTCGGAGCGCATGGGCCGCGCCCGGCGACCAGGGACGCACACCGTGGATGCTCGTCGACCTCGGGCGCTCCGAATGGGTGGCGGGCGTGCGCTGCGCCCCCACCCGGCCCGACGCGCCGGCCGTGCCCCTCGCGCGGGTGGAGCTCTCGGAGGACGGGGAGCATTGGGAGCGCGTGCCGCGGCGGTTCGTGCCCGACTCGCTGGCGACGCTCATCGAGCACCCCGCCCAGCTCGCGTACTACGAGGTAAGCTTCCCGGCGCGGCAGGCGCGCTACGTCCGTCTCGTCAACCCGGAGCTGGCGTTTTGGGGCGGGACGTGGGACATCGCGGAGCTCGACGTGATGACGCCCGAGGAGGAGCCGGAGAGGTGAGTGCCGGCGAGACGCTGGTCGTCGTCCCGACCTACAACGAAGCCGAGAATCTCGCCGAGCTCCTCGGGGGGCTCCGCCTCTACGTCCCGGCTGCCCACGTCCTGATCATCGACGACGGCTCGCCCGACGGCACGGCGGAGGCCGCACGCGCGCTCGGGGAGCGCCTGGGCGGCATCGACGTCCTGCAGCGGGGACGACGCCTCGGCCTTGGAAGCGCGTACCGCGAGGGGTTCCAGCGCGGGCTCGCGCGCGGATACCACCGGCTCGTGTCGATGGACGCCGACCTGTCCCACGACCCGCGCTACCTGCCGGCACTCATCGCGGCCAGCGAAGAGGCCGACCTCGTCATTGGGTCACGCTACCTACACGGCGTGAGCGTCGTGAACTGGGGCTTGAAGCGGCTCGCACTGAGCGTCGCTGCGAACGCCTACGCCCGCGTCATCACGGGGCTGCCGGTGCGCGACTGCACGAGCGGCTTCCAGTGCTTCCGCCGGGAGGTGCTCGAGGCGATAGACGTCGGGCGGCTCCGCTTCAGCGGCTACGCGTTCCTGGTTGAGGTGAAGTACCGGAGCCACCGTCGCGGCTTCCGCCTGGCCGAGGTACCGATCATCTTCGTCGACCGACGCTTCGGCGTGACCAAGAACAGCATCGCGAACATCGCGCAGAGCGCGTGGGCGGTCTGGGCGATGCGTCTCGGCCGAGGGTGACGGCGGTATTGCTTGCACCGCTTCGCGACCTCGTGTCATCCAGTATCCCGTGGCGCAGAGTCCCGGTCACATCCGCCTGAGCGTCGTCGTTCCCGCGTTCAACGAGGCCGGGCGCATCGCGGAGCCGCTGCGCCGGATCGATGCCTACCTGGGCGCACGCGCGTTCCCCGCCGAGGTGCGGCCGGCGACCTTCGACACCGTCCTCCTCCTCGACTCGCTCGAGCACGTCGAGGACGAGCTCGCGCTCCGGCGCCTCACCTACACCAACATCTTCGCCTTCCCGCCCGCGCTCGCGGTGCGGGGGCTCCTCCCGCTGCTCGGTGTCCGCCGGCGCGAGGGAACCGACTTCCGCACCCACGCGCGCTCGACGAACGCCCTCCTGCTCGCCGCCTACCGCGTCGAGGCGGCGCTTCTCCGCCGGCTGCGTCTCCCGGTCGGGCTCAGTGTCGCGGCGGTCGCGACCCGATGAGACGCGACGCCGCGCTCTCCCTGGCGCTGTTCGCGCTCGCCCTCGCCCTCCAGCTCCCGATCGCACTCCGCTGGGTGAACTACGCCGACGAGGGCCGCGTCCTGCAGGCGGCGGCGGAGATCGACCGGGGCAAGGTCCTCTACCGGGACGTCATCATGCCCGACCCCGGGCCGGGCGTCTTCTACCTGATCGCCGGCCTGCTGCGCGCGACCGGCCCCTCGTTCACAGCCGCGCGGCTCGCGATCGCCGTGCTCTCCTCCGCGATGGCCGCGCTCCTCTACCTGATCGCGCGGGGAGCGATGCCGCGCTGGCCGGCGCTGCTGGCCGGCCTCGGGTTCGTCCCGCTGCGCATGCTCGCCTTCCCGGTCTGGCACGGATTCCACTACGCGAGCTGCGGCGCCTTCCTGGTGACGCTCGCCTTCGCCCTCCTGCTCGTCGGCCTCCGGCGGGCGCGCCCCGGGCTCGTGGCCGTCGCCGGCGCGGTGGGTGGTCTCGGCTTCGTCACGCGTCAGGACCTCGGCGCCACCTCGTTGCTCGTGATGCTGATCGCGACGGCGCTCGTCGCCGAGCGCCCCGGGCGGCGCGCGAGCGTGGTCGGGCTCGCGGCCGGAGCGGGCCTCGTCGTTCTCGGCGTGGTCACCTTCTTCACCGCGCAGAATGCCCTCGGCCCGCTCGTCCAGCAGACGGTCCTCACGCCGCTTGCCGGCCGCCGCCGCGGCGTCGGCGCGTGGAGCTACCAGCAGATGCCGGCGCTCCGCCCCTTCCTGGCGCAAGACCCCGTCCTTCGCGCCTCGCTCCTCTGGTACGCGCCGTCGATCGTCGGGACGCTCTACTGGGATGCCCTGGTCGGGAGCCGCGTCTTCCAGCAGACGGGGCTGGTCGACGCTGCCGTGAAGAGCGCGTTCGTCCTTCCCGCGGCGCTCGTCGTGCTCGGCGCGCTGGCGACGGCCGCCAGCTGGCTCCGCCAGCCGGCGACGGCGGAGGCCGCGCGCCGGCGGCGTGGCGCGCTGCTCGTCGTGCTCCTCGGCGCGGCCGCGCTCGCGGCCTTCAATCCGCCGCACGACTGGTACCATCTCGCCGCGATT
>WNGJ01028965.1_pt1 | contig 12132 bp, 5 predicted proteins | sample 5400611 | NCBI WGS metagenome assembly WNGJ01 (sample SAMN13153375, study PRJNA577476) | soil metagenome | isolation source: 40 cm soil or saprolite under Garry oak tree replicate 1 | place: USA:California | collected 2016-06-15 | reverse complement strand
GCCTGAGCAATATGCTCGTTGCCCTTGCGCAGGGCAACCGCCTCGCCATTTTCAGGCGTCTGAGAGAGCGCATCTCAGCGAAAAATCTGCTATCATAGAGGAGAGAAGCAATGGGTGGGATGGGTTCGCTTGGCAGTGCCCCCATCCCACCCCAGACAGGCGTTGACCCGCTTGGGAACACACCCGACAGACACTAGTATAGCGCTGTTGCTTGGGGAAGTCACTGTTCATGAGCTGACGTGTCACTTCACATCGCTTCATAGTGTTCCGGTGGGTCACGCGGAAGGGAGACCGCTGTGAAGAGATCCTTGTATGGTGAGCGAGACTATGCCTTCGGTCAGCTGATGCTGACGCTGCGCACCGCCATCGGCCTGACGCAAGCGGGCCTGGCCGATATGTTGGGGATCTCCCGGCGCGCGGTGGCGGAGTGGGAGGGAGGCCTCAGCTACCCCAAAGCTGAACGCCTCAAACAGCTTATTACCCTGGGGGTGCAACAGCAAGCCTTTGCCGCCGGGCGCGAGGAAGAGGAGATCCGCGCCTTCTGGCGTGCGGCGCACCAGAAGGTGCTGCTCGATGAAGCCTGGCTCCACGACCTGGTCGCTCCTGCTGCGCCCGTCCAGCTTTTCCCGCAGACCGAGACGCTGGTTGCCCACGCTGGAGAGGAGCCCGCAGCCTTTCCGCGCATTGACTGGGTAGGAGCCCTCGACGTGAGCCACTTTGCCGGTCGCGAGGTGGAAGTGGCCGAACTGACCCAATGGATCGTGCAGGAGCGCTGCCGCCTGATAGCACTGCTGGGCATGGGCGGCATCGGCAAGAGTATGCTGGCCTCCTTCCTGGGTCAGCACCTGGCTCCCCAGTTCGAGGCGGTGCTCTGGCGCTCGGTACGCGACGCCCCTTCGTGCGAGGAGCTGGTCGCCGACTGCATCACCTTTTTCTCCGAGACGCCACCCGCAGCATTCCCCGCGTCGCTTGAGCAGCGCATCAACCAGTTGCTGGCACGCTTGCAGGCCCATCGCTGCCTGCTGGTGCTCGACAACCTGGAGACGCTCCTGGCCAGCGGTGACCGCCAGGGCGGCTACCTGCCAGGCTACGAGGGCTACGGACGACTCATCCAGCGCCTGGCAGAGTCAGCCCACCAGAGCTGCGTGCTGCTCACCAGCCGTGAGAAGCCCAGGGAGATTGGGCCGTTGCAAGGGATGCACGGTCCTGTGCGCTCGCTCGGTCTCGCCGGAGTGGACGAACAGGCTGCGCAAGAACTGCTCACCGACAAGGGGCTCAGCGGAACGCCTGCCGCCTGGCAGCGGCTCGTTGCCAGCTATGCGGGCAATCCACTGGCCTTGAAGATCGTGGCGCAGGCGGTCTCGGATCTCTTCAGTGGGGATATCGACCGCTTCCTGCAAGAGGGGGAACTGATCTTCAACGGCATCCGACCGGTGCTGCGCCAGCAGATGGGGCGTCTGACGCCCCTGGAGCACCTGCTGCTCACCTGGCTCGCCGTGCTGCGCGAGTGGACGTCCCTTGACACCCTGGCGCAGGTCCTGCATCCCAGGGTGCTGCGCGCGCAGCTGTTGGAGGCACTGGAGGCGTCGAGACGGCGCTCGCTGCTGGAGCGGGGGCAACAGGCGAGCTTTAGCCTGCAATCGGTGGTGATGGAGTACCTCAGCGATGCGCTGGGCGAACGCCTTAGCGAGGAGATCGTGCTGGGCGACCCACAGCAGGTGCGTCGTATTGCCCTGGAGCAGGCGCAGGCCAAAGACTACGTGCGACAGACGCAGGTCCGTCTGCTGGTCCATCCCCTCGTCGAGCGGCTCCGATCCGAACTGGGAGCAGACGCGCTGGTCGAGGCACACTTGCTGCGCCTGCTGGAGCAGTTCCGTTCCGAGGATGCGGCCTTCCAGGGCTATGGCCCCGCCAACGTCATCAGCCTGCTCAAAGACCTGCGTGGCCACCTGCGCGGCCTGGACCTGTCCCGGCTCTCTATTCGCGGGGCCTACCTGCAAGGCGTCGAGATGCAGGACGCGACCCTTGCCGGGGCCATGCTGCACGAGGTGGCCTTCACCGAAGCCTTCGACGCGGTGCTTTCTGTGGCCGTCAGCCCCGATGGGCGCTACGTCGCGGCGGGCAGTAACAGCGGGCAGGTGCGTGTCTGGCTCGTCGAGGGAAGAGTAGCGCACCTGACTATCCGGGGCCATACCGATCGCGTGGGTGCTATCGCCTTCAGCCCCGATGGACAAACGCTTGCCACTGCCGGTTGGGACGGCACCGTCAGGGTATGGGACGTGGCCAGTGGAGCAACCATCTGGACGGTAGGGGATCAGAACGTTCCGGTCACCTCCCTTGCCATGAGCCCCAACGGGAAGTTGATTAGCGGGAGTCTTAATGGAGCTATACACTTTTGGGATATGAGAACCGGGACAGAACTGCATCGTCTTCAAACACGGGGTGGGCGGATTCTGACAGTAGCCTGGAGCCCAGATGGACGAGTGCTTGCGAGCGGCGGGCTCGATTCCGTCATCCGGCTGTGGGATGCCGAACAGGGCACGCTGCTCCGAGAACTGCATGGTCATCGCGGCGAGATCACCAGGCTGGCCTTCGCTCCTGATGCTCCTCTGCTCGCCAGCGGCAGCTTCGACCAGGCGGTCAAGCTCTGGGAAGTGGAAACGGGCACCTGCCGGACGACGCTGGAAGGACATACCGGCACGGTGACAAACCTTGCGTGGGTCCCCGATGGCCGAACGCTGACATCTGCCAGCTACGACACGACAATTCGGCTCTGGGATCGCCAGAGTGGGCAGTGCCGCCACATCCTGCAGGGGCATCGTGATGCCGTCACGTCAGTTGCATTCATGCCCGGGAGAGATTGCTTACTCAGCGGCAGCTTAGATCGAACGGTGCGCACGTGGGAACTGATGAGCGGGCAGAACGTGCGCACGATGCAGGGCTATGCGCTCGCTTTGTTCGCGCTGACCTGGAGTCCCGATGGGCGCTTCTTACTGAGCGGCAGCAGCGAGGCGACGCTCACACTCTGGAATGTGACCACCCGCACGCCTGTGCAGGTCCTGCGCGGGCATAGCCAGTATGTCTACGCCGTAGCCTGGAGCCGCGCCGGAAACCGCATCGCCAGTGGGAGCTATGATCAAACAGTGCGCATCTGGGATGCTCCGACGGGTGCCTGCACCCATATCTTGCAGGGCCATACCTCTACGGTTACCAGTGTGGACTGGAGCCCAGATGGCCGCTGGCTTGCCAGCGGAAGCAATGATCGTATCGTACGTCTCTGGGATATGCAGGAAGGCACCAGCCGGGTGGGACGTGAACATACTGGACTGGTCAATGCCGCCGTGTGGTCCCCCGATGGCACGCTCGTCGCCAGCGCCAGTGAAGATGGGCTGGTACTGGTCTGGCGAGCAACCGATGGCGACCTCCTCTGGCGGTTCGAGCATGCAGGGCCTGTCACCGCCCTCTCCTGGAGCGCGAACGGTGATCAGCTGGTGAGCGGGGCAGCTGACGGAGAACAAGGGGTGTTGTACATCTGGGATGTGCAACAAGGCGGACTCGTGCGAACGTTAGCAGGATATAGCGGGCCTATCTGGGGCATCGATTGGTCTCTTGAAAAAGATATCCTGGTGAGCGCAGGCACTGATGGCACCCTACGCTGGTGGAATCCGGAGCAGGGTTCGAATCTCGCTACTGTCCAGGCTCACGAGGCGTGGGCCCGCGCCGTTCGAGTCAGTCCCGATGGGAAGACGGTCGCCAGTTGTGGGGAAGATGGCGTCATCCAGATCTGGGATATGCTGAGTCACCAGCATCTCGCCACCTTGAGAGCCGATCGGCCGTATGAGCGGCTGGACATCAGCGAAACGGGCGGACTTACGAACGCTCAGCAGGCGGCATTGCGAGTCTTAGGCGCTTCGAGCGCGGATAATGCCACGCCTCCATGGTTTTGATCTCGCTGTTTTCATCTTGTTCAGCAGCTGTGAGCATGGAATTGCCATACCTATGCAGAAGCAGGTTGAGTGACGAGTGCTCGAAGCAGGAAGACCAGTATCTTGCTGACTGCATCGATACGTTGCCGGGCAGATCTCCCGACACCATGTCCGCCGTCATGCTCGATACACAGCAGTATCGGATGTGGACTTGCGTTTGCCGCCTGCAGCGCTGCCGCGAACTTCATCGCGTGGGCGGGAACCGCCCGGAGATCGTTTTCCGCCGTCGTGATAAGCGTAGCGGGATACGCTTCTCCAGCACGCACATTGTGCAGCGGAGAATACGCGAACAGCGCGCGGAACTGCTCATAGTCAGCCTCAGCATTCCCGTATTCTGCCACCAGGTGTGCGCCAACGGTGAAACGATGATAGCGCAGCATATCCGTCAGGGGACTCTGGCACATCACCGCTCCGAACAGCTCTGGATGTTGTACCAGGCACGCGGCTGCAAGTAACCCGCCGTTACTCATACCCATCAGAGCCAGGCGCTGCGGGCAGGTATAGCCATGCTCAATCAGCCATGTAGCGCCGGAGACCAGGTCATCGATACTGGTCTGTTTGCGTTCGCACACCGCCGCCCGGTGCCACGCCTCACCGTACTCACCGCCGCCCCTGACGTTCGCAACTGCGAAGACACCCCCCTGCTCCAACCAGCAGAGTTGCGAAAGCCAGAACGAGGGAGTGACGCTCATACCAAAGCCTCCATACGCGTAGAGGAGGGTCGGCGTCGTGCCGCTGTATGACAGCCCTTTCTTCTGCGTTACAAACATGGGGATACGTGTGCCGTCTTGCGAGGGGTAGAACACCTGCATGGTCTCATAGCGTGAAGCATCGAAACCAGTATGCAGAGCGTGCAGCAGCGTCAATTGGTTCTCCTGCATATCATAGCGGTAAATGGTTGGTGGGCACAGGAAAGACTCCCAGCTCAGGAATACTTCAGGATCGCTTCTCCGGGCCCAGATGCCGATGATGGCTCCCAGGGGAGGCAGCTCCAGTTCGCGCACGCACGTTCCGTCGCGTGCATACAGGACCAGGCGATGCCAGGCATGATGCAAGAAACCAACCAGCAGGTGCTCGCCGGCTAAAGTTGAGAAGGCGATACTATCCTCCTGCTCAGGGAGGATCAACCGCCAGCACTTGCGTTCCGGTGAGGCAAGATCAATCGCCATAATGCAGCCTCGGGGGGCATTACGATCGGTTTCCAGGTAGCATGTGCTGCCGACATTGCCGACAAAACGGTAGTGGGCATCAAGGTGTTGTAAGAGAGGAAAGAAGGGACCACTATCCTGAAGGGGCCGGTAGAAAATGTGGTCATTGGGCGCTGCACTCTGGCAAACATGTATCAGCACATAGGCCCCATCCTCCGTGACTATTGGAGTGCATATGACCTCACCGGCTGCTGGTGTGAAGATGAACTGGTCGGCAGACTGTGGCGTGCCCAGCCGGTGAAAACGCACATGATTGTAGCCATGCAGCGCTCTATCGTTAGTGGTTTCACCCGGGGCAGGGTAACAGTTGTAGAAAAAGCCAGCATGGTCAGGTGCCCAGGCAATACTGGGAAACTTGCACCAATGAAGCGCCTGCTCCTCTTCCGTGCCGCTGTCCAGGTGAAGCACCCTGATTTCTTGCCAGTCGCTTCCCCCGCGTGAAAGTGCGTAGGCGAGCAACGTCCCATCAGGGCTGACGGTATACGTGGTAACAGCGGCTGAACCATCTTTGCTAAGGCTACTCGGATCAAGGACGACCTGGAAGTCACCTTCAAGCGCCTGGCTGAACCATCTTTGCTAAGGCTACTCGGATCAAGGACGACCTGGAAGTCACCTTCAAGCGCCTCTTGCCTGTACAGGACAGCTTGTGGCTGGAAATCTTCCTGCATGGCCAGGTCTTGCCCCCAGAAAAAGCGCCATCTGCCATGTTTGAACGGAACCGAATATTTCGGGTACTGCCAGAGTTCAGCGAGCCGACGTCGAACGGCTTCATATGAAGGTTGTTGCTCGAAAAAAGTAGCAACCGTCGTCCTCTGCTCCTCAATCCAGCAGCGCGTCTCAGGTGATTCTAACTGCTCCAGCCTGCGGTACGGATCGGGAATACTCACCCCGTGATACTCATCCACAATAGGGTTCGCTGAATGCGAAAAAGCGAGAGAGGATGGTACTGTTCCTGCCATAACACGAAACTCCTTTTTGCCAGCAATAGTAGCCTCTCCTTTTTGCCAGCAATAGTAGCCTGGGCGAGAGCTTGCTCTCGTTCTCACCGTCCCTTGTAGTGGGTGAGAACGAGCACAAGTTCTGGTCTACGTCCTACTGTAAAAACGGTGGCTCGATACCAGGCCTTCCAAGTCCAGCAGGACAAAGGGCTGGCCACGTACCCGGTAGAATGTGAGGACGATCCAGGAGTGCCGGCCTGCGGACGGCCTTGACCGCCCGGCGACGAGTACGCATTGCTGGTGAGATGGAGTTGGTACGATGTATACGCATAGTTGTGTGTTCCTTTCTTTACTTGCCATGCTCGGCACATACCTCGTCATTCGCCGGCAAAATCTGGTATGATAGAGCTAATTGAATTTCAAGAGGGTGTATGGACTCTTGCGCATTCGACCCCATACACTCCGTAGCGTAGATGTTTGACTCAAACCGTTGAGGACATCCACTGCTCTCAAGTGTAGCGGCAGATAGACGAAAGATCACTGGGAGTCCAGGGGAGTTCCACTTCACATTGCTGCATAGCCTCAAGAGAGCGGAAGAATCGAGTATAGCCATGCCACCTGCCCATCACTACCGCGAGCGTGACTACGAGTTCGCAAACACCTTTGTGACCCTGCGCACCACCATTGGGCTGACCCAGCAGAGCCTGGCCACGCTGCTCGAGGTCTCGAGCAGAGCGGTCGAGAACTGGGAACAGGGGCTCACCAGCCCCAAAGCCGAGTATCTCAAACAGTTCATAGCGCTGTGTGTGCGAGCCTCGGCCTTTGCCGCCGGGCGCGAGGAAGAGCAGATCCGCGCCTTCTGGCAGGCGGCGCACCAGAAGGTCTTGCTGGATGAGTACTGGCTCCAGGAACTGCTCGCTCGGCCCTCTCCCTCCTCGGCAGGGCGGGAGCCGTCCCCTGCTACCGGGCAGAGCAACGCGGTTCCCTCCGAGCAGCTGGCGCTCTGGACGGTGCCGTATGCCCGCAATCCCCATTTTACCGGGCGCGACGAGCTGCTCTGCCAACTGGAGCGGCAGTTTGCTCGCAGAGTAGCAGAGCAGCCCACGACCATCCAGCATGCCGCCCTGACCCAATCGCAGGCCATCAAGGGGCTCGGTGGCATCGGCAAAACGCAGACCGCCATCGAATACGCCTACCGCGCGCGCGAGCAGGGGCGCTACACCCATATCCTCTGGATCAGTACCGCCAGCGAAGAAGCCGTTCTGACCAGCTTCGCCGCCCTCAAAGACTGGGTGCCTGCTCTTGGACAAAAGGAGGAAAGCGATCAACGCGCTCTGACCAGCAAAGCCTTGCGCTGGCTGGAGCAGTGTCCGCAGCCCTGGCTGCTGATCTATGACAACGCCGATGACACGGCATTTCTCCCTCCCTATCTGCCCATCCAGGGCCAGGGCAGCATCCTGCTCACTACGCGCGCCAGCGCGGTGGGTGCGCTGGCCCCGTCGCTGGAGGTGGAAGCGCTGCCTCTATCGGAGGGCGTCCAGCTCCTACTGCGCCGGGCAGGCCGCGAGAGCGATGTGACGGAGCAGGAACGGGAGGAGGCCAGCACGATTGTCCTGGCATTGGGCCAGTTTCCCCTGGCCATCGACCAGGCGGGAGCCTACCTGGAAGAGACGGGATGCAGCCTGGCTGACTACCTGCAGATCTATCACCAGCACCAGTACGAACTGCTGGCGCGGCGGGGGAAGCAGGCCAGTGGCTACCCCGACTCAGTGGCCACCACCTGGTCGCTGGCCTTTGAGCAGATCGAACGGACCGACTCGGCGGCGGCAGAGCTGCTGCGGTTGTGCGCGTTTCTGGCACCGGACCAGATCCCCGAAGAGCTGCTCACCGAGGGCGCTGCCTGTTGGCCCGCCGCCTTGCAAGAGGCGGTGACGGATCGGTTGCGTTTCAACCAGATGCTCTCCACCCTGCTCGCCTTTTCGCTGATCAAGCGGGTGGGACGAGAACGCCAGCTCAGCATTCATCGGCTGGTGCAGAGGGTGCAGCAGGCACGCATGGCGCCGCAGGAGCAACGCCAATGGGCCGAGCGGCTCGTGCTCGCCGTCCAGGCCGTCTTCCCGCGTGATCCGGAGGTCGAGTTTGGTGCGTGGCCCCAGTGTCAGCGCTACCTGGAACAGGCCCAGGCCTGCGATACGCTGATCCAGCAGCATCACCTGCTGCTTCCTGAGGCGGCAGATGTGCTCGATCGAACCGGCGACTATCTGATCAGACGTGGGCTGTACAGCCTGGCTGAGCCACTCTTGCGACGAGCGCTCGGCATGCGCGAGCAGCACCTGGGCGGCGCGCATCCCGACGTCGCCACATCGCTTTACCGTCTCGCGGTCCTCTCCGTGAAACTGGGAGCATACGCCCAGGCCGAGCCGCTCTACCAGCGGGCGCTGCGCATCCGCGAGCAGCAGTTGGGACAAGAGCATCTCCTGGTGGCCTACCCACTCAATGGCTTGGCGGAACTCTCCCGTGAGCAGGGCAAGTATGCCGAGGCCGAGCCGCTCTACCAGCGTGCCCTGCGCATCTGGGAACAGGCGTTGGGACCGGAGCATCCCCTGGTGGCCCACCCGCTCCACGGCCTGGCGAACCTCTCCCGTGAGCAGGGCAAGTATGCCGAGGCCGAGTCGCTCTACCAGCGCGCCTTGCAGATCCGAACACAACGCCTGGGGTCACAGCATCCAGCAACGGCTGAAGTACTGGATGATTTCGCAGGCTTTCAGCACGTGCAAGGCCGGACCCAGGAAGCAGCGATCATGTACCAACGCGCGCTGACGACTCGCGAACACGTCCTGGGACCGGATCACCAGTTGACCCTCGACACCCGCGCGCGCCTGCAGGAAGTGCTGGTCGCGTTGGGTCAGATGCAGGAAGCGGCACGTGTGGAAGCACCGCACAAGGAGGAGGGGATGGCTGCTGCTAAGAACCAGATGCCGGAAGAGTGAAGCCGACACTCGCACCATTGGAGACTCCCAAAGAGAAGCGTACGGCAGATGACGGAGCAATTCATATCGCTTCATAGTATTGCGCTCCACTGAGTCACGAGCAGAGGAGACCTCACATGAACAGGTCCTCGTATGGTGAACGGGACTATGCTTTCGGTCAGCTGATGCTGACCCTGCGGACGCATATCGGCCTGACACAAGCCGGGCTGGCTGAGTTGCTGCATGTCTCCCGGCGCGCTGAGGCGGAGTGGGAGGCCGGCAGCAGTTATCCCAAAGTCGACCACCTCAAACGCCTCATCGCGCTGGGAGTACGAGCCTCTGCCTTTGCCGCCGGACGCGAGGAAGAGGAGATCCGCGCGCTCTGGCGTGCGGCACACCAGAAGGTGCTCCTGGATGAGCGCTGGCTCTCTGAGCTGCTGGGTCGGCCATCTCCCTCCCCAGCCAGGCTGGCGGAGGAGCAGGTCCCTGGTGCCGGGCAGGGCAGCGCGCTTCCCTCTAAGGCAATCGCGCTCTGGACGGTACCCTCTGCCCGCAATCCCCATTTTACCGGGCGCGATGAGCTGCTTGACCAGCTGATGCAGCAGCTCTCTCCAACAGAACCAGGCCAGCCGATGGCCCTGCGCCGCGCGGCCTTGACGCAGGCGCAGGTCATCAAGGGCCTGGGGGGCATCGGCAAGACGCAGATCGCGGTCGAATATGCCTACCGCGCTCGCGAGCTGGGGCGCTATACCCATACACTCTGGATCATGGCCTCAAGCGAGGAGGCCATCCTGATGAGCTTCGCCGCCCTGGCAGAGTTGCTGCCGGGCGTGGCCTCGGCAGGGGAGACCGAGCAGCGCAAGCTGGTGGCCGCGGTCATCCGCTGGCTGGAGCAGTGCAAAGAGCCCTGGCTGCTCATTGTGGACAACGCCGATGACTTGTCCCTGGCCCAGCCCTACCTGCCCCTGCGGGGCAACGGCAGCGTGTTGCTCACCACGCGGGCGAGCGCTGTGGGCTGGCTGGCGCCCTCCCTGGAAGTGGATACTATGGGGATGATGGAGGGCATCGAGCTGCTGCTGCGCCGCGCGCAGCGCTTTGCCGGTGCCACGGAGGAGGAGATCAACGAGGCGGGCAATCTGGTGGCAGCGCTGGCACAGTTCCCGTTGGCCCTCGACCAGGCGGGCGCTTACATCGAAGAGACCGGCTGCAGCCTGGGCGACTATCTCCAGCTCTACCAGGCGCATCGGCGCACCCTGCTCGCGTGGCGCGGGAGGCAGGCCACGCGCTACCCGGCCTCGGTCGCTACCACCTGGGGGCTCTCCTTTCAACGCGTCGAGCAGACCAACCCGGCCGCCGCCGATTTGCTGCGACTGTGCGCCTTCCTCGCCCCGGATGCCATCCCCGAAGAACTGCTCACCGGGGGCGCTCCCTATTGGCCTGCCGCCCTGCAAGAGGCCGTCACTGATCGTCTCAGCTTCAATCAGATGCTGGAGGCCCTGCTGGCCTTTTCCCTGGTGAAGCGGCTCGCAGAGGACCGTTTGCTCAGTATCCACCGGCTGGTGCAGGTGGTGCAGCAAGAGCGCCTCTCAGCAGAGGAGCAAGGCCAGTGGGCCGAGCGGCTCGTGCGGGCGGTCCATGTCGTCTTCCCGCATGAGCCACAGGAGGTGGCCTCCTGGCAAGCGTGCCTGCGCTACCTGGACCAGGTGCAGGCCTGCGACACGCTGATCCGGGAGCAGCGGCTCCTGCTTCCTGAGGCGGCCGAACTTCTCGACTGGGCAGGTACCTACCTGTGCGAGCGCGCGTTATATTCCCTGGCCGAGCCGCTCTACCAGCAGTCCCTCTCCATTTGGGAGCAGCAGGCCGAACCTCAGCCCGCCAGCAAAGTGCAGAGTCTGAATCATCTGGCAGACCTCTATGTCTCACAGGGAAAGTACGCAGCGGCCGAATCCCTCTATCACCTGGCCGTACCCATCATCGAGCAGCAGGTGGGAGCGGAACATCCTCTGCTCGTCGATGCACTGAAGGGACTGGCGCACATCTACAGCAATGAGTGGAAGTTTGCGATGGCTGAGCCCCTCTATCAGCGAGCGCTCCACATGTGGGAGCAGCAGGGGGACCTGAGCACCCTCTGCTCGTCAATGTGCTGACGGGGCTGGCCTTCGTGCAGATGCAGCAGGGGAAATATGCCGAGGCAGAACTCCTCCAGGGGCGGGCGCTGCGCATCCGCGAGCGGCAGCTGGGGCCCGAGCACATCCAGATGGCCTTTCCGCTGCTTGGACTGGCCCAGATCACCGTCGAGAAGGGGGAGTATGCGCGAGCCGAGCCGCTCATCCAGCGGGCGCTGCGCATCCGCGAGCGGCAACTGGGACCCGAGCATCCCCTGGTGGCCATGGCGCTGCATGCACTGGCGGAAATGCTTGCCGGGCAAGGGAATGACGCGGAGGCCGAGCCGCTCTTCCAGCGGGCGCTGCGCATCCGCGAAGAGCAGTTGGGTCAAGAGCATCCCGATGTGGCCCAGTCGCTCAGGGGTCTGGCGAACCTTTACACGCGACAGGGGAAGTACATGGAAGCCGAGCCGCTCTACGTGCGGGCGCTGCGCATCGTCGAGCAGCGGCTGGGACCCGAGCATCTTGAAACGGCGAGCGTCCTGCATGATTTCGCAGGCTTTCAGCAGGTGCAAGGCCGGACCCAGGAAGCGGCGATCATGTACCAACGCGCGCTGACGACTCGCGAACACGTCCTGGGACCGGATCACCAGTTGACCCTCGACACCCGCGCGCGCCTGCAGGAAGTGCTGGTTGGGCTGGGTCAGATGCAGGAAGCGGCACATGTGGAAGCACCGCACAAGGAGGAGGGGATGGCTGCTGTGAAGAACCGGATGCCGGAAGAGTGAAGCGGACACTCACACCACCGGCTTTGGTTGTTAAAATTCATTAGGGTAAGGGAGACGACGTTGCTATTGGGTAGCATCCACTGACTGCGCAGGTGGAAGGTAGCCCTCAACGCGGGTCAGTGGACTCCGCACAAAAAC
>WNGJ01036367.1_pt1 | contig 12133 bp, 11 predicted proteins | sample 5400611 | NCBI WGS metagenome assembly WNGJ01 (sample SAMN13153375, study PRJNA577476) | soil metagenome | isolation source: 40 cm soil or saprolite under Garry oak tree replicate 1 | place: USA:California | collected 2016-06-15 | reverse complement strand
GTGCGAAACACAAGCACCAGACTGTCCGTCAGCGGCACGCCCTTGCTGGGAACCATCAACTGATAGGACCATTCGAATCGTTTTGGTAATTCAGACGCCAGATTCGTCGCGTAGGGCACTATGGGTTCGACCGTTGAGCGAAGTTCGGTGACGTTTTTCACCGGGCGCAAGTCCACGCCACGCTTCCAATAAAATGAAAGGCGAAGAGTGCCCATCATTTCCCGAGTCAAGTACGTGCGCGTTTCGGTTTCCCGGAGCCCGGGCGTGCACGGCTGATCGTGGATTTCGAAAGACAGAAAAAGTTCATCCGGAAAATCAGTGACGGTTTCTGTGCCGCGGCGGAAGACCGTGCCCTTGTCGTCGTTGATGCGCTTCAGATTGACGAAGAAATCAGGAGCATCCACGCCCCCGGACACCCGGAAACAAACCCCATTCGGGAGCGAGCCATCGGTTGCAAAGAAGACTCCACCGTCATAGTTCCACACATTTTTGTCGGATTCCGGCTCGCTGAGGGACGCGGCGCGAGCGCAAACGAGAAAAATCGAGAGCATGACGCCAGCGATAAAGTCGTCCCGCAAACGCATAAATAACAGCCTAACAGAAGTAATTTTACTACTTGCTTGCAGCGGCGAGCAGAAAAGAGAAGCCGTTGAGACGGTGAATAGCTTTGCCCTCTCCTTCGGGCTGCACTGTGCCCTGGCCGGATCGCACCCCTTGAATAGCGGTGAGGAGTCGCGGAAGCACTGAGGGTTCGGCCACCGGGACGTTGTGAGCGCCGAGCACGAGTTTTATTTCTGGTTCAAGAGCCGCAAGGCGCTTGACGGAATTGACGTAGGCATCCAGATCCGTTTCCGGCCGGTACAGCCAGATCGGCGCGGGATAGTACGTGTCACCGGTAAATAGCAGTCCGTTCAGGCGGTCCAGGAGACAGATGGCGTCCGGAGTGTGGCCCGGAGTCGAAATGACCTCGAGCCTGCGGCCGCCCAGGTTGATCCTGAAACCGTCGTGGATGAAGTGCGAGATTTTCCAAGGTTTGGTCGCATAAGTTTTTGAATTGAACGCTTTCGGCAGATCGCCGCAAAGTTGGTCGGGAGCAATTTCCACCTGTGCATCATCGCGCGAACCTCTCGCATTCTTCCGCGTAAACTCGGTATCCATGCCGTACACAAAAGTGAACTGCCAGTTGCCTCCCACGTGGTCGTCGTGAGTGTGCGAATTGAGCACGACGACGGGACGCGAAGTCAATTTCGTCGTGACTTTGCGAATGTCGCTGATACCCATGCCGGTGTCGAAGAGCACCGCCTGCTTGTTGCCGACAATCAGGTAGGAAATGACTTCTTCCGCTTGATGCGGTTCATAGATCGCAAAAACTCCCGGCGCGACCTTGTAGATTTCAAACCACGGGTCGTCTGGAAGAATGCGCTGCAGCGCTTTGTATTCCGGCCGCGGCAGCGCCCTGCACCACTCGGGAATTTGCGCGCTCATTTGCGGGCTCGCTTGTAGGGGCGCAGCATGCTGCGCCCCTACAACGGAAGCCGAGACTAGCGGAAGAAATGGATTCAACACAGAGGACACAGAGACCGCAAGAGAGAGAGCAAAAGGACGAGGCGGCGAAGTGACAGCCGCGGCCGTCAGCGAGACCACGAGAATGAGAATCGTGGCTTTCATTTTGGTGATGACCCGACAAAGATGGATTTGGGGAGCATCATGTGGACGCCTTTGTTGCCGTCGACGAGTTCGGTGATGTGGAGATCGGCGGCGACGCTCGAAAGCATGTAGGCGTCGTCGCGGGAGAGATGCTTTTCGGTCACCAGGAAATCGATCATCTCGCGGACGGCGAGCGTGGCGCAGGCATTCAGGTCATCGTTGAGGCCCATGGTGATGTAGTGCGTGGGCGTTTCGGCGCGCGGCCACTTCAGGCGCAGGTCCTTGCGCACGATGAATTGAAACGTGCCGACGAGCGAAGTTTCGAGCGCGGTGATGTCCACTTCGCCGTCGCCCTGTCCGGCGTGGCCGTCGCCGACTTCAAAGAGCGCGCCGGGCGCGTGCACGGGAATGTAGAGCGTCGTGCCGGCGACGAGGTCCTTGTTATCGAGGTTGCCCGCCATAATCCACGGCGGCGCGCTGTTGAAGCGGCCCGCGCTTTCGGGCGGCGCGTCGCCCATGCTGCCAAAAAAGGGATGGAGCGGAATCTCGATGCCCGGCGCGAATTTCGCCACCATGCGCTTTTCATCCAGCGGAATGATTTTTATTTTCGAGTAAGGATAATCGTCGGGCAGATAGCCGCGGCCCGCTCCGAAAGCGTTGTATGCGTAGGGGATTGCCAGTTTTATCGCCAGAATTTTCACTTCCAGGACGTCGCCGATTTCCGCGCCTTCAATGTAAATCGGTCCAGTGAGAATGTGTCCGCCCGGGCCTTTGTCTTTCACCTGATCGGTAATGTCGCGCAGCGATTGCTCCACTTGATCCGGCGGCAGGCCCGCATCTTCCAGCCGCTTCGGACTGTTCGTAATCAGCGTCTGAATCTCCACCGTGTCGCCCGACTTGACGCGCAACACCGGCGCGGCCTTCGCGTCGTAATATCCCCAAGCCACAGTCTTTGGCGTCGGCTTCAGCGTGTACCTTTGCTGTCCATCGCATTGCTGCGCGAAAACTGAACAAAGCAAACTGAAAAACAGCGTAGTGAGGAAAGTGAATCGGCTGATCACTTGGTCTCCAGTCGTCAGTTTCGCGTGCTCATTGGGATTTCCACGTTCCGCGAAGATCCCTTGTCGAGTACGGCCCAAGATAGGTATGCTGTGCACATTCGGGCCATTTCTCCTTGAGCATCTCCATTAACCAGTCTCCACCGATCGTAACTGAGGATTCGTGGGATGCGTACACGACCCAGTCCGCTCCGGCGCCAGTACAATACTGTTCTCCGCCCCAGCGGTATGCGGGATCAAAAATCGAGAGTTCAATCTCATAGTCAGGTTCATCGGGACCAAATTCATGAAGCTCAAAGACCCGTGAGATGCTACGTCGACTCAGTGCATCCTGTAAGAGCACGATCCCATTTATAGCTTTAAAGTACTCCACATGAAACGCTAGGATATTCGGCGGAGCTGGACCATCCCTAAGCGGGAACCAGTAGCCCTCTCCAATACCCCAAGTCATCCCCAGTTGATTCCGGAGTCCTTCGCTTTCCGTAGTAGTTAGAACGCGCCGGAAAGGAAGGGGTGCAATGCTTAGTAGGTCGCCTTCACTCAGAATGCGAATGTACGTCTTGTAGTCTTCCGATTCTTCTCGAAGAGCCTTGCGCGCGATCTCGTTTTTGAGTTCGGTGCGAAGCCGACCTTCGGCGATTTCACATGCGCAGATCAACTGAGACCGTAATTCCTCAAGACTATTGCTTGATTCCGGCGCTAGCCTTTCCACTTCTATCCTTATTGCCTTGTCGATACGATATCGGGGAAAGACTCCGTATGCTTCTTCTGAGTAGTCCCAACCAGGCTTGAATTTGTTTTCTATTTGCGCGTTCTCTTTCGCCTCAAGCTCGCCATAGGTGTGTGCCCAGTCGGAATACCGGTCCTCACAATACCTCCGTGCCGCAGTGTGCAGAGCAGTTCTGGCATCCATTCGTCCTGAGATTGGACTCGGCGAGGGGCTCATGGGTGGGTCATGTCCTCGGGCTTGACGAGGGCGTCGAATTCTTCGGCGGTGACGTAGCCGAGCTTGAGGGCGGCTTCGCGGAGGCTGATACCGGAATGGTGAGCGGCTTTGGCGATCTGAGCAGCCTGGTCGTAACCGATTTTCGGAACGAGGGCGGTGACGAGCATGAGCGAATTATCGACGTAATGCTCGATTTGTTCGGTGTTGGCTTCGATGCCGAGGACGCAGTGTTCGACGAAGCTGTTGCAGGCGTCGGAGAGGAGTTCCACCGAATGCAGATAGTTGAAAATCATTACGGGCTTGAAAACGTTCAACTCGAAATTGCCTTGCGAGCCAGCGAAACCGATGGCAGCGTCGTTGCCCATGACTTGAACAGAGACCATCGTTAGCGCTTCAGCCTGCGTGGGATTTACCTTGCCGGGCATGATCGAAGACCCAGGCTCGTTTTCGGGAAGCGTGAGTTCGCCGAGGCCGCAGCGCGGGCCGGAGGCGAGCCAGCGAATGTCGTTGGCGATTTTCATGAGCGAGGCGGCGAGAGTTTTCAGCGCGCCGCTAGCGAAGACGATTTCGTCGTGCGCGGCGAGCGCGGCGAATTTGTTGGGATGCGAGCGGAAGGGAAGCCCGGTGAGCTCCGCGATCTTGCGCGCGGTTTTTACGGCAAATTCGGGATGGGCGTTGAGGCCAGTGCCGACGGCTGTGCCGCCGATGGCGAGATCGTAGAGGCCGTCGAGAGCCACGGCGACGCGGCCGCCATCGCGGTCGAGCATGTTGACGTAGCCGGAAAATTCCTGGCCGAGCGTGAGCGGCGTGGCGTCCTGGAGATGGGTGCGGCCGATTTTTACGATGTCCGCGAATTCTTTTGCTTTGGCGTCGAGCGCGTCGCGAAGAGTTTTTATGGCGGGGAGGAGGCGGCGCGCGGTTTCCGTGGCGGCGGCGATGTGCATGGCGGCGGGAAACGTGTCGTTGGAGGATTGCGACATGTTGACGTCGTCGTTCGGATGGATGGGCTTCTTGCTGCCCAGCTCTCCGCCGGCAATTTCGATGGCGCGATTGGAGATGACTTCGTTGACGTTCATGTTGGTTTGCGTGCCGCTGCCGGTCTGCCAGATGCGCAAGGGGAAATGGTCGTTGAGCTTTCCGGCGATGACTTCATCGGCCGCCCGGGAGATGAGGCTGCACTTTTCGTGCGACAGCTTGCCGAGATCCTGATTAACGAGCGCGGCGGCTTTCTTAAGGATGCCGAAGGCGCGGATAAGCTCGGGGGGCATGGTGTCCTTGCCGATGGCAAAGTAGATGAGCGAGCGGGCTGTCTGCGGGCGGGCTGGTGACTGGTGACTCGTGGAAGACAGCACCCTTGGCACGGTTGAAGTCGAGCTGAGAGGAGCCAGCTTCTGAACCGGAGGAGGCACCCCCCGGTTTTTTGTAAGTGTTGCATCTAAAGGGCTTAGCCAGGACGTAAGCCTTTTGTTTGCAACACTTGTGGGGAGATCCATAAGTGTTGCATCTAAAGGACTTATGGGGGCGAAGTGTTGGCGAGAAAGTAAAGGCTTGGGATGAGAAGATTTTGAGCGAGTTAGAAGGACCGCGTGGCGGGCGACCATGATCGGCAAGGCACGGAAGAATTGTGCCCGAGCAACAAACCCATTATAGCATTTCCATGCTGTTTGTCAAGTAATACTTATAAGTGGTTTGGATGGTGTGGGAGCCGGCGCCCTTCGGAACGACTCAGGTCAAGGCGGGCCATAGATTCCCATTCTTTCGGGGTCACCAGACGAACCTTCCTTGCGAACAGGGTAAGCTGAAGGTAGGCTTCTGAATTCGCGTGAGCCCGAATGTCTACATCATCGCGGGACCGAATGGCGCAGGGAAAACCACCTTTGCGCGGGAATTCCTGCCGAAGTATGCGGATTGCCGAAATTTCATCAATGCGGACCTGATCGCGCAGGGAATGTCGCCTTTCTCGCCAGAGTCGGCAGCCATTCGGGCGGGCCGACTGATGCTGGGAGAAATTGAACTCTCTATGAGGAGGAGAGTTGACTTTGGGTTTGAAACGACTCTCTCGGGGAGAAGCCATTTGGGGGTAATGCGGCGCCTCAAGGAACGCACCTATCAGGTGCATATTTTCTATCTGTGGGTGCCGAGCGTCGAGCTTGCGCTAGCGAGAATCAGGGATCGTGTTTTGCGGGGCGGACATGATGTGCCTGAAGCCATCGTACGACGACGGTTCGAGCGGTCCATTGCAAATTTTCTGGTGCTCTATCGCTTGCTGGCGGACTCGTGGAATTTGTATGACAATAAGGCCGCAACGCCGGAGATCCTTGCCTCCAAGGAAGAAGGGCAGCTTCGCATAGTCGAAGCAAAGCGATACAATAACTTGGTTGAACGTTACGGAAGAGCATGACTAAACTGCCCACCAATATCGTCGAATTGCCGTTGTCAGAGCGCGGCTTGATGGCGCTGAAAGCGGCCGTTGAAAAAGTGATAGACGAACATGTTCGCGAAGGGCTGCCGATGTACATCTGGCGCGACGGTAAAGTGGTTGCGGTTCCTGCCGAAGAGCTGCGCAAACGTCCCGTGAAATAACTCCCTGATTGGTTCGGAGGCCGCGCGCCACAGCGTGCCGGTGCGTATCGTCACTGGGACCTGCGGTCAGGGGGACCGTTCCTAAATCAAAAGGGTACGATGGCGGCACTGTGCGGTGTTAGAATCCGACTGCGAATCAGCCTCCGGGATAACAGCAAGGAGGATCCCCTTTACAAGCAAAGTGTCATCGGTACAAGGAACGTCCCCGAAGGCCCGACGGAATGCGAAAGGAGAATTTCAATGAGGAAAAATGCAGTAGCCCTGGCATCTTTTCTTCTTCTCCTGGTGGCGGCGGTTATTGGGTCGTGCGCACGACCTTACCACGAGGAAACCGAACAATACTACTTCGTTGCGACGAACATTAATTTGCCGTACTGGCAGGAAGCGCAGGCAGGGTTTCTGGACGCGGCCAAAGCGCTCGGAGTGAAGGCCGAACTGATCGGTCCGGCAACGTATGACCCCGGCGCAGAGTCAGGGATGTTCCGGGACCTTGTGGAAAAGCAGCCTTCGGGAATCTGCCTTTCCGCGGCGCGACCGGAGTTTTTCAAGGCCAACATTGACAAAGCGGTGGCGCTAGGCATTCCGGTGATATGCGTGGATGCGGATGTGCCGGACTCGAAGAGAGTGCTGTACATCGGAACGGATAACATGCGTGCCGGAAGAGAGAGCGTGAAGCGGATGGCCACGCTGGCCCCGAAAGGAAACATTGTGGTGATCACCATTCCGGGCCAGCGCAATCTGGACGATCGATTGGCAGGCGTGGCAGATGCGAGGGCCCGGCGCGGCGGACGCGCTGAACCGGTTCGATATGGCAGGCAAGCTGCCAATTGTGGCGTTTGACAAAGATCCAAAGACGCTGGATTTGATCGAGAGAGGAGCAATTGCGGCGACGATTGCTCAGAAGCCGTATGTGATGAGCTACTACGGGCTTAAATTCCTGGACGACCTGCACCACAACGCGGTGAAGGAGTTCAAGGACTGGCGAACCGCCCCAGCTTCCCCGTTGCCGAGCGGCGTGGATACCGGCACGGCTGTGGTGGATAAGAGCAATCTGGCGGCGTTCCGCGAGTCCATGACAGCGCTGCCTAAACCACCACCAGTAATCTAAATCCTCCCCTGCCGCCCAAAGGCGAGCAGGCTTGGACCACCACACCCGGTTCTACGGAGCGGGCCGCGGTAGGCGTGCAACCAAATCGCGCGGAGTTTCCTTCGAGCCGGCGTGCTCGCTAGTTTTTAAGCAGAGAGCGAACGCGGGCCTCCTCGGACATGGGGAGCCAATCGCCGGGTTTCAAGCAGGTGTAAACGTCCACCTGGTAGCCTCCCAAGGAGGCAGTGGGATCGCCGGAAACCTGATCTCTCTTTAGGAAGAAAATCCCTTGCTGCTGCTTCTGGAACTTGGGAGAGTTCACCCATGCTACGTCCCTGGAGAGCGGGAAACGCACGACCATCTTGTTCTTCTTGGGCTTTGCTCCCTTGAGGATGGAGTTGATTTGGAGAACGGCTTCATGCCAGTCCGCGCTGTGTTCTGAGGTGTGATAACGGGCGGCCGCGGATTTGGGGATGGTCCAGCGGTGGACATCCGTGACGCGCCCGATGACAACCAGCTCAGAAGACGCGATGCGGTTTTGTAAATCTTGATCGCTTACTTGTTTTTGAATCTGCGAGAGCGCGGTTTCGCCCGCAGCGGCTCCGGTAGCGGGCGCTCCGCCGGCCGTGTTGAACTCATGGCCCAATTCTTTGACGGCCACGCCCGCACCAAAGATCCAGCCTTCCGTGTAAAACGTTGCTTGAGCGCCCTGCTGGAAAGCGGACGGGTCTTTCAACTCGACGGTGACATTGTCGCCTTTTTTCAGCGAAACGGCCGGTGGCTTTTTCAAGACGGAGTCCACGCGAACGACTATCGTGTTCTGCGATTGCGGGACGCCGGCAAAGGAGGTTGCGGCGAGCTGGCTGACGGTGCCCGAAAAGACGATGCTCGATTGTTTGGCCAGAGCAGCCTGATTGTTCTGCGCGCGCGGGAGCGCGGCGACGGATGGCGCAAGCAAAGCAGTCCAGAGGATGCCGGCAAAGAAGCTTGACGAAGAATTCATGTGCGCCTCTCCTTCTTTCGCGTCATGGCGGGCGCGCCCTTCAGGGAATCACGGGAACGCTAAAATAGAATGGATCGATGGAAATAGGCACGGGGTTGCCTGAGCCATCCGTGAGGGTCTTTGTGCTGAAATTTGCAGCACGCTGATAGGCTACGCCTTGCGGGAAATTGGCAAGGTCCGGTGAGTTGTTGGCGGAAAAAACGCCGCGGAACTCATTCCCAACAGAAAGCAAATAGTCGTAATCCCCCAGATAGGGCAAGAACTGCTGTACGGGCGTGTCCGATGGGACAGTGGCGAGAATGATGTCCTGAACCGTGGCGAAGCCATCGTGCGATTGCACGATATGTGTAACCCAACGGCCGCCGGAAAGTTGCTGGTAGAGAAGACCGGCGACGCCGTTGCTGGCCACCGCCAGCGCGATGTTCGTGGCATTGCTGATCGTGGTACGGGGCAAGTCCGCCTTGGACCATGTCAGACCGCGGTCGGTCGAGCGGCGGACATGGAGGGCATAGATGTCACCCTTGCTTCCATGATCTGCCCAACCCACGTAGACCGTGGAGCTGTTATTGGGATCGACGGCGATGGAAAGCGTCGAACCGATGCGTTCCTGACCCAACGTGGGCGAATTAGACCAAGGGATGGAGACCCGCTTGACGACGAGGCGGCCGGGAAGTTTATCGGACGGGTCTCGGAGGGCCTGGAAAGGATTGGGGCCAGTGCCTCCGGCGTCGTCGCGGACGACCACGACGTCGCTTGTCGCGGTGGTGCCGTTAAATTTGCGCCACCCGAAAAAGGCCGCATAGACGGTATTGTCGGCGGCGACGGCCGGACGAACGGAAGGCCCATCCTGTCCCGCAGTATTGCGGGCCTCGATGGAAAAGGATTTGTAGGTCGCGCCCCCGTCCAGCGAGACGTCCAGCGTAGCGGTGCGGCCGTTGGGCTGATTGAAATCGTTGAGACCGACATAGATGTGGTCGGCATTGGAAAAGCCCAGAGCCCGGACGAAGGGCTGGTCCACGTTGGTGCGAGTGGACTGCACGTTCATAACGGCACTGGAAGAAACATCGTTGGATTCCGACTCGTCGAGCGTGATGGATGCGGCGCAAGCAAGCGTGCCGGCGTGGAGATCGCCGCGCGGATGATTCTCGCCCGTAGGCATGGCATGTGTGATGTCGCAAGTCATCCGCTGGACGGGAGTGATGGCGTTCAGGACCCAGCTATTGCCGCCGTCCTGGGAAACATAGACGGGGGCATTGCCAGAGCTCGAAACAGGATTGGGAGTGAATGCCGAAGCGACCATCACCTGTGGGTTGGCAGTCTGGATGGCGAGGAAAGGTTCGCTGTCTTGATTAGTCTCGCCGCTAAGGCTTGCGGGGATGAGGTCCACAAGCTTGACCGGGATTGGCGATGCATAAACAGGGCTTAGAGTGCCAGGGGACCGGAGGCGATCGGCGTCGAGGCTGGTTTTGGGCGGAGATTGCTTGTCAATGAATAAGATTCCGGCAATCAGCGCGAGTAGAGTAAAGGCCAGCAGGCGAATCCAAAATCCGGCGAGAGCTTTCATGGCAATGGTCTCCCCAGTCAGGCGGCGATGTATTCCAAGCAGTCAGGCCAGCAGCCGGGATGGGTTTCGCATGGCACTTTTATTTCGCTAGAAAAATAGTTTGGCCGGGAGACCAACATACACCCGACCAACCTCACGGGCAATGGCTTAGCGTACCCAATTGCCAGGCGGCTTACTTTGCAAGCAGCTCCGAAGGGAACGCGGGCTGGAAGTGTCAGGGCGCCGACACCTCGGAAGCTGCCATTTCGGAAATTGGTCCAGTAACGCCCTAGGCGCAAGAGACGGTAGGGAGCTGGGCGTTGTGTATAATGAAGGGCTAGGGGAAAGCCCAAAGACTCATGAGTAAGAGGTACGGCAGATCGCAGGCTTCGCTAAAGGTGTGGCTTAGGCGCGCCGGACGCTTTTTTCACACACGGGCGCGCGAGCTGAAGATGATTGGGAGGGCGCTCGTCTCGACGCAGCACCCTATCCTCGTGCACATCATCCCGATGCGCCAATGCAATCTTGCCTGTACCTATTGCAACGAATTTGATGATTTCTCGAAGCCCGTTCCGCTCGAGGAAATGAAGAAGCGGCTGGATATTCTGGGGGACATGGGGACTTCGATCATCACGATCAGTGGCGGGGAGCCGCTGATGCATCCGGATTTGGATGAAGTGATCCGGCACATCCGGCGGCGAGGCATGATCGCCGGGCTAATCACCAACGGGTTCTATCTCAATGAGGAACGCATTGAACGGCTGAACGAGGCGGGGCTGGAGCATCTGCAGATCAGCATTGACAACGTGGTGCCGGACGAAGTCTCCAAAAAAAGCTTGAAAACGCTGGATGGCCGGCTGGTGATGCTGTCGCGATACGCGGTGTTTCAGGTGAATATCAACTCGGTGCTGGGCAGCGGCGTGAAGGATCCGGAGGACGCGCTAAAGATCGCGCACCGCGCCGTGGAGTTGGGCTTCACCAGCACGGTGGGGATTATTCATGACCACAACGGTCAATTGAAACCACTGGGGCCACACGAGCAGGAAATTTTTGAAGAAGTGATGGAGCTGGGGAAGCGGTCGTTTTCGCGATTCAACGAGTTTCAGCACAACGTGGCGCGGGGGAAGGAACACAACTGGCGCTGCCGCTCGGGCTCGCGCTACCTGTACATTTGTGAAGACGGGCTGGTGCACTGGTGCTCGCAGCAGCGGGGGTATCCGGGGATTCCGCTGGCGGAGTACACGCCTGAGATGCGCCGCCGAGAGTACTCCACCAAGAAGTTTTGCGCACCGCGGTGCACTGTTTCGTGCGTGCAGCAGGTGGGAATATTGGATAACTGGCGGGACCCGCAACACCTGAAGCCGATGCCAATGACGCCGCCGGCAACCCCGCAAGCGGAGCTGGTGCAGATCGGGCACACGCGCGGCGACTCCTAAATTCGCGCGGCTAAGACGGCGCTGTCACCTACCTCATATTTTCACTTCGCGCACATTTCCGAGTCCGCGGTATTGACTGTCAGCCGCAGCTTGCCAACAATCAAAACATGCCAGACGCAGCGATTGAAATTGAAAATCTGACCAAGGAATATCCCTTCGGGTTTTTGAACCTTAAGAAAAGGACATCGCTCGAAGGGCTGAACATGCAAGTGGAGACGGGCGAAGTGTTTGGTTTTATTGGGCCGAACGGCGCCGGTAAATCGACGACCATCAAGCTCCTGATGAGGCTGATTTTCCCGACAGCGGGGAGCGCGCGAATTCTCGGCAAGCCGATCAGCGACGTGGAAATGCACCGTGAAATCGGTTACCTGCCCGAGCAGCCCTACTTCTACGACTATCTGACCGCGGCGGAAGTGCTCGACTATTTTGCACGGTTTCACGATTTGACCGCGACCGACCGGAAGGATCGCGTGGAACGCATGTTGAAGAAGGTTGGGCTGGAAACCGCCCGCAAGATACAGCTTCGCAAGTACTCGAAGGGGATGCTGCAGCGCGTGGGGCTGGCGCAGGCGATCCTGCACGATCCGAAAGTTGTGATTCTGGATGAGCCGATGTCGGGGCTGGACCCGGTTGGCAGGCGCGAGGTGCGCGACATTATTCTGGAGTTAAAGAGGGATGGGAAGACAGTGATGTTTTCCACGCACATTCTTCCAGACGCGGAGATGTTGTGCGATCGCGTCGGCGTGATTGTGGGAGGAAAGCTGCGTGGGGTTGGCGCGCCGGGCACCCTCGTGGACATGAAGACGCAGGGAATGGAAATTCTTTTTGAG
>WNGJ01009036.1_pt1 | contig 12133 bp, 13 predicted proteins | sample 5400611 | NCBI WGS metagenome assembly WNGJ01 (sample SAMN13153375, study PRJNA577476) | soil metagenome | isolation source: 40 cm soil or saprolite under Garry oak tree replicate 1 | place: USA:California | collected 2016-06-15 | reverse complement strand
CAGGGCCGTGGCTACAGGCTATTGGCAAGTTAGAAACTTGCGCCCATCGCACGTGTTGCTTTGACAACACGCGAGCCGCCCCTCTATTCTGCGCGTGTGAAAGTCTTCGCACGCTCAGGTCCGAGCCGGACTGGTCCCGCGGCTGCAGGAGCAAGCACTTCTCCGCTCGGCCCGCTGGCTCGAGTAGCGCGACTTGTCCAACCGCACCTCGATGAAGTTGAAAGCCGCATTGCGCAACAAACGGCGGCTTTCGATCCTGAGATCGAAGGCTATGTGACATATGCCACCGGCGGACGCGGTAAACGTTTGCGGCCCCTTCTTGCCCTTCTGGCCGGCGGTGCAACGGGCGAGATTAATTCGGGACACCTCGATCTTGCTGTGATCGTCGAACTCATTCATATCGCCACGCTTGTGCACGACGACATCATGGACGAAGCCGAGCGGCGCCGCGGCCAGCCTACCGTGAACGCGCGCTGGGGAAACTCGCTCAGCGTTCTTTTAGGCGATTGCCTTTTCGCGCATGCTCTGAATCTCTCCACCAATTTCGAAAATGCGGACATCAGTCGCGCGATTGCGCGGGCGGCGAGGGAAATTTGTTCGGGCGAAATGATCCAAACGCAACGCCGTTTCGATCTCAAACTCGAAGTCGAGGATTATTTGCGAATCGTTGAAAAGAAAACCGGTTCGCTTTTCGCGACGGCCGCCGAATTGGGCGCGACAATCAGCGAAGCCGAGCCACGTGTTATCGAGACATTCAAGAATTTTGGAATGCGCGTCGGAATGGCCTATCAAATTTACGACGATTGCCTGGACATTGCGGGCAATGAGAGCGCGACCGGGAAAACGTTGGGAACGGACCTGCGCAAAGGCAAGTTCACCCTTCCGGTGCTGATCTTTTTGCGCTCCGCTTCCGAGTTTGAACGAGAGCGTTATTGCAGCCTGATCCTCGAAGGAAGATGCGAGGAGATGACGGAGCTTTTGAGAAATGGCGCGACGAACGGTGCGCTGAATGAATCGATCACGGCGGGAAGCGATCTCATCGGTGAGGCGCAAACTGCGCTGGACGGAATCGCTCTAAATCCGTACGGAGATGCGCTTCTCGCACTCGGTGGCGCACTGCGAGAAATATTTGATCACCTGCGCGTGTAAAATTGCGCTTGGAGGGTCGAGCTCCTGCGAGACCTCGGTTCGGCGTCAGCAATCCCGAATTGATCGCAATTCTCCTTCGCACGGGCGTCGTCGGAAGAAACGCAATCGAAGTTGCACGCGAACTGCTCGAAAAATACGGGTCGCTCGGAGGACTAAGCCGTTGCTCGGTCGATGAATTGGCAAAAGTCAGGGGGGTTGGCTTCGCCAAGGCTGTGCAACTTGTCGCAGCATTTGGACTCGGGCAGCGGCTCGCGCGCGAAACATGGTCGAGACAAAAAATCGATTCACCGGAGATCGTAAACGAATTGGTCGGGGCGGAATTGCGCGCGCTGCGCAAGGAATCGTTGCGCGTGATTCTGCTCGATACTCGCTATCATCTCATCCGCATCGAACAAGTTTCACTGGGGAGCGGGAATGAGAGCATCGCGCATCCGCGCGAGATCTTTCATCCGGCGGTAGTTTCGTCCGCCTACGCTGTAATTGTCGTGCACAACCATCCTTCCGGCGATGCGTCGCCGAGCCAGGCCGATCACAGTTTAACGAGGCGTTTAGCCGAAGCCGCAGAGCTTCTCCAAATTAAGTTGCTCGATCACATCATCATTGGCGCGCCCGCTGAGGGGAGCCCTGGCTATTTTAGTTTCAAGGAAGCAGGCGTGCTATAGGGAAGAAAATTCGAAATCCGAATATCGAAATCCGAAACGGAAATGACCTCCGCGAAAATTCATTCCACGGCCCTTGTCGATTCCGATGCGCAGATTGGAAAGGATGTCGAGATCGGTCCATTTTCGGTAATCGGTCCACAAGCGGCCATCGGTGACCGGACAATCGTGCAGTCACACGTTGTCATTGAGGGAAATGTCGCGACCGGTACTGACAATTTCGTTGGACATGGAGCGATTATTGGCGCGCCGCCGCAGGATCTTTCGTTTTCGCTGGAACGAAAAACGAAAGTCGAGATCGGAAACGACAACGTGATTCGCGAATACTGCACGATTCATCGCGGCAGTCCGGAGGGTAGCGTCACCAAAATCGGAGATAACAATTTCCTGATGATCGGTACGCACGTCGGCCACAATTGCGAGATCGGGAACAACGTCGTCATCGCGAACAATTGTTTGTTGGCTGGTCACGTCCGCGTGGACGATCAGGCCTTCCTCGGGGGTGGTTCGACATTTCATCAGCACATGCACGTCGGACGCTTGGTGATGGTGCAAGGCAGTTCCGCCTTTGGCAAAGATCTGCCGCCGTTCGTTATCGCCGCCGAGCGCAATTATGTCGTTGGCTTGAACGTCGTCGGTTTGCGGCGCGCCGGCCTCAGTGTACGCGACCGGGATGAACTCAAGGCCGCCTTCAAACTCCTTTACACAAGTGGACTAAACATTTCGCAAGCATTGGAGAAAGCGGAAACCATGAATTTCGGAGCGCCGGCGCGGGAATTTTTTGAATTCGTTGCTGGCGCGAAGAAGCGCGGCATTTGCCCGCTTAAACGCGGCGACGACGACGAGAACTCGATCTAGCGAGAAGTCGACGTCGCGCCGGCGAGATGCGCCAGCGCGGCAGCAGTAAACGTCGGCGCCATCGAACCGAACACAGGTCCATGGCCGCCATTCGGTACAATCCAGAGGGCCGATTGCGGAATCCCGCGAAATAGCTCAATCGCCATCTCGACCGGATAAAAAGGGTCGCGGTCACCGTGCACGATCAGCGTTCGCGCCGTGATCGTGCCGAGCAGCGTCGGCGTGAACGCCATGTCGTCGTAACTTGTGGCAAACGATCGTGTCATATCATAAAGCTGCAGGATCTGCTCGTCACCATGCACGTGGCGACTCCGCAGCACATTGCGGTCGGCATCGGACAGGCGCTCAAAGGCTTCTCTGGTGAACTGCGCCGCCGCAGTGCGGAGCGGCTGCGGAAAATACGGCGTTGCACTTATGAGAACCATGGCTGCGACTCGATCGGGCTGCATGGTTGCGACGTGAAGCAGAGTTTTTGCGCCCATGCTCATGCCGATGGCCTTGGTACGCGCGATTCGAAGATGGTCGAGCAACGCAAGGAGATCCCTTGCACATTGGCGGAATGTGAAGCGCGCGGCGGGATTTGTGGACCGCCCGTGCCCGCGCAGATCGGGCACTATGACGCAATAGCCGTCAGGATCAGAGGCAAAGATGTGGCGCCAATCGTTGCCGATACCCATACCTCCGTGCAGAAGCAGGAGCGGCTCACCTTCTCCGCGCACTTCGTAATACATCTCGAATCCATTCAGGGAGACAAGCGGCATATCGAATCTACTTAAGCCCGAGTAGCGCGAGCATGCGGCCAGTTTTTCCTTTCTCGGCGCGATAGGAATAGTAGCGATTCAGATCGCAGGCGGTGCACACGCCGGGATCGTGAATTTCTTTCACACCGAGCGCATCGCATTGGCCCACAATTTCCGCCGCAAAATCGATTTCGTAGTGCGGCGGACGAATACAGGGGCTGAGTTGCACGATCAGATCTCGAGGCTTCGATCCGAATTGCTCGATCATTTGGGCAATTGCATTCGTAACGACGCCGAGCTCGGTGCCTTTGCGCCCGGAATGAACCACACCAATCGCCGGTGTTTTTGGATCAATGATGTAAACTGCGCAACAATCGGCAACGTAAACACCGAGCGCGACCCCGCGTTGATTCGTGATGATGCCGTCGCAGCCGGGGAATTCGCGGCCCACAGGGCCGCGGCTACAACTATCGACAACTGCGATCTTGTTTCCGTGGATTTGCTCGGCGGTGCGCAGCGGCCAATCGCCCACGCCGATTGCGTTGCGAATTTCGCGGTGCGCGGCATCGAGCCGCTTTAACACTTCGGCTTTAGCGTGCGAAACGTCGATGCCTGGAATTCTTTGCGTGAAAACGTGGCGACAGATTCCAATCGCGCTCAGCGCAGGAAATTGTTCAAACGGAAGCTGCATCGTTTAAATTTGGAATCCGAAATTCGAAATTCCGAATCCCAATAGAATCGCCTCAATCATCAAATCCCAAAACCCTGGCGGCCGGTTTGAATTTCGGGTTTGACTCTTATTTGGAATATGAAGTTCGGGATCTTCCAGCCGGAATTCGCAGTGAGCTATCGTCACCGTGTTTCGGGTTTCCTTCTGCGTCCACGCCACTGCCGGTGTAGTAGGTTTTCGTTTTTGTCGCCCGCGGCGCCAAGTTGGCGAACGATTCGGTGTAGGTACTCTGGGCACCGGTGGCTCGGTCGAACTCCGCGAGGGACGAATTGTATCCGAAAAGCGCTTGCAAACGGGTCGATTGCGCCGTGAGCAACTGGACCTGGGCGTTGAGGACATCCAACTGCACCCCTGCGCCAGCGTCGAGCCGGGCTTTGGCCAGGCGAACCGCTTCTTCAGCCTGCTCCACGTTTTTCTCCTGGCTCTTAATAAGTTCGCGGTTCTGCTGCAAAGTTGAATACGCGGTCTGCACTTCCAGCTCAACCTGCCGAACGTCATCGTCGTAAGTGATCTTAGTTTCCGAAAGGAGCGCCCGCTGTTGCTTGACCTGGCCATATATCTCGCCGCTGTCCCAAATCGGCACGCTACCCGTCACCTCCGCAATCCAACCCTTCGAAATATCATGCCAACTCGAGTTCACCGACGAGCTGATCCATTCGCCGCCCCCGGTTGTATTGATGGTTGGAAGAAACTGACCCAGCGCGACGTGCACTTGCTCAATCTGATTCAAGACGTTTGCGCGCGCCTGTTTAAGAAATGGGCGCCGCTGTTTGCCAAGCTCGATCGCATCGACCAGCGCGATAGTGCGCGGGATATAAGGCATTTCACCAACAACTTCGAGTGGCGGACTTTCGCCGCGCAGCGGGTTAAAATCGAGGCCGATGGTCTTGGCCAACTGCAACTTCGAGATTCGATAATTGTTTTGCGCAGTAATCAGTTGCGGAATTTGATTGTAGAGCGCGACTTCCGCTTGCAACACGTTGAAGCGTGGAACTGTCCCCGCTTCGAAACGGTTCTGCTGGTCTTTTAGCTGGCTCTCCAGCAAATGAACCGATTGCTCCTGTACGCCGATTAGCGCCTTATTGACTACTATCTGATAGAACTGCGTTTTCACGGTTGCGATGACCAGGTCTAGGGTGTTGCGGAACGCGAAGTAGGCGCTGTCTCGCTGAAAGAAAGAACCGCGGATCGCTGGCCATGTTGTTCCGTTAAAAACCAGCTGCGTTCCGGTCACCCGGATGTTGTAAGATATATCGCTCAGCTGATTATTCGTGACACTTGGTTTCGGCGTTGGGGTGACCATTGCTTGGGCATCCCCGACCTGCGAAGCGGGTGAGTTAACAATGGATGCACCCGTGCCCGCGGTCGTGCCCGCGGTCGTTCCCGTAGTCGTCGTATTTCCTAACGTGGCGGCACGCAGGTTCGGATCAATCCATTCAAAAGTCCCGCTGGGGGTGATGTGCGGCAGTGCCTGCGCCCGAATCTGAATGATCACGCCTTTCGTCCGTTTGATCTCTTGTTCCGCGATGAGGAGAGTCGGATTGCGTTGCAGCGCGGTCAGGATCGCTTGATCAAGAGTAAAGGTGGGAACACCACGTGACGAAGATGTTTCACTGCTTGCCGACGTCGATCCTTCGCCCGTGCCGGCGCGCACCATCGAGCTTGCAGCAATCATCGCAGCGGCGAACCCGGAGATTACAAAATATTTTCGCATGGAGAAGAGTAGTCCGAGAGATTAGATGCGTGACTGTAGGCGCTTAGATTCAAACTGCGCGCTTTTTCACGTGGTCTGATAACACTGCCGCCGAATAGATGAAAATCATTTCGATTGGCAGTAATCATAAATTTTACTGTAAATGTGCAACCACGCCTTTTGTTCGTCGGGCGTCAGATGTTCCAAAATCTTCATCAGATTGCCGACCATCTCCTCACGAATCCGTCGAACAAGCGCCGAACCTTTCGGCGTAATGCAGACCATCACCTTGCGACGGTCATCCCGCGCAACTGAGCGCATGACGTAATCAAGATTCTCAAGTCGCGCCACCAAACCGCTTGCCGCCGCGGTGGTGTGCCCCATTTTCTGCGCGATGGCGGACATGGTGAGGACTTCTTTCTGGTCGAGAAAAGCAAGAAGGAAAAATTGCGGAAAGGAAACGTTGCCCGGGGCAAGTTCTTTGCAGAGATGCAGCACGAAACAGCGCTGCATTTCGAGGACAATATGGGAAAGACGTTCCGCATCCACACGAATTTGATCGGTCGGATTTCGTGCAAACGCGGTGGACGCTCCTGTATTCAACGCGCGTAAGCTAAAAGCGCCGTGTGACCTGTCAACGTCAACGCGACAAGAATTCGGCTAATCGAAGGTCTGAACGTCGACACTTTCGCCGCCTGTTCGCGCTTCGCCAACCTCAAGGCGCAGCAGGGCGTTCGATTGGCTTAAGCCGAACAGGGCATGCGATTCCTGGCGGCCAACCGGAGCGAAAGTCCCGTTCTCGAATCTTCCGCGAACGTAATGCGGGCGATCACTTTCGTTGCGAAGATCGACAGGCAATTTCGCGGGCACTTTGGGCAGATCGAGATTAGTCGCGCCCATCATCTTCAAAATCGCTGGACGCACGAAACGCAGGAACGTGACGAATGCGGAGACTGGATTGCCAGGCAGACCAAACACTGCGCAGTCTCCCGCGCGACCGAAGAGAAACGGTTTCCCCGGTTTGATCGCGACTCGCCAGATGTCGATCTTTGCGCCGAGAGAACGCAATGTCGGCTGGACCAAATCATGTTCGCCCACAGATACGCCGCCGCTAATAATAAGCACCGAGTACTTGATTGCCTCTTCCAGAGTTTTCCTCAATGACTCTGCATCGTCTTTGCAGTGTCGCACCGATTTCACAGCAGCGTTGTAGCGTTGGAGCAACGCTTGCAACAGGACGGAATTACTTTCGTAAATCTGGCCTGGTTTGATCTCTTCTCCGGCTCTCACAAGCTCGTCCCCAGTTGAAATAATCGCTGCATCCACTTCGCCGCCGATGGAGACTTGCGTGAAACCCTGTGATGCCATCAGAGCGATTGTCGCCGGATGAATACGGTCGCCCTCGGCGACGATTTTCTGCCCTTCAGCCAAATCGCAACCACGGCGCCGTACGAACTCGCCCGGGTCGACGTCTACGTTCACGACAATCTGGTTCCCATCACGTGTCACATCCTCCTGCATCACGACCGCGTCCGCGCCGGCGGGCATTGGCGCGCCAGTGAAAATCCGGACCGCTTCTCCGGCAGAAACACGAAGTTGTCGATCTAACGCCGCCGGTTGTTCGCCGATTACACGCAGTTGTTTACCCACACCGCACGCGCTTGCCACAACGGCATAACCATCCATGGCGGAGTTATCGAAGCTCGGCAGCGGCAACAACGAAAAATAATCCTCTGCTGCAAAACAACTGAGCGCTTGCCAAAGCAAAACCGAGCGGCTGGGCCGTATCCCAATATTTGCCAGAACTTTCTTTCGCGCTTCTTCCTCGCTGATCATCACGATCTATTTCAATTGCCAATCGGCGATTCGCAAGGCCGGGCTTTTTCGAATACAATTATCAAGTCATGATCGCAAAGGCTCAGGAACCCAAATCAGCAACTGCTCAAACGTCCAATGCGCGCGTTGTATCCGCTTCGCCGCTGATCCTCCTGCGCGAAGACGTGGGCAGCATCGCCATTCTGACGCTCAACCGGCCCGAAGCGCGCAACAGTCTATCCGAGACGCTTTTGGCCGCACTCGGCGACGCGTTCACAGAGATCGCGCACGAACCGAAAATGCGCGCCGTTGTCCTCGCAGCCAATGGACCGGCTTTCTCCGCCGGCCATGACTTGAAGGAACTCAAGAGTCATCGATCCGACTCGGATCGTGGCCGGGCTTATTTCAAATACATCATGGAGCTGTGCAGCAGGGTGATGCAACAGATTGTGAACCTGCCGCAACCTGTTGTCGCCGCCGTCCAAGGCGTCGCGACGGCGGCTGGCTGTCAGCTGGTTGCGAGCTGCGACCTCGCAGTTGCGTCCGCAGCCGCGAAGTTTGCAACACCGGGCGTTAACGTTGGCTTGTTCTGCTCGACGCCGATGGTGGCGCTCTCGCGCAACGTTGCGCGCAAACATGCCATGGAAATGTTGCTCACTGGCGACATGATCTCGGCCGAGGACGCCTTGCGTATCGGCCTTGTTAATCGTGTGGTTGCTCCCGGGACCGAGCGCGAAGAGGCGCTAGCGCTCGGCCGCAAAATCGCCGCGAAGTCAGCGCACGTCGTCAAGATCGGCAAGGAAGCGTTCTACCGGCAGGTCGAGCTTGGGCTTAAGGATGCCTATCGCTACGCCGCTGAGGTGATGGTCGAGAACATGCTCGCGCGGGATGCCGAGGAAGGGATTGATGCCTTCGTCGAGAAGCGCCAACCCAAATGGGAGGATCGCTAAGCCGGTGGTTCGCAGCTGCGCATGCTGTTGGCAATCGACAATTGTTCGCCATATTCTCGCAGCCAGTTGGTGAGGTGGCTGAGTGGTCGAAAGCAGCGCTTTGCTAAAGCGCCGTACCCCAAAAGGGTACCGAGGGTTCGAATCCCTCCCTCACCGCCACTTATCCAGATTGAAAATTACCGCTAGCATAGCCATGATAGCTGATGTCCGCCTTTTGGAGATGAGAACGCCGTTCGACTGGTGGGGCGCGGAGATTGACAATCAAAATCGCAATCAGCGCATACTCAGTGTCCCGTACGCCCGTTCATAGGCTCGAATCGCACGACGAGTTTGCGACCCCATGATTCCATCGATGGCGCCATAGTAGTAACCCGCTCGCGTCAGCCGCCGCTGCAACTGCGCAATCGAAGATCGATCGGCGTAGCCGTAACCGTAACCGCGGTCGCTATCGTAATCATAATCGTACCGATACGAAGGGTTATACCCATAAGAGTAATAGCCGTAGTTAAACGCGTAAGGAATGCTCCAGCTCCACGAGGGGTACAAATCCCAGTAGTACGGATAACCAAATCCGCCGCTCCAGTTGCGGCCACTCCAGTTACCGCGGCTCCAGTTGCGGCCGCTCCAGCTACGATATGTCCCCGATGCGCCGCGGGTGAATTTCGACCCACTTCGGCTGAAGTTGTGCCCGCCTCGCGGCGATATCGAGCTAAAATGTCCGCCGTGTCCGCCATGATATCCGGTGTTTCCACCATGATATCCGCCGTGTCCGCCATGTCCGCCATGTCCGCCGTGCCCCGCCCGAACAGTGCTAATGGAGACAGCGACGCCAAGAATAATCGAAAGCAACGTTTTCATGGTACTAAAGTATCGTTGCCGCTAGCTCGCGTGCGTTTACCTTCACTTTGATTTTTTAAAGACTCCAGTGCGCACAGAATCAGTCCAAATCCAAAACTTTATCGATGGCCAGTTCGTCGAGCCTGTCGGCGGGCGTTACCTCGATAACCTCGAACCGGCGACCGGAAAGCCATACTCGCAAGTCGCGGACAGCGACGCGGGCGATGTCGATCTTGCTGTTGCAGCGGCGGAAAAGGCGTTCGCGGATTGGTCATGCGCACCCGCAGCGGAGCGGTCGCGCATTCTTCTGCGAATTGCCGATTTGATCGAGCGCGATCTCGAGAAGCTTGCGCGTGCGGAATCGATCGACACCGGCAAACCGCTCTCGCTGGCACGCACGCTCGACATTCCGCGGGCCGCCAGCAATTTCCGCTTCTTCGCGACCGCGATCCTGCACACCGAATCGGAAGCGCACATCACCGACAACGTCGCGTTCAATTACACGCTGCGTCAGCCGCGTGGCCTCGTGGGACTGATTTCGCCGTGGAATCTGCCGCTCTATTTATTGAGCTGGAAAATCGCGCCCGCCATCGCGGTCGGCAACACCGCCATCGCCAAGCCGAGCGAGCTGACGCCGATGACCGCCTATTTGCTTTGCGAAATTTGTCGCGAGGCTGGTTTGCCGAACGGTGTGCTTAACGTAGTGCACGGGACTGGGCCAAACGTCGGCGCCGCGATCACAGCTCATCCGAAGATCAGCACGATCTCGTTCACTGGCGGCACCGTCACCGGCCGCAAAGTCGCGGAAGCGTGCGCGCCGTTGTTTAAGAAGGTTTCGCTCGAGCTCGGTGGGAAAAATCCGAACATCGTTTTCGCCGACGCTGATCTCGATGCCGCTATCGCCGGCAGTGTGCGCTCTTCGTTCGCAAACCAGGGCCAGATCTGCTTGTGCGGTTCGCGCGTGTTCGTTGAGCGCTCGGCCTATAAAGATTTCGTAGAGCGCTTCATCGATAAAACCTCACAGCTAAAAGTCGGCGATCCGTTGGAAGAGAAAACAGATCAGGGCGCGATCGTAAACAAAGTGCAGCTCGATAAAATAAAGTTCTATATCGATCTTGCGCAGAAGGAAGGCGGCAAGATCGCGCTCGGCGGTTCGGCGCCAAAGTCGATCAACGAGCGTTGTCAGTCGGGTTACTTTTTTCAGCCAACCGTCATCACCGATTTGCCGGCGTCGTGCCGCACAAACCGCGAAGAAATCTTCGGCCCGGTCGTCACCATCACCCCGTTCGACAACGAAGAAGAAGTGATCGGCTACGCCAACGACACCGACTATGGCCTGGCTTCGAGCGTTTGGACGCAGAACCTGAATCGCGCACATCGCGTCGCCGAAAAAATTCATACTGGCACAGTCTGGGTAAACTGCTGGCTCGTGCGTGACCTGCGGGTTCCGTTCGGCGGCATGAAAGCAAGCGGCGTCGGCCGCGAAGGCGGCACTGAGGCGTTACATTTCTTCACGGAGGCGAAGAACGTTTGCATAGCCAAATAAGCAATCTGACGAAACGTGGAGCCTGTCGCGCCGTAGCCTTGGCGAAGGCGGAATTTTTCACCGAACCAAAAAGCGTCTGCACTGCCAAATGATTGCTCGATTCATGCAACTAATAACAATCACAGCGTTCACTGCGATCAGTGGGGGAGAGGCCCAAAACATTCCCAAAGGTTTTGTCGTTCCAAAATGCACAATCTCACCCGATGGTCGTTACGGAGTCACGGTTCCTGTTTTGGATCAGCATGAGGATTCCGAAAATCCGAAGAATAGCGTTGTCGAATTAAAAAGCGGCAAGACCGTAGCGGTAATCAAAGCAAGATGGACTGGGTGGAATCTCATGGGGCACGGCGGAGTTCTGCCGGGTCGCTGGTCGCCAGATGGATCATTGCTGCTGTGGGAGGTTGACGGGAAGTGGTTTCGCGACGCTGTGGTCCTCCTGAAGTTCAAGAACGGCGTAAGTGAATGGCAATGTGACATGACGGCAATCACACATCGCGAAATTCTGGAGCGAACAAAACATGCTGCTCCTGACAAATATGCCAAAGCAAAAAAGGCGAATGCAGGAAACGGTTCTGCTTACCCCGAAGGCTTCACCATCGAAGTTGTTGCCTCAGATCCAATTTCCTTTCCACTGAATGTCCTGGCAGCGCTCACTTCGGACCCGAAACGAATTGAAGGCCATCCAAGAGTCGGTTCGGAGCTTAGCGCGATCGTGGATGAGCATGGGAAGTTCGCGGGCGGCGTAAAAAATTGCAACCTGTGACACATCTACTAGCTCAGAAAGTTGATCGTTGAGAGTTGATCCGCCTTCGCCAGGCTTCGGCGCGACAAGTTGTTGAGAGTCCGGAGTTGCGTGATCTTGCCTGGTTAGAATCAAGGTCTTATGATTTCCGCGTGAGTACGGTGGACGAGATCAAGAAAGCGGCCGGCGCACTTTCGGTAAATGAGCGCGAGGAGTTGCTGAGCTGGTTGCTGGACGCAGATGACGAGTGGGACCGGCAGATGGCCAAGGATGCGGCTTCGGGCAAACTTGATTTTCTCATCGAAGAAGCGCGCACTGCAGTTCGCGAAGAATCGTTGCGCGATTGGCCAAAGCCAAAAATTTGATCTCGAAGACGACGCCGGAGTTCTGGCAGCGTTACGCTTTATTGCCGGA
>WNGJ01006818.1_pt1 | contig 12133 bp, 11 predicted proteins | sample 5400611 | NCBI WGS metagenome assembly WNGJ01 (sample SAMN13153375, study PRJNA577476) | soil metagenome | isolation source: 40 cm soil or saprolite under Garry oak tree replicate 1 | place: USA:California | collected 2016-06-15 | reverse complement strand
GACCGATGCCTGCGACGGCTTGCTGACGTCCTTCAGGCTAGCGGCGGCCTGACGGTCGCGGACCGCCGAAGGCTTGGGATGGGTCGCTCCTTTGCCGTCGAACGCGGCGTCGAAGACCTGGTCGATCGTGTCGACGAGGATGAACTCCATCTGCTGCTTCGTCTCCTTCGGCAGCTCTTCGAGGTCCGGTTCGTTGTCGCGCGGCATGATGATGCGCCTCAGTCCGGCGCGCTGAGCGGCGAGCGTCTTCTCCCGGATCCCGCCGATCGGCAGCACCTGCCCGGTCAAGGTGATCTCGCCCGTCATCCCGACGTCCTCCGAGACAGGCTGGTTGCGCACGAGCGAGGCGATCGCCGTCGCCATCGTGATCCCGGCCGACGGGCCGTCCTTCGGCACGGCCCCGGCCGGCACGTGCAGGTGGATGTCGTGCTCGCGGAACCAGTCGGGCTCGAGGCCGAGGGCTTCGGCGTGTGCGCGAACCCACGAGAGCGCAGCCTGCGCGGACTCCTGCATCACGTCGCCGAGCTGGCCGGTGATCGTCAGGCGGCCCTTGCCCGGATAGGCCGTCGCCTCGAAGAAGAGGATGTCGCCGCCGACAGCGGTGAATGCGAGTCCCGTTGCCACGCCCGGCTCGGACGTGCGTTTGCGCACCTCGCCCTCGTAGCGGCGCGGCCCGAGCCAGGCCCGAACGCGTTTCTCGTCGACACGCACCTTCTTGCCGCGAAGCTTTCCTTCCGCGACCTGTCGCGCCGCCTTGCGCAGGACGTCCGCCAGCCGGCGCTCGAGGTTGCGCACGCCGGCTTCGCGCGTGTACTCACGGATGATCAGGCGCAGCGCCCTGTCGCTGATCGTGATCTGGTCGCCGCCGAGCCCGTGGGCCTCGACCTGCTTGGGCACGAGGTAGCGCTTCGCGATCCCGAATTTCTCGTCTTCGGTGTAGCCCGACAGCTGGATGACGTCCATGCGGTCGAGCAATGGAGCCGGGACCGTGTCGAGCGTGTTGGCGGTGCAGATGAAGAGCGTCTTCGAGAGATCGAAGGGCAGATCGAGGTAGTGGTCGCGGAAGTTCTTGTTCTGCTCGGGGTCGAGGACCTCGAGCATCGCGCTCGCCGGATCGCCGCGGAAGTCTGCGCCCATCTTGTCGATCTCGTCGATCAGCATCACCGGGTTCATCGACTCCGCGTCGCGCAGGTGACGAATGATCGTGCCCGGCATCGCGCCGATGTACGTGCGCCGGTGACCGCGGATCTCCGCTTCGTCCCGCACGCCGCCGACTGACAGTCTTGCGAACTTGCGGCCGAGTGCGCGCGAGATCGATTGGCCGAGCGACGTCTTGCCGACTCCGGGTGGGCCGACGAAGCAGAGGATCGGCCCCGATGTGTCGTTCTTGAGCTTCGAGACGGCGAGGTGCTCGAGGATCCGCTCCTTCACCTTCTCGAGGTCGAAGTGATCCTCGTCGAGCACCTGCTTCGCGTTGTCGAGGTCGAGGTTGTCCACCGTCGTCGTGTGCCACGGGAGCGACGCGATCCAGTCGAGGTACGTGCGGATGACGCCGTACTCGGCTGCGGCGGTCGGAAGCTTCTCCAGCCGGGCGAGCTCGCGGTCGACCACCTTGCGCACGTCTTCCGGAAGCTCCATCGAGTCGAAGGTCGAGCGGAGCTCGGCGATCTCGGCCGCCTCCGGATCGCTCTCGCCGAGCTCGTCCTGGATCGCCTTCAGCTGCTGGCGCAGGAAGAACTCCCGCTGTCCCTTTTCCATCTCCTCCTGGACCTGCGACTGGATCTTCGAGCCGAGCTCGAAGACCTCCAGCTCGCGGTTGAGGATGGCGGAGATCTCTCGCAGCCGCGCTTCGACGTCGGTGAGCTCGAGCAGCTGCTGCTTCTCCTCTGTCTTGAGGCGCAGCGTCGACGCGACGAGATTGCAGAGCGCGCTCGGATCGTCGACGTTGGCCGCTGCGAGCTGCAGCTCTTCCGGCAGGTAGGGGACGAGACCGATGACCCGCCCGAAGAGGCTCTGGACGTTGCGCGTCAAGGCCTGGACCTCGGGCGTGTCCGGAAGCTCGTCCGCCAATTCGACGAACTCACCCATGAGGTACGGGTCGTCTTGAACCGTGCGATCGAGCCTGATCCGCTGCATGCCCTGGACGAGGATGCGCAGTGTCCCGTCGGGGACCTTGATCATCTTGTGGATGACGGCGGCTGTGCCGACCTCGTAGAGGTCGTCCCAGCCCGGCTGCTCGGCTTCGGGGTTCTTGACCGTGAGGAGTGCGAGCACGCGGTCGCCTGAGACCACGTCCTCGACCAGCTTGACCGAGCGCTCCTGGCCGATCGCCAGCGGCGTCACGGATTCCGGGAACACGACCGTGTCCTTGAGCGGCAGAACAGGCAGCGTCGCCGGAAACGTGAGCTCCTCGGTCTGCTCCTCGATGAACGTGTCGCCGAGTGCCTCGCTCATAGGCTGACCTGTGGCCTATGAGCGGTGGAAGGGGCGTAAGGGGAAACCGGGAGGTTTCCCCGCTCGTTCTCCTTGGCCCACGCGGCAATCTCAGCGGCGCGGGGGCTGAGGCGACTTCTAAAGAAGGGGGCTCGTGGGGGAAACGTGGTTTCCCTCACGGGAGCGAGCCGCAGGCGAGCGACGGTCATGATGATGAGGTCACCACGATCGAGATGCGCTCGGCCGGAGCCGGCTCCGGCGCGATCGGAAGCTTGATGGTGAGAAACCCGCGCTCGTAGGTTGCTGTCGCCTGCTCCGGGTCGACGTCTTCCGCGAGCGTCACCTGGCGCTGGAACGGGCCGTATTCGATCTCGAGCTGCTGGTACTGCCCGCAATCCTTGGGGCGCTGGCGCTCGCCTGCGATGAGAAGCGCCTGCGGCGAGGCGACGACCTTCACCTGGCTCGGATCGACTCCGGGAAGCTCGACGAGGACGGTGAGCGAGGGTGGGCCCTCGGTCCGGTAAACGTCGACCTCAGGCCGATAGCTGCGACGCATCCCACGTGAGAAGGGAAAGACTTCCCAGAGATCGGCGAAGAGTTGCTCGATCTCCTCGGCGGCGTGTCCCATGTCCCGTCGGCGTTTTTCCATCGCTTCAGGGTACCCCGGCCGGCGGGAGTTCAGACGTGCGGCGCTCATGGCGGCAGGCCCACTAGCATCGCCTCCGGCATGAAGGGCGTCGTCCTAGCCGGCGGGACCGGGTCACGTCTCCATCCGCTCACCCGGATCACGAACAAGCACCTCCTGCCGGTGCACGATAAGCCGATGGTCCTCTGGGCCATCGACGCCCTGCACGAGGCTGGCGTGAAAGAGCTCATGCTCGTGACCGGCGGTGAGCACGTCGAGGACTTCCGGCGGCTCCTAGGTGCGGAGCTCGAGTACGGCAATCAGGAGCGCCCCGGCGGGATCGCGGAAGCGCTCGGCCTTGCCCGGGAGTTCATCGGCTCCGATCGCGTCGTCGTGATGCTCGCCGACAACATCTTCGGTGGGTCGATCGCGGCGACGATCGAGAACTTTGGGGGGCAGCGTGCGGGAGCTCGAGTGCTTCTCGCGCACGTGCGCGAGACAGAGCATCTCCGGCATCTCGGCGTGCCGCGGATCGAGAACGGGCGGATCACGGAGATCGTCGAGAAGCCGGTCGAGCCGCCGGGACGACTCGCGGTCACCGGCCTCTATTGCTACGAGCCGGACGTCTTCGACGTGATCGCCGAGCTCGAGCCGTCGGGCCGCGGCGAGCTCGAGATCACCGACGTGAACAACCACTACGTCCGTGCCGGGACGCTGGAATTCGATGTCTTCGAGGAGTACTGGGGAGATGCGGGAGAGTCGATCGACGCCTACTACGAGGTGATCGAGCGTGTCCGGCGGCCGCATTTCGGCTCGGAGCGCCCGCGCCCGACCCCGTTGCGACGCTTCGAGGACGAGCGAGGATGGCTCGTGGAGATCGCCCGCACCGGCGACCTGCCGAAGCCGATCCGCCAGACGAACGTCTCCTTCTCGCGGGAGGGAACGATCCGAGGGTTGCACTACCACGAGCGCGGCCAGGACGATCTTTTCGTCTGCCTGCAAGGACGCGCGCGTGTCGTTGCGTTCGACCGCGAGACGGGAGAGGCTTTCTACGAGGACATCGGCGAAGGCAATTTCGCCGCCGTGTACGTCCCGGGCAACCTGGCACACGGCTTCGAGGCGCTTACCGACGTCCTGATGATCTACCACGTCACCGAGGAGTACGACCCAGCCGACCCCGACGAGCATCAGCTGCCGTGGGACGATCCCCGCGTAGCCCATCTCTGGAGCACGACATCGCCGATCCTGTCGGAACGGGACCAGAGCGCACGGTAATCACGGGCGCGGGCGGCCAACTCGGTCGCGCGCTCGTCGAGGAGTTTCCGGCCGGAGTGGGTTTCACCCACGCGGATTGGGACGTGACGTTCCCCCCTCCTGCATCAGCCCAGTCGCCCGCGCTCGTGCTTCACGCTGCCGCGTGGACCGACGTCGACGGGGCCGAGGTCGATCCGCAGGGCGCAGCCGCCGTCAACGTGGGTGGGACGCGCCATGCCGCCGAGTTGGGCGCTTCGCTCGTCTACTACTCCACGGACTACGTCTTCGACGGCCGTAAGAGCGAGCCGTATCTCGAATCCGATCCGCCCAACCCTCTCTCGGCCTACGGGCGCACCAAGCTGTACGGCGAGGCCGCGGCGGGAGAGCAGTCCTGGATCGTGCGCAGCTCCGGGCTCTTCGGACCGACGGGGAAGAACTTCGTGCGCACGATGCTCAGCCTCGCGCGCGAGCGCGACGAGATCGCCGTGGTCGACGACCAGCGCACCTCCCCGACTTACGTCGGGCACCTTGCCGCTGCGACGCGCGAACTCCTGGGGCGCCCTTTCGGCGTGTGGCACCTGGCCGCCGACGGGGATGCGACCTGGGCCGAGTTTGCCGAGGCGATCTTCGAAGAAGCCGCCCTCGGCACGCGCGTGCGTCGCATCTCGAGCGACGAGCTCGGCCGCTCGGCGCCGCGGCCCGCGTATTCCGTGCTCCGCAGCGAGAAGGATGCGCCGACCCTCCCGCACTGGCGAGAGGGCCTGCGCGAATGCCTCAAACGTCTAGCCTGAACGCTTCAACTTCCCGTGCTTCTTGGCGTAGATCTCGCCCTGCTTGAAGATCCAGACGCCGAGTGGGAACGCAATCACGCCGATGATGATCAGCGGCCAGATGTCGCCCCACAACGAGGTGATCCCCGCTCCGTCGAGGATCGCATGCCGGATGCCGCGCAGCGCATACGTCGCCGGCGAGATGGTCGACAGCCACTGCATCCAGCCGGGCAGCACGGACACCGGGTAGTACACGCCGGAGATGACGAGCAACGTTCCCTGAGCGATGAAACCGAGCTGTGCGCCCTTCTCGGGTGAGATCAGCGGCAGCACGGAGGTCATCGTCCCGATGCCCATGAACGAGATCGACGCGATCGCGAGCACGATCGCCGCCGCGAGGAAGTTCGCGTCCGGCATGTGCAACCCGAACATCAGCGCAATCACGACGAACAGGACCGCGCTGCGGAGGACCCCGTAGAGCACCGCGAAGATCCCGACACCGGCCAGGTGGACGGGGCGGCGGATCGGCGCCATGAAGGTGTACTCGATCGTGCCCTCCCAACGCTCCCACGCGACTGTCTCGGTCATGAACTCGAAGACGAGCCCGAGGAAGGACCAGATGACAGCGCCGATCAACAGCGTCGTCGTCGCCCGGTTGACGTCGATCTGACCGCCCGCCGCCTTGATCCCCTTTGCGATGAAGACGATCGTGAGCGTGTTCGCGAGCGACCAGAAGAAGAACGCGAGCTCCCACCAGCCGTAGCGCTTGATCAGGTACCAGTTCCGCTCGACCACGCCGGCGAACGACACCGCCTCGTGGCGCAGCGACGAGCTTGGACCGGGGACCACGCTCATGCGAACACACCCCTTTCCGCATCTTCGTCTTCCTCCTCGAAGGAACGACCCGTCGCCGAGAAGAACGCGTCCTCGAGCGTGTCGGCCTTGTACCGCTCCTTCAACTCGTCGGCAGAGGCGAGCGCGATCAGCCTGCCGCGGTCGAGGATGCCGATGCGGTCGGCCAGGATCTCGGCCTCCTGGAGGTCGTGCGTGCAGAGGAGGATCGTGGCGTCGTGCGTCCTCCGCACCTCGCGGATGAAGTCCTGGACCTCGAGCTTCGAGCGCGGGTCGAGACCCGTCGTCGGCTCGTCTAGCAGCAACAGCACCGGCGAGGTGAGCAGCGCGCGCGCGAGCGCGACCTTCTGCTGCATTCCCCGAGACAGGTGCTCCATGCCCTCGTGCTTTCGGTCCCTCGGGAAACCGACACGGCTCAGGATCCTCGGGATCTTCTCCCGCGTCTCGGTCGGGCCCATGCCGTAGAACCTCGCGGCATACGACAGGTTCTCCTCGGACGACATCTTCTTGAAGAACGAGGCCTCGACGGACACTCGGTTCACGAGCCTCTGCACCGAGCGCGAATCGCGGACGACGTCGTGGCCGAAGATCGTCGCGGTGCCGCCGTCCGGCAGCAGCAGCGTCGAAAGCAGCCGGACCAACGTCGACTTGCCCGAGCCGTTCTGGCCCAGGATCGCAAGACATTCGCCGCGCTCCATCGTGAACGTCACGTCCTCGAGCGCCGCCACGCGCCTACGTCGTTTGCGCATGTGCGTTCGCGCCGCATCGCGGCGGAAGAACTCCTTGCGCAAGTTGTCGACTTCTACTGCGAACACTTCGAGCTCCTACGATTCGGCGGGACACGGGTACGCGTAGAACACCTGCTACGCGCAGGCGGCGCACGGGACGTGCTGAGTCAGCCGAAGAAGAGCGTCATACCGTCGAGACGCTAGCAAACGTGTCAAATGCGGTGGGTTCCTACGCTTCGGATTCGAGGTCGTGGATCAGCCACAATCGCTCGCCGGTCTGCGATTCGGTGCGCGCCTGCGCCGTGATCTTCTTGAGATCGGGATATTCCGCAACCTCGGGAGAGACGCGAATGCCCGCCACGACGTAGCGGACGAGCCCCTCGGTTCGATTGTGCAGTCCGTGCGCGCCGTCGGGCCCGACCGGGAAGTGCACGACCTCGCCTTCCTCGAGTTGCCGTTCGCCCTCGGGACCCCGCAGTGCGGGACGTCCCCGCAACACGAACAGGAGCTCCTCGGAGCCGTGATGGAAGTGATAGACGACGAAGTTCCCCGGCCCGAGCTCGTACACGGTTGCGCCGAGCTGTGGCCCGCGATCGACGAGGCGCTTCGACTTCGCGCCCCCGCCGGACCAGTCGTCTGTCGCATCCCAGTCGTCGGCGAAGATGTTGCTCATGCCGCTTCCTGCGGCGGGGGATCGGGATCATCGAACCGATCCGGGGGCGGCCACAGCTCGTTGACGAGGCGAAGCCGCTCCAGCCGGCGTTGCTCGCGGTCGAGCTCCGGCCCCGACGATTCGGCCGGCGTCTGCGATTCGTCGCTCACGTGAGACAGCCTAGGACATATACACGCCATCCTCTGTCATGTATGTTCACGCTCGATGCGGGCGACCCGGCTGGTTTCCCTCCTGCTCGTTTTGCAGCTCCGAGGACAGCTCACCGCGACGGAACTGGCGGCCCATTTCGCGGTTTCGGTCCGGACGATTCATCGTGATCTGGAGGCCCTCGGTGCGGCCGGTGTTCCGGTGGAGGCGATCCGAGGGCCTGCCGGTGGCTACCGGCTTGCAGGTGGTTACCGGACGAAGCTGACCGGTTTGACCGCGGCCGAGGCTGAGGCGTTGTTCGTGGCTCCGGCTCCAGCCGCCGAGCTCGGCCTCGGAGGAGTGCTCACGAACGCGCGGCTCAAGGTGCTCGCGGCACTCCCTGCAGAGCTGCAGGAGCGGGCGAGTCGCGCCGAGCGCTACTTCCATCTCGACACCCGCGGTTGGTTTCGAGCCGAGGATACGGTGCCCCACCTACCGGTGATCGCCGCCGCGACGTGGCAGGGAAAGCGGCTGGGCACGCGCTACCGCGAGGGACGCAAGGTCGTGCAGCGGACGCTCGACCCGCTCGGGCTCGTGCTCAAAGGCGGCGCCTGGTACCTGGTTGCGCGACGCAGCGCCGGCATGCGCGTCTATCGCGTCTCCCGTTTTGCATCCGTGCGCGTTCGGGACGAAGGCTTTCAGCGTCCTGAGGAATTCGAGCTCCCCGCGTTCTGGGAGGAGTGGTCGCGGACGTTCGAGCAGTCGCTCCCCCGCGTGGAGGTGAAGGTGAGAGCGAGTGAGCTCGCGCGGCGGTTTCTTCCTGCGGATCAACAAGGGGACGGCGGTGTCTACGTCGTCGGGTTCCAGAGCCTCGAAGTCGCGTTCCGCGAGCTGTTGAAGTTCGGGCCCGACGCCGAGGTGCTCGAACCGCCGCAGCTGCGTAGGCGCTTGGCTGCCACGGCTCGCGAGGTCGCAGCGCTTTACGCTTGACCGCAGTCCGGCCGTCCCGCTAAGGTGCCGTCCAGGTGTCCCGCCGCCGAAGGCGGGCGCCGAGGCAATGGAGCCTCAGGACTCAGCGCGAGTCCTGGGCTCTTTTTTTGTGGTCCCGAGTCGGAAGGAGCGACATGTCGGTCGAGGAGACGAAGCACTACCTGGCGAACGGCCAGGCGAGTGCGCCCGATGCCCGCGAGGCCCTCGAGTGGGCACGCGAGACGACGGCGCAGATGGTCGACCTGAAGTTCTGCGACTTGCTCGGGACGTGGCAGCACATGACACTGCCGATTCGGGCACTCGACGAATCCGCCTTCGACGACGGCCTCGGCTTCGACGGCTCATCGATCCGCGGCTGGCAGGGGATCTCCGAGTCGGACATGCTGCTGATGCCCGACGCCTCGTCCGCGATCCTCGATCCCTTCACCGAGGCGCCGACGCTGTCACTGGTCTGCGAGATCGCCGATCCGATCACGCGGGAGCCCTACGGCAAGGATCCACGCCGGCTTGCCAAGCGCGCCGAGGAATACCTGATCTCGACCGGGATCGCCGACACGGCGTACATGGGCCCCGAATGCGAGTTCTTCGTCTTTGACGAGGTCTCGTACGAGCTCGGACCGAATCGCTCGCACTATTCCGTCGACTCGGGCGAAGGCCACTGGAACTCGGGTAAGCCCGGCCTCGGCTACACCGTGCGCGAGAAAGAGGGCTACTTCCCACCCGCACCGCACGACACGCTGCACGACTTGCGCAGCCGGATGGTGCTAACGCTGGAACGTCTCGGCATTCCGTGCGAGTTCCACCATCACGAGGTTGCTTCCGGAGGCCAGTGCGAGATCGACCTTCGCTTCCAGTCTCTGACCCGCATGGCCGATCAGGTCATGACCTATAAGTACGTCGTCAAGAACGTCGCCCGTGTGGCCGGCAAGTCGGTGACCTTCATGCCGAAGCCGATCTTCGGAGACAACGGGTCCGGCATGCACACGCACCAGTCCCTCTGGAAGGAGGGAACGCCGCTGATGTCGGACAAGTCGGGCTATGCCGGCCTGTCGCAGCTGGCCCGCGCGTATGTAGCCGGCCTGCTCGCACACGCGCCGGCTTTGCTCGCCTTCTGCGCACCGACGACGAACTCGTACCGCCGGTTGGTGCCCGGCTACGAGGCTCCGGTCAACCTCGTGTATTCGATGCGGAACCGCAGCGCGTGCATCCGGATCCCGATGTACTCGGACTCGCCGAAGGCGAAGCGGATCGAGTTCCGGTGTCCCGATGCCGCTGCGAACCCGTACCTCGCGTTCTCGGCGATGCTGATGGCGGGGCTCGACGGGATCCAGAAGGGTCTCGACGCCGGCGAGCCCGCGGACTGGGATCTCTTCGAAGAGGACCGCGGCGTGGCGCAGGTGCCCGGCTCGCTCGCCGAAGCGCTCGACGCGCTCGAAAGGGATCACGAGTTCCTGACCGCGGGCGGCGTGTTCAGCCAAGAGCTGATCCGAACGTGGATCGACTACAAGCGCGAGAACGAAGCAGACGTGGTCCGTCTGCGACCGCATCCCGCTGAGTTCTCTCTCTACTACGACTGCTGAAAGGAGGCGAACGTGTTGGAGCTCGGCGTACGGCCAAACGACACGCTTGCAGATCCGCCGTCCGTCGAGCTCCGGCACCTCGAGCCGGACGACTGGCCGGCGGTCGCGGAGATCTACTGGGACGGGATGCGCGACGGCCTCGCGACGTTCCAGACGGAGGTTCCCTCCTGGGAGGTCTGGGATGCGGCACACCTGTGGGGCCACCGGCTCGTCGCCGAGCTGCTCGGCGAGGTGGTGGGGTGGGCCGCGCTGTCGCCCGCTTCGACGCGCCGTTGCTACCTCGGCGTCGTCGAGGACAGCATCAACGTCGGGCGTGAGGCGCGCGGTCTCGGCATCGGCCGCAGCTTGCTGGACGAGCTGATCGCCGGAGCAGAGGCGACGGGGATCTGGACGATCCAGACCTCGATCTTCCCGGAGAACCATGCCTCCCTCGTACTCCACGAGCGCTGCGGTTTCCGCGTCGTCGGAACGCGTGAGCGTGTAGCGAAGCGCGACGGGATCTGGCGAGACACGGTGTTCCTCGAGCGGCGAAGCCGGGTGATCTCGTGACGCGCTGTATCCGCCGGGGGCACCTCCCGGTTCCCCCGGACCCCTCCACTGGTCCGCTTCGCGGACAGGCGCTACGCGCCGGCGAGACACAGTGTTCCTCGAGCGCAGAAGCGAGGTGATCTCATGACGAAAGTTGAAGCAGTCGTGATCCGCGAGCGCGTGGAGACCGTGATCGACGCGGTCGAGCATGCAACCGGTCACATCGGCGTCACGGTGATCGAGGCGATCGGCCACGGGCGCCAGCGTGGCGTCACTCACGAATACCGCGGTCGCATCTTCGAGTCGCGGTTTCTCCCGAAGGCGCACCTCATGTTCATCGTCGAAGACGAGCTGGCCGACGCGGTCGTCGAGGCGATCGTCGACTCGGCGCGCAGCGGCAACGAATCCGGCGACGGCCTCGTCTGGACGTCGGCGATCGAGAACGTCACGCACAACCGAACGGGCGCGAAGCTCGAGAAGGAGGTGGAAGCATAGATGGGTAACAAGGATCTGCTGATTGCAGCGAACACGATCTGGGTCGTCATCGCGGCGATTCTCGTGATGTTCATGCAGGCGGGCTTCGCCTTCCTCGAAGCTGGGCTGACGCGGATGAAGAACGCGGCGCACATCGCCGGCAAGAACGTGCTCATCTTCGCCGTCTGCTCGATCGTCTACTGGGCGGTCGGCTTCGGGATCGCCTTCGGCGACGGCAACGCGATCGTCGGGACCAGTGGCTTCTTCCCCTCCAGCAATGAGCTGCTCGCGATCGGGAAGGCCCCGTATTCATTCTTCGCCGGCATTCCCACCGCCAGCGGCTACCTCTTCGAGGTCGTCTTCGCCGGCGTTTCGCTCGCAATCGTGTGGGGCGCGATGGCCGAGCGGGCGAAGCTCTGGGTCTATCCGGCCTTCGGCGTCGTCTTCACGCTCATCTACTCGGTCACGTCGCACTGGATCTGGCACGCGAGCGGATGGCTGTTCGGCAAAGGCATGCAGGACTTCGCCGGCTCCACAGTCGTGCACTACCAGGGGGCGCTCGCCGCGCTCGCAGGTGCGTTGCTGCTCGGCCCCCGGATCGGGAAGTTCGGCCGTGACGGACGCGCGAACCCGATCCCGGGACACAACATGCCGTATGCCGTGCTCGGGACGATCATCCTCTGGTTCGGTTGGTTCGGATTCAATCCGGGCTCGACGCTCGGCGTCGTCACCGGAGATCGCATCGGCTACTTCGGCTACGTCGCGTTGACCACCAACGTCGCCGCGGCAGCCGGAGCGGTCGGCGGCCTCGCGAGCGCCTGGTGGATCCTGCGCAAGCCCGATGTCTCGATGATGCTGAACGGGGTCCTCGCGGCGCTGGTGGCGATCACCGCGGCCTCGGGCTTCGTCGCCCCGTGGGCTGCGATCGTCATCGGGCTCGTGTCCGGATGGATCGCGGTCGCAGGCGTCCTCTTCGTCGAGCGGATCGGCATCGACGACCCGATCGGGGCGGTCGCGGTCCACGGGATGTCCGGTGTGTGGGGAACGCTCGCAACAGGTCTGTTCGCCGTACCGGCCCTGGCGTCGAATCTCGCCACCGG
>WNGJ01020091.1_pt1 | contig 12136 bp, 12 predicted proteins | sample 5400611 | NCBI WGS metagenome assembly WNGJ01 (sample SAMN13153375, study PRJNA577476) | soil metagenome | isolation source: 40 cm soil or saprolite under Garry oak tree replicate 1 | place: USA:California | collected 2016-06-15 | reverse complement strand
TTGACGTCGCCCCAGTGGACATCGGCCAGCGCAATATAGCCGTACTGATCGTTGCCGGCGTGAATGTCGCCGAGATTGGTGCGGGTAGTGAGGAACACTCCTCGCAGGTCAGCAGCCGGCAGGATCTGCGGGAAGTGTGGCATCCAGGCGCGCAGGCGTTCGCGTTCATCCCTGCCCAGTGCCTTGCCCTCACAATGCGTCCCCTGCAAGGTTGCTCCCTCCAGGTGAGCGCCACCGAGCCAGGCCCCTTCCAGGTGCGCCTCGAACAGGTTTGCCCCTTCGAGAGAGGCGCCCTGTAGAAACGCCCCTTCCAGGTGCGCCTCGAGCAGGGTGGACCCCTCCATCTGTGCCTTTGTGAGATCAGCTCCCTCCAGGTGGGTGCCCGCGAGGATGGCGTGCTTGAGAGAGGCCTTGCCCAGGTCAGCACCTTCCAGGTGCGCCTCCACCAGTACTGCCTCGTCCAGCGTCGCCCAGCCGAACTGCGCCCCTTGCAACTGCGCGTAGCTCAGGTCCGCCTTCGCCAGGTTCGCCGCCGCCTGCCTGCTCTGCTCAACCGTGGCGTGACGCCCCTCTTCCAGCGACAGGCCCGCGCGCAGGCGTACCAGTGGCAAGTGGCTCAAATCCACCCCTGACAGGTCAGCCCCGCGTACATCGAGTCCATGCGGCTTCCGACCGTCGCCACCCCCTGTACGCACCTCCGCGCTCCCCTGTTCTACCGCCGCCAACAGCCACTCGACATCCGCGCGGCTCAGGCACATCCCCTTGAAGGGATATTTCCCCTGTTCGATATCAATTTCCCCCTGTGTACAGACCGACAGGCGTTGTTGTCGCTCCTCGTCGATGAGCGGCTCGCTGCGCCACGGCTGCCCCTGCTCTTTCCAGTAGACCTGCCACGTCTCCGCTTCATGAGCTGTTGAGGGAGACACCGACGATGGGGGATGATCTTGCATATGGATGCGCCTCGATGATGGAATGACTGCACAAAAAGCGACGGAATACCTATGCCACTATTGTAACGAGCGAAGAATCCAACGTCAAGCACAGAGCCGCCCGGCACGCTTTCACGCCTGCGGCAACGCTTTTCTTCACGCCTAGCTCCTATGATTGCCTCACGGCTCGGAGTGTTCTGAGTGCGAACTACACATCTATGCATTGAAAAAGGAGTCTCGCCATGCTCGGCTCGTTCCGTATCGGCAAAATTGCCGGAATCGAGATCGATATCAATGTCAGCTGGATCGTCATCCTGGTCTTGCTGACGGTCTCCCTTGCAACCGGCTGGTTCCCCCTGTTGTATCCGGGGTGGTCAACCGCCACCTACTGGGTCGTCAGCTTCATCTCGGCCCTGCTGCTCTTCGTCTCCGTCCTTTTGCACGAGTTAGCCCACTCGCTTGTCGCGCGTCGCAGCGGGTTGCCTGTGAAAAACATTACGCTGTTCATCTTCGGCGGCGTCTCGAATATCGAGCAGGAGCCGAAGAGTCCCGGCGTAGAGTTCAGGATGGCCTTCGTCGGCCCGCTCACCAGCCTGCTCATCGGCGCCGTCTGTTACCTGCTGCTGCTGCCGCTGCGCGGGACCCACTCGCCACTTGAAGGCATCCTGTTCTACCTGGCGGTGATGAACATCCTGCTGGGCCTCTTTAACCTGATTCCCGGCTTCCCGCTCGACGGGGGGCGGGTGCTGCGCTCCATCGTCTGGAAGATCACCGGCAGCCTGGCGAGAGCCACGCGCGTCGCCTCGCTATCGGGCCAGGTCATTGCCTACCTCTTCATCTTCTGGGGCATCTGGCAACTCTTCGGCGGTGATGTGCTGAACGGCATCTGGCTCGGTTTCATCGGGTGGTTCCTGCTCAGCGCGGCCCAGTCGGCCAATACCCAGGTGGTGCTGCAATCCGCGCTGCGCGGCATCACCGTCAGTGAGGTCATGAATCCCACACCGCCGACCGTCCCCGCCAACATCTCGCTGCAAAAGTTGACCGACGAGTACTTCCTGCCCCACGGGCTACGTTGCGCCCTGGTCACGCAAGGCGATCGACTGGCCGGCCTGATTACCCTCGGTGACATCCGCCATGTGCCACGCGAACAGTGGGGATACATCCCCGTCAGCCAGGCCATGATCCCGGCAGAGCGCCTGCACGTGGTGTCTCCACAACAGAGCCTGAACGATGTCTTGCCCCTGATGGCCGGTCGCGACGTGAACCAGTTGCCTGTGGTGCAGAACGGCGTTCCGGTCGGTATTGTGAGCCGCGACTCGGTCATGCGCTACCTGGAGGTGCGGCGCAGCCTGGGACAGGGCACTTCTCGGGACGATAGCCGGAAACGATTGCCAAGGGCCGCCTGATCAAGGGACAAGGTAGTCATGAAATCTGAGGAGAAGACGCTGCAAGACCGTTCAGCCCGCCTGCGACCGTCGCCGGCTTCGACTGACACCGAGGAAGTGTGGGTTCCGGGCATTGCCGCGCTCGCCGCTATCTTTTTGACCGGCCTGCTCTACCTGGCCCTCCCGCCAGGTGTGATCGTCGGCCCTAACTGGCTCTTGTTAGCCATCGAAGCGGTGTTCGTAGTACCGCTTGTCGTCGACGCCCTGACAGCGTGGGATCTCCCTCACGCGGCGAGGCGTTTGCTCGTACTCCTGCCACTGGGTGTGAGTACGCTGGCGCTCGTAGTGGGCGTTGTTCTCTTCGTGCTCACGTTACCGGCTGACAGTCACGCAACCAATTTATTGCGCTCTGCCGCTGTGTTGTGCGGATTTCCTGTTCCCGCAACAGGTGGACGGGAAGAGCTGGGCGCCACATTTTCTCGATTATCTGTTCGTCGCCTTTACCGGGGCAACCGCGCTGAGCCCTGCCGACACGTATCCGCTCACCAGGACGGCCAAGGCACTCATGATGTCTGAAGCACTACTCTCGCTCGCGGTCGTCGGGATACTGATCGCCCGCGCGGTCAATATTCTCGGTGGATGAACCGCTCGTCCATCACGGCGTCTCGCAGTGCCCGTGAACGACAGCGTTTTTGCCTGTATAACCTGTAAAAGTGGAAGGATGAAAAGCAAAATAATGGGCGCGATACTCCTGTCGCTCGCGACGTTCTTCTCGACGCTCCTCGGCGGCCTCTTCGGGCTGCGCTACCGCGACCATCTCAACCTGATCATGGGTTTTACAGCGGGTGTGCTGGTCGGCCTGGTCTCCTTCGACCTGCTGCCGGAGATTTTTCGGCTCGTCTACACGCTGCACCTGGACAGTACGGGACCCATGTTCGCGCTGATGAGCGGCTTTCTCCTCTTCCACATCACGGAGAAGTCCATCCTCATCCACTTTTCGCACGAAGAGCAGTACGCCGTGCACCAGCACCCGCTGGTGGGCATCCTCTCGGCGGTGGCCCTGACCGGGCACAGCTTTCTGGATGGAGTCGGTATCGGCCTCGGCTTTCAGGTGAGCCCTGCCGTTGGACTGGTCGTAGCGATCGCTGTCATCTCGCACGACTTCTCCGATGGCCTCAACACCGTCACGTTGATGCTCGTCAACAAGAACACGTCGCGCCGTTCCTTCCTGCTGCTGCTGGCCGACGCTGCAGCACCGGTGGCCGGCGCCATCTCCACCCTGTTCTTCACGATGCCCACCGCTTGGTTGCCATACTACCTGGGCTTCTTTGCCGGCTTCCTCCTCTACATCGGCGCGAGCGATATCTTGCCGCAGGCGCACAGCAACAAGAGCACACCGCTCACCATCGTCCTCACGGTGCTGGGTGTCCTTTTCGCCTTTATCGTCACGCGCTTCGTCTGACATCTGGACACCCGCTTTTACGCCCCGGCCAACGCTTTTCCTGACGCAGCGCGAGTAAACTACGCAGAGGTTCAGTCTAGAAAGCGCCATCCCTGTTCCAACGGAGCGATGGCAAGCGGCTGCTCCGCTCCTCGAGCGGAGCAGCCACGCAAAGGAGCATCTCTATGCAATGGGTTGTGGCTACTGCCGCATTTTTCGCCTCCGCCGTTGAGTTCGTGGAGGCCTTCACCATCGTCCTGGTCGTCGGCGTCACCGTCAACTGGCGAAGCGCGCTGCTCGGCGCGCTCGCCGCCGCGGCGACGCTCGCCCTGCTGGTCGCGACGCTGGGGACCGCGCTTGTGCAATGGGTCCCACTCGATGTCCTGCGCACGGTCATCGGCACGCTCTTGCTCCTCTTCGGGTTGAAGTGGCTGAAGAACGCTATCATGCGCTACGCTGGTTTGAAAGCGATCCACGACGAACAGGCCGTTTACGAGGAAACCCGGGCGGAACTTCGCGCGCGCGGCAGCGCCGATGCCTCATCGCCCCGCTTCGACCTCTTCGGGTTCCTGCTGTCGTACAAGTCGGTCTTGCTCGAGGGACTCGAGGTGGCCTTCATTGTGATCACCTTCGGGGTGAGCGCGGCCACGAGCGCCGCCTCTCGCTCCAGCGGTATCGCTTCTGCCGCGCTCGGCGCGCTAGCTGCCGGTCTGCTGGTCATCCTGGTGGGAGCGCTCGTGCGCGTCCCGCTGTCAAAGGTGCCGGAAAACACGCTGAAGTTCGTCGTCGGCATCTTGTTGACGACCTTCGGCACCTTCTGGCTGGCCGAGGGATTCAATTACGAGTGGCCGCTCTCCGATGCCTTTCTCCTGATTCTCGTCGCCATCTACCTGGCCGCGGCTTTCTTGCTCATCGCCTGGCTCAAACGCACGAAAAAACAGCAGCGGGAGCAAGCCGCAGAGAATCAATCAGCTCCCGCTACAGTACAAAAACAAGAGGTGAATCCATGAAGATCATCAAAACCATCTACAATTTCATCGTTGGCGACATGGTCATCCTGATCGGTATCGCGCTGACGGTGCTGGTCCTGGCACTCATCAACAACGTTGGCGCTCTGGGTCCTCTCAGGGGACTTTCGGGTCCGGTCTTGATTGTAGGTGTGCTTGCCAGTCTCGTCGCCACCCTGAGTCACCCTGAGTCGGGAGGCATTTTCACCCGACCGTTAGCGCATAGAGGAAAGCGAGCCACTCTTCTCTCTAACTGCAAAGCTAGCACGAGAGAGTGGCTCGCCGCGCCTTGCCCGTTTTGCCTGGGCAATCGATGTAGTCTAGCCTTATGGCCTGCTGTCTCTCATCGTCGATGTATCTACCCTCCCCCGGCCAAAGGCATCGATATCTCCGCTTGTTACATCTGGTCCAAAGCTACCAGGGGGCCGTTATCGTCTTGCTTGATAGACAGTAACAAGCCCCCTTTACTCAATGAGCAAGAGCCACTGTAGGACGGCGCGGCCTCGCAATTCAAGGCGCTAAAGCGAGAAACGCCTGCCGCTTCAGAGGACCATGAAACTTTGATGCTTTCCAGCAGGGTCGTGGTGACCGTATCCCTCACCACGTAGCCGTGGGCGTCCGTCCCATCCACTAAGGACTCGGTGTCCCGTTCGTTGCTGGCCGAGGATGCGATGGTGAGCCGCTGGCCCTCCATTGTTTTCAGGAAGACCTGATCGAGCAGGGCGGTCGTCCGGTAGATGCCCAGCACGAGGTGATACTTCACCAGCTTGCTCATATCCTCGTAGTCCTCGAACAGGTCTTCGACTTGATCGGCCTTCATCAGCGCGAAGGCGGCGTCGGTCGGCGCGAACATGGTGTAGGCGCCTGGCTCCCGCAAAGCTGCAACGATCTCGGTCATTTTAATGGCGTGGGTGTACGTTGTGAACGTTCCCTCTGCCTGGAGGGTGTCAATAAGATTCGCCATCTGGACTTTTTCCTTTCTCTTCCAGGTCGGTCTGCGACGCTACCAGCAGACCGGTCCGGTTCAACGCCGAAGCGCGCTCGCGGGCTAGCTCTCCGCCGCCTGGCTTTGCTCGGTCTGGCTTCGCTCTTGCTCGATATGGTGCGCGAGCATCCTGGCGGCCCACAGTTCGATCTGCTTCCTGGCTTCTGCTTTCGTCACGCCGTAGCGCTCCTCGATCTTGCCAGCCAGTACCTCGACATCGCCCTTGACCTGCTCAACATCGTTGTGCGTGAGTTTGCCCCACTCGTGGCGCACACCCCCGCTCAACTGTTTCCAGTTGCCCTGAATTCTCTCGTGTAATGAGCTGTCTTTCACCTTTCGTTTTCCTTTCGTTTGCTTCGTTCATCTATACGTATGTACGCGCTACGCTGAGCTTTGCTTCTTCCTCTCCTCGAAGGGGGATGATGGTGTGCGTAGCTGTATAGGTAGCGTACGCGTAGGGTGTGGAGAGAAGCGTTGGTAGTGGCATAAAAAAGGCAAGCCCCTCTTTTGTGATCTCGCTGGATTGAAGGTCTGCAGAGGGGCTAGCGCTCTATTTCCTGGTCTCTTACTCGCTTACCAGCTGCTCGAAGGCAGCGCGATCCAGTTGCTCGCGTTCCATGAGCGCAAGAGCCAGCTGGTCGAGCTGCTCGCGGTGCTCGCTCAACAACGCTCTGGCAGCCTGGTAGCTCTCGTTGAGCAGGCGCTGCACTTCCAGGTCGATCAGCGTCACCATACTCGCGCTGCTCGCTTCGCCCACAGTGGCATCCGGCGCTACATATCGGTGTTGACGCGCAGGCAGGTCGCTTCCGTTCAACAGCAGCCGGCCGTCTGGACCGACAGCGAGCGTCCGGCTGCGCGTGGAGAGCGCATCACTCTGGTGGTAGTTCAGAGCCGGTCCGCCTGCGGATCCTCGGCCCTCAAGGAACATTGCACCCACGCGCTCGCTCATGCCCCAGCGCGTGACCATCTTGCGGGCGAGACCTGTCACCGCCTGGAAATCGTTCTCAGCGCCGGTGGTCACTCGCTCTGACCCAAAGGTTATTTCTTCCGCAGCCCGACCTCCCAGTCCTACGGCCAGGCGAGCCATGAGTTGTTCCCGGCTGTAGTTGTAGCGGTCCTCCTCGGCCACGAACTGCGTCACGCCCAGGCTCTGCCCGCGCGGTAGGATGGAGACAAAGCTCACGCGGTCGGCCTCCGGCAGGGAGTGGGCTACCAGCGCGTGCCCCGCCTCGTGATAGGCGACGATGCGCTGCTCCGCTTCCGAGAGGACGATGGGACGCTGCGCCCCCAGGAGGATCCGTGACAGCGCTTCCTCGAAGCAGGCGCTGGTGATGCGCTCCAGGTCGCCGCGCGCAGCGCGCAGAGCCGCCTCGTTGACGAGATTGGCGAGGTCGGCGCCACTCATGCCCGTGGTGAGCCGGGCCAGCCGTTCCAGGCTCACGCTCCTGTCCAGGGGAGTGTGGCGCGTATGTACCTGGAGGATCGCCAGGCGGCCCGCCCTGTCCGGCAGCGAGACGCTGATATGGCGGTCAAAGCGGCCCGGGCGCAGCAGGGCCGGGTCCAGGATATCGGCGCGGTTGGTGGCCGCCAGCACGACGATGGTCTGCCGCGCCGCGAACCCGTCGAGTTCGACCAGCAGTTGGTTGAGCGTCTGGTCCCGCTCATCGCTACCGACCAGCCTGACGTTGCGTTTGCGGCCCACCGCGTCCAGCTCATCGATGAAGATGACGCAGGGGGTGTGCTCACGCGCCTTGTAGAACAAGTCGCGCACCCGCTTCGCCCCGACACCGACGTACATCTCGACGAACTCCGAGGCGCTCACGCTGAAAAACGGCACCCCTGCTTCACCGGCGACGGCCTTCGCGAGCAGGGTCTTGCCCGTGCCGGGAGGGCCCACCAGCAGAGCGCCTCGCGGGATGCGCGCTCCCAGCCGCTCGAAGCGTTCGGGAGCGCGTAGGAACCGCACGAGTTCCTGGACTTCCTGGCGCACCTCGTCGATTCCCGCCACGTCGGCGAAGGTGACAGGGGGCGGTTGCAGTTCTGGAGGTAACGGAGAAGAGGTACGCCCAGGGACCGTTTTGTCCCTTGCAGAGGTGTCATCGAGTGGTGCCTCTGGTGCCGGGGCGTTTCTCCTCTCGGGTTCAGCGTAGTTCCTGGTCGGGTTGAAGGACATGTAATCGCTCATGGCGCCGGGAGACCGAACGCGTCTGCCGGGGTTCAGGGCCCAGGGCAGCATCAGCAGCAGCAAGAGGAAGGGGAGCAGCTTCCAGAACAGCGAGAACCATGGAGGCAGTTGCGCCGAGGACTGCGTTTTGATCACCACGTGCTTGCTGATGAGCAGGGGGATGAGGGCCGCGTCGCCGATTTCAGGCAGATGGGTAGAGACCAGTTGCACCGGTTGCGGGAGATGGGCCGCTGCTGCGGTCCCCGTCCCCTGGTCGGCACCCGCGCTGCCGGGGCTGTAATACCAGGCGTCGAAGGCCGTCACTGCCTGCTGCTGAGTAATCCTTGTCCGGGAAGCCGGTGTGACCAGGTCTCTGGTGAGTGGCCGTGCTAGCGCGCCCACGATCTCTTGACCCTGCAGGCTGACGACCAGGACATTCCCCGCCCTGACCTGTGCCAGGAACGTTTTGTAGTCAATGGCAGTCGTACCCGGCTCCGAAGGAGTTAGTTCGGGTGCCGGGAGCCGGCCGAAGATGCCTAAGAGCAGCAGCAACATCGCGGCTAGCAGGACAGTTGTGATCACTGTATGTTTCTGTTTTGCGAGAGCCGTGCGGCCCTGCCGAATGAGCTCTCTTCCACTTTTTCGCTTCATACCTGGTCTCCTTCCACTCTCGTCGGTACGTCGCTTGCATTGGGTCGAGAGTGCTGTGCGCTTCTGCCTCAGTGGGTCCCCTTCCTACCTTCTTTTGTCCGTCCGAGAGAGGAACCCATCTTCAGAGAAGCTTTTCTGTGCTTTGCTTGTATGATAGACACAGGGCGTGAAAGAAAGCGTCGATGAAACCATAAAAAAAGAGGCCGACAGATCCTCCGGGAAGAGGACGCGGCCCCGGCGAGAAGTCGAACTACGGGAGTTCCAGCTCCAACTGCGCGAGTACTTCCTCCAACCCGCTGGGCGAGAAGTCGGCGTCGATCGCCTTGATGCGGCCGTTCGCGACGAGGAATTCCAGGTGCCTGGTTCCCATGATCACCCTCCTTCCCGTGGGCGGAATGACAGGCAATGTGGGCAGGCTCAAGTATCCCGTGTTCGTACCTGTTATCGCGGTAACGTAGAGGACATTCCAGCACTGATCCGCCAGGTTCTCTTCATGTAACACATGGCCGTTGAAAGACCAGCCGGGGAACGCCGTGGTGATCGATGCCATAAAGGCGATCAACTGGGCCTTGCCGACGGATTGAGGGAGCACGTGCCGGCAGAGAAGATCGTCCGACAGGTAGGAAGCGAGGGCGCTGGCATCTTTCTTTTCCCAGGCCTCTATGGTGGCCTGGACGAGAACCGCCACGGGCGTTGAGGGCCTCGCTCCCTCCTCAGCCTGTGAGGGGGCGCGCGCAGAACCCCTCCGATACGATTGGGACGATCGCGGGTCCCGCGGGGCGGGGTGGGACCTGCAAATGGCCAGGTCGGTCATCGCGTGGTCCCAGGCGTCTTGTAGCGCGCGTTTCTTTTTGGCGAGGCGGTCAACCTGCCGCTGCAGCACGAGGTAGGCCCAGGGATTCAGCAGGTTCATCCCCTCTACTTCAAGGGCGTGCAGTTGATCGTCGATTGCCTGCAGGTCCTGCGTAATCTTCTGGATGATGGCTTCAATATGGCTGCATGGTGGTTGAGACATCTGCTCTTCTCCTCCTGGATGTATCGCGCCGGTCGATAGGCTCTCATTGCTTCGCTGACTGAAGTCGTACGGCGCACTTCCGCTCACCCCAGCTCTACAAGTCGTCCGGGGAAAGGCGAGCCGACTGCAATTGCCCAGCGGTGATGATCGCCTGGGAGACATTTGTCCAGCTAAAATCGGCGGCGCGCACAAAGGCATCGGTCAGGTTCGCTTCGTTCAGGTCAGCGCCAATCAGGTCCGCCCCGATGAGATTCGCTCCGCTCAAATCAGCCCTGTAGAGCGTGGCCCCGGCCAGGTTGGCCCCGGTGAGTTTGGCTCCCCCCAGCTTCGCCTGGCTGAGATTGGCATGGTTCAAATCGGCTTCGGTCAGGTCGGCCAGCGTGAGGTCGGCGTCGGTGAGGTCCACGCCAGCTACGTTCGCCTGGGCCAGATCAGCCGCCTGGAGATCGGGTCGCCTGTCGGGATTGTCCAGCCTCCATCTATTCCAAACCTCAGGGACGCCCTGCCGCAAAAGATCTACTTGCTCCTGGTCTGCCATCGGAATTGCTCCTCCTGTTCTCAAGACAACTGCTTCCCGACCGGCGCTATTGCCCCAGCCGGGATTTCACGGTACTCAGTTGTTCGTCATTGATCAGCGCCCCGAGTAAGCTCGCATAGTTCAACACCGCTCCGCTCACGTTCGCGCCGAGTAGATTCGCATCCGTCAGATCAGCGCCGGTGAGATCGGTACCTGAGAGGTCGGCGGCGCGCAGATCGCTGAACTCGAGCTTTGCCTCGATCATAGTGGCCCCTGAGAGGTTGGCGTTGGAGAGATTGGCCCCGGTCAGCCTGGCCTCGACGAGGTCGCACGCGCTTAAATTGGCACGGTGCAGGTTGGCCTCCCGCAAGTTGGCAAGGTTGAGGTTGTATCCTCTCAGGTCGGCTCCACTCAGGTCAGCGCCATGCAGCTCAGGCAAGATAGCGGGATCTGATTGCCTCCACATGTTCCAGGCATTCGCTCCGCCCTGCCTCAATCGTTCCAGGTGGTGCTGGTTTGCCATGTCGTTCACTTTCTCCTTCTCTTTGATACGTGTGACTGTCTCTCGTAACACACTACCTGCTGCGCGTCAAAAAAAGCGTTACCTGAGGCGTAAAATGGCTGGATGGCATAGTTAAGAAGAATACTGCTGTGAACAGGAATCTTGCAGGAGTTCCTCACTTAACACTCCCATTGCTAGTTGCCAGCATGTTGGATACGGCCTGGTCAAAGTTCGCGAGGTCCGGCGTTCCCAGGCCGGTAGCGAAATCCCAGCCCGGCGTCGCGGGATAGTACAGGTTATCGCCGCTCGTGATGTCAAAGTAGGCGTTGCCGCCACCGTTCTGGTCGGCCACTTTATAATAGAGCTGTGGTGAGTAGGCGAAGGTGCCCATGTGCCGGATAGTATCTTCGTTTACCAGGGCCTGGGCGGCGGCCCAGATGGGCGCGGCGGCGCTCGTTCCTCCAACGGCTCCCCACTCGCCCTGGAAGTAGACGGCCAGGAACGAGGGAATTTTGGGCGCAGTGGCCGGGGCGTAGAACCTGCGCCCGTTGTATCGGTGCATGACGAACTTCGTTTGCAGCAGCCGGGCAAAGGTTCCAGCTTTCGCTTGCAGCGACAGGTAGGTCCGTAACTTGCTCAACTGCAAGACCAGCCCTTGCGCGTTGAAGAAGCCGGCGATCTTTTGATAGGTGGCGTCGCTGATGCCCAGGCTCCTGGCGAATCGCTCCAGGCCAGAGGACTGGCCGGGTCGCAGTGGCTGCTGACCGACGAGGTTCATGGTCTGGGGGTCAATTTTGAAGCTGATTCCAACATGCAGCTTCGTCGTGTCTGGCAGCGGACCAACGACGGGCGAGTGCAGCGCTGCAGCCGGAATGCCCAGGTTGAGCGACTCGAACAGGGGCGCCGGCTGGCTGCAACTGGCCAGTGAAGCGAGCGGCAGGACCAGCGCGAGCAGCAGCGCAGCGAGGCGCGCAATCTGTAGGCCTCTGGCTTTTCGTAGTACAATCATAGCAACATCCTTCTTCTCTCTTTTCCCTAGCCGGTCACGAGCTTGCCGATCAAGAAGCCCGCCAGGGCGTATGAGGAGTATTCGTCAGGAATATTTCTCGTCCTGAGAGTAGCGGTCGCGCGTGAGGAAGTGCGTTTGCCGGAGCGTAAAAAAGCCCGTGTCCGATGACCCTGTTCAGCAATCGTATCATCGCCATTTCAAGCATTGGAGGCGTGGTCCTGGGTGTGGTGCTGTTTGGCGTCACCTCCTACGTCCCGCTCTTCGTGCAAGGCGTCAAAGGCGGAACCGCGACGAGCGCCGGCATCACCCTTGGGCCGTTATTGGTCGCGTGGCCGATTGCCGCTACGCTCAGTGGGAAAATCATCCTGCGCTATGGCTATCGCCTGACGGCCGTCGTTGGCGCGCTGCTTGTCGCCATTGGCGTGGGATTAGTGATGCTCTTGCAGGTAGGTTCAACACTGCCATATATAGTGATCGCGATGCTGGTGATTGGTACCGGATTGGGCCTGATGAGTACCGCTTTCGTCATAT
>WNGJ01006816.1_pt1 | contig 12138 bp, 9 predicted proteins | sample 5400611 | NCBI WGS metagenome assembly WNGJ01 (sample SAMN13153375, study PRJNA577476) | soil metagenome | isolation source: 40 cm soil or saprolite under Garry oak tree replicate 1 | place: USA:California | collected 2016-06-15 | reverse complement strand
AGCCATGTGCGCGTATTCGTCAGAAGTGAAGAGGGAGCATGCCGGCCCGACGGGGACACTGGAGATCCCCACGACGTACGTGGCCCAAGCACGATGCAGCCCGCGCAGCCTCGCTAGGTCCATGACCATCGCCGGTCCGCACGTCGCGCGGCGATCAGGTGGGATGACAAACGTCGCGCTCGTATTGCCGGTCGCGCTCGCGAGCGCCGCGTATGCCCAATCTCCGCTCCACACGAGCGCGAGCGCGACGAGGCCGAACACCGTGAGCGCGATCGCGAAAACGATTACCTCGACTCGGTGCGACCTCATGCCGCCGGGATCGCGCCCAGCCCCGGCCGATCTGGAAAGACGAACCGCCCGTTTTCCACCGCGACGGCGCGGAAGGGGTCATCGGTGATGAGCAAGTTGCCGTCGAGATCCGCCCACTCCACCGCCGGGGCGAGATGAGCCGCCGCCGCGATCGCGACGCTCGTCTCGGCGGCCCTGCACCCCAGCATCACCTTGAGCCCGCGGTCGTGCGCCGCCGCGATCATCGCGCGGGCCGCGGCCACGCCGCCGCATTTCTGAAGCTTCACGTTGATGCCGTCGCAGGCGCCCACGAGGCGCGGGACGTCACTCGCGCGGATGGCCGCTTCGTCGGCGACGATCGGTAGGGGCGAGGCTTCGCGCACGCGACGGAGCCCATCGATGTCCTCTGGGTCGACCGGCTGCTCTACGAATTCGAGGTTGAACCGGACCAGCGCGGCGATGCGCGCCGGTGCTTCGTCGGCGGTCCATGCAGCGTTCGGATCGACACGGATCGTGCCGGAGAACCGCTCGCGTATCGCCGCGAGCGCGGCGACGTCGTCGCCCTGCCCGAGCTTCACCTTCAGGACCGAGAAGCCTTGGGACGCGGCCTGTGCGGCGCGATCGGCCATGACCGACGGGTCCGCGATCCCGATGGTGAAGGACGTCGGAGGCGGCTCGCCGCCGGCAAGTCCGAGAAAATCGCGGAGCGTGACGCCCGCGGCCTGCGATGCGCGATCATGCGCGAGCACGTCGATCGCGCAGCACGCCGCGCCACCACGGGGGAAACGCTCCTCGAGGCGCGCCCCGACCCCCTCGAGATCGAGAGGATCCTCCGAGAGGACCTCGATGGCGCTTCGCACGTGGCGCTCGACGGACTCGGGTGTCTCTCCGAAGAACGCGTCCGGCACGCCTTCACCCCGCGAAACCCGATCGCCCTCGCGCAGCTCAACGAGAACGACCTTCTTCGTCGTGTGGGTGGCGCGGCTGATGGCGAAGGGCACGGCGAGGTGCAGCTCCACGGTCCGGACCGAGACGTTCACGCGGGAACCGCCTCGCGGAGCGCTTGCGCAAGCCGATCCGCGCCCACCGGTCCTTCGCGGACCGGATCCGCGGCGGGAAGGCCCGTTTCAGTCGCGGCGCTCTGGATCACCGCCTCGGCCAGCTCGGAGCTCAGGTCGGCGGTGTTCAGCGCGACCGCTACGACACGCGCCGGCGGGTACCCGGGAGGCCGGCGCCACGACGCGGCGTCCTCGTACAGGCGGACATACTCGCGGAGGCTTCGCAGGGGCTGGCGATCGTCGTAGCCCTTGACGCTGTGCCGCATCGCCTCGTGACACAGCACCATCACGTCGGGTGCGGTCCCATGCAGCAGGCCGAGCGTCACGCCGGAGAAACCGGGATGCGTGAGCGAGCCCTGGCCCTCGACCACCACCCAGTCGGCGCGCTCGGCCGCGTCGCAGACCATGAGCTCCGCGGCTCCGGCGATGAAGTCGGCCACGACCGCGTCGACCGCTATTCCGCCGCCCGCGATCGCGATCCCGGTCTGTCCGGTCGCGACGAACTCGGCGCGCTCGGCCATGCGCCGCAGTGCCGCGACGATCTCGAGGGACGCGGTCATCTTCCCCACCGCCGCATCCGAACCGACCGTGAGAACAACCCGCGCGCCTTCGCGACGAGCGCGATGGCCGCCGATCGGCAGATCCGTAGGTGGCTCTCGCAGCTCGCGCACCTTCGCACCGCCCCGCTCCGCGGCAGCGGCGAGCTCGGGATCGGCGAAGACTCGCTCGTGCAATCCATTCCAGACCTCGACGCCGTGCTCGAGCGCTCGCGTGAGCTGCGGTCGATAGCCGTCGGGAATGCGGCCGCCGGCCGCGGCCGTGCCGATGAGGAGGACGGTCGCGCCGCGCGCGATGGCCTCATCCACGCTTGCGACGACGGGCACACCCCTTCCCACGCCGACACACTCGGCTGCGTCCTTCCCCGCCCGCGTCGAGTCGACGACAGCGACCACCTCGAACGGCGCGTAGCGCAAGACCCCGATGGCGGTCTTGGCCGTGGCGCGCGCGAACTGTCCCTCGGCGAGGATCGCGACCTTCATCGGCCGCCCTCAGGTTGGGGCCCCCGATTGGGCAGGGACCCAAGGTCCCGCCCCTGACGCAGGAAGCGTCCACGCCGCTCGGGTGTCGTCTCGCCGTGTTCGAGCGCCACGCCGCCGTTGACGATCACGTAGTCGAGCCCGACGGGATACTGGTGCGGATCGTCATACGTCGCTGCGTCGATCACACGGGCAGGATCGAACACCACGAGATCAGCCCACGCGCCCTCCCGCACGACACCGCGGTCGTGTACGCGCGGTCGCGAGGCGGTCAGCGAGGTCATCTTGCGAACCGCATCCTCGAGGCCGAGCACCTTCTCGTCTCGCGCGTAACGGCCGAGGACACGCGGGAATGTTCCGTACGAGCGGGGATGCGGCTTACCGAACGAGAGCGGCCCGTACGGCGCGTTCGCCCGTGAATCGCTGCCGATGCAGATCCATTCCTTCGCCATCACGAGGCGCACATCGTCCTCGCTCATCGAGTGATGCACGATGTCGACGGCACCGTCGTGCTCTATCAGGGCATCGCACGACCATTCGAGCGGATCGCGTCCAGCCGCGTCGGCGAGCTGCTGGACGCTCTTGCCGGCCCACTCGGGATGAAGGCGGGCTCGCGCAATGACGATGCGGTCGAAGGCGCGCCCGGTCTCGACCTCTTCGCTCCGGATCCGCGCCCGAACGGCGGGGTCGCGGAGGCGCTCGCACATCTTCGCCGTACCACCCTCGTGCACCCAGTTCGGGATCGTGACCGCGAGGCCCGTTGAGGACGCGGTGTAGGGGTACTGGTCGGCGGTGACGTCGACCCCCTCGGCGCGCGCGCGCTCGATCAGGGCCGTGGAGTCCTTGACCTTGCCCCAGTTCTTCTGTCCCGACGCCTTGTGATGCGACAGCTCCACACGGACGTGAGCCCTCCGTCCGATCTCGAGGTTCTCCTCGACCGCCTCCAGGAGCTTCGTCGACTCGTTGCGGATGTGGCTCGCGTAGAGGCCTCCCTTGTCCCGCACGACCTCGCAGAGCGCGGCGAGCTCGTCGGTCGTTCCGAAGGCGCTCGGCGGGTAGATGAGCCCCGATGCGAGCCCGATGGCCCCCTCGTCCATCGACTTCGCGAGGAGTGCGCGCATTCGCGCGAGCTCCTCCTTCGTCGGCGCGCGATCGTCCGCCCCCATGACGCAAGACCGGAGCGTCCCGTGGCCCACGAACGAGCACACGTTGATCGCGGGCTTGACCTCGTCCACCGCGTCGGCGTACTCGCCGAACGACGACCAGGTCCGCTGGACGTTGAGACGAGAAAGCTCACGGTCGAGCTCGGCCTCGGCGAGACCGCTCACCGGCGCGGACGATCCGCCACAGTTGCCGCACACGACGAGCGTCACGCCCATGTGCAGCGCGCTCTCGAGCGCGTCGTTGACGAACATCGCCTCGTCGGAGTGCGAGTGGATGTCGATGAACCCAGGCGTGACGACGCGGTCCTTCGCATCGATGACGCGCGCCCCGTCCTTCGCGAGGTCCGCGCCGACCGCCGCGATGCGTCCGCGGTCGACCGCGATGTCGGCGCGCCTGCCCCTTGCGCCGGTCCCGTCGATCACGGTCGCGCCCCGGATCAGGAGATCTGTCACGACCGGCGCCGCTCGCGTCCCTGGCCGCGCTCTCGGCGCTTCGCTACGACCAGGAGCCTGGGAGACCGCGCGTCGGCGGGATTCCCGTCGTAGTCGCCGTGGAGCGTCTCGATGATGAATCCGGCCTCAGAGAAGAGGAGCTCAGCCTCGCGGCGATAGAGATAGTGAAGCGCCATCGTTCCGCCGATCCGGTGAACGGTTCCGTCGTCGGCGGTCTCGTCGTGCCAGAACCGCTGGCTTACGCCGTCGACGTTGGCATGACTGGACGAGAACTTGCGCACCGCGCGCCCCGTTTCGGGGTCCACGCGTTCCCACTCGTCCACGACCGCGCCATCGAACCCGGCGATGATCTGAGGGTCTGGCTGGAACACGTCGATCGCCACTCGGCCCCGCGGCGCCATGTGCTCGCGCACGCGCGCGAGACACGCCCAGCGATCGTCCGGATCGAGCATGAGGAAGGAATTGAGCGCGACGAAGACCAGGGCGAACCCCTCGTTGAAGGAGAACGCCCGCATGTCGCCCTCGACCCAGCGCACCTCGACATCTGCTCGCCGGGCGCGTCGTTCGGCCCGCTCGAGCATCGCGGCGGAACGATCGAGGCCGACGACGTGGTGGCTCTCCTGCGCGATCGGCACCGCGATACGGCCGGTGCCGCAGCCGAGCTCGAGGATCGGGCCTCCCGTCCGGCGCGCGAGAGCGCTGAACCACTCGACGTCGGGGCCGCCCTCGAGCGGGGCGATCCCGAGATCGTAGAGAGCCGCGAGGCGTGCTGCCTCTGACGGGTCGCGCTCGGCGCCGAGCCAGTCACGCGCTTCGGCCGTCGTGAGCCTCCTTCGCGCGCTTCTGGAGCGCGGCGTCGCTGAGCACATCGAGCGCCGTCATCGCGAGGGCCTTCGCGGCGAGGTGCATCGTCTCGAGCGCGCGAGGTGTCCGCGCCGCCTCGGTGAACGCGATGGAATGCCCGGGGACCGGTCCTTCGGTGATCGAGAGAAAAGGATGAATACCGGGGACCTTGGTCGTGACGTTCCCCATGTCCGTCGAGCCGTGGGTGTCCGACGGCCGTCTCGCCAGCATGGTGCGGCCAAGCGCGCGAGCGTTCTCGGCGAATGCCTCCGCGAGCGGACGGTTGGTGTTCACAACCTCGCAGACTTCGCTCCACATCGGGCGGAGCTCCGCGCCCGTCGCGAGGGCCGCCCCCTCGAAACATGCGAGGACCCGGCGCCGAAGGTCGGCAAGGTACGTGTTGTCGGGAGAGCGGACCATCAGCCGCGCGGCCGCGCGATCGGGAATGATGTTTGCGGCCTTTCCACCGTCGGTGATGATCCCGTGGATCCGCGAATCGCTGCGGACGAGAAGACGGAGCGCCGACATCGCATTCCAACCGAGCACGAGGCCGTCGAGCGCGTTCACGCCGTCTTGCGGCTCGGCGGCGGCATGCGCGGCCTTTCCCAGAAGCTCTACGTCCAGGTTGACCATCGCGAGCATGAGCGGGTCGATCTCGTCTCGGTCGCCGGGGTGATACATGAGCGCCGCGTCCACGCCCTCGAACGCACCCCCGTTCATGAGGTGGACCTTGCCGTTCCCGCGCTCCTCGGCGGGGCAGCCGATGAGCCGAACCCGGCCGCGGATACCGTCGAGCGTGTCGCGAAGCGCGAGGAATGCGCCGACCGCCGCCGTGCCCATGAGGTTGTGACCGCAGCCGTGCCCGATCCCAGGTAGCGCGTCGTACTCGCCGAGGATCGCGACGACCGGTCCGCCGGAGCCGGCTTCCGCGACGAACGCCGTTTCGAGACCTCCAGCCCCGCGCTGGACCGTCACCTTCTCCGATTCGAGGTAGTCCGCAAGCGATCCGGACGCGAACCGCTCCTCGAAGGCCAGCTCCGGCCGCGCGTGGATCTCGAGCGCCAGACGGTCGAGCGCTTTGGCCCGCGCGTCGACGCGCTCGCCGATCCGCTTCTTGCGCGCCGCGGTGTCCAAGGCGGTCTGAGGCTAACCCGAACGCGCCGTTGTCGATGACGCGCTGAGGACGAGCTCGGCCAGGGCGAACCCCGCGACGACGAACCCGCCGGTGATGACGGTGAGCCCGTCGATGGCACGGAGGAGGCCCAGCGCCGCGAGGAGAGCTCCGATCTCCAGCCCCCGGCGAACCGCCCGGAACCGGCGTGGGCGGCGCGCGCGCGGACGCGCGAGCGTGGCGTCCCGCTCTTCCACCGCGACGCCTATCAGCGCCACGGCGCAGGCGATCGCGATGGACGAGCCCCCGATCACCGCCGCGACCGCGAGCGGGTCGGTGGGATCGCGTGTCAGCACGAGGAGGATCACGGCCGCGGTTGCCGCCAACGTCCCGAGAGCGAGGACCTGCCTGATCAGCTCTCCTCGGTCTCCCGTCTCGGCTCCATTCGCAGTGGAAGCGCGACCTGCTCGCCGCCTGCCGCGATCGGCGCCTGCGCGAGCGTCTCGATCGCGCTCGATGCGCGCGACAGCGCGCGATCGGTCTCGTCGAATTTCTTCGTCGCGTTCTCGAGATGACGACCGAGCTGGTCATGGAGCTCAACGAATCGCTCGAACTCACGGCGCACCGCCGCGACGCCCTGCTGCAGCTCGCGCGTTCGCTCCTGCATCGCGAGCCCGCGCACTCCGAGCGAAACGACCTGCAAATAGGCGAGGAGCGTGTTCGGCGAAGCTGGGATGACCTTGCGGTCGGCACAGTACGCGCGCAGGTCCGGTTCCCCCTCCTCTTCGCGTAGAACGAGGTCGTAGTACACGGACTCCGACGGGATATACATCACGGCAAAGTCGATCGTCCCATCGGCCGGCGACACGTACCGCCCAACCGCATCGATGTGCCGCCGGACCTGTTGGAGGAATGCGCGCTTCTTCGCGCGCCGGTCGGCCGGGTCCTCCGCTTTCGCGAGCGCGTTCCACGTCTCGTTGGGGAACTTCGCGTCGATCGGCACGATCCGTCCCGCGTAGCGGACGATCGCGTCGACGCGCGAGCCGTCCCGGTAGGTGTACTGGACTTCGTATGCCGTCGCCGGCAGCGCGTCGTGCAGGAGACGCTCGAGGAGCAGCTCGCCGAAACCGCCGCGGGCCTTCGGCGCCCGAAGGAGGTCTTGCAGCGAGCCGATGTCCTTCGCGAGCTCTCCGATCCGCTGGCTCTGCTCGCTGAGGCCGCCGAGCTGGCGAGAGAGATCGTTCAGCGTCCGGTGCGTGGCGCCGGCTTGCGTGGCGAGCTGCTGCTCCGTCGCGCCGAGGGAACGCCCGAGCTCGGCCCGGAGCTCGGCCACGGAATGTGCCAGAAGCTCGACCTGACCCTGAGTCCCCTGCTGGGCCACACGCAGCTGGGTGGAGAGCGCCTCCCGCAGGGCGGCGCCGCCATCGTCGGTGGGTCGGCGGAGGACGAGGGCGAGGCCGATCAGCGCCGCGACGGCCGCCAGGAACGCGAGCACCGTGGTGGCATCCATGGCGACCGATTGTCCGCGCCGACGGTCGTTAGCACAAGCGTTCGACCGATGTTTCTCGTGTGCTGGAGCACCCTTCTCCCCGACATGCGCAGGACGCCGCCGCCTCGCGAGTGCGTTAGAACGACGGCCGTGGAACCAACCGGGCCGACTCGGCCACTCACGCTCGGCGAGTCCGTGATCTACGGCTTCGGCAACCTCGGGGCGAACGCCGTCTACAACTTCCTGAACGGCGCGGCCGGCCTTTACCTGAACCGCTACCCCGAGGTCCCGATCTGGGCGGTCGGACTCCTCTCGCAGGAGCGTTCGCTCGCGGGCGCGTTCGCGCAACCAATTGTGGGCGCACTCTCCGACAGGACGCGCACGCGCATCGGACGACGCAAGCCTTTCTTCATCGCCGGAGTGGCGCTGACCGCGGCGTCGCTCCTTTATCTCTCGGGGTTCCCGCCCATCGCACCGATGCTGATCGTCCTGTCGGTGAACGCGTTCTTCCTCAACGTCGCCGTCGACCCGTACACCGCGCTCATGGCCGACCTTGTCCCGCCGGGGCAACGGGGCCGAGTCGGGACCGTGCTCGCCGTCTTCAACATGCTCGGTCAGATCGGCGCCGCTCTCCTCGCTCTCTTTCTCTGGGATCGTTCGCCGCAGCTCGTCTTCGTTCTCGTCGCCGCGATCCTGGTGGTCGCATTCGCTGTGACCACCATTGGGGTCCGAGAGCCCGAAGCCCCGCCCGCGCCCAAGGAGCGAGTGCGGATCGACGTCGGCCGCTACGTGCGCGGCCTGCTCGCCCAGCGCGAGCTTACGAAGTACGTGCTCGCCGCCGCGGTCTTCTGGCTTGGCACCGGCGGTGTCCTGCCATACCTCACGCGCTTCGCCGTCAACGAGCTCGGCACCACTGAGGGCGACTCCTTCCAGCTCTTTCTTCCTGCCCTTATCGGGACGATCGTTGGTGCGATCCCCGCCGGGTACCTCGCCGATCGCGTCGGGAAGAAGCCCGTTCTCGCGGTCGGTCTCGTCGCGTTCGCACTCTTCGCGCTCATCGGCTCGCAGGTCGCATCCGTTCCGCAGGCCCTCATCGTCATGGCCCTCATCGGTCTGGCCAACGGCGTCTGGACGGCGCTCAACGTCCCGCTGCTCGTGGACCTCGTCATACCCGAGCGCGCCGCTGAAATGACCGGCCTCGGGTCCGGCGTGTGGTCGCTCGCCCAGCCGATCGGAGCCGTCATCGCCGGCATCCTCATCGGGAACTTCTCGAGTTACCGGGCCTCGTTCATCGGGGCGTCGGTTCTCGTCTTCGTCGCGTTCCTCCTTCTGCTCACGGTCAGAGCGCCGAGGGTGGCCCGTCCCAGCTAGGGCGTCCTTGCACAGGGACGGGAACCGCATCGCCGCGGCACTTGTATGGGAGGCGAGTGGCGCAAGGGCCATGCAGCCACCGCTCGGAGGAACGCATGCGACGCTTCAAGATCCTGGCGATCGGAACGCTCCTCACGCTCGGCGCGCTCGCTGGCACAGCCCTCGGCAAAGAGGGGGCCGTCACGAAGCTGGACGCGCTCCCGCCGGGAGGCCTTCACGCCGGTCAGATGATCCCCGTCGGCTTCATGATCCTTATGGACGGAGTCGAGCCCTACAAGGCCGACGTCGCTGAGATCGTCATCCGCAACGGCACCGGCAAAGTTCTCTCCTACCCCGCCACGCCGCAAGGTCCCGCCGGCCACTACGTCGCGAACGTCTACTTCCCCGCTGCCGGCACCTACACCTGGCAGGCCACACAGGGCACGTACTTCGCGCCCTTCGATCTGGGCACGATCGCGGTGCTCGGCCCGGTCACGACAACGGCCACTGAGGCGACACCGGCCTCGGCTCCCGCGACAAACGATCCACTCTCGCAGGCGATCCCGCTCTTCGCGGGTCTGATCGCCATCGGTGGGACCATTCGCCTCGCGCAGCTTCTACGAAGCCAGAGGCGAATCTCCGCCGCCGCGTAGCCAATCGTCGACGAGCAAGGGAGCAGGGCTTTTGCCCTGCTCCCTTTTTTGATTGCAGCGCCTGTCTGTGCGCAGCGACGCTCAGCCGACGGGCACCGCCGCCGTCGTGGCCGCTCGCGCGGTAAGCGAGCTCGGGCAGATCTGGTGATAGGGACACTGCTGGCACGTTCGGAGACCTTTGGGATTGGGTGCGAACTCCCGCGCGCGAATCCGTGCGGCCGTGCCGGTGACCAGACCGCGAACGGCACCGATGCTGTCTTCGGTCGGCGCCACGATCCCGCGTTCGCCACTCTCCAGAAAGTGCAGGACCGTCTGCATCGGTCGCTCCCCGTAGACGCGCTCGTGCGCCAACGCATACAGCCGTAGCTGCAAGCTCTCGTTGGCGGACCGCTGCGCGCGCCCGCTTCCCTCTTCATCCGCGCCTGCCTTGTAGTCGACGACGACTGCGCCATTCGGAGTCCGATCGACGCGATCCCATCGCCCCACAACACGGTCCCTGCCGAGCATGAAGCTGAAACGCTGCTCGACGAGCTCCGGCGGCGGGAGTGTCCGCTCCTGTTCGTAAAAACGGCGGAGCGATGCCAAGCCCGCCTGAAAGCGTTCGCTCTCGTGAGCCGGGCTGATGAACCCCTCGGCGAGCCAGGCGGCGCGAAAGACGGCCTGCACGTCGGCGAGATCCGGGTCCAGACCGTCCCGCTTCCGGCGGAGGTAATCGCGTACGGCTTCGTGAAGCGCAAGCCCGTAGGTCATCGCAGGTGTCGGCAGCGTCGGGATCTGAAGAACGTGTTTGAAGCGATAGAGAAGAGCGCACTTCTGATAGTCGTCGATCGCCTCGTAGGAGACGGTCAGTACGTCGTCGGCGCCGAGCGCCGGTAGCGGCGCGTCGGCCTCACCGGGCGGTTGCTGAAATCGTTCGAGCTCCTGCGCGACCTGGAGGCGCGCGCTCAACCGCGACGGCTCGCGACCGAGCGCCTCGGCGATGAAGCGGCTCGGGCGAGCTGCTCGTTGGAAGCCGTAGTCGATCGCGCTCGTGAAATAGAAAGTGTCCTTCGCGCGGGTCATCGCGACGTACGCGAGGCGCCGCTCCTCGGCGATGTGCCGCTCGCGGTCTGGCGGTGGCATCCGCGTCAACGCGTCCGGCAGCCGGAAGGGATCCAGCCGGGCCTGGCCCGGGAGACGCTCGTCGGTCGCGTGGACCAGGAACACCATGCCGAACTCGAGGCCCTTCGCCTTGTGGACGCTGAGCACGTTCACCTGTTCGTGCGAGGTCTCGAAGTCCGCGGCGACAGGATCGTCCCCCGCCTCGCGGAGGAGCTCGAGGTGCGGGACGAAGAACGATGCGCGATCGGTCGCAAGCGCACGTCCCGCGCTCTGAATAAGACGGAGGAACTTCGCAACGTTCCGCGCTTGCTCCTCTACCAGCGTCGAGTCTGGCTCGAGGTACCGCGCGAGAAGCTTCGACCGGTCGAGGAACTCGAAGACGAGCGCCGCGGTGCTGAGCCCGGCGGCTCGCGCCGCGTAGTGCCCGAGATCCTCGACCAGTCGCTTCGCCGATGCGACCGCGTCGGTGCCGGCGGCTGTCTTCTCCGCCGCGATCTCTTCGAAGACCTCGCGAAGCGGTTTCTGCCGCCGGCCACTGCCCTCCATGGCGCGCGCCAGATCGTCGGCAGGGAATCCGTAGAGCGGCGATACCGCGAGGTTGTAGACGTGTCGCGAATCCGACGGAAGCGCGACGGCCGACAGGAATGAGATGAGGAGGCGGATCTCGGGACGTTCGTAGAGCTGACCGCCGCCGGAGAAGTGGGTCGGGATCTGTCTTTGCGCAAGGGCGTGGAGGAAGGGCGTGGCATCGGAGTTGTTCCTCACGAGGATCGCGAAGTCGCCGAACCGTCGCTGACGCCGAACGGCCTCGCGCGCGATCAGATCCGCCACACGCTCGGCCTCCTCGACTCCGGTCACCTCCTGGATGTGATCCACCTCGACCTCGTCGGTTGAGGCGCGGCCGTGGAGCCGCTTGTCGATCCCAAGCGTCGTCTCGAGCCGATCGGGATTCTTGGTGATGAGCCGGTAGGCCGCGTCGAGAAGACCCTGCGAAGAGCGCCGGTTCTCGATGAGCGGGACTGTCCTGTGATCGGGATAGCTTTCGCGGAAACGGTCGAAGTTGCGAAGCGTTCCGCCACGCCAGGCGAAGATCGACTGGTCGTCGTCTCCGACGACGGTGATGTTGCGGTGCGGCTCGGCCAGAAGCCGGAGAAGCTCGAACTGCGCGTCGTTCGTGTCCTGGAACTCATCCACGAGGATGTAGCGGAAACGGCTGCGCAGCCGCGCGGCGGCGGCGGCATGGTCGCGGAGCAGCTTCAGGGTGAGAGCGATCTGATCGCCGAAGTCCACGACGCCGTGCCGTTCTTTGATCCGCGTGTAGGCGTCATAGGTCGCCGCGAGCTCTTCATGCGATGCGGCCTCGTCCGCCTTGACGTCGGCGTCGAGCGAATCCCCCACCGCCTCGCGAAGCGACTTCGCATACGCGACGTAGGCCTCCGGCGAGACGTCCTCGTCGCGTGCGCGTCCGAATAAATCGAGGAGTGCCCGCACGTGCTGCAGTGGATCGCCCGCTGGCCGGTAGCGCTTAAGCGGAAGCGCGATGTCGCACTGCGCGCAGCCGTAGAGATGCTCGCGGACCAGGATCACTTGTT